>Ga0265338_10008886_pt1 | contig 12103 bp, 11 predicted proteins | sample 42126metaG_FD_193579 | JGI IMG/M metagenome (GOLD analysis project Ga0265338, IMG submission 193579) | Rhizosphere microbial communities from Carex aquatilis grown in University of Washington, Seatle, WA, United States - 4-21-26 metaG | ecosystem: Host-associated > Plants > Roots > Rhizosphere... | reverse complement strand
CAGGTCTCCGGCGCCCACCGCGACTCGACCATCCTGCGCGCCCAGACCGCCGTCGGCGCGGTGCAGGCCTCGCTGGCCAAGCGCCTGTCGAGCGGCATGCAGTACCTGGCCTCGCTGGGTTCGCTGGGTCCGTTCATCGGTCTGTTCGGCACAGTGTACGGCATCATGGTGTCGTTCATCGGCATCGCGAACACCAACACCACCAACCTCGCCGTCGTGGCGCCCGGTATCGCCGAGGCGCTGCTGGCCACCGGCCTCGGCCTGTTCGCGGCCATCCCGTCGGTGGGCTTCTACAACTACTTCCAGGGCCGGATCACCGCCTACGGCACCCGCTCGGAAGGGTTCGTCGCCGAGCTGATGAACGCCATCTCGCGCCAGCTCGACCGGGGGGCCTGATCTAGATGGCAGCGAAGCTCGCTGGGCCGAAAGGGGATTCTCGGTTCCATGTAGAGGCGAACAGCGAGATCAACGTGACACCCTTCGTGGACGTCATGCTGGTGTTGCTGATCATCTTCATGGTCGCCGCGCCCCTGGCCGTGCCCTCGGTGAAGGTCGACCTGCCTCCGGCGGTCACCAAGCCGACCACCACCCCGCCGAAGCCGATGTACATCTCCATCCAAGAGAATGGAGACCTGTATCTCGACAGCGCCAAGACGACCGACAACGCGTTGGGCGCCGACCTGAACAGGGCCATCGGCAAGCGGGATCCGACCAAGGAGCGCATCTACATCCGCGCCGACAAGAACACCCAATATGGCGCGTTCATGGATGTGATGACGGCGCTCCAGGACAGTGGCTTCTACAGCGTCGCCCTGGTCGGCATCGACCAGAACGGCGGAAAGGGATCGGCGAGCTAAGTTATGGCCGATAAGGAACACACCGCCGCACACGAACACGTCTACGACCCCCTCACAGACGAGGGTCGTACCCGGCGCAGGAAGGGCAAGCGGTTCACCACCGCCCTCGTCATCGCCTTCATCGTGCACATCGCCCTCGGATGGTACCTCTGGAAGGTGAAGTTCGAGACCAAGTACAAGGAGTGGTCCGACGAGGCGACCAAGGTGCAGCTGCTGAAGGCCCCGCCGCCTCCGCCGCCGCCCCCGCCGCCGCCGCCGCCGCCGAAGAACCTGCCGCCGCCGCCGCCGCCGCCGCCGATGCAGCCGCACATCACGCCGCCGCCGCCGATCAGCGTGCCGTCGCCGCCGCCCCTCGTGGTGCCGCCGCCGCCGCCGCCGGCCCCGCCGCCGGCGCCTCCCTCGCCGCCGCCGCCGCCGCACGTGGCCGTGGTGACCAATCCCGACTGGGTGCGCCTGCCCTCCGGCGACGAACTGGCCGCGTACTACCCGCCGCGGGCGATGGAACTCGGCAAGACCGGCATCGCCAGGATGACCTGCACCGTCACCGCCAAGGGCACCGTGACGGATTGCCAGGTCGACTCGGAGGACCCGCCGGACATGGGCTTCGGCCAGGCCGCGGTGCGCATGCACAACCTGTTCAGGATGAAGCCGCAGACCCGCGACGGTCAGCCCGTCGACGGCGCCAAGGTGACCATCCCGCTCCGCTTCACCCTTTCGGGCTGAGGCGGAACCCAGACCTGACATCGGCCCCGGAGGTCTCCTCCGGGGCCTTTCTTTTGCACGCTTGACACTTGCAGGGCTGGGCGGGCCCCCAAGCTCTGGCTATGGTCGCGCCGAATGGACAGACCTGCGGGCGTCACCATCGAAGAGCGCGACGGCGGGCCGGTGGCCGTGCTGCACGGCGACTGGACGTCCACGGGCCTGGGCTCCGCGGGGAGCGTCCTGGCCGACGCGGCCCATGCGCGGCCGGGCCTCGGCCTCGATATCCAGGACGTGGGCCGCTGCGACACCGCCGGCGCCTACGCCATCGCCAATGCGGCGCACGGTCGAATTCCGGCCAGCCAGATCCGAGCCCGGCCGCAGATCAGCCGCCTGCTGGAGTTGGTGGAGCGGGTCCGGCAGGTCGAACCCGCGCCGCCGCCACGCCAGCAGCTGCTGCCCGAGCTGCTGGACCGCGTCGGCCACGGCGTCATCGACTGGATGAACGAGGTCGTCGCGACCCTGGCCTTCATCGGTCGGCTGATCGTCGTGCTCGCCCGGGCCGTCTTCGATCCGCGCCGCATCCGCTGGGCGCCGGTGGTGTCGCTGGCCGAGCGCGCCGGACTGGACGCCCTGCCGATCGTGGCGGTCACCGCCTTCTTCATCGGCGCGGTCCTGGCCTTCATCAGCGCCAACATGCTGCGCCAGTTCGGCGCCCAGGTGTTCGCGGTGGAGCTGATCGGCATCGCGATGCTGCGCGAATTCGGCATCGTCATCACCGCCGTGCTGCTGGCCGGCCGCTCCGCCTCGAGTTTCGCCGCCGAACTCGGGGCGATGAAGATGAACCAGGAGATCGACGCCATGGAGGTCATGGGCGTGGATCCGTTCGAGGCCCTGGTGGCGCCGCGGTTCGGCGCCCTGCTGGTGACCCTGCCGCTGCTCGCCTTCGTGGCCATGGTCGCGGGCCTGTTCGGCGGCCTGATGGTGACCTGGCCCGTGCTGCACCTGTCGCCCATCTTCTTCGTGAAGCGCATCGCAACCAATGTCGGCGCCCACGACTTCTGGATCGGCATGAGCAAGGCGCCCGCGCTGGCGGCGGTCATCGCTGTGATCGGGTGCCGCCAGGGCATGGAGGTGGGCGGCGACGTCGAGTCGCTCGGCCGGCGTGTCACCGCCGCGGTGGTGCATGCGATCTTCGCGATCATCCTGCTCGATGCGGTGTTCGCGATGATCTATTCGGAACTCAACATTTGAGCGCGCCCCCGGACAATGACACCAGGGCGGCGCCGCCGGTGCAGGTGCAGGGGCTGCTGTCGTGCTTCGGCGACCACGTGGTGCACCAGGACCTGGACCTGACCGTCCGCCGTGGCGAGGTGCTGGGCCTGGTCGGCGGTTCGGGCGCCGGAAAGTCCGTATTTCTGCGCACCCTGATCGGGCTGAAGCCGCCCGACGGCGGCAAGGTCAAGATCTTCGGCCAGGACATCAACACCGCCTCCGAGCGGCGGCTGCATTCCATCGAGCGGCGCTGGGGCGTGCTGTTCCAGTCCGGGGCCCTGTTCTCGAACCTGACCGCGCGCGAGAACGTCGCCGCGCCCATGCACGAGCACGCGAACCTGCCTCGCCGCACCGTCAACGAACTGGCCGACCTGAAGCTGGCCTTGGTGGGCCTCCAGCTCGGCTCAGGGGACCTCAAGCCCTCGGAACTGTCGGGCGGGATGATCAAGCGCGTGGGCCTGGCGCGCGCGCTGGCGCTCGACCCGGAGCTGCTGTTCCTGGATGAGCCGACCTCCGGGTTGGACCCGATCAGCGCCGGCGCGTTCGACACCCTGATCGGCGACCTGTCCAAAACCCTGGGCCTGACGGTGTTCATGATCACCCACGATCTGGACTCGGTCTACACAATCTGCGACCGCGTAGCGGTGATCGCCGACAAGAAGGTCGTGGCCACGGGAACACCGCAAGAAATGGAGCAGTCCAGTCATCCGTGGATCCAGGAGTACTTCCTGGGCCCGCGCGGCCGGGCTGCGGCCGAGGGCAAGACCCACGCCCCTGCGGGGGCGTCGAGGGAGGGCTGATGGAGCGTCGCGCCAATTACGCCCTTGTCGGCGCGGTGACCCTGGCCTTGTTCGTCGGGCTGATCGCCTTTGTGGTCTGGCTGGCCGGGTTCCAGTTCAACAAGCACTTCGACACCTATGACGTGCTGTTCGTGGGGCCGGTGCGGGGCATTTCCGAAGGCGGCGAGGTGCACTTCAACGGCATCAAGGTCGGCGAGGTCACCAAGCTGGGCCTGGACCCCGCCGATCCGAACCGCGTCATCGCCCGGGTGCGGCTGGTGGGTGGCGTGCCGGTGCGGACGGATTCCTACGCCGTGCTCGAGCCCCAGGGCATCACGGGCGTCAGCTATATCCAGATCACCGGGGGCACCCAGTCCAAGCCCCTGCTGAAGGACGTGACCCCCTCGGGCACGGTGCCGGTGATCCACACCCAGCAGAGCGCCCTGGCGGACCTGCTGGAAGGCGGCGGCACGGTGCTGCAGCGCGCGGTCGATGCGCTCGACCGGGTCAACCGGCTGCTGTCGGACAAGAACATCGCCGCCATCAGCGGCACCTTCCAGGATCTCAAGTCGGTGGCCGACGAGGCCAAGGCCCGCAAGGACCTGTTCGCCGACGCCGATCAGGCGGTGAAGGACCTCGACAAGACCGCCAATTCCTTCACCGAGCTCAGCCAGAACGGCAACAAGCTGATCAATGGCGACGGCAAGCGCGCCATGTCCAACATCGCCGACGCGGCCGAGGACCTGAAGCAGACCTCGCATAAGGCCAACGAGTTGCTGAGCAAGCTTGAGGGGCCCACCTCCGACTTCGCCACCAACAGCCTGCCCGAGCTCAGCCGCACCATCGTCAGCCTGCAGCAGACATCGGCCTCGCTGGGCGCCCTGGTCCAACAGGTCCAGCAGAGCCCGCAGCAGGCGCTGGGCAAGCCGCCCGCCAAGGAAATCGAGGTGAAGCCGTGACCGCCTCAAGACCCGTGCGGCTGGTGTTGGCCGCCATCGCCTGCCTGGCGCTGGGGGGCTGCATCTCGCTGTTCCCCAAGTCCAAACCGGCCCAGCTCTACCGCTTCGACGGCGAGCCGTTGCCGGCCTCCGCGAGCCTGCCGCCTGCCTCCGCCAAGGTGATCGCGCGGGGCAACATGCGTTTCGAATCCGCGGCCTCGGCGGACCGCGTGCTGACCGTGACCGGCGCCGACACCGCCTATATCGCCGGCGCCCGCTGGGTCTCGCCGGCCCCGGTGCTGTTCGAGGAGTCGCTGATCAAGGCCTTCGAGGCCGGTGGCGGGGTGCGGCTGGCCGAGGGCGGTTCGGCGATCCACGCCGACGACGTGCTGAACCTCGACGTCCAGACCTTCGAGACCCGATACGACCAGGGCGAAAAGGCCGCCCCCCAGGTGGTCGTGCAGGTGCGCGCCCAGCTGGTGCGGGTCACGGACCGCGTGGTGATCGGCGAACAGCTCTTCACCAGCGCCCAGCGAGCGGACGACAACCGGGTCGGCCCGATCGTCCAGGCCTATGACGCCGCCGTCCACGACGTGCTGGGCAAGCTGGTGAGCTGGGCGGCCCAGCAGGGCTGAGGCGCAACTCCTTCTGCAGCCCCGCATTCAGACAGCCGTCCGCCTTGTCGGGTGGGCGCCGCTCGGGGGTGCGGCCTTCAGAAGGAAAACACCATGCAAGGACCTCTCACCCGCGTCGCCATCCTGGCCCTGGCCGCCGGCGCCAGCCTGGCTTCGGCCATAGCCCTGCCCGGCGCCGCCTCGGCCCAGACCTATGGCGACTACCGCGCCTATCAGGATTGCCGATCGCAACAGGCCGGCAATGCCGTCGGGGGCGCCATCGTCGGCGGCCTGATCGGCGGCGTCATCGGCAATAGCGTGGCCGGCCGCGGTGATCGCGGCGCCGGAACGGCCGTTGGCGCCGGGGTCGGTGCGGCGGTCGGCGCCGGCGTCGGCTCGAGCTCGACCAATTGCTACGACGGCCCCACGCGCTACGACTACAACCGCAGCGGCTATGACTACGATCGCGGCGATTATCGCTACGACGACGGATCATACCGTGACGACCGCAGATATCAGGGCGGCTCGTCCTATCCGGGCTACTACCAGACCGACCCGGACTATCCGACCGGGCCCTACGGCGGCGACAGCTACTGACCGTCCCCCAGATCTGCAACGAGCACGTGGCGCGGGCCCAAAGCCCGCGCCGCGGCCGTCGCTAGAGCCCGTTCTGCCGCCGGGCGGCGATCAGGGTGTTCTGCAACAGGCAGGCGATGGTCATCGGACCCACGCCGCCGGGCACCGGGGTGATCCAACCCGCGACCGCCTTGGCCTCGTCGAAGTCCACATCGCCCACCACGCGGGTCTTGCCCTCGGCCGCCTTGACCGGATCGCGCGAGGGGACGCGGTTGATGCCGACGTCGATCACCGCCGCCCCCGGCTTGATCCAGTCGCCCTTGATCATCTCGGCCCGGCCCACCGCGGCGACCAGGATGTCCGCCTGGCGGCAGACGCCGGCCAGGTCGGCCGTGCGTGAATGGGCGATGGTCACGGTGCAGTCCGCGCCCAGCAGCAGTTGCGCCATCGGCTTGCCCATCAGGTTGGAGCGGCCGACAACCACGGCGCTCTTGCCGCGCAGTTCGCCCAGGGCGTCCTTGAGCAGCATCAGGCAGCCCGACGGGGTGCAGGGCACCAGGCCCGGCAGGCTCGAGGCCAGCCGTCCGGCGTTGATCACGGTCAGGCCATCGACGTCCTTGTCGGGATCGATCTTGGCCACGATGGTCGATTGCTGAAGGTGCTCGGGTACGGGGAACTGCACCAATATGCCGTTGACGCTCCGATCGGCGTTCAGGCGGCCGACCAGGTCCAGCAGCTCGGATTCGGGCACGTCGGCGGGCAGCCGGTGGCCGATCGAGCGCATGCCGACCTGCTCGGTCTGCTCCTCCTTGCTGCGAACGTAGATCTTGCTGGCCGGGTCCTCTCCCACCAGCACCACCGCCAGCCCGGGCTGCAGGCCATGCTTGGCCTTCAGATCGGCGACCTCCTCGGCGATCCTGCCCCGTAGGCGCTCGGCGAACGCCTTCCCGTCGATGATCTTGGCTTCGGCCACGCGCCGCCCCTCCCTGTTGTTCTGCTTGCGGGGCTGGTTAAGGCCAGCCGCTCCCAGGTTCAAGCTGACCGCGGCCAAGTTACGGCCGCGACGTGCGCCAGCCGCATTGCGGCCCTCTTTTGCAGAACGACACAATTTAGTAACGAAAGTTACTGTGTCGCCCACGCCACAGACCAACACTGAGCGCACGGCTCGACGGTTTTTCTAGAGCTGCACCGTTTTCGCGCATCCTGAACGCGGCTAGGGCAGACGCTGCGGCAGGGGGGCTGGCCGCAGCCGCTCCATGCCGAAAGGACAATCAGATGTTATCAGACGTTACGATCAAGCCGGGCCTCACGGCGCTGGGCGTCTCCGCGCTCGCCCTGATGACCGCAGCGGCCCTGGCGGGTCCCGCGGCGGCCCAGGACGCCGGACCTGGTGGTGGCGCAGCCCCGCAGGCCGGCCCGGGCAAGAACGCCCCGGAAGCCGCCGCGGCCAACACCAACACCGTCGGCGAGGTGGTGGTGACCGCCCAGTTCCGCCGGCAGAACGTCGAGCAGACCCCGATCGCCATCACCGCGATCAACGCCCAGATGCTGGAAAACCGCGGCGAGACCAACATCGCCCAGGTCGCCAACCAGGCTCCCAACGTCTCGCTGAAGCCCCAGGGCGCCGCCTTCGGCCCCTCGCTGGGCGCATCCATCCGCGGCATCGGCCAGTACGACTTCGACCCGGCGCTGGAGCCGGGCGTGGGCATGTATGTCGACGACGTCTACTACCCGACCCTGACCGGCTCGATCCTCGACCTTCTCGACCTCGACCGCGTGGAGATCCTGCGCGGGCCACAGGGCACCCTGGCCGGGATGAACTCCATCGGCGGGGCGGTGAAGCTCTATTCCAAGGTCCCGACCGACACCGACAGCGGCTACCTCGAAGGGACCTATGGCAGCCTGAACCATCTGGAAGCCCGCGGCGGCATCAACTTCGCCCTGATTCCCGACCAGCTGTTCGTGCGCCTGTCGGCGGTGACCAACCACTACGACGGCTATGTCACCCGCTATGACTACGGTTGCCTCTACCCCAGTTCGGGCATCCCAAACATGGTCGGCGCCAACCGCGACTGCGTGGCCGGCCATGAAGGCGGCAAGAGTTACAGCGCCGCGCGCATGGCGGTGCGGTGGGTCCCCAACGACAAGCTCGATGTCGAGGTGATCGGCGACTACACCTACGACAACTCCGAGAACCCGGCGACCACCCTGGTGCATGCCCTGCCGCTGTCGACCGCGCCAGGTCCCTTCGGCGTCTCCCCCGCCCAGCTCACCAGCGTCGGCGGCGTGACCTACGGGCCCCAGTTCATCCCGTCCAACCCCTATGCGTCCTACGCCAGCTTCTACATGCCGTCGGGAAGCACCGGCCCCCTGGCGGCCGACCCCCTGACCGCTTCCGACGCCAGCCAGTACAAGGGCTGGGGCGTGTCCGGCACGATCGATTACAAGCTGATGGACAACCTCAGCCTGAAGTCGATCACCGCCTTCCGCGGCTACACCTCCGACTGGGCCGAGGACAACGACGTCTCCCCGCTGCCCCTGGGCCTCGGGGTCGAGCACCTGGCCCACCAGCAGGTCAGCGAGGAGCTGCGGCTCAACGGCAACCTCGGCAAGCTGATCGACTGGACCGTGGGCGGCTTCTACTTCACCCAGAAGACCACCTACGCCAGCCACCAGGACCTCTGGTATCCCGGCCTGATCCTGGACTTCCTGGAAGACGACCCGGTGCCCGAGCACACCTACGCGGGCTTCGGCCAGGCGACCTGGCACATCACCGACAAGCTGAACCTGACCGGCGGCATCCGCTACACCGACGAGGCCAAGGACTACACCTATGTCCGGGTCAATCGCGATGGCTCGCCGAACCTGATCGTGGGCCCGCTGAACGGCATCACCGGGCACTACTCGGGAACCCACGTCGATTGGCGCGCCGACCTCGACTACCAGTGGACGCCGAACTTCATGACCTATGCGGAGGTCTCGACCGGCTTCAAGGGCGGTGGCGTCAATCCACGTCCGTTCGTGCCCGCCCAGGTGCAGTCCTTCGGTCCTGAAACGGTCACCGCCTACGAGGTGGGCTTCAAGAGCCAGTGGCTGGACCACCGCGTCCAGCTGAACGCCGCGGCCTTCTACAACCAATACAACAGCGTCCAGCTGACTCTGCTGAGCTGCCCACAGTTCGGCGGTCCAGGGCCGTGCGCCCTGCCGGTGAACGGCGGGAATGCCGACGTGCGCGGCGTCGAGGGCGAGACCGAGATCCACCCCTTCGGCGGCCTCCAGATGGACGGCTCGGTCAGCTATCTGAAATTTGGCTATCTGGCCGACAGCCTGAATCCGGCGACGGGCATCCTGCCATGGATGTCGACACCCTATACGCCCAAGTGGAAGTGGAGCGCCGGGGTCCAATACGCCTTCGACGTGATGGGCAAGGGCTCGCTGATCCCCCGGATCGACCTAGCCTATCAGGACTCGGTCTACTCCAACGCCCTCAACGGACCGCTGAACCAGATCCCCGCCTATACGGTCGGCAACGCGCGCCTGACCTGGCGGTCCGCGACCGGCGGCTGGGAAACGGCGCTGGAAGTCACCAACTTCACCAACAAGCTCTACTATCTGACCACCTTCGACCTCACCGGGGCCGGCGGCGGCTCGGTGTCGGGCGAACCGGCGATGCCGCGCGAATGGTCTGTGTCGCTGAAGAAGACCTTCTGACCATCGTCGGAACCTGGACGGAGAGGGCCGGCGCGCCATGCGCCGGCCCTTTTCCGTTTCAGCCGCCGCCGGTCCTGGCGCCCGGCTCGCAGTCGAGCTCCTCGATGCACTGCCGGGCCAGGGTCAGCAGCGAGGCCTCCATCTGGCGCGCCGCGTCGGCGCCGAGCATCGTGGTGAGCGACCGGTGGAAATCCTGACGCGAAGGGGCCACGCGCCGATAGAGGGCCAGCCCGGCGTCGGAGCAGTAGAGCAGGGGGCTGCGACGATCCTTGGCGTTCTGACGCCGTTCGACATAGCCGCGCCGCTCCAGCGAGGCCGCCGCCCGGCTCACTTCGGCCCGGTCGACCCAGGCCTGTTCGGCCAGCTGACGCACCGAAGCCGGGGCGGGGGCGGCGAGGGCGAGTTGGGCCAGCACCCGCCATTCGGCGACGCTGAGGCCCGAGCTGGTCTGCAGCAGCCGCGTGGTGCATCGGTCGAGCAACTTGGCCAACAGGGTGATCCGATAGGGCAGGTAGTCCGCGCCGCCCACGCGCCAGGCGGCGGCGACTTCGCCCAGACCTTCCGCGCCCACGTCCGCCGGATCGGCGGCCGTCCCCTCCGCCGAGTTCACCTTGCTCATCTTGGCTGACATCCCCCGTTGCCTTGGACCTCGAACTCGGCCCTTGCTGTCACCATCCGACAAAACCGGAGCGATTATGTCCACTCCCTCTATCGAAACCGCCGACAAGGTTGGCGCCCTGGGCCGCGAAATCCTGCCCGCCCTGCCGGGCTCCCAGGCGATCTACGCCGGCCAGCACGAGGCCGAGCCCTACAAGGGGATCACCCTGACCCGCGACGCCCGCTACGGGCCCCACGAGCGCAACCGGCTGGACGTGTTCGCCGCCGAGGGCGCCACAGGCCAGCGGCCGATCTTCGTGTTCGTGCACGGCGGCGGCTTCGTCATGGGCGACAAGCACCAGCCGGGCTCGCCCTATCTGGACAATATCGCCCTGTGGGCGGCGCGCCATGGCCTGGTGGGGATCAACATCACCTACCGTCTGGCGCCGGAGTTCAGGTTCCCGTCGGGCGCCGAGGACCTGGCGGCGGCGGTGCGCTGGGCGCGCGAGCACGCCTCGGAATTCGGCGGCGATCCGGACCGCATCTTCGTGATGGGCACCTCGGCGGGCGCCGTGCACGTGGCCGACTTCGTCGCCCAGCCCCAGTTCGAGGCGGATCGCAAGGGCGTGAAGGGCGCGATCCTGCTCTCGGGAGTCTACGACCTCACCCTGTCCAGCGCCCCGCCGAACGAGGCCTACTATGGCGAGGACAGGTCCCAGGCGGCCGCCGCGTCATCCCTGCCGGGGCTTCTGGAAAGTCCGGTGCGGCTGCAGTTCGTGGTCACCGAATACGACCCGGTGATGTTCGAGCGCCAGGCGCAGCGGGTGCTCGAGGCCTGGACCGAGCGGCATGGCCAGTGGCCGGACTTCATCCGCCTGATGGGCCACAACCACCTGACCTCGACCTTCCATCTGAACACCGACGACGACTACCTGGGCGTCCAGATGCTGAGGTTCATGGCCAGCGCCTAGATCGGAACGTTCCGCGCATCGTAGCCGAACAGCCAGTCGTAGCGGGCCTTCACCCGATCCTCGGACCATTCGCGGGCGACATAGGCCTCCGCCTCGGCAGCGGTGGCCAGCCGGTTGTCGTGATAGCGGCGCATGTTCTCCTGCGAGCCGGTCACGGCGCGCGATGTGCGCGGGAGCCGGGCGCCTTCGTAGGCGGCGAAAGCGGCGGCATGGTCGGCGCCGTGGGCTTCCAGGCAGCGGGCCAGCACCAGGCCGTCTTCGAGGGCCATGGCCGCGCCCTGGGCCAGGAAGGGCGGCATGGGGTGGCAGGCGTCTCCCAGCAGGCTGACGCGGCCCCGGCTCCAGCGCGGCATCGGCTCGCGGCCGAAGAGCGCCCATTTGTGCGGGCGGCCCGTCGCCCGGATCAGGGCGTGGACGTCTGGATGCCAGCCCGGATAGTCGGCGAGGCACTCCTCGGCATCTCCTTGCACCGACCAGGATTCCACCCGCCAGTCGTCCCGCTCGACCACGGAGACGTAGTTCATCAGCTCCCCGCCTCGCAGGGGGTAATGGACCACATGGCCGCCCGGTCCGATCCAGGTGACCGATAGCGCCTGCCGCAGATCCGGCGGGACCTGTTCGATCGGGATGACCCCACGCCAGGCGACCACGCCGGTGAAGCGGGGAGATCCATCGCCGAACAGCCCGGCGCGCACCTGCGAGTGGACGCCGTCAGCGCCGATCACGAGATCGGCCCTGGCCCGGCGACCATCGGCGAATTCCAGGGCGACCCCAGCGGTGTCCTGTTCCAGGCCGACGAGTTTGGCGTCCAGCACGATGGCGTCCGGCCGCGCGGCCCGGACCGCCTCGGCCAGGATGCTGTGCAGGTCGTGCCGGTGCAGGGTGACGTAGGGGAAGCCATAGAGCGCGGCCGACACCGATCCGGCGTCGAAGGCCTTCCAGGCCTGGCCGGTGTCCCAGAGGCGAATGACCTTCTCGGCGGGGATGACGGCGGCCTGCATCACCGCCGGCTCCAGGCCCAGGTCGAACAGCACGCAGGTTCCATTGGCGCTGAGCTGCAGGCCCGCGCCGACCTCCGTCAGCGCG
>Ga0265338_10008885_pt1 | contig 12103 bp, 10 predicted proteins | sample 42126metaG_FD_193579 | JGI IMG/M metagenome (GOLD analysis project Ga0265338, IMG submission 193579) | Rhizosphere microbial communities from Carex aquatilis grown in University of Washington, Seatle, WA, United States - 4-21-26 metaG | ecosystem: Host-associated > Plants > Roots > Rhizosphere... | reverse complement strand
AGCCTGGGCCATCACGCCGCCGGCCGCCGCTGGGACACCGGCTTGCGCGTGTGGCGCGCGCGAACTTCCCTCGGCCAGCCGTTCGTCGCGCATCGAGAACGCCTGCTGCGGGCGTTGCTCGCCGGCGAACCGCGGCCGGATGCCTCGCTCGACACCGTGCTCTCGGGCGGCGCGGCCGCCACCGCCGGTTGCGGGGTCCTCGATACCCAGGGCGTCTGGGCGGTCAGCTTGCGCGGCGCCGGGTTTGGCGCCGCGGTCACTCAGCTCCGCGACGCGATCGAGGAAGGGCTCTTCCCGCGATCCAGAGGCGGCTGCAGCGAGCTGGTCATCGACGATCCCGCGGCGTTGCGCATCTGGCAGACGTTGCGACCGACCGCCCCAGGGCCGTAGCAGCCGAGCTTCACGACGAGCGGCCCGAAGGGCCCGCGACCTCGAGCGCCGACGCGCGCCGCTCCGTACAACGTGACGGGCTCGTGTTCCCGTTCAGCGGCGTTGCTGAACGCGGCGGCGATCAATTATTCTTGACGGCGCTTCGGACGTCAATTGCGGCCTTTCGGGGAGCAATTTGCGACGTCTCATTGACAGCTTCGTTACACCCTCGTCCGAGGCCCCCGCCAATGACCACCCCCACACACGCGATTGCATGGTAGTTGCGCGCGCTTGATTGGATCCCGTGGCAATGACGCCCAAATGCTGTCCATTTGAAGGCATCAAACCGTCATCAACGGAATAAACGCGCACTCTACCGTTGACGTGTTAGGCACATCTCGGTATATGTGCTTTCAGGTAATCTCCGAGGCGGCGCCAGCACCGTGCTGGCCGCTTTGTCCCTAGATCCCGAACGATAACGTGGGGGGCTTTCATGGCGCAGGTCAGTTTTCCCGGGGTCTACATTCAAGAGGTCCCTTCCGGTGCTCGAACGATTACCGGAGTGGCAACCAGCATCGCGGCCTTCGTCGGAATGGCCAAGCAAGGACCGGTGAACGTTCCAACGACCGTCCTTGGGTTCACTGACTTTGCCCGCACCTTCTCCGAAGATGTGTCCAACGGCGAGATGCCGGATCAGGTGCGCCAGTTCTTTCTCAACGGCGGCACCCAGGCGATCATCATGCGCATCGCCAATGGCGCGCTGAAGTCGTCGCTGACGCTGTCGAGCGCCGGCACGGCGGTCGGCGTCCTCACGCTGACGGCGATCAACGACGGGCAAGGTGGCGACGCGCTGCGAGTGGCGGTCGACTACGACACGGCGTCGCCGGAAGCGACGTTCAATCTCACCATCTACTCGGAGAGCTTCGACGCGCGTGGAAATTCGACGCTGACACTCCTCGAGACGTTCACCAACCTCTCGTTCGACGGTAACGATGCTCGCTTCGTCAGCAAGATCGTCAACGAGAACTCGGCTTTCGTGACCGCGGCCTTCCTCCTCGGCCCGACCGACATTCCGCCGGCAGGCGCCCAGGGCGCGACCTTCTCGGGAACGCTCTTCAACGCTCAGGCCGCCGCGGGCGCCAACCCCGCCACGAACTATGGCAATTTGATCACCACGGTTGTCAACGCCAAGGGCGGCACCGGCAACTTCAGACTCCGCGTCGCTGACCAGGCCGCCACGGTCACGCTGACCACGACGCCGGGCGTGAACCTGGCGCTGGCTGACGTGCAGACGGCGGTCAATACGGCGTTTCTCGGCAAGTCCACCAACGGTCAGCCGATCGCGTTGACGGTCTCCTTCGGCCTCAACGCCGTCGGCACGCAGATCCTCTCCATCACTTCGGCCATGACCCCGGGGGTCGATGTGCGGGCCGACACGGCGTCGACCTTCGACATCGCCCAGGATCTCGGGTTGGGTGTCGCCCAGGGGGGCGTCGAGATCAGCGTGCTGGCGCCGTTGCGGCCGTCAGCGTCGGGGCTGGTATCAACGGTCGCGGATGATCTGACCAACATCCTGGCGTTCGCCGACGTGGCCAAATCGACCTGGCTGACGCCCGCCGCCGGCGTGTCGCTGGCCCTCGTCGGCTCGGCGGGGTTTTCGGTCAATCCGGCGACGGTCGCGTTTGCCAACGCGACGCCGACCAGCACGATGAAGGAGGGGACCGCGGTCGCGGGAAATCCCGCGGCGCTGTCGCTGCGAAATGTTCGGCAAAACATGCAAGCGATTGCCGACGCCATCAACCTGGCCACCACGCAGTGGCGCGCGGGCGTCCAGGGAACGCGGTTGGCGTTGACGCCCAAGTTCGGGGACGCGCTGGCGGGGCCGGGAAACCAGTGGGCCGCGACGGTGCCACCGGGGATCTTGAGCACCGCGGCGACACCGGCTCTGTTCGCGGCGCTTCCGGCAGGTGCGACCCAGCCGCGCACCGCCCGCTTGTCCGGCGGCGACGACGGCCAGGCCCCCAAGATCACCGACTACGAGAACGCCTACACCATCATCGATTCGCAGGTCGATCTCTTCAATCTGCTGATCCTCCCCAAGAACGCCGCGGACACGGGGAACGATCGCTCCGCGCTCTGGGGTCCGGCGAGCGTCTTTTGCGAGCAGCGCCGTGCCTTCTTGCTGATCGATCCGCAGACGTCGATCGACACGGTCGACAAGGCGGTTCAGGAAATCAAGACGCTACGGATCGGCACCGTGACCGATCACTCAGCGGCGTACTGGCCGCGCGTGAACGTCAACCCCGACGGCAGTCCACGTTTCATCGACGCCAGCGGCAGCATCGCGGGCATCATGTCACGCATCGACGGCAGCCGCGGCGTCTGGAAAGCGCCAGCCGGGTTGGAGGCGGACGTACGCGGCATCCTCGGCGTGGCGGTCAAGATGTCAGATCCGGAGAACGGACGCATCAACCCCGAGGCCTTGAACGCGATCCGGGTCTTCCCGAACGGGATCGTCAGCTGGGGCGCGCGCACGATGGCCGGGTTCGACAACTCGGGCAACGACGACTTCAAGTACGTTCCTGTGCGTCGGGTCGAGCTCTTCATCGAAGAGAGCCTGGTGCGCGGGCTGCGCTTCGCTGTCTTCGAGCCCAACGACGAGCCGTTGTGGGCCCAGCTGCGGTTGGCCGTTGGCGGGTTCATGAACAATCTCTTCCGTCAGGGCGCCTTCCAGGGGGCAACGGCCACGCAGGCGTATTTTGTGAAGGTGGATTCGGAGACCACGACTCAGAACGACATCAACCTCGGCATCGTCAACGTGGTGGTCGGGTTCGCGCCGCTCAAGCCCGCCGAGTTTGTCGTCATCACAATCAAGCAACTAGCTGGTCAGATCCAGGTTTAGCCGAGGACGGCCGATACCTCAATCGCGGGGGGACGTGTATGGCGACATCAGAGTTTCCGAAGAACGCTCACCGGTTCGACCCGTACAAGAACTTCAAGTTCCGGGTCAGCTTCAACAACAAGGTCGTCGCGGGGATCAGCAAGGTCAGCCCGCTCAAGCGTACCACCCAGGTCGTGACCCACCGCGAGGGCGGTGATCCCAGCACGCCGCGCCACTCGCCCGGCAACACGGCGTTCGATCCGATCACGCTGGAGCGCGGGGTGACCTTTGACCTCGAGTTCGAGCTGTGGGCGAACCTGGTGTTCAACACCGACGGCGACGCCGCGGTCTCGCTCAAGAACTACAAGCGAGACGTCATCATCGACGTGCTCAACCTGCAGGGCGTGAAGGTCAAGGCGTACAAGATCTTCCGCGCCTGGGTTTCGGAGTACATCTCGGTTCCTCAGCTGGATTCCAACGCCAACGCCACGATGATCGAGTCGATCGTTCTTCAGAACGAGGGCTGGCAACGTGACGACGACGTCAAGGAACAGCCCGAAACATAAAGGGCGCTTTGGTCCGGCCCGCCGCGCGCGGACGGGGAAGGAGCGGAGTCAGGGCGCGAGCCTCGTTTTCAGGAAGGGGGAGCTAGAGCGTTGTTTCGAGTGGATCTCATGCCAAACGCCGCCGGCCCGCGGTACGCGTTGCTGCGGGACATTTCGGGTCGCGACGAGCTGGCGCTGTCGGGGGCGGAGCCGATGGCCGCATCGGAGCTGGTCGAGCGGCTGCTGATCGATCGCCCAGGCGCCATCCTGCGCCCGGGCGCGCAGCTCTCGCTATCGGATCGCGATCGTTTGGTCGCCGCGCTTCACACCCATTGCTTCGGGGACCAGGTCGAGTGCCTGGTCACGTGCGAGAAATGCTCGGCGTCGTTCGAATTGACCTTTCAGCTCTCGCTGATGTTGCGGGGGTTGCGCGCGTCGCCGCCCCCGGACGTCGAAGGGCCCGATGAATCAGGTCACTACTGTCTGCCCGACGGGACGCGGTTCCGGTTGCCGACGACGGAGGACGAGCGCGCGATCGGTGGTCTTCATCCCGAGCAGGCGGTGCGCACGCTCCTCGAGCGCTGTGTCGAGTCGGGTGACCCGGTGGCCGCCAGCGGCGCGGTACAGGACGCGATGGACGCGCTGGCGCCGCTGCTGAGCCTGCCGGTTCCGGTCGACTGCCCCGAGTGCTCGGCGCCTCAGGAGGTCGAGTTCGACATGGTGCGGTTCTTCTTGTCGGCGTTCGCGCGCGAGCGTCCCATCCTGTTACGCGAGATCCACGCGATCGCGGCCTCCTATCACTGGAGGCACAACGAGATCCTCGAGCTGCCACGCAATGAACGACGCGCCTTCGTCTCGCTGATCGTGCCGGTCCAGGAGACCCGGAGAACCGCCGCGTGAGCTACTTCGGTCGCATCGCTTCTCGGGTCGGGGCGCCCGCTGCGCGGCGGGTGGCGCCGAGCGCCAGCAGCCAATCCCCCGTCGCGCGGGCCGACCAGCGTCTGAATCTGCTAGGCGACTGGGAGCTCCCCATGCCCGCTGCCTCGACGGCGCGGCCGCAACGCGCCGGCGGGGAGAGCTTGGAGGCCGGTGACCTCGAGGCGGGTGACCTCAATGTGGGCGCGCTCGCGCCCGACAGCGATTCCGGAACCACGTTCGCCGGCGAACCGGCGGTCACGAATGCGCCGGCGCGCGGCGGCACCCCCGCGGCAGCACGGAAACCGGCACCGAGGAGCAATGCGTTCGACGCCGACTTCCCCCCGACGACCAGCGCACCGCCCGCGCCCGCGACGTCCGCCGGTCAGGTCGATCGCGCGGGACACGCCGGGCGACTACCACCCTCGCTCGCCGAGCCGCCGGCGGCTTCGCCACGCGAGCACCGATCGCCTGCCGGCAGTCCGCCGGTCTCGCCACTTCTCGCTCAGTCGCAGGCCATGGCCCGGACGCCGATTGACAGCCGCCCGACCGGCGCAGCGGACGATCGTCCCACCGGCACATCGAACGCGCGAAGGTCGCCGGCGACGGTGATCGACGCGGAGGTCGCATCAACCTCCGCGGCCCCGCGCGGCGCGCTCTCGTCGGACGAGGCGGCTGCGGCCGTCTCGCGCGCAGCGACGCCCGCGTCGCCGGTACCAGCGGCGCCGGAGCCCGCGCGGCGAGCGGAGGCCGGCCCCACCAGCGCGATGCAAGCGCTCAGCGAGGCACTCTCGAAGGTCAACGCCTGGATGGCCCGGCCCATCGAACCGCGCCGCCTCGAACCCGCGCAAAGCATGATCTCGGCGGCGGCGCCGTTGCCAGCCACGCCCGCCGACGCGGGCGCGCGCCACGGGCTGGACGGCGATGCGGCGGCCGCTCCCGTCGCGCCGCGGTTGTCGATCGGCCACCTCGAGGTCGAGGTCGTGCCGCCGCCGCCCGAGCCGGTGCGCGCCCCGGCCGCCCGCGCGCAGCGGGCACCGTCGCATGGCGGGCTCACGGCGGTCTTCGCGGCCGCCGAGATCGCCAAGCTCTCCTTCGGGACCAGAGGCCGTTAGACGATGGTGCCGGTCGTCATGTCGATGGTCATGAGCGTCGCCCCTGTACGGGCGGCGGAGGGCGAACGGCCATGCTGACCGACCTCGGGGCGGTCACCCGCACGCTCAAGAACCTCATCTCGCAGGAGCTCCTCACCAATGGACTGGTGGCGTCGCTGAACGTCACCGCCGCTCCGCCCGACCCCGAACAGTCGCAGCCCAACCTCATCAGCATCTACCTGTTTCACGTCGTCGAGAGCCCGGAGTTCCGCAACCTGGCACCCGAGTCGGGCGGCAGCGGGCTCCCGGTCCCCGTCCAGCAAGCGCCGATGGGCGTCGTCATGCAGTACATCATCTCGGTCCTGCATCGCGCGACCGACGACCTGGACGCCGATACGCTGACCGAGCAGAAGCTGGTCGGTTTCGTCGCGCGCGCGCTGCACGATTTCCCCGTCATCTCCCCGCAGACTCAGATTGGCGCGCCCGGCGATCCCCTCAGCCAGATCCTCGACCCCGATCTCGCCGAACAGGACGCGACGATCCGGGTGATCCTGCGCCCCGCGGCCACGGAGGAGCTGGTGGCGTTCTGGGCGACCCAGCAACAACACGTCGCGCGCCTGTCGCTCTTCGTCGAGGTGCGCGTGGTCGTCCTGGAGCCGAAGCCACCGGTCACGCTGCCGGGCCTGACGTTGTCGCTGGGAACCATCGTCTTTCCGGGCTCCGGGCCCCAGCTGGCGACGACCAGCGGCATCACGTGGTTCCTGGTGCCCGCCGTGCTGGGCGCCAATCTGCGCGTGCTGTCGTCCAGCCCCGCGCAGGTGGCGCTGTTCCCGCTGGTGCCGCGCCCCACGACGGACCCCGCTGTCGTCGCGCAGATCAACAGCCAGATGGCGGCGATTGCGGCTCTCGATCCGGTGATTCCCCCCCCGCCGCCGCCGACGCCCCCACCCGCGCGCACGCTGGAGAACAACAAGCTCACGCTGGAGGGGACCGGCCTGGCGATATTCCCAGGAACGGTGACGCTGGTCCTGCAGCGCGACGACCTCACCGTCCAGGTGTCGCTGGATTCTCCGCCGCCGGAGAACCAGCCCTGGGCGATCTCGCTGTCGCCGACGCGAATCTCGCTGCAGTTTCGGCAGAACGTCCTCGGGCTGGTGAGCCAGAACGGCGTGCTGGTCTCGCAAGACGCGGTGCTGGTGCCGGGCGCGTACACGGCTCGCTTGCTGGTCGCCGACCCCAGGTCGGAGGGGCGCCCGCGCGGCAGCAACCTGGTGTCGTTCATGCTCAACCCGCAGGTGATCTCGGTGCTACCGGCGCCCGCGAGCCGCTACAACCTGCAGGTCGCGGGGAACTACCTCAACGATACCAGCACCAACATCGACATCGATCTGTCGGTCGGCGGCCAACCTCTGAAGCCGCCAGCGGTGAGCACACCCTTTGGTCCCGGGAACTTCACAATCCTGGCCGACGGAGCGACGATTCAGTTTCAGCTCCCGGCCGGCCTCGCGGCTCCCACGCCGCAAAGCCCGCTGCCGGTGCGCTTGCTCGTCAATGGCGCCACCGCGACGCCGTCATGGATCACACAGGCGACCGGACCATGACGGTGGTCGACATGGATCCCGCCAGCTTCCCGTCTCCCGGCGCTGCCGCACCCGCGGCGGAACGGCGGGCGAACGCCTTCGTCCCGCCGCCCAGCAACCAGGCGGTGCTGGCCGCCGTGTGCCGGCGAATCCAGGCGCTCGCCGGAAGGCGGCGAGCCTGGACGGAGTACGCGGCCACGCTCGCGGGGACGGCACGGCAACCAGGCATCGACGGCGAGGGCTCGCGCGCCTCGGGCAATCTCGACGGCGCCGAGGCGGAACGGGCGTGGAACGCGCAGAGCGCCGACGCGTCCCTGTTCAACGACGAGATCGTCGAGCAGACGCGGTTGCTTCACGCCGATCGAGGATCGCGGCTGGCAGTGCTGTGTCGCAGCCTGGGCCTGACAGAGCTCGACCGCCTGGTTCTGGAGGTGTGCCTCGCGCTGTCGTTGCAGCCAGAGCTGGCGCCCTGGCTGGTCGAGGCGCAAGGGCGCGAGGGCCAGGTCACCGAGTACCTGGTCGCGCGGTTGTTCGGCCTCGACCACCCGATCCTGACCGAGGCGAGCGCGCTGTTGCGCTGGTTGCTGGTGGTGCCGCACGATGCGGGGCCCGGCGAGCCCCGGCTGCTGAGCATCGATCGGCACGTGGTGGCGTTCCTCACCGGGAGCGACGCGACGGATCCGGCGCTGCTCGACTGCGCGCGACTGCGGGAACCGCTGCCGCCACTCGAGGACTGGCCGGTGGACGCGGTCGCGGCCCGGCTCGCGCGCGCGATGGAACGCGTCGAAACCACGCGCCTCGTGGTTAGTGGGCGGCGAGGGACCGGCAGGCGAACGTTTGCCGCCTGCGTCGCGCGCGCACTGGGCGGCGCCGCGCTGATTGTCGACACCAGCGAGATCAGCGAAGCCGACTGGCCCCGAGTCTACGTGCTCGCACAGCGCCACGCTCTGCTGCACGGCCTGGTTCCGATCTGGTGCGGCCGCGAGGTTGCGCGGCGGCGGCCAGCTCTTCCCTGCGGCGTCTCGTTCGAAGCCGTCACGATCGAGCCCGATGTGGCTCTGGAACCGATCGACAACGGAGCCGAGGAGCGCCTCACCATACCGGCGCTGACCATCGACCAGCGACGGCGATTGTGGCTGCAGATGGTCCCCAGCGTCCGCGCGTTTCCGCCGGCCGAGATCGAGCAGGTCGTCGAGCGCTACCGGCTGTCGATCGGCGATCTGGCCGCGCTCTCCCGCCGAGGGGTGATGACGGTGGACGAGGCGCGCGAGCTGTGCCTCGAGGCGACGCGGCTGCGGCTGGGCGAGCTCGGGCAGGCGCTGGAGTGCCCGTTCGTGAGAGAGGACCTACTGATTCCGCCCTCGCTGGATCGCACACTGGACGATTTCCTGTTCGAGGCCCGTGCGCGCGCCCGGTTCTGGGAAGGAACGGCGGCGCGCCGGCTGTTCCCGCGCGGCCGCGGGCTGGTCGGATTGATGACCGGCCCGCCCGGGACCGGCAAGACCATGGCGGCGCAGGTGATCGCGCGCGAGCTGGGGCTGGACCTGGTGCGGATCGATCTCGCGACCTGCCTCAGCAAGTACATCGGCGAGACCGCCAAGAACCTGCATCGCATCTTCGATCAGGCGGCTCACATGAACGCGGTGTTGCTGTTCGACGAAGCCGACGCCCTGTTCAGCAAGCGGACCGAGGTGCGCGACGCGCACGATCGCTACGCCAATACCGACACGAACTACCTGCTGCAACTGATCGAGGACTTCGAAGGGGTCGCGTTGCTGACCAGCAACCAGAAGCAGAACATGGACGGGGCGTTCACCCGGCGCATCCGCTTCCTGTTCGACTTCCCTCGCCCGAGCCCTCGCGAGCGCCTGGCGATCTGGCAGCGTCTGGTGCGCGAGCTGGCGGGCGCGGATCGCGAGGTGGTGCTGCGCGCCCACCTGGGTGCGCTGGCCAACCGCGTGGACCTGTCGGGAGCGCAGATCAAGGTGTCGCTGCTCGGTGCCATGTTCGCGGCTGCGCGCGCGCGGGCGCCGCTCGGTCTCGACCACCTCTATCACGGGATCAATCAAGAGCTCCTCAAGGAGGGGCGTTCGGTGAGCGCTAACGATCGACAACGCATCGAGGGTGGCCAGCCATGAACGGCAACGACGGCAACGACGGCAACGGCGGCGACGGCAACCGCGGCGCGAGCGCCAGGCCCCCAACGCGGCTGCGCACGCCGGACCGCGCTGGCGATCTCCGGCCACGACGACCGCGGGATCCCGGGCCCGTGCCGGCGGCGCACACCGGCGGTTCGTCAGTCACCATCGACGCTCTGCACATGCGCGTCCAGGCGCACAACGCGTCCGCGGGCCGCGCCATCGCTGAAGAGGCCGTGCGCCAGGTCGCCGACCGCCTGCCCGTCGGGCTCACCGGGCGGATACCGGCGATGAAGCTCCGTGTGCGTCCGCGGCGCGGTGGCGCCGCGGGCCTGCGCGACGCCATCGCCGACTCGATGCTCGAGATGCTGACGCTGCGCGGGCGAGGCGAGCGATGAGCTCCAGCGGCTTCACGCGCAGTCCCAAGATCCAGAAGGGCGCCTTCGTCCAGCTGGCGGAGACGCTGGGGATCCCGCTGCCCAACATCGTGCCGTTCCAGTTCAATCCCGCGAAGATGACGCGGTCCCTCAAGCCCTGGAACCCGCTGCAGGTCGACGAGAACAACCGCGGCCAGCTCGCGCCGGCGTCGCAGCCGTTCGATCCCGAAGAGACGATCAGCATGACGCTGGAGCTGGACGCCGCCGATCATCTGGAAGACGACCAGTTCATCGCCAACACGTTCGGCATCGGCGATCGGATCGCCGCGCTCGAGGCGATGCTGTTTGCCGGCCAGACGCCCCTCGGACAGCTTGTCGCGCTCGCGGCCTCGCTGCTGTCGGGGCCGCAGCCGCCCGCGCGCCCGACGGTGCCGGTGACCTTCCTGGTCTGGGGGCTCGGACGCATGGTCCCCGTGCGCATCACCGAGTACTCGATCGAGGAACAGCTCTTCCTGCCGTCGCTACGCCCCATCCAGGCCACCATCAACGTCGGGCTGCAGGTCCTGACGCCCGAGGCGTTCAAGTGCATCGACACGCCCAGCGTCACGCTGGCCAAGGCCGCCTATTCCTTCTACCGCACGCAGCAGACGGTGCTGGCGCTGCTCAACATCGTCGACAGCGCTGACGAGCTGCTCGCGATCCTGCCGTTCTGAGCGCATTTCACACGCTGGAGAAAAAACATGGCCATCTTCGACCGTCTGAGCCGATACGTGAAGCCGCCGCTGGCTACCTACGACGTCGTCGACGTCCGCGGCCGCCGGGTCAAGGCGCTGCCGTCACCGGATGCGCCCGGCGAGATCGCCGTCGGGCAGCACGTGAAGAAGGAAGGGCAGACCGCTGACCAGCTGGCCAACGGCTACCTGGCAGACCCGCACGCCTACTGGCGGCTGGCGGAGGTGAACGACGTGATCATTCCCGACGCGCTCGAAGACTTGACCCTGATCAAGATCCCGGCGCCCAACCGGTGACCCAACATGGCTGACGACATCCGCTACGACGTCCTCATCGACAACCAGGCCGATGATCGGGTTACCGCGGATCTGTCGCACATCCAGATCGTCGAGTCGGTGCGGGAGATGACGACCTTCCTGGTGCGCGTCGAGATCGACATCTGCGGATCCAACCTGTCTTTGATCGACGAGCCGACCCTGCAACCGCAGAGCTCGAGCCTGATGACCATCATCGCCTACGTCAACGGCGCATCGCAGGTGCTGGCGCACGGCCGGATCACGAACCAGTCGAAGAAGATAATCCAGGGCGGCCCGGGCTCGTACATCGAGGTGATGGGCGCGGATCGCCGCATCGAGATGGATCGCAACTTCACGCCCTCGGCGGGGCCGATCAGCGGAACGGCCGACCTGATCGTCACGCCCATCCTCAGCAAGTACAACTTCACCGTCGACGCCGATCAGTGCCAGCTCAACTACGACCAGGACCACCCGTTCAGCCAGACGACGAGCGATCTGCGGACCGTCACCCAGCTGGCCATGGACAGCGGCGTCGAGTTCTGGCTGGACTGGGTCCTGTCACTGTCCAGCGTCGCCGAGACGGCGCATTTCAAATCGCAGCCGCCGCTGAACAACAGCCCGGCCGGCGGCGGGCTCGGCGCGCTGCTGTCGTCGCTGCTGGCGCCGCCCGACATCATCACGCTGTCGATCAACACCGGCGACGGAAGCAACAGCATCAATGACATCGGGCCTACCTACAACGCGGAGATGCCGAACCAGACTGGTGACGTCTGGCGCATCGACATCGACCACGGGCGGCTGGTCAAGGCCAACATCCCCGCCCCGACGCAGAGCCCGCTCGGTGGTCCCGTGCCGATCACCGCGCCGTTCACCAGCTCGTTCCCGACCGCCGGCGACGCGGATCGCGCGACCAGCATCTTCACGTCGGCGGTCAACGACGCCGGCTGGCGCTGGTCGGCCACCACAGCGACCACGGCGCATGCCGCCTGCGGTCTGATCCGTCCGCGGCAACTGGTCAACGTGCAGGGGACCGGCTCGATCGACGACGGCCAGTGGTTCGTCTGGAAGGTCAGCCACGACATCACGCCCGCGGACCACAAGATGAGCCTGGAGCTCCGCCGCAACACGCAGGGCTCGCCGTGACGATGGACGACCAGGGCGCGGCGCAGTCTCTGC
>Ga0265338_10008883_pt1 | contig 12105 bp, 8 predicted proteins | sample 42126metaG_FD_193579 | JGI IMG/M metagenome (GOLD analysis project Ga0265338, IMG submission 193579) | Rhizosphere microbial communities from Carex aquatilis grown in University of Washington, Seatle, WA, United States - 4-21-26 metaG | ecosystem: Host-associated > Plants > Roots > Rhizosphere >... | reverse complement strand
CCCCTTCCCCGCCCACCCCTCCCACCCCGCCACCCCGCCCACCCCGCATCCTCCACCCTCTCACCCGGTGCCTCGCCAGCGCCGTGCCACTGCTGCACCTCTCCACTGCTGCACCTCTCCACTGGTGCGCGCCCCCAGGAAGGTGGCCTGGTCCCGCCGGCCCGGTCGCGCCTACGGTGCCCCTTCGCGGCCGACGGTGCCCCCTCCCGCGACTTCCCATCACTTTGGCATCGACATTTGCCGCATAACGGACGTCGGACCCGGCCGAACTGATGGGAAGTGATGAAAACCCGGCCGAACTGATGGGAAGTGGGGCGTTGCGGCCGCCTCGGGCGGGGCTGGCCAGCGGGCGTTTTAGTGGGTGGGGTGGCCGAGGTCGGGGTCGTCCGGTACCGGCAGGTCGTGCTGCTTGAGCCGGGCCGCGCGGACGTCGTCGGCGCTGATCAGCACCGTGCCGATGCTGGCGATGAGCGCGAACGCGGGAACGGTGATGCGCAGCCATACCGGCCCGGGCAGGAAGGAGAGCGCCGCGCAGACCGGGGCCATGATGACCATCAGCCGGGCGATGGTCCGGCCGCGCCAGCCGGCGTCGGTCAGCTCATGCTGTACCCACGCCTGGTTCTGCGCTGGCAGCCGGAAGCCGATCGCGAACAGCAGCCACCCTCCGATGCCTGGGTCCCCTGGCAGCCGTGCCACGTCCTACCCCTTGAGAGATCCGGTGCTGTTCCTCCCTTCTTAGCAGACAGCGCGAAGCCCGGGGTTAAGGGGTTAGTACGCTCGGAGGCGTGCTGATCTGGGTGCCGTCGGGCTGGGTGGCGGACGGGCTGGCCGGGCTGGCGGGCGCGGAGGTGGAGGTTGTCGCGCTCGGCCGGGACATGGGCCAGTCCGGCGAGGCCGGCCGGGGCCTGGTGGCGCCGGACGTCCCGGCCAGCGTGGCCGACGTGGAGTTCTACGTGCCCAGCTTCTTCCCGAGCGCGGCGGGCAGCTCGGTGCTGAGCCAGATGCCCGGCCTGCGGGTGGTGCAGGCGCTGACGGCGGGGGTGGATTGGCTCCGGCCGCACGTGCCGCCGGCGGCGGTGCTGTGCAGCGCCCGGGGCGCGCACGACGCCTCGACGGCCGAGTGGGTGGTGGCGGCGGTGCTCAGCGTGCTGCGCGGGTTCCCGCGGTTCGGCGCGGAGCAGGCGGCGGGCCGCTGGGCGTACCAGGAGACCGGCCAGCTGGCCGGCCAGACCGTGCTGATCGTCGGCTACGGCGCGATCGGCGCGGCGGTCGAGCAGCGGCTGGCCGGGTTCGAGGTCACGGTGCGCCGGGTCGCCCGCCGGCCGCGGCCGGGCGTAGCGGGCGTGGCCGGGCTGGCTGAGCTGCTGCCCGAGGCTGACGTGGTGGTGCTGCTGGTCCCGTTCACGCCGGAGAGCGAGGGGCTGGCGGATGCCGGCTTCCTCGCCCGCATGAAGGACGGCGCGCTGCTTGTCAACGCGGCCAGGGGCGCGGTGGCGGACACCGCGGCGCTGGTGGCCGAGGTGGCCAGCGGGCGGCTGCGGGCCGCGCTCGACGTGACCGACCCAGAGCCGTTGCCGCCGGGCCACCCGCTCTGGTCGCTGCCCGGGGTGTTCCTCACCCCGCACGTGGCCGCTTCCACGCCGTTGTCCAGGCAGCGGGCGGCCCGGCTGGTCAGGGAGCAGGCGGGGGCTTACCTGCGGGGCGAGCCGCTGCGCAACGTCATCAGCGGGGCGTACTAGCGCCGGACAGGCTAAAATAGGGGCGTGGGGGTTACGCCACGCCGTCCAGCGACCGGAGGCAGATTCGGGTGTCACCTCAGCACTCTGCCGCTCAGCGGAGCCGCTTTTCCGTGGCCGGCGCGCGCGGGCGGGGGCGCGAGCCGGACATCGCAGACAGCCGGACGCTCCCCGGAAGGCAACCGCCGCCCATCCTCAACCGAAGCGTGATCTCGGGTACGTAGAGTGAACAGTACGACCGGCGGCGAAGCCTGTCGGCAGTCGGCGGCGGCTCAGGGCCGCGGACGGGCAGCGCCTAACGCGCGTCGCTGGTGACGGATCATTGTCTGTCCGTTGCCTGATCCCCAGCCGCACGCCACCCACGCACCGCACGCCACCGACCGACGCGTCCCAAGCGACCGAACGAGACCCGGAAGGAGCCCCGTGAGCGTCCTCGTCATGCTCGCCACGGCCGGCGCCGCTGTTGGGCTGCTCGTCGGCGCGTCCCGGCATGCCGGGGCGGTGGCGCGAGGGTACCGCTGGCTGGGCGGCGCCGCCGTGACCTGGTTCGCCGGGCTGATCATCGCGCAGGTGCTTGGTCCGCTCAGCTCGTCCGGCGGGCAGCTGTCGCTGGCTGACGTGGCCCCGCTGATCGCCCTGGTCGCCGCGACGGCCGGGTGCATGGTGCTGGCCGAGGAGGAGAAGCGGCGCGACACCGGGTCGGTGCTGCCGGGTCTGGCCGACGGCTACGTGATGGCGGTCGCCCTGCTCGTCATCGGCTGGGTGGTCGCGTTCAGCGGCGAGTTCCGCCACTCCGGTGAAGGCCCGCAGACGTTCCTGCTCGAGCTGCTGCACCCGCTGGTCGACCTGGCGGTGCTCGGCGCGCTGCTGCCGGTGCTCACGCTCGCCTGGCGGCGGGTGCTCGTGCCCTACGTCGGCCTGATGGCGCTGACGTTCGCCGACTCGATCGGGGTGAGCGCCCGGTTGTTCGATCACGGCCGCCAGGGCATCCTCGAGCAGCTGGCGGTGATCGGGGCGGCCGTGCTGTTCGGCCTGGCGCCCTGGGTGGAGCCGCTGGCGGCCCGGCTCGGCCTGTTCCCGTGGCGGGCCCGGCCGGCCGACGGCCGGCCGGCCGACGGTGCCCTGGCGGGCCCGCTCGGCGCGCGCCGCTCGCCGGTGACCAGCGCCGGGGCTGCCACCATCATCGCCTCCGTCTGCGTGGTCATCGCCGCGCTGGTAGTGATCATCAACGGGCTCGCCAGCGCTCCCGCGTCCGGCCTGGCGCTGGTCATCGCCGGCGGCGCGGCGGTCCTTGTCGTCGCGGTGCGCATCCTGATGCTGGTGCGCGAGAACGGCATCGCCATGCGGATGTGGCGCGAGGCGAGCACCAGCCTGCGCGACCTGGCCGACCGCACCGGCGACATGGTGCTGATCTGCGACCTGGACGGGACCATCAGCTACGCCAGCCCGCTTGTCTCCGGGTTCGGCTACGCGGCCGAGGCGCTGGCAGGCCGGCCGCTGAGCGACTTCGTGCACCCGGAGGACAGCGGTGCCGCGCAGGCGGCCATCGCCATCGCCAGCGGCCTGCCCGAGGACGCGGCGTCGGCCCTTGGCATTTCCCCGGAGAGCGCTTCCCGGGCGGGCGCCGACCCGGCCGACAGCCGGTTCTCCTGCCGGTTCCGGGCGGCCGACGGCACCTGGCGGCACGTGCAGTGCGCGGTGCTGCTCTACCTGCTGCCGGGCGAGCCGCCGCGGATGCTGCTCAGCGTCAGGGACGTGTCCGACCAGGTGGCGCTGCGGCAGCAGGTCACCCACCTCACCTTCCACGACGGGCTCACCGGCCTGCCGAACCGCGCCTACGTCGAGGAGCGGGCCAGGGAGGCGCTTGAGCCGTCGGATGAGCGGGTGGCGGCCGTGATCTTCCTCGACCTGGACGGCTTCACCGCGGTGAACGACCTGGTGGGTCACGGGGCGGGCGACCTGGTGCTGGCCCAGGCGGCCAGGCGGCTGCGATCGGTGGTGCCGGCCAAGGACACGGTGGCGCGGTGGGGCGGCGACGAGTTCGCGGTGCTGCTCGAGAACGCCGTCAGCGAGCAGGAGGTCTCCGAACTGGCCAGGCGGCTGGCGGGCAGCGTGGCGGGCGGGCCGTTCCGGGTCGGTGACCGGGATATCGGGCTGACGGCGAGCGTCGGCGTGGCGCTGGCCGACGGGAGCACGCCCGGGGTCGTCCTCCGCAACGCGGACGTGGCGATGGCCAGGTCCAAGGAGCGCGGCGGCGGCCGGGTCGAGGTGTACGCCGCGCACATGCACGACGACGTGGTACGCCGCCTGGACATGGCCAGCGACCTGCAGCGGGCGATCGCCCGGGAGGAGCTTGAGCTGCAGTACCAGCCGGTCGTCGAGCTGGCCGCGTCCCGGGTGACCGGGGCGGAGGCGCTGGTCCGCTGGCGGCGCGGCGGCGAGGCGGTCGCGCCGCGCGCGTTCCTCGCCGTGGCGGAGGACTCGGGGCTGATCGTCGCGCTCGGCGAGTGGGTGCTGCGCAAGGTCTGCGCCCAGGGCGCGGCCTGGCGGGCGGCCTCGCTTGACGTCGGCGTCTCGGTGAACATCGCGCTGCGGCAGCTGAACGCGCCGCACTTCCCGGCCCAGGTGGCGGCGGCGCTGGCGGAGAGCGGCCTGCCGCCGGGCTCGCTCACCATCGAGCTGAGCGAGCGGATGCTGGTGGAGGACGCCGGGCTGATCGCGGACCGGCTCGCGGAGCTGCGTGACCTCGGGGTCAAGCTGGCCATCGACGACTTCGGCACCGGCTACGCCTCGCTGGCGCACCTGCGCCAGCTGCCCGCGGACATCATCAAGGTCGACCCGTCCTTTGTCTCCGGCCTCGGCCAGGACCCGGTGCTGACCATGCTCACCAAGACCATCGTGGGCGTCGGCCGCGACCTCGGCATGCAGGTGGTGGCTGAGGGCATTGAGCAGCCGCGGCAGCTGGCCGAGTTGCGCGAGATGGGCTGCGACTACGGTCAGGGTTACCTGCTGGCCCGGCCAATGGCCGCCTCCGGGGTGGCGGCGCTGGTCAGGGCTGGGATCGGCCAGCCGGGGACGTCGGCCGCGGGGGCGGCCCCGGTCGCGCCCGACGTCAACGGCTCGGCCAAGCCGGGAGTGCCCGCCGCCTGAGACACCGGCCCGCCGCCGCCGGCGGCGGTGTTGTAAAGAACGGCGGTGTCATCAAGCACAGTTACGGACAGACTGTCTCAGTATTCGAGACCGCGGCCGTGATGATTTGACGAATGGCGGGCTGGTGCGCGAGGGTGTAACCGTGAAGCGGAACCACATCATCGTACTTGGCTGGCGCGCAGAGAGCTGACCAGTCCAGTTCCTGCGCGCGCCCCTCGCCTGCCACCCGGCACGAGGGGTTTTTTGATGCCGCAATCAGCAGCGCAACCTTCGTGACAAGGAAGCCACCCGATGACCGAGCAGAGCAGCCCAGTCCACTCAAAGGTGCACGCTCCGTCCCCGCTGGACATCCCGGCGCGGACAGCCGCCCCCAAGCCGGCCCCACCCCGGCCGGCCGCGCCGCAGCCCGCAGGCCCCGCGCAGTCCGGTAGCGCCGCGCCGTCCGCGCCCGGCAGCCGGTCGCACCTCGCGGCCACCGCGCCGGTCCGCGTCACCGGGGCGCAGGCCCTGGTGATGGCCCTGGAGCGGGTGGGCGTGGAAGTCGTTTTCGGCATTCCCGGCGGCGCCGTACTGCCCGCTTACGACCCGCTGCTCGACTCCAGCCAGATCCGCCACATCCTGGTCCGCCACGAGCAGGGCGCGGGCCACGCCGCCACCGGCTACGCGCAGGCGACCGGCCGCACCGGGGTGTGCATGGCCACCAGCGGCCCGGGGGCCACCAACCTGGTCACCCCGCTGGCCGACGCCTACATGGACTCGGTGCCGCTGGTCGCCATCACCGGCCAGGTGGCGACCAGCCTGATCGGCACCGACGGGTTCCAGGAGGCGGACATCTCCGGGATCACCTACCCGGTCACCAAGCACAACTTCCTCGTCACCAAGCCCGAGGACATCGCCCGCACCGTCGGCGAGGCCTTCCACCTGGCGTCCACCGGCCGCCCGGGCCCGGTCCTGGTCGACATCGCCAAGGACGCGATGCAGGCCACCACCGAGTTCAGCTGGCCGGTCCCGTTCGACCTGCCCGGCTACCACCCGGTCACCCGGCCGCATTCACGGCAGGTGCGCGAGGCGGCCCGGATGATCACCGAGGCGAGCCGCCCGGTGCTGTACGTCGGCGGCGGCGTGATCAAGGCCGGCGCGTCGGGTGAGCTGAAGGCGCTCGCCGAGCTGACCGGTGTCCCGGTGGTGACCACGCTGATGGCCCGCGGCGCGTTCCCCGACAGCCACCCGCAGCACCTGGGCATGCCGGGTATGCACGGCACGGTGGCCGCGGTCGGCGCGCTGCAGAAGGCCGACCTGATCGTGGCGCTCGGCGCCCGCTTCGACGACCGGGTGACCGGACGGCTCGACTCCTTCGCGCCCGGTGCGCTGATCGTGCACGCGGACATCGACCCGGCCGAGATCTCCAAGAACCGCCGGGCGGACGTGCCGATCGTCGGTGACTGCAAGGAGGTCATCACCGAGCTGACGGCGGCGGTGACCACCGACCGCGAGCACGGGCTGCACGGCGATTACGCCGGATGGTGGGCGCTGCTCAGCCAGTGGCGCAGCAACTACCCGCTCGGCTACGAGGAGTACGACGACGGCAGCCTGGCACCGCAGTACGTGATCGAGCGGATCGGCCAGCTGGCCGGCCCGGAGGCGGTCTACCTGGCGGGCGTCGGCCAGCACCAGATGTGGGCCGCCCAGTTCATCCGCTACGAGAACCCGCGGACCTGGATCAACTCCGGCGGCGCGGGGACGATGGGGTTCGCGGTCCCGGCCGCGATGGGCGCCAAGGTCGGGCTGCCGGACGCGACGGTGTGGGCGATCGACGGCGACGGCTGCTTCCAGATGACCAACCAGGAGCTGGCCACCTGCGCGATCGAGGGCATCCCGGTCAAGATCGCGATCATCAACAACGGGAACCTGGGCATGGTCCGCCAGTGGCAGACCCTGTTCTACAACCAGCGATACTCCAACACCAACCTCGGCGACCACAAGGCCGAGCTTCGCGGGACCCGCATCCCCGACTTCGTGAAGCTGGCCGAGGCCTACGGCTGCATCGGCCTGCGCTGCGAGCGCGCGGAGGACGTGGACGCGGTCATCGAGCAGGCGATGGCCATCAACGACCAGCCGGTGGTGATCGACTTCATCGTGCACAAGGACGCGATGGTGTGGCCGATGGTCGCGGCCGGGACGAGCAACGACGACATCAAGTTCGCCCGGGACATGGCGCCCGAGTGGGACCAGGCGGGGGAGTAGAAATGAGCGAGCAGCACACCCTGTCGGTGCTGGTGGAGAACAAGCCGGGCGTCCTGGTCCGGATCGCGGGCCTGTTCTCCCGGCGCGGCTTCAACATCGAGTCGCTCGCGGTCGGCCCGACCGAGCACGCGGAAGTCTCCCGGATGACGATCGTGGTGGACTGCGAGGAGCATCCGCTTGAGCAGGTCACCAAGCAGCTCAACAAGCTGATCAACGTGCTCAAGATCGTCGAGCTCGAGCCGGCCCAGGCGGTGCAGCGCGAGCTCATGCTCATCAAGGTCCGCGCCGACGCCGACACCAGGTCTAAGGTGCTGGAGACGGTCGGGCTGTTCCGCGCGCACGTGGTCGACGTGGCCCTTGACGCGGTGACGGTCGAGGCGACCGGCAGCCATGACAAGCTAGAGGCACTGGTCCGGGTCCTTGAGCCGTTCGGCATCAAGGAACTGGTCAAGTCGGGCACGATCGCGGTCGGCCGCGGCGGCCGGTCCATCACGGACCGCACGCTGCGCCCGCTTGAGCGTTCCGCCTGACCAAACCAAGAAGGGCCGTCCGAACGGGTGCGTGGCGTCGCCTCAGGGCCATCGCCCGCGCCTGCGAGCCAGCGGGACAAGGATTTTCAACAGCCAACCTGATGAAAGGGCCATCTGACGTGGCAGAGATCTTCTACGACAACGATGCCGACCTCTCGCTTATCCAGCGGCGGCACGTCGCCGTGCTCGGGTACGGCAGCCAGGGGCACGCGCACGCGCTGTCGCTACGCGACTCCGGCGTGGACGTCCGGGTGGGCCTGCAGCCTGGCTCCAAGAGCCGGGACAAGGCGGAGAGCGACGGCCTGCGGGTGCTCACCCCGGCCGAGGCGTGCGAGGAAGCCGACCTGGTGATGGTGCTGATCCCGGACCACCTGCAGCGCCAGGTGTACGCCGAGGCGATCGCGCCGTCGCTGGTCGAGGGGGACGCGCTGTTCTTCGCGCACGGCCTCAACATCCGCTATGAGCTGATCAAGCCGCCGGCCGACGTGGACGTGGTGATGGTCGCCCCCAAGGGCCCCGGTCACCTGGTCCGCCGGCAGTTCAGCGAGGGGCGCGGGGTGCCCGCCCTGGTCGCGGTGGAGCAGGACGCCACCGGCAACGCGCTCGCGCTCGGACTGTCCTACGCCAAGGGCATCGGCGCCACCCGGGCGGGCGTGCTCAAGACGACGTTCAAGGAGGAGACCGAGACCGACCTGTTCGGCGAGCAGGCGGTGCTCTGCGGCGGTGTCTCCGAGCTGATCAAGGCCGGCTTCGACACCCTCGTGGGGGCCGGCTACCAGCCGGAGGCGGCCTACTTCGAGTGCCTGCACGAGATGAAGCTCATCGTCGACCTGATGTACGAGGGCGGCATCTCCAAGATGTACTGGTCAGTCTCTGAGACGGCCGAGTTCGGCGGCTACACCCGCGGCCCGCGCCTCATCAACGACCAGACCCGGGCCGAGATGAAGAAGATCCTGGGCGAGATCCAGGACGGCACCTTCACCCGCGAGCTGGTCGAGGAGTTCGACGCGGGCAAGCCGAACTTCACCAAGCGCCGCGAAGCCGAGCAGGCCGAGCAGATCGAGCAGGTCGGCGCCAAGCTCCGCCCGCTGATGAGCTGGCTGTCGGATGAAGAGGACTAGGCCGCACCATGCCTGACCATTTCAAGCTGGCGGTCATCGGCGGCGACGGGATCGGCCCCGAGGTCACCGCCGAGGCGCTGAAGGTGCTGCGGGCGGCGTCGCCCGGCGTCGCCTGGGAGACGACCGACTACGACCTGGGCGCCCGCCGCTACCACGCGACCGGTGAGCTGCTGCCGGACTCGGTGCTGGAGGAACTGCGGGCGCACGACGCGATCCAGCTCGGCGCGATCGGCGACCCGTCGGTGCCGAGCGGGGTGCTGGAGCGCGGCATGCTGCTGCGGCTGCGCTTCGAGTTCGACCACTACGTCAACCTGCGGCCGTCCCGGCTCTACCCGGGCGTCGCGTCGCCGCTGGCCAAGGGCACCCCCGAGACCATCGACATGCTGGTGGTGCGGGAGGGCACCGAGGGCCCGTACACCGGGATGGGCGGCGCGCTCCGCAAGGGCACGCCGCAGGAGGTCGCCACCCAGGAGTCGGTCAACACCGCGTTCGGGGTGCAGCGGGTCGCCCGCTACGCGTTCGAGCTGGCCCAGGGGCGGCCGCGGCGCAAGCTCACGCTGGTGCACAAGACCAACGTGCTCACGTTCGCGGGCGACCTCTGGCAGCGCACGGTGAACTCCCTGGCGCCCGAGTTCCCCGACGTCACCGTGGACTACGCGCACATGGACGCGGCGTGCATGTTCTTCGTGACGCAGCCGGAGCGGTTTGACGTGGTGGTGACCGACAACCTGTTCGGCGACATCATTACCGACCTGGGCGCGGCCATCGCGGGCGGCATCGGCCTGGCCGCGAGCGGGAACATCAACCCGGAGGGAACCGCCCCGTCGATGTTCGAGCCGGTGCACGGCAGCGCGCCGGACATCGCCGGGCAGTCCAGGGCCGACCCGACCGCGGCGATCCTGTCCGCGGCGATGCTCTGCACCCACCTCGGCCTGGCCGCCGCGGCGGCGGGAATCGAGCAGGCGGTCGCGGACGACGTGGCCGAGCGGCAGAGCGGGCGGACCACCCGGAGCACGGTCGAGATCGGCGACGACATCGCCAAGCGAGTAGCCGGGTAGCGGCCAGGCTGCACCCGCAGCGCAAGCCGAAGCGCGCCCCGGCGCGCGGCGGCGAGCGCGGGCAAGCACCGCCCAGGCGGCGCGGTCGTTCCGGCAGGAACCCGCGCCGCCTGTGCGTTTGGCCGGTCGTTGTTTGTCCCTATATTCGTAGTAGCTGAAAGGACCCGATCACCGATGACCGAAAAGCCTGCCCTTGAGATCGACTTCGAGATCCACCCCGCCCAGACCCGGGTGCCAGCCGCTGAGCGCGAGCGGATTCTGGAGGCGCCAGGGTTCGGCCAGGTCTTCACCGAGCACATGATCACGCTGCGCTGGACGGCGGAGCGCGGCTGGCATGACGGCAAGCTCGAGCCGTACGGCCCGTTCACGCTCGACCCGGCCACGTCGGTGTTCCATTACGGCCAGGAGCTGTTCGAGGGGCTGAAGGCCTACCGGCAGGACTCGGGCTCGATCGTGATGTTCCGGCCGCAGGCCAACGCGGCCAGGTTCAACGCCGGCTGCCGCCGGATGGCCATGCCCGAGCTGCCGGAGGAGACGTTCCTGCGGGCGCTCGAGCTCCTGGTGTCCCAGGACCGGGAGTGGATTCCCGAGGGCGAGGGGAACAGCCTCTACCTGCGCCCGTTCATGATCGCCACGCAGCGCGGGCTCGGCGTGAACCACCCGTCGGCGGAGTACCTGTTCTGCGTCATCGCCTCGCCCGCGGCCGCCTACTTCGGCGCGAGCACGACGGTCAAGGTGTGGCTGTCGGAGGACTACACCCGGGCGGCTCCTGGCGGCACCGGCGCGGTCAAGTGCGGCGGCAACTACGCGGCTGCCTTCGCCGCCCAGCAGCAGGCGGTGGACAAGGGCTGCGACCAGGTGGTCTGGCTGGACGCGGCGATGCACGAGTACGTGGAGGAGATGGGCGGGATGAACCTGTACTTCGTGTACGGTTCCGGCTCGTCCGCCCGCATGGTGACGCCCGAGCTGACCGGCTCGCTGCTGCCCGGCATCACCCGCGACTCGCTGCTGCGGCTGGCGCCCACGCTCGGCGTCCCGGCCGAGGAAGGGCGGCTCTCGGTGTCGTCCTGGCGGGAGGACTGCGCGGCCGGCTCGCTGACCGAGGTGTTCGCGTGCGGCACGGCGGCCGTCATCACCCCGGTTGGCGCGGTGGACGGGGAGTCGGGTGGCTGGACGGTCGGCGACGGAACCCCCGGCCCGGTCACCCGGCGGCTCAAGGCCGAGCTGATCGGGATCCAGTACGGCCACCAGCCGGATCCCTTCGGCTGGATCTACAAGGTGGCCTGACCGGGTCGGCGCAGTAGCCCGGCGAGCGGAAGTTCGTCACTGTGCGTAACTGTCGGTGCCGGCCCCGGTCGTCGTCGATCTTCATCGGCAACGAAGGACCAAGCGCGGGTTGCGGCTGGTGGAAACCCTGATAGGAAAGGGGTTTCGGGCTCTTTGGGCGATCGTTATTCGACCGTTATAAAGTTTTCTATCACGGGGAGCAACCATTCGACTGCTCCCCGGCGTCTTAACGTATGACTGGGGCTCGCTTGGGGGGTTGCGGCCCAGTCGTGAGAGCCGGGCCTCATCTCGGGGGAGGCCCGGACACATAAGGCCGGCTCCGACCCTGCCGGCCGGTCCCCGCGGGCGCGTTTCGGCCACCGCCAGCGTCCGCGGGGGCCATCTCTTTTCCTGGACCGCAACCGTGCCTCAGATCGCCGTGACCCCTGCTCCAAGCGGGCCTCAGCCGCGACAGCCGGCCGCCAGGGAATCCCCGTTGGCGGTCGCGCGTTGCAGGAAGTAAGATCATGAGTAGCGGGCACGCCTCGCGTGGCCGCCGACAACTCAACAAGGGGATGACTGGTTTCGACTTCGGTGGTTAATCCGAGAGAAGCGAGCCGAGGGTGGCGGACGTAACCTCGTAAAAATGCGACCGCAAACCACAAGTGCCAACTCAAATAGCACTGTCACGGCCGACAAGGCCGCTTTCGCTCTCGCTGCCTAAGCGAGTTCGGGAGTTTGACTGTCAGCCCGGGACTGCCTTCGGCCCGGAATCTGGCATCAGCTAGAAGGCTAAACTAGGCGGCCCGGCCACGGGACCGGCTAGGAAATCAAACAGTGGCTGAGCCCGTCGGCGTCTTGCCTGCGTGATCGCCGGGGCTGAGAAAAACACAGCAGGCTGCGCTCGGAGAAGACTCGGAAAGGTCCCGAAGGACCGGGGTTCGATTCCCCGCATCTCCACCTGTCCCGGCTGCCCCCGGTCCGCTCGCGGACCGGGGGC
>Ga0265338_10008882_pt1 | contig 12109 bp, 10 predicted proteins | sample 42126metaG_FD_193579 | JGI IMG/M metagenome (GOLD analysis project Ga0265338, IMG submission 193579) | Rhizosphere microbial communities from Carex aquatilis grown in University of Washington, Seatle, WA, United States - 4-21-26 metaG | ecosystem: Host-associated > Plants > Roots > Rhizosphere... | reverse complement strand
CTGCGCAGCCGGGGCGGAGCTCGCCGCATCGGCGCTGCGCGCGGCCGCGTCCAGGTCGCGGCGGGACTTATCCGCCGCGCGGTCACGCTCCTGTTCGGTGATCGGGGCCGCCGGGCTCGAGCCCGGGGCTGGCGGGGGCGCCATTGGCGGCAGCACCGGTGACTTCACGCCCGGCAGCAGCGGAATCGACAAGGATTCTTCGGCGCCGACCTGGCGCTGCTCATCGCGGATGAAGTTGTACTTGGAGTTCGTCTAGATCGCACTCTGGGTGGCATCGTGGATGATCTGCGGCCGGATGAAGACCATCAGGTTCTTCTTCGTATGGGTGGCCGAGTGATCCTTGAACAGTTCCCCCAGTATCGGAATGTTGCTCAGCCACGGCACCCGCGACTGGGAATGGTCGTATTCGTTGCTGATCAGGCCGCCGATCACGATGATGCCGCCATCCTCGATCAGCACGCTGTTGGAGATCTCCCGCTTGCTGGTGGTGATGTCCACGGCGCCGGCGGGACTGGGGACCACGCTGGAACTTTCGATATCAATCTTCAGGATGATGGCATCACCCTCGTTGATCTGCGGGGTCACCTTCAGGATCGTGCCGACCTCTTCGCGCTGGATGGTCTGGAAGGGACTCACCGCGCCACCGGAACTGCCGGTATTGGTGTACTGACCGGTGACGAAGGGCACCTCGTCCGCGGACTTCATGGTGGCCTCCTGGTGATCCATGGTCAGCACCGAGGGGGTCGCGATCACGTTTGAATCCGTGTCGGTGCGCAGGGCGCGCAACATGGCCGCAAAACTCACCCCGTTCTTGGCGATGCGGCCGAAGGCCACCGTGGTGCCCGTCTCCAGGGCCTGGCTGATGCTGGTCGGGTTGGTGACGGCGTTGGCCAGGTCCACCAGGGTCGCCCCGCCCACGGGCGTCAGGAAGGTGGCCCCGGGGATGGTCTGGCCATTGTTCTGTTCCCAGGTGGCCCAGTTCACGCCCAGTTCGGCCGACTTCGCCAGGTTCACATCCACGATGATGGCCTCGACCAGCACTTCGGCGCGCCGGATGTCCAGCTTGTCGATGATGTCGTTGATCTGGCGGCGCACCTTCGGGGGCGCGGTGATCACCAGCGCATTGTTCGAGGGGTCCGCCCAGATCTGGGAGTTCTTGGTATCCAGGGCGGCAGGCGTCGCCGCACCGCCCGCAGCACCGCTGCTGGCGGCGGCCGCTACGCCGGATAATTGTTCCTTCAGCTTGGTCGCGAGCTTCTCGGCATCCGCGTAGTGCAGGTAGCGTACCGAGGTGTCCCCGCCGTTCTGCTGCGGGGTGTCCAGATAGCCGATCAGCGCCTTCGCCCGCAGCCGCGCGCCGGGCTCCCCGCTGATCAGAACGCTGTTGGAGCGTTCATCCGCCACCAGCTTCAGCGGCTGCACGCCCGGATCCTGCTGGGGCTGGCCCTGGTTCAGGGAGGTCAGCACCCGCACCACTTCGGTGGCCGAGGCGTTCTGCATCGGAATCACCTCGACGTCCGCATCGCCCACCCGATCCAGCGCGGCGATGATCTTCATGATCCGGTTCACGTTCGAGGCGTGATCGGAGATGATGATGACGTTGGCCTGGCTGAAGGCATTGAGCTGCCCGGCGGTGGTGGGCACCAGCGGCCGCAGCACCGCGACCAGCTGCACCGCGCTCACGTTCTTCACCGGAATGACCTGGGTCACGATCTCATCGGAGGTGGCGCTCACGCTCTCGCGCAGGTCACTGTTGCCCGGGTAGTAGCGCTGATTGGCATCCGGCACGATCTTGATGACCCCGCCGGCGCCGGGCACGGCGATGAAGCCGTGCACCGCCAGAATCGACAGGAACACCTCGTACATCGCCGCGGGCGTCAGCGGCGTGGAGGAGCGCATGGTCACCTGCGCCCGCACCCTGGGATCGATGATGAAGGACTTGTGGGTGGCCATCTGCACCGCTTCGATGATGGTGCCGATGTCCGCATTGTCGAAATTCATGGTGATGCGGGCTTCTTCCGGGGCGGCCGTGCGCGCCCGGGCATTGCGCGGCGCGGTATTCGCGCCCTGGGCGTCCTGGGCCTGCGCCAGGCCCGGACCTGCCACGGGCGCGGTGGCTCCCAGCAGCACCGCCGCGCTCACCAGGGCGCCGGCCAGGACTTTGCGAAGTTCAGAAAAAGTCATCGAGTCTTCCTTGGAAGCGTGAGGCGCCGCCGGGGCCTAGTGATTGTCCCGGACCGCGCGCGGGCTGGTGGGCACCGGTTCCGGCTGGGGCGGGGCCGGCGGTTCCGCTCCGGGGTTGCCCTGGCCCGCCTCGGCCCCGCCGTTGCTGAGCTGCTCGGCCTGGGTGGCGATCTGCGCCAGATTCAGAGTGATATCTTGCTGTTGGCCGTTGCGCATTACCGTGACGCGTGCCTGATCGGCGTTCCCTAAGCTGTTGAAGATTTCATTGCCGCGTGAGGGGTCATCGAGGGCTGTGCCATTGACGGCCAGCACCAGGTCCCCGTTGCGCAGGCCCAGGGTGGCAAAGGCCCGGGCGTTCTGGCCCGGATAGACCCGGTAACCCCGCAGTTTGCCCTCCGCAAACACCGGTTGAGGCCTTAGGACATCCGAAATCATGCCCGGTTCGTTGGAGAGGGCCCGCTGCACCCGGTCCAGGGGCGAGGGCCCCGCCGGCCCCGGGGCAGGTCCCCCGCCGGTGAACTTGTGGGGCAGCATCAGCGCCTCGAGGGTCCCATTGCGCTCCAGCAGCACCCGGTCGGCATAGACGGCATGGACCCGCGCATTGCCGGGCACCCGCTCGCCCACCGGGTAGACCTTGGCGTTGCTCGCCGTGGTGCCGATGAAGGCCAGGCCATCCTTGGGGTCCGTGACGGCGAAGATACCGGTCAATACCAGCGGCATATTGGTCTGGGGCGCGTTGGCATCATCCAGGGGCGGGGGTGCCGGGGGTGCGCCGAAGAGGTGCCCGGTGACCAGGGCCGAGAGGTCCAGGGGCGGACGGGCCGGAGCGGCCGCGACGGCCTGGGAGGGCGCCAGGCGCGCCGAGCCGCTGCCTGCCAGGTGGGTGACGATGAGGGCCGCCTGGACGCCCAAGGCTGCCGCCAGGACCCAGACGGCCAGTTGTGGGGCACGCGTGACCAGCTGGGCACTTGATGCCGGCAGTCCAGGTCCCGCGAGCCACGAAACAGTGCTCATAGTCCAACTCGCCCCTCAGGCGTCAGGGCCACGGCGGGTGCGACGGCAGTCCCGTGCGCCATTGTGGCAGATCCCCCAATCATAAGGGGCCTACGCTTTCGCTCTCAAGCAATTGTTTTCCAATTGTTTTCACTGTTTCCGTTTGCCGACAGTACCAGGCCCTTGTGCTGGGGTTTTGCTAACCCTATAAAGAGGTCATGTCGGATCCGTTTCCCGCCCGCCACGATGGCGGTGTCGCCGTCGAAGAGGCGCGACCCCAGGTCAAGCAACCGCCCCTCTACCAGGTGGTCTTACTCAATGATGATTACACCCCGATGGAATTCGTGGTCGATGTGCTGGAAAAGTTTTTTAGCCTGAACCGCCCGGCCGCGACGCGCATCATGCTTGAGGTGCATACCAAGGGTAAGGGTGTCTGCGGGGTCTTTACCTTCGAGATCGCAGAAACTAAGGTGGCACAGGTGACAGGTTATGCGCGGGATCATCAGCATCCGCTGATGTGCACACTGGAAGAGGCCTAAGGAAACACACAACGTGCTGTCCAACGAGCTTGAATACTGTCTGAACGACGCCTTCCACCAGGCCCGTGAGGCGCGCCACGAGTATCTGACCGTCGAGCACCTGCTGCTGGCGATCCTGGATACCCCGAAGGTGCGCGAGGTCCTCAAGGCCTGCGGCGCGGACCTGGTGAAATTCAAGCAGGAGCTGAAGGAGCACCTGGAGCAATCCACCCCGAAGCTGGATGAGTCCGAGGACAACGAGGTGCAACCGACGCTGGGCTTCCAGCGCGTCCTGCAGCGGGCGGTGTTCCACGTCCAGTCCAGCGGCAAGAAGGAAGTGGGCGTCGGCAATGTGCTGGTCGCCATCTTCAGTGAGAAGCAGAGCCATGCGGTGTACCTGCTGAACCGACAGAACGTCTCGCGTCTGGATGTGGTCAATTACATCTCCCACGGCTTATCGAAGATCGCCGAGGAGAAGACCGACAAGGATGAGAGCGCCCCTGAAGGGGAGCGGGACGGCGAAGGTGGCGGGAGTGCGCTGGAAAAGTACGCCACGAACTTGAATCGCATGGCCCAGGAAGGGCGCATCGATCCGCTGATCGGCCGCAAGCTCGAGGTGGAACGCACCATCGAGATCCTCTGCCGGCGCCGCAAGAACAATCCGCTGTATGTCGGGGAGGCCGGTGTCGGCAAGACCGCCATCGCCGAAGGCCTCGCGCGGCTCATCGTCGAGGGCAAGGTGCCCGATGTGCTCTCCGACTGCACCATCTATTCGCTGGACATGGGCTCCCTCATCGCCGGCACCAAGTATCGGGGCGACTTCGAGAAGCGCCTGAAAGGGGTGATCGCGGAGCTGAAGAAGATTCCCGGCGCCATCCTCTTCATCGATGAGATCCATACCGTGATCGGCGCGGGCGCCGCCTCCGGTGGCGTGATGGACGCCTCCAATCTCATCAAGCCCGTGCTCACCAACGGGGAGCTGCGCTGCATCGGCTCGACCACCTACCAGGAATACCGCGGCATATTCGAGAAGGATCACGCCCTCACGCGCCGCTTCCAGAAGATCGACGTGGTGGAGCCCACCGTCTCCGAGACCATCGAGATCCTCCAGGGCTTAAAGCCGCGCTTCGAGGAACATCATTCCATCAAGTATGCGGACGACGCCCTGGTCGCAGCCGCGGAGCTTGCCGCACGGCATATCAATGACCGGCACATGCCCGACAAGGCCATCGATGTGGTGGATGAGGCCGGTGCGCGCCTGCGCCTAAAGCCCGTCGGTGAGCGCGAGGGCACGGTGGAGGTGCGCCACATCGAGGATGTCGTGGCGCGCATCGCCCGCATCCCCGCCAAGACCGTCTCCTCCTCGGACCGGGAGGTCTTGAAGACCCTGGAACGGAATCTGAAGCTCGTGATCTTCGGCCAGGACAAGGCCATCGAGGCCCTCTCATCCTCCATCAAGATGGCCCGCTCAGGACTTGGGGATCAGCGAAAGCCGGTCGGCAGCTTCCTGTTCGCAGGTCCCACCGGGGTGGGCAAGACCGAGGTCACCCGGCAGCTGGCGATCGCCATGGGCATCGAGTTCATCCGCTTCGACATGTCCGAGTACATGGAGCGTCACACGGTCTCGCGCCTGATCGGGGCGCCCCCGGGCTATGTGGGCTTTGACCAGGGGGGCCTGCTGACCGAGGCCATCGCCAAGCATCCGCACTGCGTGCTGCTGCTGGATGAGATCGAGAAGGCGCATCCGGATGTGTTCAACCTGCTGCTGCAGGTCATGGACCACGGCACCCTCACCGACAACAATGGCCGCAAGGCGGACTTCCGCCACGTCATCATCGTCATGACCACCAATGCGGGCGCCCAGGAACTGAACCGCGCCTCCATCGGCTTTACCCAGACCGACAATGCCTCCGATGGCATGGAGGCGGTGCGGCGCCTGTTCTCCCCGGAGTTCCGCAATCGCATCGACGCCATCATCCAGTTCGCGGCCCTGGATCCCTCCACCATCGAGCGGGTGGTGGACAAGCTGATCGTGGAAGTGGAGGCGCAGCTGGAGCAAAAGGGCGTCAACCTGTCACTGGATGATGCCGCCCGACGCTGGATTGCCTTGAAGGGTTATGACCCGAAGATGGGCGCGCGACCCATGGCACGGGTCATCCAGGAGTTCATCAAGCGCCCCCTGGCCGAGGAGTTGCTGTTCGGACGCCTGGTGGGCGGGGGCAATGTGCGGGTGACCGTGGCCGAGGATGAGTCGAAGCTCAGCCTCGACGTGCAGCCGACACAGCAGGTGGTGCCGGCCTAGCGGGCGCCCTAGCGGCCGCGGTAGATGATGCGGCCCTTGGACAGGTCGTAGGGGGTCATCTCGACCGTCACGGCATCCCCGGTGAGGATCCGGATGTAGTTCTTGCGCATTTTGCCCGAAATATGGGCGGTCACGACGTGACCATTCTTGAGCTTCACGCGGAAGGTTGTGTTGGGCAAAGTCTCGACGACCTCACCTTCCATCTGTATCGCATCTTCTTTAGACATTGGGGCGCGGATATTGCACAAACACCGTCGCCATTGCAATGTGCTCGCGCAACAGGCCCTGGAACTGCGCCCGGGAGATCAGCCGGCTGCCCAGGCTCTGCAGATGCCGTGAGGGCAACTGGCAGTCAATGAGCACGATCCCCTGGGACTGGCAGTACTCGACCAGGCGGGCGAGGGCGGTCTTGGAGGCGTCGCGCTCCCGGCTGAACATGGATTCGCCGAAAAACACATTACCCAGCCGGATGCCGTAGAGGCCCCCGACCAGGGTGTCATCCAGCCAGGTCTCGAAGCTGTGGGCGAATCCCAGCACATGCAGCTGCAGGTAGGCGCTACGCATCTCCGGCAGCAGCCAGGTTCCGGGGCTGCGTGCCCGCGGGGCCGCGCAACCATCCAGGATGCCCTGGAAGTCATGATCGATGCGGGTGCTGAAACCGCGGTTGCGCAAGGTCTTGGCGAGGCTGCGGGTGAGGCGGAATTCCTCAGGGATCAGCACCGCGCGCGGATCCGGTGACCACCACAGCACGGGTTGCCCGGCCGAGTACCAGGGAAAGATCCCCCGCTGATAGGCGGCCAGCAGCCGCTCGGTGGACAGGTCCCCGCCGGCGGCCAGCAGGCCCGCCGGATCATCCAGCGCCCGCTCGATGGGCGGGAAGTGATCCGGAGGATCCGTCGCCGACAGCCAGGTGATGGTTTTCATGGTTCGCGGCGGAAGGGCACGTGGGTGCTCACCTGGGTGGCGTAGGCATCCACCGCCGCCCCCTCGCGCACCAGGTAGTCGCGCACGGCCGAACGGAAGCGCCGGTTGCCGATGAAATGCGCCGACCAGGTGAGCGTCGGGGCAAACCCCCGGGCCACCTTGTGTTCCCCCTGGGTGCCCGGTTCAAAGCGGCTGATCCCCCGCTCGATGCAAAACTCGATCCCCTGGTGGTAGCAGGTCTCAAAGTGCAGGCTGTGATACTCCGCCGCCGCGCCCCAGTAGCGGCCGTAGAGGGCCTCCTGGCACCAGAAAAACACCGCAGCGGCCACCGGGCTTCCCTGATGAACGGCGATCTTGAACATCAGCGCCTCACCCAGGCTGCGGCTGATCTCGCTGAAGAACTCGCGCGACAGGTACGGTTCGTGGCCGTGACGCAGAAAGGTGCCGCGGTGAAATTCGTACACCGTATCCAGCAAGTCAGGCTCGATATCGGTGCCGAAACGGGTTTCGAAGTGGATGCCGCTTTCCTGGACCCGGCGCCGTTCGCGGCGGGCCTTCTTGCGCTTCTCGGCGGTGAAACTCGCCAGATACTGCTCGAAGTCGCCGTAGCCCTGATTGGTCCAGTGAAACTGGCAGTCCCGGCGCAACAGCCAGCCGGCCTGACTCAAGGTCTCCCGGCCGGGTTCATCAAAGAACAGGGCGTGCGCCGAGGACAGTTTCCGCTCCGCCGTGAAGTCTTCGATGGCTGTCGCCAGCTCGCCGCGCAGCCGCGGAGCATCCAGATCGGGGCGCACCAGCAGGCGCGCCCCGGTGGCCGGCGTGAAGGGGACGCAGACCGCCAGCTTCGGGTAGTAGTGGCCGCCCAACTGCCCGTAGGCCTCGGCCCAGGAGAAGTCGAAGACGAACTCCCCGTAGGAATGGGCCTTGAGAAAGGCGTGCGCGGCGGCCGCGAGCCCTGAGGCATCCTGCAGGGTGATGTAGGAGGGCGTCCAACCGCTCGCCGGCCCCACGCACCCGGTGTGCTCCAGGGCCGCCAGGAACTCATGTCGCAGGAACGGCACCTGGGTTCCGGCCAGCGCGTTCCAGGCTTGGGGGTCCAGTTGGTCGATGCTGGTGTGCTGGCGGGCGAGCATGGTCCCCTAGCGGTGGCCCGCCGCCTGGGTTTCCAGGTAGCGATCCGCATCCAGCGCCGCCATGCACCCCGAGCCTGCCGAGGTGATGGCCTGCCGGTACACATGATCGGCCACATCCCCGGCCGCGAAGACCCCGGGAATGCTGGTCGCGGTGGCATTGCCCGCCGATCCCCCTGTGACCTGGATGTAGCCATCGTGCATGGCCAGCTGGCCTGCGAAGATCTGGGTATTGGGCGAGTGGCCGATGGCGATGAACACGCCCGTCACCGGCAGCACCTTGTGGGCGTTGCCGGCGGTGCTGCGAACTTTCAGGCCACTGACGCCTGCGCCATCATCCAGCACTTCCTCGACGGCATGATTCCAGAGCAGGCTGATCTTGCCGGCGCGCTCCTGCGCGAAGAGCCGATCCTGCATGATCTTCTCCGCCCGCAGTTTGTCGCGGCGGTGGACCAGGGTCACATGCTCGGTGATGTGGGAGAGGTACAGGGCCTCCTCGACGGCGGTGTTGCCGCCCCCCACCACCGCGACCTTCTGGCCGCGGAAGAAAAAGCCATCGCAGGTGGCGCAGGCGGACACCCCGCGGCCGCGGTTGCGCTCCTCGGAGGGCAGCCCCAGGTACTTCGCGGTGGCCCCGGTGGCGATGATCAGGGCATCGCAGGTGTAATGCTGCGAATCCCCCTGCAGGCGGATGGGATGCTCCCCCAGATGCGCCGTGTGGATATGGTCATTGACGATTTCGGTGGCAAAACGCTCGGCGTGACGGCGCATGCGCTCCATCAGCGCCGGTCCCTGCAGCCCCTCCACATCCCCCGGCCAGTTGTCCACCTCGGTGGTGGTCATCAGCTGCCCGCCCTGTTCCACGCCTGTGATCAGCAGCGGGGCCCGGTTGGCGCGCGCGGCGTAGACCGCGGCGCTGTAGCCGGCGGGACCTGACCCCAGAATGATGAGACGGCTGTGCCGTGTAGTCGACATGTATAATCACCCTTTGCTCTCTCGCCCACAGATACTAGCGCGTCAGCGCAGCCCTTTTCATGCAGGAATACATCTTTGGTTGAGTCGACCGTGCAAGCCCGGGGCGCCCAGCGCTTTTCTGCCGCCGTAAGCCGCGGGCTGCGGGAAAGCGCGGTGATCGCCCTCGCCGTTGCGGGCCTGGTGCTACTGGTGGCGCTCGCCAGCTACAACACCAATGACCCGGGCTGGTCGCGGATTTCGGATTCGTCCAGCATCCACAACCGCATCGGTCCGGTGGGCGCCTGGTTCGCGGACCTGCTGTTCTACATCTTCGGCCGGCCCGCCTTCCTGTTCCCGGTGATGATCGGCCTCGTCACCTGGAAGCTGTTCCGCAGCGGCCGAACGAGCGAGACACCCTCGCGCGCCAACACCCTGGTGCGCATCGCCGGCTTCGTGCTGCTGATGGTGGCGAGCTGCGGCCTTGCGACCCTGCATTGGTCGGATGCCGGCATGCCGCATACCGCAGGCGGGGCGATCGGCGACACCGTGGGCCGGGGCCTCAAGGCGGGCCTGGAATTCCTCGGTGCGACGCTGCTGATGCTGGCGGCCTGGATGGTGGGCGCCTCGCTGTCGCTGGGCGTCTCCTGGCTTACCGTCATGGACCGGCTCGGGGCCTTGAGTTGGGGGAGCGTCTCCTGGGTGCGTGCCCGCATCGCGGCTCGCCGCGAGGCCGCGGAGGGCCGCGGGCGGCGCGAAGCGCGCAAGGTCAATGTCGAAACCGAACAGAAGAAAGCGGCGACCCGCAAGCCCACCCGGATCGAGGCTCCACCCGTGGCCGTGGTCAAGAGTGAGCGGGTCGAGAAGGAACGCCAGGTACCGCTGTTCGCGGCGGCCAAGCCCGGGGAGCTGCCGCCCCTTAACCTGCTGGATGATCCGCCGCCGCATAAGCCGCTGTACGCCCCGGAGGCGCTGGAGGCGATGTCGCGGCTGGTGGAGATCAAATTGCGCGACTTCGGCGTCGAGGCCGAGGTGGTGGCGGTGCAGCCCGGACCGGTAGTGACGCGCTTTGAGCTGCGTCCGGCCCCCGGGGTCAAGGCCAGCCAGATCACGGTACTGGCCAAGGATCTGGCCCGGGCGCTCTCGGTGATGAGCGTGCGGGTGGTCGAGGTCATCCCCGGCAAGTCCGTCATGGGCCTGGAGATCGCCAACGAGAAGCGGGAACTCGTGACCTTGGGGGAGATCATCCGCTCGAAGGCCTACGATGAGGTGGCCTCGCCCCTGGCGCTCGCCCTGGGCAAGGATATCGCAGGGCAGGCCATGGTCGCGGATCTGGCCAAGATGCCGCATCTGCTGATCGCCGGCACCACCGGCTCCGGCAAGTCCGTCGGCATCAATGCCATGGTGCTCTCGCTCCTGTACAAGGCCACCGCCGAACACGTGCGCCTGATCATGATCGATCCGAAGATGCTGGAGCTGTCGGTGTACGAGGGCATCCCGCACCTGCTGGCCCCGGTGGTCACCGACATGAAGCAGGCCGCCAATGCGCTGCGCTGGTCGGTGGCCGAGATGGAGCGGCGCTACCAGCTGATGTCGGCACTCGGCGTGCGCAACATCGCCGGCTTCAACAAGCATGTGCGCGAGGCGAATGAGAAGGGCAAGCCCATCCTGGATCCGGTGATGATCCAGCGCGCGGCGAATGACCCCTCGATTGATCAGTCGAAGATTCCCCATCTTGAGCCGCTGCCCTACATCGTGGTCATCATCGATGAGCTCGCGGACCTGATGATGATCGTGGGCAAGAAGGTGGAGGAACTCATTGCACGCCTCGCGCAGAAGGCCCGGGCCTCCGGCATCCACCTGATCCTGGCCACCCAGCGGCCCTCGGTGGATGTGATCACCGGCCTCATCAAGGCCAATATTCCCTGCCGCATCGCCTTCCAGGTCTCGGCGAAAGTGGACTCGCGCACCATCCTCGACCAGATGGGCGCCGAGACGCTGCTGGGACACGGCGACATGCTCTACCTGCCGTCCGGCACCTCCATGCCCACCCGCTGTCACGGCGCCTTTGTCTCGGATGCCGAGGTGCACCGCGTGGTGGAAGCCTTGAAGACCGCGACGCCGCCGAACTATGTGGAGGAGGTGCTCTCGGGTCCCTCGATGCCCATTCCGGGCATGCCGGATGAGGATGATGCGGGCGGGATGCTGGGCGGGGACTCCGAATCCGACGCCCTGTACGATGAGGCCGTGAAGATCGTCACCCAGGAGCGCAAGCCCTCCATCTCCTATGTGCAGCGGCGACTGAAGATCGGCTACAACCGCGCCGCGCGGCTGCTGGAGGCCATGGAAACCGCGGGCATCGTCGGTCCCCTGCAGTCCAACGGCGGCCGCGAAGTGCTGGCGCCCCCACCACCCGGGGGCGCAAATTGATGATCCGGTCACGCTTCGGGTCCCGGGTCGCAGCGCTCATCGTCTTCAGTTTCGCGGTGACTTCGGGTGTTGGGGCCGCCCCGACGCTGCTCGACAGCTGGCTTTCGGGCTTGAAGTCGCTGCGCACGCAGTTCACCCAGAGCGTGAAGGATGCGCAGGGTCACCCCACCGATCAGACCAGTGGGGAACTCCTGGTGCTGCGTCCCGGGCGCTTCCGTTGGGAATCGCATAATGCCGCCGCGAGCGACTCCGGCCAGGTGCTGATCGCCGATGGGCGCAATGTCTGGTTCTATGACCGCGATCTGCAGCAGGTCACGGTGAAGCCGGCCGATGCCGCCTTGTCGGCGACCCCCATCATGCTGCTGTCCGGGGGCAGCGAGGTGCGCCAGGCCTTCGAGATCAGCGATGCGGGGACCCAGGATGGACTGGCCTGGCTGCGGGTCAAACCGCGCGCCGCAGATGCCGATTTTCGCCAGGCGGTGCTGGGATTTTCCGGCACCGAACTGAAACAGATGATTCTCGAAGACAAGCTCGGGCAGCAGGCGACGCTGACCTTCAGCCGCTCGCAGCGCAATGCCCCGGTTTCGGAGACCGAGGTGTCATTCACGCCGCCCCCGGGTGTGGATGTCATAGGGACCGCGCAGAAGTGAGCCTCGGGCCCGAAGCGCCGCGGCTCT
>Ga0265338_10008881_pt1 | contig 12111 bp, 11 predicted proteins | sample 42126metaG_FD_193579 | JGI IMG/M metagenome (GOLD analysis project Ga0265338, IMG submission 193579) | Rhizosphere microbial communities from Carex aquatilis grown in University of Washington, Seatle, WA, United States - 4-21-26 metaG | ecosystem: Host-associated > Plants > Roots > Rhizosphere... | reverse complement strand
AGGCCAGGTTCGGCTACGCCCCCCGCGACTGGCGGGCGCTCAGACTGGAACGGACGGCCTAGAGCGTCGCCTTCAGCTGGCGCGGGCCTGGCGCGGGTATTCGTCGGCCAGATCGAGGGCGGCCTCCACAGCGGCGTAGAGGGCCGCGGCCTGGATCGGCTTGGCCACGTGCAGCTCCATGCCGGCGGCCAGGTACTCGTCCATCTGGTGCTGCATGGCGTTGGCCGAGACCGCGACGATCGGCGTGCGCCGACGACCCTCGGCGGCCTCGATGGCGCGGATGCGGCGCGTGGCCTCCACCCCGCTCATCCCGGGCATCTGGATGTCCATGAGGATCAGGTCCCAGTCGCCGGTCCGCCAGGCCTCAATGACTGCTTCGCCCGAATCCACCAGGGTCAGCTCGGTCTCCAGGGGCTCCATCAGGGCGGCCAGGACCCTCTGGTTGATGACGTTGTCCTCGGCGGCCAGGATCCGGGCCGTGCCGTCGCGGGCCTCCGCCAGGGGCGCGGGCGCGGCGGCGCAATCGGCCGAAGCCGGCGCCGCATCCCCCAGCCGCGCCAGCGGCAGCCGCAGGATGAAGGTCGAGCCTTCGTCCAGCGCGCTCTCGACGGAGATGTCGCCGCCCATCATGGCGGCGAGCTCGCGGCAGATGGCCAGGCCCAGGCCGGTGCCGCCATAGCGGCGGGTCACCGACTCGTCGGCCTGGGAGAACTTGGAGAACAGCCGGGGCAGATGTTCGGGATCGATGCCGGGTCCGGTGTCGCTGACCACGATCATCAGGCCGGACTCGCGGTGCATGACCTCGACCAGCACCGCGCCTGCGCTGGTGAACTTCACCGCGTTGGACAGCAGGTTCATCAGCATCTGGCGCACGCGGGCCGGATCGCCTTGCCAGATCCCCTCGGCGTCGGGCGCAATCCGGCAGCCGAGCTGAAGGCCCTTGTGCGAAGCGGTGTCGACGAACATGGCGCAGGTCCGGCGCATCAGCTCGCCCAGGTCGAAGGCCTCGGGATGGAGCTCGAGCTTGCCGGCCTCGATCTTGGAGAAGTCCAGCACGTCGTTGAGGATCTGCAGAAGGGTCTCTCCGGAATCGCGGATGATCCTCAGCCGCTGGCGCTGGCTGGGGGCGGCGTCCTCGCGTTCCATGGCCTGGACCATGCCGAGCACCCCGTTCAGGGGCGTCCGGATCTCGTGGCTCATGTTGGCCAGGAACTGGGACTTGAGCCGGCTGGCCGCCTCGGCGGCCTGGCGGTCGATCTCGGCGCGGCGCAGCTGGTCCTGCATGCGCACCTTGGCGAGGGCGTTCTCGCGGAACACGCCGAGCGCCCGGGCCAGGGCGCCGATCTCGTCGCTGCGCTCCAGGAAGGGCACGGCGGCGTCCATGTCGCCCTCCGCCAGGGCCTGCAAGGCCTCGGTGACCTCGCCCATCGGGCGGACGTAGCGCGCGATCATGAAGGCGCTGGCGGCCCATCCGGCGGCGGCCACCATCAGCATCACCCCGAGGGCCAGGAAGAACCGGCGTTCGGCGGCCTGGGCCTCGAGCCGGGCGTCCTGGTTGGCCAGGTCGAAGGCGACGATGCCCACATTGGTGAGGCTGGCCAGGCCCGGTTCGCCGGCGGCCAGCCAGGCGTCGCCAGACGCGGCGCTGGGACGGCCCGCGTCGAGGTCGGCCTCGAGCGCGATCATCTTCTGGCGGGTGACGTCGAAATAGAGGCGGTCGGCCCGCTTGATGGCGTCACGGATGGCGGCGGGGGAATCGGGCATCTGGCCCAGATCCTCCATCATGGCCCAGGCGCCTTCGACGCGGCCCATCAGGCCCGCAACGTTCTGGCTCTCGTCCGCCGTCACGGGACGGGCCTGGACCAGCACCCGGTGCAGGGTCAGCCAGGTGTTGCCGGCGGCCGAGCGGGCCGACCACGCCAGGCGGCTGATGCTGACCATGCGGCCCAGGAAGCCGTCCTGGCGATGGACCTTTTCCGAGATGTCGCTGGTGAGGACCACCATGGTCTCGACGAAACGGTCGTTGGCGGCGACCCAGGCGCTCGCATCGTCAGGGCCGGGAATGCGGCGGGCGTCCAGAGCCCGGTCGACCTCTGCCTGGACGGCCATGAAGCGGTCGCGCTCGCGGCGGAGCCGCTGAGCGGCCTCCCGGCCTCCGGGGACGTCGTTGGACTCGAGCCGCGCGAGGGCCGACGTGACGGCGGAGAAGGCGTGCGCCCGCAGGTCGGAGACCTTCGGCTCGTTGCGGTTCCTGAGCGGCGCGCCCTCGAGGGAGGCGGCGACGATCCCGCGCTCGTGCCGCACGTCCTGCATGGCCGTGAACAGGTCGCGCGAGACCCCGACCATCGCCTGGACGCGTTCGGCCGAGCGCCAGTGCGCATAGGTGTAGGCCGCATAGGCGCCGCAGACGGCCAGGAGGATCGCCGCGACCAGAGCGAAGGTCGCCTTGAAAGCCAGCCTGGCGGACGGCGCCCATCTCATCGGTCGCGGCCTTTCCCTTCGGGCGCGCTGGCCCTGGAAATCCGCAATAATCCTGAAAGAGTGAGAGCGAGCTTAACCGTACGAAGTTTCCGGTCCGGCGTCGCCGCGTCCTACAGCTTGAACACCCGCTCGGCGTTGGTCTGGAAGAACAGCTTCTTGTTCTCAGCGCTCATCTGCATCTCGTCGAGCGCCGCGACCTCCTCGACCAGGTACTGATAGGGATAGTCCTGGGCGTAGAGCACCCGCTCGGGCCCCAGCACCTCCTGCATGAAACGGATCGGCGGCGCCCAGGCAACGCCTGAGTTGGTGCAGTAGATGTTCTCGCGGAAGTAGTCCGACGGCTTCTTCTTCAAGGGCGGCATCTGGGAATAGCGGCCCGACTTCACCGAGGCGTTGTGCATGTAGTCGATGCGGTAGAGCGAGAACGGCAGGGACTCGCCCACGTGCCCGATCATGACCTGCAGCTTGGGGAAGCGGTCGAAGGCGCCCGAGACGATGATGCGCAGGGTGTGCATCCCCACCTCGACCGAGAAGCCATAGATGGCGCCGTCCAGGCCCCGCTCCAGCAGGGGCCCGATCAGGCCCTTCGAGGGCCCTTGCGGGTGGATGTAGATCGGCACGTCCAGAGCCTCGGCGGCCTCGAAGATCGGCCAGAACTTCTCGTTGTCGAGGTACTCGCCGTGGGTGTGGGAGTTGATGATCACCCCCTTCATGCCGAGCTTGGTGACCGCCCGCTCGATCTCCTTGGCGGCGGCGGACGGGTCCTGGGGCGCGCAGGCGGCCAGGGCGGCGAAGCGGGCGGGGTTGGCCTTGACCTTCTCGGCGACCCAGTCGTTGGCGAAGGTGGAGAAGCCGACCGCCTCGTCCTTGTTCATCACCTGGACCCCTGGCCCGGTCAGGGACAGGACCTGCATGTCGATGCCCGAGGCGTCCATGTGGGCCAGGCGCTGGGGCCCGATCTCGGTCATGCAGTCGCGGATGAAGGTGGTCCGGGGGCTCGGGCTCCGGAGGTAGAAGCCCCAGAGGCTGTTGAATCCGGGATCGTCCAGCCGGCCCTCGTCGAGGATCCGGGCGTAGATGTCGAACATCTCCGGCGGACAGAACGCCTCCTCGGTCGCGATGCGCTTGTAGGGCGCCTTGCCGGGCTTCGAGCCCGGGACGATGCCGATCGGCTCCAGGGTGGCCATGCCGGGATTTCCTCGCTTGAATGTTTGAGACCGGACTAGCCGGTTCGGGGCGCCCCGTTCAAGCGGGGCTCGCCATCGCCGCCGAAATCGATAGCATACTTACGAATTGTCCAGCGGGGCCGATCCCCGGAGGCGCGATGATCCTGACCGACGCTGAAAAGGCGATGCTGGACGGCGGCGAAGGCCCCGCCAAGCAGAAGGCCATGGACCTCCTGGTCCGCTACGCCGAGGCGCTGGGCGCCGAGCGCTTCGCCGACACCTCCAACGTCGCCGGTGTGCCGGGCTCGTCCAGCCTGTTCCTGCACAACTACTACAAGGAGCGGGGCGGGGCGTCCTACGAGACCATCTTCTCGCTGTTCGACCTGGACGCCGACGAGGTCGTGCCGGTCCCGAAGATGCGCGCCAACTCCTGCCACCTGCAGGGGGGCCTGGACCCGGTGATGTGGAAAGAGCAGGGCTTCAGCGAGGAGGCCCTCGCCCACCAGCTGCAGGACGAAGCCGAGATCGAAGGCCACGGCATCAAGGTGCTGAAGACCTGCACCCCCTATCTTGTGGGCAACGCGCCCAGGTTCGGCGAGCACTGCGCCTGGATGGAGTCCTCTGCGGTGGTGTTCTGCAACTCGGTGCTGGGCGCCCGCACCAACACCGAGGGCCGCGAGAGCACCTCGGCGGCGATGCTGACCGGCAAGATCCCCGACTGGGGCTTCCACCAGGACGACTTCCGCCGCGGCACCCACCACGTCGAGGTCGAGGTCCCGGTGGAGAGCGTCTTCGACTGGGGCATGCTGGGCTATTTCATCGGCGGCGAGGTCCAGGAGAACATCCCGGTCGTCACCGGCCGGGTGACTGACGCCGCGGTCATCAAGCACAAGCACTTCGGCGCGGCGGCGGCCTCGTCCGGCGGGGTAGAGCTCTACCACATGGTCGGGATCACCCCCGAGGCGCCCAGCCTGGAAGCGGCCTTCGGCGGCCGCACGCCGGGGCAGACCCTGCGCTACGGCCCCGCCGAGCGGCGGCGGACCTATGACGCCCTGAACTCCAACGGGACCAATCCGGACGTCGACTACATCATGCTGGGCTGCCCCCACGCGGCGCTGGAGCAGCTGGAGGAGGCGGCGCGGCTGCTGGACGGCAAGAGGATCAGCGCCAACAGCAACCTCTGGATCTTCACATCGCGCATCATCAAGGCCCAGGCCGACGCCCGGGGCGTGACCCAGGCGATCCAGGCCGCCGGCGGCCGGGTGATGACCGACACCTGCTCGGCGATCGGCCAGACCATGCCCAAGGGGACCAGGGTGGTGGCCTTGGATTCGGCCAAGCAGTCCCACTACCTGCCCGCCATCATGGGCATCGAAGCCTGGTTCGGAACCACCCAGGACTGCATCAACGCGGCTCTGACCGGCCGCTGGACGGGAGCCCTGTCGTGAGCCTGGAAGCCGTCATCGAGAAGACCATCGTCCTGCGCGGCCGCAAGGTGGTGGGCGGGGTCGCCGAGGGCGAGGCCCTGGTCACGCGGGACACCATCTCCGGCTGGGGCGGCATCCACGCCCAGACCGGCACGGTGATCGAGACCCGCCACGAGCTCCGCGGGGTCAGCTTCAAGGACAAGATCCTGGTGTTCCCGGGCGCCAAGGGCTCGTCGGGCTGGTCGGTCGCCTTCCACACGGCGCGCCTGGCGGGCGCGGCGCCCAAGGCCATGGTGTTCACCACCATGACCACCAAGATCGCCCTGGGGGCGGTGGTCACCCACTGCCCGTCGGTCACCGACCTGGATCAGGACCCGCTCGAGGTCATCGAGACCGGCGACTGGGTGAAGGTCGACGGCGACCGCGGCATCGTCGAGGTGACGAAGCGGCGCTAGCCCGCCGTCAGGTCCTCCCCCTTCGCCTGGGCCGCCTTGGTGTCATTGGCCCGCTGGATCAGATAGGCGCGGATCGAGGTCGCCTGGTCCTTGGTGAGGACTTTCGAGAACGAGACCATGCCCTGGCTCTTCAGGGCCCCGCCCAGCACCACGTCGTAGAAGCTGTCCGAGCCCAGCAGCGGGGTGTAGCGCAGGTCCGGCGTGATGCCGGCCGAGACGGCCGAGCCGCCGTGACAGATGCCGCAGTAGTGGCCGAACAGCAGCGCGCCCTGGTGCACGACCTCCGGCGAGGCGGTCTGGGGCGGCGGGTTCAGGGGCGGGCGCAGGTTCGCCGGGATCGGCGGCAGCTTGGCCTGGCCGCCGAGGTTGAAGACCAGCAGCCGGCAGAGCTGGTGCGGCATCCCGGACTTCAGGCCCGGCAGGCCGGCCGAGAGGGCGTAGGCGCCGCCGCCGCAGGTCATCACCGCGACGTACTGCGTCCCGTCCACCTCATAGGTCATGGGCGCGGCCATGATCGGGGCCTGGGCGTCGAACCGCCATAGCCTCTGGCCGGTGTCGGCGCGGTAGGCGTTGAAGGTCCCGTTGTAGCCGCCCTGGAAGACGAGGTTGCCGCCGGTGGCCACCACCCCGCCGTTGGCCGGACCCGGATAGTCGGCCTGCCAAACGGTCTTCTGGGCGACCGGATCCCAGGCCAGGAGGTGGCCCTTCAGCCCTGCGAGCTGGCCCTTCTGGGCGTTGTAGTCGGGATCCTGGCCGCCGCCGGAGAGGTCGAGGCCCAGGTTCAGGCCGATCGGCTGGGGCTTGAAGTTCAGGTCCTCCTGATAGGGGAAGCCCGCCTCGTTGGCCGGGATGTAGACCAGGCCCGTCTTGGGGCTGAAGGCCATGGGGTTCCAGCTGTGGCCGCCCAGCGGCCCGGGCACGCCCAGCCAGTTCTTGCCGGTGTCGGAATAGCGCGCCTCGGGGGTCTCGATCGGGCGGCCGGTCTTCAGGTCGATGCCCTTGGCCCAGTTCACCGTGACGAAGTTCTTGGCCGACAGCAGCTCGCCGGTCTTGCGGTCGAGCACATAGAAGAAGCCGTTCTTGGGCGCCTGCATCAGCACCTGGCGCGTCCGTCCGCCGATTTGGAGATCCGCCAGGATGATCGGCTGGGTCGCCGAATAGTCCCACTCGTCGCCCGGGTTCAGCTGGTAGTGCCAGACGTACTGGCCGGTCTCGGGCCTGACCGCGATGATCGAGGTGAGGAAGAGGTTGTCGCCCTTGCCGCCGCGATAGCGCTGGTTCCAGGGGTCGCCGTTGTCGGTGCCGAAGTAGAGCAGGTCGAGCTTCGGGTCATAGACGATAGTGTCCCAGACCGTGCCGCCGCCGCCGAGCTTCCAGGTCCCCGGGACCCAGGTCCTGGCGGCGATGTCCTTCAGGGGCTTGTCGGAGGGCTGGCCGTCGCTCTTCGAGGGGTCGCCCGGCACGGTATAGAAACGCCAGTCGAGCTTGCCGGTCTCGGCGTCATAGGCCGAGACGAAGCCGCGCATGTTGTACTCGGCCCCGCCCGTCCCGATGATCACCCGGCCCTTGACCACCCTCGGCGCGCCGGTGGAGGCGTAGGAGGTGTCCAGGCCGTACATGCGGGTGGTCCAGACCGGCTGGCCGGTCTTGGCGTCGAGCGCGACCAGCCGCCCGTCAAGGGTTCCGAGGTAGAGCCTGCCCCGCCACATGGCGACGCCGCGGTTGACCACGTCGCAGCAGGCCTTGGCCCCCCATTCGCCGGGCACCTTGGGATCGTACTGCCAGATCAGCCGCCCGGTCCTGGCGTCATAGGCCCTGACCTTGCTCCAGGCGGTGGTGGTGTAGATCACCCCGCCGATCTCGAGCGGCGTCGCCTCCTGGCCGCGCGTGGTGTCGAGGTCGGCGTACCAGGCCAGGCCCAGCTGGCCCACGGACTTGTCGTCGATCTGGGTAAGGGGCGAGAAGCGCTGCTCGTCGTAGGTGCGGCCGTAGCTCACCCAGTCGCCGGGGTGCTGGTCGGCCTCGGCGATGCGCCGGCCGTCAACGGCTGACGCGCCACGATGGCAACCCGCCAGCGCCAGGGCCGAAAACAGCAAAACGATCACAGAGGCCCGCAAAGCCCGCATGGACGCCCACTCCCCGAATGATGGCGCTGTCAGCACGCCCTTGGCTGGCACTCTTAGCAGTGGGTCTTGCGCGCGCAACCAACCGCCGGGGGTGTCGGGGCCGCGGGCCGCAGGCTAAGAGGAGCCGACTTCAAGGGAGACGGCGATGGCGGGGCATCTGACGGGCCTGTTCCACGTGGCGATCAAGACCGCCAACCTCGACAGGACCGTCCGTTTCTACAAGGAGGTCATGGGTTGCCACGAGGCGCCGCGCCCGCCGCTGGGCTTTCCCGGCGCCTGGCTGGCGGTCCCGACGCCCGTCGGCGAGGCGATCTTCCACATCTACGCCGGCGAGCCTGCGCTCGGTCCTGGCGGGACCCCCACGCCCCACGGTACGGGCGCCATCGACCATGTCTCCCTGACGGCGGTGGGCTTCCAGGCCATGCGCGAGCGCTTCCGCAAGGCCGGTTTGCCCTGGCGCGAGGCCATCGTTCCCGGCGCCAACCTCTGGCAGCTGTTCATCTTCGACCCCTCGGGCGTCCAGCTGGAGATCATCTTCGACTCCCGCGCCGAGGACGGCCCCGAGCCGGACGATTCCACCCCGGGCGTCCGCTACCGCCCCAACGAGGACTACTTCGACCCCGCGGCCTACGAGAGGCTCTGACCGGCCAGCCCCTCGAACAGCTCGACGATCGCTTCGTCGCTGACGAGTTCCGGCGCCTGGGCCCGGATGAACATCAGGCCGGGGACCACGGACTCGATCAGCAGCACGAAGCGCTCGGGCGCGAGGGGCAGTTCCTCGGGCGCGAACAGTTCCAGCAGCTTCTCCTCGACCAGCTTCAGCCTGAGCACGGCCTGCTCGGCCATCCGCCGGCGCATCTCCTCGTGGGTCAGGGTGTAGAGCAGGAACTCAGCCCTTAACGGCGCGTCGCGCACCGCCGACGGCGCGTCGGCCGCCACCGCCTCGCCCAGACGGCGCAGGCGGTCGCGCACGCTCCCGGACCGGTCGGTCGGCCATCGGAACCGCTCCATCCGCTCGCGCGAAGCCTGCAGCACCACGGCCATGAACAGCTGATCCTTGCTGTCGAAGTTGTCGTAGACGGCGCCCTTGGTCAGGCCCGCCCGGGCGGCGATCTCGTCGAGGGTGGCCGCCTGGAATCCCTTCAGGGCGATGGTCTCGCCGGCGGCGGTGATCAGGCGCTCCCGCGTGCGCTGGCGGCGGGGGCTGACGGCTTCGATGGAGGCTTGGCTGGACATGGACTCAATCGCATACTAATGAGTACGTACTGGCTAGTATGGAACTGGTCGTATCTGGAGGCAAGCCATGTCGGCCATCCTGTGGAGCGTTCTCGTCGCCGCCGTTCTGGCGGGCCTGGTTGTGGTCTGGCTCATCTCGCGGACCTTGAGGCGGTGGCGCGAGGCGGCGCGCCTGAAGATCAGGACCCCGGGCGGGATCCAGGAGGCCAGTTTCGTCCGGATCGGCGGCATCGACCAGTGGGTCCAGATCCGCGGCGAGGACCGCTCCAATCCGGTGCTGCTGGTGCTCCATGGGGGCATGGCCATGTCCTACATGCCCCAGACCGAGGCCTTCCGGCCGTGGGAGAAGCATTTCACCGTGGTGCAGTGGGACCGGCGGGGCGTCGGCAGGACCTTCGGCCGCAATGGCCCCAAGCGCTCGGGCGAGATGACGCTGGACCGGATCGCGGCCGACGGGATCGAGCTCGCCGCCCACCTGCGGGCCAGGCTCGGCAAGTCCAAGATCCTCCTGATGGGCCACTCCATGGGCTCGATGATCGGGGTGACCATGGCCGCGCGCGGCCCCGAGCACTTCCACGCCTACCTGGCCACCGAGCAGATCGTGACCATGCCGGAGAACGAGGCCGTCACCTATCGCATGACCCTCGAGCGGCTGAAGGCCCAGGGCCAGGCCAAGGAGGCCCGGAGGCTGGAGCGGCTGGGGCCGCCGCCTTACCGCAGCGCCATGCGCTGGGGGGTCAAGCAGGGCATGGCCGAGAAGGCCGACCACGCCTATGGCGCAACCCTGAAGGAGATGGGACGGCGGCTGGTCCGACTCTATTCGCTGAAGGACCTGATGGACTTCTTCGCCGCCAACCAGTTCTGCGGCTCGCGGCTGTTCGCGCAATGGATGGCCTTCGACGCCCGCCGGCTCGGCGAGCGGTTCGGCCTGCCGGTCGTGGTGATCCAGGGCGAGGACGATCTGATGGCGCCCATCGGCCTCGTCTCCGCCTGGCTGGACGGCCTCCAGGCGCCGATCAAGCGGCTCGCGCCGCTGAAGGCCGGGCACCTTTCGATGTTCACCGCGCCGGACGCCTTCCTCGAGGCGCTCCTCACCCAGGTGCGGCCGCTGGCGGTGGAGGCCGAGAGGTCCCGCGCCGCGTGAAGTCGGATCAGCTGACCTTCAGCCCCTCGCTGCGGACCAGCTGGGTCAGGCGCTCGTTCTCGCCGTCCACCCCGCCGTCGTGCAGTGCCGGGAACAGCTCCTGCTCCTCCTGGCGCACGTGGCGGTAGACCAGCTTCTTCAGCCGCTTGGCTGTCTCGACCCAGAGCGGATCCTCAGGCGCCAGGGTCTGCAGCTCGCGGATCATCGCGCGCATGTCGGCGTGGTCGTCGAGCTGGGCCTTCACCGCCGAGGTCATGCCGCAGGCGCGCAGCGCCGGATAGATCACGTTCTCCTCCTCGACCGTGTGGCGGGTGAGGAGGTCGGACACGGTCGCCAGGAGGGCGGCGCGTTCGGCGGCGTCGGCGGCGCCGGTCCCGGCCATGGCCTGCAGCACCTTCTTGAGGGCCCTGTGCTCGGCCTTCATCTGGCCTTCCCAGTCGCCGGAAAGGGCCATGGATGCCCGGGCCACCGCTCGCCGGGCGCGGCCGAACGAAAGCCCCGCCACAACCCCCAGGGCCGCCGCGCCCGCGGCGCCGATCAGCCGTCCGGTCATGCGTGAGTTCATCTGAGCCTCCTGAAGGTCCGGCTTCCTCAACCAATGGCGGCGTCCCAGGTTCCGGCTTGCCCCCGGCCGCAACCCAAGCTAGAGCCCGGCCATGGCCCGCGCTGCCCACGTCTATTCGTCCGGGAATCGCCGCACCCTTTGGGGTCGCGCGCTGCCGGACGCCTGCTGACCAGGCCACGCAGCCCAGACCCCGCCGGATCGGCCGGGGTCTTGTCATCCAGCATGCAGCCCCTCGCCGCCGGCCTTCAGACCGGAGAGGACCCATGCCCAGACGCCTCAAGTTCGAAAGACTGAAACCCTGGCTGCCGCTGAAGACGCCGCGGCTGATCCTGCGCGAGTTCCGCGAGGACGACTTCGACGCCGTCCACGCTTATGGCTCGGACCCCAAGGTCTCTCGCTACATGGCCTGGGGCCCGAACACACTCGAGGACACCCGCGCCTTCCTGGACCGCCGGCTGGCCGCCCAGCAGGAGTGGCCGCGGCCGGCGGTCGCCGCGGCGGTCGAGATCGCCGAGAGCGGTCGGCTCATCGGCGCGGTGGAGCTCCGGGTGAAGGATCCGGCCAACCTCTGCGCCAGCTTCGGCTGGACCCTGAACCGGGACGTCTGGGGCCAGGGCTATGCGCCCGAGGCCGCGCGCGCCCTGCTGCGCCAGGGCTTCGAGCAGATGGGACTGCACCGGATCTTCGCCACCTGCGACGTCAGGAATCGCAAGTCCTGGCGCGCCCTCGAGAAGCTCGGCCTCCGGCGCGAGGCGCTGTTCCGCAAGGACCTCCGCGTGAAGCGGCGGTGGCGGAATACTCACCTCTACGCCATTCTGGCGGAGGAGTGGGCGGCGCGGGGACATCCGCATGAGCAGGCATGAGAGCAAGACGGATTGGCTGCCAATCCTCCTGCCGGCGGTCTTCCTGATTGTATTCGCCTTGCTGGTGGCGCTCGTCTCCTGGGGGAACAGCATCGGCTACCATGGACCCACAGGCAGGGGGCGCTACAGCACGCCTTCGCCCGGATACTTCACGGACCCACCCAGCCGGAAATGAGGTTGGGCGGCTGTGCCAGGGCCTTGCGGCCTCGCGCCGGCCGCCCCTAATCACCCCCATGGCCAAGACGAAGATCTGCGGACTGAGCACGCCCGAGGCGGTGGCGGCGGCCCTGGCCGGGGGGGCGGCCTATCTGGGGTTCATGTTCTTCGCCAGGAGCCCGCGCAACGTCTCGCCGGAGGCGGCGGCCCAGCTGGCCGCGCCGGCGAGAGGGCCAGCCAGGATCGTGGCGGTGACCGTGGATCCCGACGACGCCGAGCTCGACCGGATCGCCGCGGTGCTGCGGCCCGACCTGATCCAGCTGCACGGCCGCGAGACGCCGGCCCGCGCCGCCGCCGTCGCCCAGAGGACGGGGGCGGGGGTAATCAAGGTGCTGCCGGTCTCCGAAGCCTCCGACTTCGACGCCGCCTCCGCCTTCGACGGCGCGGTGGAGCATCTGATGTTCGACACCAGGCCGCCCGAGGGGTCAGACC
>Ga0265338_10008880_pt1 | contig 12116 bp, 12 predicted proteins | sample 42126metaG_FD_193579 | JGI IMG/M metagenome (GOLD analysis project Ga0265338, IMG submission 193579) | Rhizosphere microbial communities from Carex aquatilis grown in University of Washington, Seatle, WA, United States - 4-21-26 metaG | ecosystem: Host-associated > Plants > Roots > Rhizosphere... | reverse complement strand
GCCGTACGGTGTATCATATCTTTCATGTTTGCACCGATTCCTTAGCCTTCAAAATGCGGCACGATCCCGATACTTTGGAATGGATCCTTGAGGAGGTATCGGACGGTAACCCAGATTAAAATAATGTCATTCCTGGCTTGACCAGGAATCCAGAACTTATATATGCAAAGTTATGCATATATACTTGCTAGTAAGAAAAATGGGACGCTATATATAGGTGTTACTAATAATCTTATGAGACGCATCCACGAACATAAAAATGAAGCAATTGACGGATTCACAAAAAATATCATGTACACATACTGGTTTATTTTGAAGTTATAGAAGAAATAATGAGTGCTTTTACTAGAGAGAAACAACTAAAAAAATGGAAAAGGCAGTGGAAGATTTCTCTCATAGAAAAAAGTAATCCTCAATGGAAAGATTTATATAAAGACTTACTTTAGGCTAAATTTTTTAGATTCCTGCCTTCGCAGGAATGACGAACGCTCATGGTAAATGACTATCTCATTAATCGCGAAAAACCTTTGATCATGCATATTGATCTTAATTCGTGTTTCGCAACGATTGAACAGCAGGCAAATCCACTTCTGAGAGGCAAACCAATTGCTGTTGCAGCCTATGGTACCCCAAATGCTTTTATCCTTGCACCGTCTATTGAGGCAAAGCGGATTGGGATAAAAATGGGAATGCGAATCAGTGATGCTCAAAATATATATCCAAGACTTATTATTCGTACCCCTGATGCTCCCAAGTACCGTGATGTCCATCTTAAATTTAAAAAAATTTTTCAGGATTATTCTCCTGATGTCGTACCAAAATCAATTGATGAAGCACTTATCAATTTCCGGCCGGTTGCGGATTTGCATCCTGATTTGATAAAAATCGCAAAAGAAATTAAACAACGGATGAAAGATGAAATAGGTGAGTGGATTTTTTGCAGCATCGGTATCGGGACCAATATGTTCCTTGCCAAATTGGGTGCGTCATTTAAGAAACCTGACGGACTGACATACATTGATCACACAAATTTGATTGATATTTATCAAAATACCACACTGCTTGATCTGAATGGCATTAATGTCCGTTATCAAGCCAGGCTTAATATCCATGGGATTCGCACTCCGCATGATTTTTTCAAAGCATCACAGGAGATCCTTCATAAAAGAGTTTTTAGAAGCATTATCGGTTTACGGTGGTATGAAAAATTGCGAGGCTATGAAGCGGATCAAAAAGAGTTCTCAACCAAATCAATTGGTCATCAATACGCGCTGCACAAACCTACTGCAGATATCCAGGAATTATCACGTCTTCTGATGAAACTGTGCGAGAAGACAGGAAGACGCCTTCGAAGAAAGGGATATACTGCACGAGGAGTGCATCTAGGACTTCGGTATAGAGATCATACGTATTGGCATCACGGGCAAACGATCCATCAGAATTTATATACAACAGGAGAATTATATCGTCAAGCGCAAATGATTCTCAATGCGCAGCCGGAGAAAAAACCAGTATCTCTTATGAGTATTACTTCGTATCAATTGTCACAAGAAGATGATAATCAGCTTTCAATTTTTGGCGATGAAATTGCAAAAAAGCACAGTGTCTCAGATGCGGCAGATAAGATCAATGACATCTATGGCGAATTCACTGTGGTGCCAGGAATTATGATGGGCATGGATAATACAATTCTGGACAGAATTGCCTTCGGCGGCATGCGAGAAATGGAAGGCGAGGCAACCAGTTTTGCGGGGTAAATTTTGTATATGGTAAAATATATGGTAATTTGGTAATATAATATGAATACTTCTTTTGAGTGGAATGAAAAGAAAAATATAGAAAATATCAAAAAACATGGCGTTGATTTTCAGACTGCTCAATATGCATTCATAGATAAAAATCGTGTAATTGCAGAAGATTCAGTACATAGCAAAACAGAAAAAAGATTTTACTGTTTTGGAAAAGTGAAAGGAGGTGTGTTAACAGTGCGTTTTACTCACAGAAACAACAAAATCAGAATAATAGGAGCAGGTTTCTGGAGAAAAGGCAAAAGTATTTATGAAAAACAAAATAACATATAAAAATGAACCAATAGAAGCAAAAGTAATCAGTGATTTTTTGCCAAGTCCTGAAGAGCTTACGCTTCATGATAAAAAGACAAAAGTGACGTTAACACTCACAGAAAAAAGTTTGGACTTTTTTAAAGAAAATGCAAAAAAACATGGAGCTTCCTATCAGGCAATGATTAGAAGATTACTTGACTATTATGTAGCGAATCAAGTGAGGTAATTATTCCTATAATTATGTTGTACGAGAAATAATATATTCAGCAACCGCTTTCATTGCTTCTTTTGCTTCAGGTACATATGATGCAAATAAATGCCACCCATGCCACATTCCATTCCCAATATATAATATTCCATTAACATTATCACGTTTCGCGTTTTTGATAACAGTCTCTGAATCACTCAGTAACATTTCTTCAGAGCCCACATGTATCAAAAATGGAGGTATACCCGTAAGATCGGCAAAAACAAGTGATATGTAAGGATCATTTATCGGATGTTGTTGGGCGTATGCTTGCACAAAAAATGTCATTTTATCTTCATTTAACAACACCTCGTTTCCTTTATTCAAAGAATAACTTTTCCCACTAAACGTAGCATCAAAAGCAGGAGAAAGTAACACGAGACATGCTGGTTGCTTCTGGTTGGTGTCTCTAAGTTTTAACGCAGTTCCTAATGCAAGGCTAGCGCCAGCAGAATCTCCCATAATGACTGTTTTTGTATTATCAAGTCCTTGTTTTAGAAGCTCTTGCCATACTTTTTGTATTTCATTAAGAGCGATAGGAAAGGGACTTTCAGGAGAGAGGCTGTAATCAATACTTATGACATTTGCTTTGCATAGTTTTGCCAATCGAATCAAATGCTGTTGGTAGCCTTTTGAAGAACCAAAGACAAATCCTCCACCGTGAGCATAAATAATAGTTCGTTTAACTATCCATGAAGTAGAAATTTCCATAACTGGAATTTCTGCTATTTTTTTCTGAGTTATCGTTACGCCAAATAAAATTGATGGAAATAAGATACGCATATTTCTATCAAAATTGCTTCGGTGTTTTTTTACTTTTTCAGGGTCAAAATGTTTTTTACTCGTAGTCTTTTTTAATAAATATTTGATAGTTCTTGCTTGCCAACTCATTATTGTTACATAATAGCAAAATAATTAGACAAGGACTATATAGATGTAGCTACATTAGTATCCATAATCCTCAATCGGCTCGTTGCCGACGCGGACTCGGGGAAGATTGTAGATATTTGAAAGGCATTCGTTTGTTCCTGGATCTGTGCTGACAGCGGCAATCATGCCTAATTGTTTTATAGTTTGAATTGCGAGATCGTTGTAGGATCCGTATGGATAGATAACAATATCGTTTTTAATCCCGAGATTTTTTTGAAGATCTTGATTTGCTGTTGTCACTTCTTGAATGATTTGATCCTGATCGATTAGTCCAAGCGCTGCATGAGTCGTAGTATGATTATAAATTTTTGCATAAGGACTTGCTGCCATCTCTTTCAGATGATCCCACGTCATATAATCCGGTTGCCCAATTAAGCCTGTTGGAATCATGAAATTCATAACCGCATGATATTTTTTTGCCATAAGAAAGGCATACGTGTAGGCATCAATATATCCGTCATCAATGGTAATCACAATACTCTTGGGTGGTACTGTCCCATGATTGAGAATTGCGTGCACAAGATCTTCAAGAGAGAGAAAATGATAGTGTTGACTGGAAAGATAGCTGATGTGTTCTTCAAAAATTTGACTATCCTCAGTTAATTGCACATGTCCAAGCTGTGTTGCAATATCAAGAGGTTCAATATGATGATACATAACGACAGGGACGTTAAGACAATAATCTTGCGCTGATCCCGATGCGTCAATATCTGGTGTCGGGCTGGCTGATATATCTGCGCTTGGACTTGCAGGTACAGAATTTGTTGGCGTTGCTGCAACTGTTGCAACTGACGATGTTGAAGCATCTATCGTAGTCAGTTGATCTATTTGTTGGAGAATACTAAATGACACACTTTGTGTTGGCTGAGGAGTAAGAGTAGGGAAGAGAGTGGGCAAAATTGTGAGGGTTGGGGTTGCTGCGGAGTTTGAGGCTGTAACAGTTTGCGCATAGGCATGATCTAAAAATGTATTAGATGAAAAAGTGGCAAGTAATAATAATAAGAGAAACAGAAGGATTCGTTTCATGTTGAATTAACAGTCATATTGTAAATCCAAAGACGCAAAATAACAATGAGGGAAAATCAATTATTTATTGTTTCTTAAGAATTTTTATACTATACTTCTTTGCATGTTTTCGAAAAGAATACAAAATTTATCGGCATCTCTAACAATAGCAATTGACGTAAAAGCAAAAGAGTTTATCCGTCGAGGCATTCCCGTTATTAATTTAAGCGTGGGGGAACCGGATTTTCAGACACCTGAGAATATTAAAAAGGCTGCAATAAGTGCAATAAATGAAGGACATACTTTTTATCCTTCGCCGGATGGAATTGTCGAATTAAGAGATGCAATTGTAAAAAAATTTAAAAGAGATAATACATTAGAGTATGATCCTTCAGATATTATTGTTGGTGTAGGAGCAAAAGAAATTCTCTATAACACATTTCAAGTGCTTTGCGATAAAGGAGACGAGGTTATTATTGCAGCACCCACATATAATAGCTTTGTCGAACAAGTAAAGCTTGCTGATGCTCACCCAATAACGATTAGATTAAAACCACCATTTAAACTTACAGCAAATGATATAAAAAAGGCATTAACTCCTAAAACAAAAATTATTCTTCTTAACTCTCCATCAAATCCAACAGGTGCAATGATTGATGAAGAAGAATTAAAAAAAATAGCAGATCTGGCAGTAAAGAAAAATATATTTATCATTTCAGATGAGATTTATGAAAAATTAACGTACACAAAAAAACATATTTCAATAGCTTCTCTCAATGAAAAAATAAAAGAACAAACAATAACGGCTAACGGAGTTTCAAAGACTTACGCAATGACAGGATGGCGAGTAGGTTACGCTGCTGGGCCCAAGAAAATAATAGAAAAAATGAAAGCGCTGCAAAGTCAACTTGTGGTCAATACTTCTTCAATCTCTCAATATGCAGCAGTTGAGGCACTAACTGGTGATCAGAAATCAGTAGAAATAATGAAAAAAGCTTTTGCCAAAAGAAGAGAATTTTGTATAAAAGAATTATCGGGAGTAAAAGAAATTTCATTTGAAGAACCAGAAGGAGCCTTTTATTTATTTATTTCTATAGAGAAATTACTGAATAAAAAATATCCAACATCTTCTTTTTGGGCAGAAGCACTTCTTGAAAAAGAAAAAGTCGCAGTTGTTCCAGGTGAATCATTTTTTTATCCTGGTTGGATTCGAATAAGCTATGCAGCATCAGATGATAATCTCAAAGAAGCAATGAAAAGAATTAAGAGATTTATTGAAAAGGGTTAAGCGCAAGCGTAAAGGGTGAAATGTAGAATTTAATTTTCAAATGCTTTTTTGCTTGCGAACTTTGCCTTGTCTCCCAATTCCTCTTCAATCCTCAATAATTCATTATATTTTGCAACGCGGTCTGTTCTTGAAAGAGAGCCTGTTTTTATTTGTCCGGTTGCAAGTCCTACTGCAAGATGAGCAATTGTTGTATCTTCAGTTTCACCGGAACGGTGAGACACAATAGTATTCCAGTTTGCTTTTTTTGCCATAAGAATTGTTTCTATGGTCTCAGTGAGTGTTCCGATTTGGTTTAATTTAATCAAAATCGCATTACCCGCTTTTTGTTCAATTGCTTTTTTTAAATAAACTTCATTTGTTACCAACAAGTCATCTCCCACAAGCTGAATTTTTTCTCCAAGAATTTTTGTTATATATTTCCATCCCTCCCAATCATCTTCACCGAGTCCATCCTCAACAGAAATAATCGGATAATTTTCAACAAGTTGCGCAATCCAATCCACCATTTGGCTGTTTGAAAAGGATTCTTTTTCAGCTTTTAGGACATACTTGTCTTCATGAATAAGTTCTGACGCAGCGACATCAAGAGCAAGTGCTATATCATCGCCTGGATCATAGCCTGCATTCATAATTGCCTGAATAATCATCTCTAGTGCTTCGGCATTCCCATTTTTTACCTGGGGAGCATAGCCGCCTTCATCGCCAACTGTTGTTGGATAACCTCGTTGTTTCAAAACATTTGCAAGATGATGAAAGACTTCTGATCCCATTCGGAGTGCGTCGGCAAAGGTTTTTGCACCAATCGGCAAAATCATAAATTCTTGAATATCAGTTGCAAAATTTGCATGTGCGCCTCCATTGATAATGTTCATGAGTGGAAGAGGAAGAATTGGAGTTGAGAATTCAGAGTTGAGAGTTGAGAAATAGTGATATAGTGGGATTTTTTTGCTTTGTGCCATTGCCTTTGCAACAGCGAGTGAAACTGAAAGAATCGCATTCGCACCAAATTTTTCTTTATTTGGTGTACCGTCAAGAGCAATCATCGCTTCATCAATTTCTTTCTGTTCTTGCGCATTCATACCAATAATTTTTTTTGCAATAACTTCATTTACATTGGAAACTGCTTTGAGGACTCCTTTTCCAAGGTATTTTGTTTTATCATTATCTCGCAATTCTACTGCTTCACGAGTTCCTGTTGAGGCACCTGATGGAACAGCTGCTCGTCCAAAGGATCCATCTGCAAGGAGAGCATCACATTCAACTGTGGGATTTCCACGGGAATCAAGGATTTGTCTAGCGTGTAAGGATTTGATCGTCATAGAAGCTATTCTACACTAAAGAAAAAATAACGACAATGATAAATATGAATAGAATGATATTTGTCAGCCCGCCAATTAATAAAAAGCCGAAAGTAGACATAAGCCACAAAATAAGAAGAACAATTGCAATCATCCTGAAAATTCCTGGTAACAGACTAATAAGAAAGAGAATGATAATAAGGTAAATAAGACTTTGTAGAGTAAAGGCGCCAAAAATTGGAAAAGCAAAAAGGCTTATATGGATAAAGCCGAGTAACCATAAAAGAATAAAGATACCGAGTACTGCTTGTAACATACTACCTCTTTATTGTTGCAAGTATTTATCCCAATTGCAATCTGTAGTATTATAAAATAGTGGAACTATTCATTCAATTTACAACAATAGTACTTCTGGCTACATTGCTTTCACTCATACTGCGTTTGTTAAAACAGCCCCTTGTGATTGGATATATTCTTACTGGGATTCTGATCGGTCCTCATTTCTTTAATATTGTTCAGTCAAGCAATGTTATTAGTTTGTTTTCTCAAATCGGCATTACTATTTTACTTTTTATTGTCGGCCTAAATTTAAGTCCAACTGTCATTAAAGAAGTTGGAAAAGTTTCTTTTATCGGCGGTTTAGGACAGATTATCATTACAGCACTTCTGGGATTTATTATTTCTCAATGGTTAGGATTATCTTACGTGCATGCGTTGTATGTTGGACTTGCATTAAGTTTCAGCAGTACGATTATTGTCCTCAAACTGCTTTTTGATAAAGGAGATTTACCTAAATTATACGGGAAAGTAACCGTAGGAATTCTTTTGATTCAAGACCTTGTTGCTATTTTTGCACTTCTTTTTGTCTCTTCACTTGCAGCAGCTCATGGCAGTATTTTTCTACAAACCATATCATTTCTCACTATAAAATTTGCCGTTATAGTTCTTCTTGTTTACCTCATCAGTAGATATCTTATTATGCATACTATCCGCTATCTTGCTGAATCGCAGGAACTTCTTTTTCTTTTTTCGATTGCATGGGGTTTGGGACTTTCTATTGCATTCTATGTAGCAGGATTTTCCATTGAAATTGGTGCTTTAATTGCGGGAGTTTCATTATCTATTACTCCATTTGCCGATGGAATTGCTTCACGGCTGAAACCTCTTCGTGATTTTTTTATTATTCTTTTCTTTATTTTTTTAGGAAGCAATATGATTGTTTCGACGATTCCGCAAATTCTTTTCGCCACGATTATTCTTTCATTATTTGTTCTTATTCTTAAACCTTTTATTGTATTTATATTAATGAATCTGTTGGGATATAAGACCAAACAGGGTTTTCAAACAGGTGTTTCTCTTGCACAAATTAGCGAATTTTCACTAATTTTAGCAAGTCTTGGACTTAGTGTCGGAGCACTTGATAAGCAAACAGTTTCATTAATAACATTATCGGGATTAATAACTATTGCTGTTTCAAGCTATTTTATTCTTTACTCAGATGCAATTTATCCATATCTTGAAAAATTATTAAAAAAATTGGAAATTGTTCATTCAGCAAAAGCAATACAAAATAAAGCCACAAGTTACGAAATAGTTCTTTTCGGATTTGACAGGGTAGGACGTGACTTTATCGAAGCATTTAATAAATTAGAGAAGAAATATTTGGTTGTTGACTACAACCCTGAGATGATTGAGCAGCTTGAGGAAGCAGAAATTCCGTTTAAATATGGCGATGTTGAAGATGTGGAGTTTCTCCAAGATTTGCAATTGGAAAAGGTGAAATTATACGTTTCAACTATTCCAAGTGTAAAAGTAAATGTATTGGTTATTAAAAAAATTAGAGAAATTAATAAAAATGCAATTATTATTGTAAGAGCTGGAGAAATTCATGAAGCAAAACAACTCTATACAGTTGGAGCAACTTATGTCCTTATGCCGCATTATTTGGGGGCAAAATATGCAACGTCTATGATAAAACGAATTGGATTTGATGTGAAGGGATTTAAAGAAGAGCGCGAAAAGCATCTCCTCTATGTCAATAAGACATAAAAATGATATAATAAGTAGCCAGTTTTTGACTGGTAATAAAAATGGTGGCTGTAGCTCAGTGGTAGAGCGCTAGCTTGTGGAGCTGGATGCCGCGGGTTCGATCCCCGTCAGCCACCCATAGTTCGACAGATTCACCGCAAGGTGGAGCTGATGAACTATAGATGACGGGGTGAGAAGCGACCCTATGAAATAGGTAGTCCTCCTTGTAGGAATCCCCGTCAGCCACCCCAAAACTAATAATTTTCGAACCTCTTTTTGAAATATTTGTTTTGAGAATTTGCTTCTAAGATTAATATACACCAATAAATAAAAATAATTCTATCCCCCTGATAATTTTAGTTGGCTTGACAAGAGATGTTTTTTTAGAAATACTTAATTCATGGCTCAAGAAAATATAAAAAAATCAGGATGGGCTATGTTCGTAAACCCACTAGTGATTGCAAATATTGCGTGCATTCTTATATCAATTAGTATTTTTTATGCATTTCGTGATCAAGTTTATTCTAGCGGAATAGGACCTCTCGGTCCAGCAATAGTGCTTACATTATTCGTTATTTTTATCGTTATTCCTGTTTGTATAATAAGTATTATTTGTACACTTTTATATCTTGCAAAAAAGAGAATGGAAAACAGTGTAAAAACAATCGTATATTTTATTATTCTTATAGTTGATGCAGCTGTTTTACTATTATATCTCTTACCACAGGTAATATTTCCCGTTATAGGTATGTATATATAATGATCATTACGACATATGCCTTCTTTATGTAAACTTAATAGTTTGGTATAGTATATTGAAATTTTACGACTTCCATCGAGGTAAGAAAATCCTTTAGCCAGCCACCCCCAAACTCATTTATTTGATTTTGTTAATAGGAATGTATAGTAGTTTACAGTTATATCTTCTTTTTCTAAGTCTCTTTGTGCGATAACCTTTTTTTGAAACCCATATTCTTCAATGAGTTTGTAGAGATATCCAATATCGCCTGATGAGCCAAAACATAATAGAATTCTTCCATCAGGTGCAAGGTATTTATCAACATCATGAAAAAAAGTAGTTAGCGATTTATATCCTTCATCGGTAGTACCTACCTCATATATATCTCTTGGAGCAAACCATCTGAAAGGTGGATCAAAAATTATTAAATTAAATGTTCCTTCTACATTTGAAAAAACATCACTAACAGCAAATGTAATTTTTGAAGCAACGCCATTATTTTTAGCATTTTTTTCTGCATTTTTAATGGCTTTTGGATTGACATCAACAGCAATAACAATATCTGTCTTAGAAGCGGCTAAAATGGCATTGACGCCACTTCCTGTACCCATATCAAGTACTTTATCTGTTTTTTTTGTTTCATTAAGAACAGAGTTTCCTAACAGATCTGACATTGGATTTATAGGATGGACTCCTCGTGGAATATTAAACTTCCTGCCAAGAAACTCTATATTTTGTGTATCTCTTGTTTTTGATTCGTTATAAACATTTTCCTGCCATTCAAGAAGTTTTTGAACGTAATCGGTTGAAATTGTTGGCTTATATGCAGTTCTTTTACTATTCATGTGTTAATTATAGTATACACAGTTCAAATAAATGCTATGCTCATAATATAAGTATTATTCATTATGAACTTCGGGAATCTACTAAAAGCGGAATATCGAAAAAGATATTTGATTATTCTTAGCATTCTGGCGTATTTCCTCTCGATGATAATAGTTGGCAATGACGAGCACTATTTTATCTATCGTTGGATTGCTTTTTTTCTCAATATGGGATCCCTTGCGATACTTTTTTTTCTTTATCTTTCACAAACATATACAAAAAGCCATTTTAAGAAACTTTTCTCTAAAGAAGAAATTACTCCAATTATTTTTATTGCAATAGTAGCAATTGTTGCAAATTTTTTATATCTTTCTGTTTATCCTTATGTCAGTATCTCCGATGAGCTGAGAGATGGGGGACTCTTTGCAATGAAAATAGCATCAGGGGTTCTAAAAAATATTTTTGGATATGGAAGTTATGATGCGCACGGGTTGATTATTCCGACCATTGTAATACCATTCTATTATCTTTTTGGCAACAGCATACTCACATTCAGATTTCCAGCGGCTCTTTTTTCAACGTTTGATGTAATACTGCTGTATTTATTAATAAGACCTATTGTGAATAAGACTGCTGCATTTTGGAGTGCCTTGGTACTTGCCACATTGCCGCTCCAAATGTTCTTTGCTCATACGCAAATAGTCGTTGCATTTAATTTTTTCTGGGTTCCTATTTTGTTATTGATCATAGCTACGCTTTTAAAACGCCGTCGGATTATTGACTATATTTTTTTTGGTGCAGTTATTGGATTTGTCTGTGGATTCCATGCAACAATACGTGCCTTTGCCTGCGTTTTATTTCTCGTGTTATTTTACTTAGAGTTCAGCGAGATGATTATTGGAGAAATTAAACAAAAGGAAAAAATTCTCACTTTTCTTAAAAGGATTCTTATTGTCATTTGTTTTGCTCTTGTCGGGTTTGGTCCACGTCTTCTTTTTACTGGTCCACAAGACTTTTTTCATACAAGCAGATTTGTCTTTGAAAATAAAGTACAGACACATCAACAGCTCACTACAAGTAATTTGCCAACAATAAAAGTAAATTATATAAAATCACTCATGGTTTATTTTTACGAACCAACATCTTATTTTTATCCTATAAATAAGCCTATTCTTCCTCCATTTCTTGCAATATTTTTTTTCTTAGGTATCGGTTATGCATTTTTTATATTACGAAATAAACTCTTAAATATTTTTCTCTTCCTTCTTGTTGGTCTTCCTTTTTTTACTAGTGCGATTACCAATTATATAAATGAAGATAACAGAGTCGGCCCACTTCTTGTGCTGGCATCAATTTTTGTCGGTATCGGGATAATGTATGTTCTTTCATTGATAAAAAATAGAGAATTGAAAGTCATTGCCGTCGCAATTATATTAGTGTATTTATATGCACAAATGCACATGTTCTATGTGCAACGACCTGCTGATGAAAAGGAGGGACTAAAAAATTATATGTCAATGCATATTTTATATTTTTTGCAAAATGACAAGGAGTATCAAGCATCCTCCGCAACATATTTGCAGTATTTTAGCTCCTCCAGATTACGTACTCCTGTATGTGTCTTTGTTTCTCCAGCAAATTATGCTAATTTTTCTAATAATGGTAGTCTATTGGACCAGCAGCATTTCTTAGT
>Ga0265338_10008879_pt1 | contig 12116 bp, 20 predicted proteins | sample 42126metaG_FD_193579 | JGI IMG/M metagenome (GOLD analysis project Ga0265338, IMG submission 193579) | Rhizosphere microbial communities from Carex aquatilis grown in University of Washington, Seatle, WA, United States - 4-21-26 metaG | ecosystem: Host-associated > Plants > Roots > Rhizosphere... | reverse complement strand
TTGATGGAATCCGAGTTGAAATCACGGAAACGAATCTGTATCGAAATGATCGAGGCCCGCGAAGCGGCGGAATTGCGATTGCTGATTTCACGGCGACCGGCACACCCAGTAGCAGTACGTTTCTGCGCGGCGAGCAACAGCAGCGGGGCGTCGTCGGACATTTACTACACTCTCAACAGTGCTTCCGGGGCCACCACAATCACGGTTAATTTCAACAGCACAGGCACAAACGTCTCCCAAGTAGAAATGTTTGAATATTCCTTTTCTGGGTCTTCGGTTTCTTTTGACGCCGGAAACAATATCGTCAACGCCACGAATACTCTGCGAGGCGGGGTCAGCTTGGCCGCTCTTACTGGAACCAACGATCTCCTTATCCAATCTATCGCGATGAGCAATTCCGGCAACGTAACCGCAATTAGCGGGGCGTATACAACGACCGATTTTGGAAACCCCGCATCCGGGGGTGCGGGATTCGCCGCCGCCGCCAATTCTGTTACTGGAACAGCGCCAACATGGACGTTCTCTGGGAATGCCTTTTCGGCGGGCTCCGGCATCGCCATCAGCGAAGGCTCGACGAAGCCCTCCATAGTTGTTGGTGGGTCGTTGACTTCGGGAGGAAAGATCATTGTTAACTAAACTCAAGTATCTGGTTGTACTTCTGTTGGCAACATCCCCGGCGTGGGCGACGTTTACCCTTGTTCAGCATGTGAACAATCGTGCTTGTGCGGGAAGCGGAAGCATCACAACCTGTAACCTGACCGTGACCTCAACCGGCTCTGGACACGTCATTGTGATCGCCGTCGGACTCGGAGGTGCCAGCAAGTCCATCACATCCGTAAGCGGGGCGGGAACGTACACGCACTGCACGACTTGCACAGCAACCGACTCCAACGGCGAATCGTCCGATATGTCTTACACCCTTAACAGCTCATCTGGGGTAACGACGATCACCGTCAACTTCTCAAGTACGGCGCAGAACAGTGCCGCGGTAGAAATGTGGGAGCTTTCGTTTACTGGCAGTTCTGTCCAGTTCGATGTCGGCAACAATATTGACAATTCTACAAACACCAACCGAGGCGGCGCTAGTTTGACGGCCCTAACCGGGACGAACGACGCTTTGTTCCAGTGCATCTTTGCCGGAAGTACAGTCGTGACCGTGACGGCTATCAACGGTGCATACACAACCGGAGATTTCGGAACAGTTGCCGCTGGAAACGGGACGGGGTTCGCAGTCGCTATCAACTCGGCTACAGGTACCGCCCCCACATGGACGTTCAGCGGCAATGCCCGATCTGCCGGTTCTGGACTCGCTATCAGCGAAACCAGTTCCGGCGCAACGGTGTGCAAATCCTGCGATCTCTCTCAACTTGTGGTTCCCAAACTTCCTTGAAATATCTTTTCTTAATCTTGCTGACGGCAGCATGTTCGGCACAGACTTATACGGCGCGAACGGACGTAACCGCGCAGCCGTATCCAGTATCTATCCCCTGTCCATCCTCGTCCAGTTGCGCGGGCGGCGGCGCTCTGACAGGGGCGAATTACCAGTTCACTCCTACTGATTTTCCCACTACACCCATCGTCCGTATAACAGATGTAAATACGACCAGTAATCAACATACGTTTAACACTTCCTGTGACGCCAGTTCAGAAGTGAACAATTGGAACACACTCGACAACCGCTTTACGATTTGCGGGGCGGGGCAGCATCAGCTGTTGTTTTCTTTTAATACCGCGACCAATCAGGCAACACAAGACACGAGTTTTAATTTCGCGGGCGTGGGTACGATGTACTTCAGTTATACCCAGCCCTACATCATGTACCACGTTCATCTGAACGCCTCGAACGATCTGGCGATTTTCTCTTACGACACGACTAGCCTGGGGAACCCAACACCCGTTCAAGTGGCGGATTTAGGAACAGCTTGTAGCATTTCGGCGCTTCAAGGAAATAGCAGTGCGTCCGCCCCGGAGGGTGTTACAGTCTCGGGCGACGATCAAACTTTTGGAATAGATGCGGCCTCAAGCGGCGGGCAATCCAGTTCTGGAAATATTTATGCCATTGCGTGGAATCGAACCACGGGGTGCTCCTACTGGAACACCGCAACCGGCCACGTATTTGTTAACGGCGTAGATCAGGGTGCGATTAGTCCGTCCGATAAATTTACTTTGCACAACGTTCGGCTCGGCAAGGGCGGGACGTGGCTTAAAGTTCAGGAAGGTACCTGTCTGAGCACCTGCACTTCCGGTGTTCTGAACACCTTTTGGCAGGCCGGAACGACCACTGTAAATATTACCACGGCCTCCAATTCTTGTGGACATACGGCGGCTGGGTATAATCTCTGGGTCAACAAGTGCAACGGGGCGGCGGGTTTCTTGAACGGGATGTTTTCGCATCCATACACAACTCCTAATTCCTTCACGTCGTTGCCCACTACTTACCCCAGCCCGCAACAGTCAAACGGGGCACACATTACTTGGGCAAATGATAACAGCTCAGATACGAATCCGTTCTTCGCAATCATGGAGTTTACCGCATTTACCACGACCTATGCTTGGGACAATGAATTGCTCGGGGTTGCGACGGACGGAAGCGGCACCGTCTGGAGATTTGCCCACAGCTACGCAACGCCCGCCCAGAACCCCTTCGTACCAGGGGCGATCTCGCAAGACGGAAAATATCTCCTCTGGACCACAGATTGGGATGGGATGGTAGGAAACACCGACAACGTTAGTTCCTCCTGCACCCCTGGAACGAACTGTCGTACCGACGTATTCCCGGCCCTTCTTCCGACCGGAGCCGCCCCTCCTTCGGGTTCGGCACTGAGCATAAGTGGTGCAATCGGTCTCCAAGGAAAGGTCTCCACGTACTGATGCCTGACGAGAATCTAGACTACGCCGAACAGGGCACCCCGATTGCGGGGTACGAGGAGCGCGGTCCCTACCACTGTGAGGATTGCATTCACAGGCTCGATCCCAAGTCCGACATCTGTACGCATCCGGCAGTAATCGCCGATCCCGAGCTTGCAAATCGCCTTGTAGATGGCGGAGTCAAAATCAACCTCGAACACGGCTGTTGCTCCTACGTGAACCAAGGCAGCGAGCCTATTCTGCTGATTCTGCGTCACGGCGAAACGGGTCTTAATAAAGAAAAGAAATTTAGAAGTCTTCGCAACGTTCCATTGAACGATATAGGTCTTCAGCAGGCGCAAGACGCGGCGGAGTTCCTGAAAGAATACCCCATCAAGAAGATCGTATGCTCGCCGCTTGACCGGGCGTTCCATACCGCGCTGTTCGTGGAAGAGGCTTGCGGGGCTCCGGTAACTAAAGACGCGGCACTGTTGCCGTGGGACCTCGGTAATCTCGCAGGCAAACCCCGCGAAGAGAATAAGGACGTTCTCCAGCACCACGTAGACAACTCCGAAGAACCCCTTCCGGGTGGGGAAAGTCTTGATGAATTCCGCAAGAAACAGTTCGCGGTATTCGACAAATATATCGGTGAGGCGTCGGCAGACAATCTAATCCTACTGGTAGCTCACACCAGCACCTTAACAACTTTGAACCAGTGGATCGATGATAACTACAGCGGACAACCCGAATCGGATGACGAGGATGTCGAACCCGGCGGCGTTTGTGCGTTGTACTCGGACGAAGATAAAGACGATTTCAAACTGATCCCGATCTGGGGTCAGCCAAAACCAGCAGACTACGGCAGTTGATCGAAAGGACACTATGGTAACGGCAGGATATAGATTAGGCGAAGGTGAACGGGCACAACTTGTAGCACTCCGGCAGTTACCCGGCTTTCAGATTCTTCTGAACTTAATGGAAGCCGAAGTCAGCAAGTTTGCCGAGAACTTGATCAACACCAAAGCAGGGCAAGAATCGGAAATCCTGGCGAATCATTATTTGGCTAAAGCGGCTGCCCAGTTTTACCAAGGGCTGGTAAATAGCCTCAACAATGAGCTGGAAACGTTCGCGAACCACAGTAACGTAACGCAAATCCAACCCGATGTTACCGAGGCGCTTTTTGCCGAATGAAGACCATCATCTATAGCTACTGCTTTTACCTCCTCGCCAACATTCTCGACAGCCCGAGGCCAACGATCTCATGCAGGATGCCCACGGAATATTCAGTTTGCGGCTTGGGGTGGAAATCAAACTCTGGTTCATGCTCTACTTTTTCATCCTGAGCATGTGGTCCTACATCTGCTTGCGGGGCTGGAACAAAAAGTTTGCCGCGATCTTCGCCGCCGCAGTTCCCGCCTACGCGATCTATGGTTTGTTCCGAGTCGCGCTCGAAAACGTTCTTGATCGATTCTAAGACCCTAATCACACCCTATTGAGGAACTATGACTGACGAAATTGAAGTGTCCACATCTGAACAACCTGTGCCTGTAGTAGAAGCCCCGCAAGAATTGCCGGAACAAACATTCGAGTTTCAGCCGACCGATGATGAGGGAAACCCCATCGGCGGCAAGCAAGTCTTTAAGTACAAGACCCAGCAAGAACTCCAAGAGAAGCTCCAGAAGCAGAACACGGAGCTGATTAAACTGAACCGCCGCCTGACCCGCGATCTGCGTCTCGGGACCGTCCTGAATGACGAAATTCCGCAGGATGCCCCGCGAGTCCCAGCAGGCCGATATGATTTTGCTCCCGTACCACTGTCGGCGGAAGAACGGCTGCAAATCGTTCAGCAATTGAACGACCCCGAGACCGCCGACGTGGCCGCTGATCGGTTGATCAAATCCCGCATTGGTGACCCAGAAGCCATTCGGCAGACATTGACTCAGGTCCGGCAAGAAGTTGCCGCGATGCACGCCAAGGAGCAAGCCGAGGCTTTCATTCGGACAACCCCAGACTTCTATGCTTGCCCGCAGAATCGGGACACGATCATCAGTTGGATGCTGAAGAACGAACTGGAGCCGGTCAAGGAGAACTTCAAACTGGCTTTCGAGAAACTGGGCCCCGCAGGCGCGGGCGTGTTAGTAGAGAAAGCCGCGCCCGTCCCTGCTCCCGAGCCTGTGGCAGAAACCCCGCAAGCCGCCCCGGAAGCACATGCCCCGCAAACTCGGCGACCCGCCTCCTCGGGTCTGACAAGGGAGAACTCTTCGGACACAGGCCCCGCGCCCAAAAAGGGTTACAGCCCGGAAGAGATCGATAAGATGTCTTCGGCAGATTACAAACGCTTGGTGCTTGACCCCGACTTCAAAGCAAAAAGGATGCAGAGAGCATAATGGGCGAGGCAATTCTAGTAGCAGCTTTGACCGGAGTCCTGTTAGTAGGTGCGAGGACTTCGGGCACGTATGCGGGGAAGGGTATCGTAAAGGCCGCCCACGCAATCCACCAGCATTTCGTCAAACCCGCAATCAAAACTACCAAGACTGTAATTCAGCACGAAACCAAGTAAGTAAAATGGTCTGTCTCTATCTATCTACCGAGCGCTGGAGCCCGCTTTCCGCTCTGATCCGTTTCAACACCCGCTGTGAGTACTCGCATGTGGGGTTCAAGGACGGAGACTGGTACTTCAGCGCTCAGTTGAACGGTGGAGTTCGGTATCGGTCGAGATTCTGTGTCGGCCCCGCAAAAGAGAAAATGACCTCCGAGTTACTCTTGACCGCGCCGGGAATAGAAGAAGCCTATCAGTGGGCAAAGACACAGGCAAGTAAGCCCTACGACTGGGGCGCGATTCTGGGACTCGCGACCGACCGTAACTGGCGAAACGATGACAGGTGGTTTTGCAGTGAACTTATCGCGAAAAGTTTTGAACAGGTCGGACACCCGCTGCTCAACCCCGCAATTGTATCTTGGCGGATCACACCCCGCGACATTCTGTTATCCGAGCATGTGACCCGTGTTAATCCGTAAGTACGAGAAGGAAGATTTCGAGGATGTCTTCTGGCTGCAAAGGGTGTGTTACTTGAAACCTTGCACGCGAGAAGAATTGCGAGACAAGCTTGCGGGCCCCGCATGGGTAGGATGTGACACCGAAGTAATGGGTGCGGTGATCTGTTCAGAAGTGAACAACGTGCCGTGGATATGGAGCCTGACAGTAGCCCCACCAGCCCGCAATCAAGGTCTGGGCAATAAGTTGATGGCGGCGGTAGAAGAACACTACAGCGGGAAAGAGATCAGGCTGTATGTTGACAGTCAGAACCCCGCAGAGAAATTGTACAGACATCGAGGGTACGCGACCTCGCAAGTATTAAAAGACTTCTACGGACCGGGATACGACGCGATAGAGATGTTCCGATCCTAAGTTTGTGGCCACCGGGCGCTACCTGGACCGCAAACGGGGTGAGAGTATCCGCCCCGCAAATTTGAAAGGTTACGATGATCAAAAGAATTGAATACAAGGTGATCAGTGAACGGACCCTCCAGCCCGAGGAACTAGAAGAGCTTGGTGACAACGGCTGGTGTTTGGCCACCTTTATTAATACTGACGGCTTTGTTCAATGGGTCTTTATGCGGGAGAAACTTCCCGCAGATCAATAGAGTTTCGCCCTAGAGTTGGATTACTCGAAGGCATCCAAAAGCGTGAGGAGGGGACAGCCCCGCAAACCTTGGTTAGCTCTTGACCGAGAACTGTAGAGTGGATCGGATTATCCACGAAGCAGCCCCGCAAATTTAAGGGCAATTCAAGGAGATTTGAATGGGTTACAGCCCAGCTGGAAATAATCAGTCAAATCTTCCTCAGTCCACTGTTCGGTACTACGACAAGAAATTCCGAGAGAACCTTAAGGCGCAAACCCCATTTGTCGCCTGCTCGGAGCGTCTTGACCTCCCGATGAAATCGGGCAACCAATACAACATGTATCAACATACAGGTACCCTTGCCGCGTAAGTGGCATTGAATAACAGGGCTAATTCGGTGAACATCTCCCCGAGAAAACACCGAGCGAAGCCCGCGCAAGCGGGAACGTGTAGAGACTATATACCCTGCCCCTGACAAGGGTGATGAGATAGTCCGAGCTGCATGGCGACATGCAGAGGCAAGCAGAAATGACTTGCCCGCGAAAGCGTAACAACACTGATGTACGTGCCTCTGGCCGCTAATACCGCCCAGACCACGGAAGGTACAGTTGGTAGCTCGATCACAGTTAGCGTTCTGAATACCTCCGCCACAATCGGAGAGTATGCCGACTACGCTAACTTCTCGTCACTGTCTCTCGCGACTGCCATCGACAACACCGTCGAAAACGTCGCACGAGAGATGGCTTATCGGCTCGGCGAATCATTGTCTGCTCTGGTCCGTGCAACTGCGGACGGCGCGAACACCGTTGATTCGTCTGTGCTGACTCAGTTGGCCGCGTCTTCGACAACCAGTTTCACCACGTTGTCTTTGACCTACATCCGTAACGCCGTCCAGAGTTTGGCCGGTCGCTCGGTGCGGCCTTTCGATGAGGCGTCAAAGAATTTCGCGGGCGTAATTCATCCATTTAGCTTGGGTGATGTACTCGCGGACAACTCGAATGACTCCCCCATCGATATCCTGAAGCGCACGCCGCAAGGTTATGCTCGGTTGGATGAAATCATATCAACCGATCTGACCGAAGTCATCGAAATTCCGACTTCTGGCGTGTCTTTCTTCCAATCCAACCTCGTAACCACGACTTCCAGCTACAAGTCGATTTCTGGCTTGACTGGAATCCGAACCTATCAATCAGGTAGCTTGGCTGCGTAAGCAGTCTCGAAAACAACGCTAATTCGGTGAACATCTCTCTGAGACAATACCGAGCGAAGCCGATGAAAATCGGAACGTGTAGAGACTATAGACGTTGCATCCTTTGGGATGATGAGATAGTCCGAGCTGCATGGCGACATGCAGAGGCCGACAGAAATGATCGGCCCCGCGAAAGCGAGTAACAATTCTGTTGTTCGGACGCGACGGCATCTTCAGTATCAATCTGGGGGCGCAGGGCGACACTGGTTACGGTGATGGTGAATGGCGGAACATTCGCTAAATTGTGGCGAATTAAAATCTCTTCTTATTGACTCGGAACCTGAGATGGCAACGAGGCGGAACCCGCAAGGGACCGTGAGAGACTAAGCGAAGAGACCCGAAAGGGATGCAATAGTCCGAACAGCACGGAATAACGAACGTGTTGAGCTTGGCAGAAATGATCCAAGCCCGAGCAATCGGTAACAATAGGCAATATCGTCCAAAATGCTGAACCGAGTGTGGCTGATCCTAGCGGGCTCATCCCCGGCTGGACGAGCTACAGGGTCCACTTCACTACGTCACTCGGCCCTTCCTAATTGGTATCGGGGCCGCAGTCAGTTTCGTCTGATAGATGGATACCACTATCAGGATTCGCGAAATTGACGCTGCGTTTTTACTGGCGCAGTTAAAATTCTCTCTGATTGACTCGAACGCTGAGAAGCCAACGAGGGGCAAGCGAAAGCAGCCTGAACGACTAAGCGAGAGAACGCCGAAAGGTGATGCAATAGTCTGATCTGTGCGGAAACGAACGTACAGAGGTTGGCAGAAATGACCAATCCCACCTGCGAGGGTGAGTAACAAATTGCAGCAATTAGCTAACTAAAGGATACGTGAAAGACGGACAAAACTCGTGGACTGAGGAAGACCGTCTTTCCACCCTTCAAAGCTAATTTTACGAAACAATTTTGTAGATGTTTGCATCTTTTCGTGGTAAAGTGGCATCTAATCTTATAAGCAGTTCGATAAGAAAGGATGTCACTTACCATGAAATTTGAAGATTTGACCGGAAAGAAGTTTGCGAAACTAACTGTTATCAAGTATTTAGGGCAAGTCAGAACAGGGCAGTCTCAGTGGCTCTGCAAGTGTGATTGCCCCGAAGGAAACGAGCACATTGCTCTCGGTTCCCACCTCAAGACGGGCAATATCCAGAGTTGTGGTTGTTTAGCAAAGGGCTTGCCCAGGAGCGAAGCCAGCAAAACACACGGCTATACTGGGACCCCAGAATACAACGCCTATTGGGGTGCTAAGAAGCGTTGCGATTCCAAATACAAGAAAAACTACCCGACAGATGATTACGCCGCTCGCGGCATCGAGTTTCGATTTGCTTCGTTTCAGGAGTTTTTCGAAGCTTTAGGTCCTCGACCATCCGAAGACTATAGCGTTGATCGCATTGATAACGACGGCCATTATGAGCCCGGAAATGTTCGCTGGGCTACACGGTTAGAACAGGCCAGAAATCGCCGTTGTAATAACTGTGCCGAGTTGAAGCAAAAGGTCGCGAAACTACAGAAAGAACTTGACTTTCTTCTGTCAGTTTGATATACTATTAATACTCGCCTAGATGCTCGTATAGGCGGCGGTCCGGAATGCCACGATTCCTCCGGTAGTGGGCTACTTTGAATTGCGCGGTTTGACCGTCTATGAAACTCGTCTCCGCCCCCTATCGCTGGCTCCCACGCACGTTCCTCCCGAACTTGCGGGGCTGGTACTACGACATCTACTACGGAATCAGTAACTTACGCACCTTCTTCGAAGCCGTCTGGTGGTTTCGAGCCTGGGACTGGGACGGGCTTGCGGGGCTGATCGAAATCTCTGCCCGCGAGATGCGAAAGAGTCACTTGCCGGGCCATTTGGTAGGAGCCCCGAGAACGGCTAAACAGCTATTAATAGTTGCAGAACTCTGCAAGAGATTGCGTGAGAACGTATATTTTGAGCAAGCTGGCTATGATCCCAAAACCTGGGACAAAAGGGATCGGTTTACCCGGCAGAAACTCGCGAAACATTCCGGCTACATGGCCGCACAGGACGCCAAGTATCTCGGCAAAATGATGCAGCGAATTACGCATTGGTGGGACTAGCTTGCGGGGTTGGCGATACAGCTTACTCCCCTCCCTTCTACAGAAAACCCTTGACACGTTCCGATGACCTACTATATAACGTATTCGCTTGCGGAGCCCGAGGCTCTGTGGCGTGTTTGCGGGGCGATTTCTAAACGCGGTATAGACGTTTCCCGCATGTCCGTCTCCGAGGAGAATGGCGGTAGACGGATCGAGGTTCAGTTGGCCGCTGCCCCTAAACAGCAAGGTCAGCTAGAACGAGAGTGGTTGAGCATCGTAGGGGTTCGGACGGTGACACATGAGTAGTTCAGATGTGAACAAAGAGCGATTCCTGTCCTTGCGGGGCTGGAAACAAGACCCGCAACGAACGATTTGGCAGTGGTACATCCCCCAGATTAAAGTCCGTTGTTACTACACTTTGAAGGATGCTTATGACGTGGCCGTCGGACTCGAAAGACAGTCACAGTCTGTTCGGATTTCGTAACAGAATTTTGCGATTCTGTTGCGGGGTCATGAAAGATGGTAAAGTTTTACGACTCTTGCTTCGCTTGGGGGTATCAGTGGGTGTGATAATTCAGTGGTATGTTCCACCGAAACACAGTACTAAAGTAACCATTAAAAGTGGCAAGTTATTGCAGTTTCCCACCAAGCCACAGCCAAAGATTGAACACGTTTCCGGCGTTCGAATTGTGGACGCCCGAAGAAGGTTTGAGATTGGGGAGTAGTTTGCGGTTGGATTACCAAGAGCTATTGCCCGTCTAGTCGAGAGCAGGCCACTTCTCGGCGCTGGCGCTTGTGCGTCTTGATATCAGCGTCATCTGTGCCAGTTTTTAAGTTTGCGGGGCCCCGGATGTGGATCGGATCACAGCGGGCCTAAACCACCCCGACGAAACCCGTGGTGGCCCCGCAAAGTAATTCCCTCCTTTAAGGACCCTATGTCAACAAGTGGACGTGCTAAAGCCCCGTGGGAGGACTACGGGGATACGATTGTAGGTAAGGATTCTGCGGCTATGACTGCGGCGGTGGATGAGTATGCCAAGCATCGTCACGAGAAGTCGAGTGCCCAGAATGAAGAAGAACTTGCTCGTTGGCGGGAAGAGAACAAGAGCATAGCCAAAGAGTACCAGTTCCTCAAGTTTGAGGACTATCAGGATTTCGAGGCCCGCAAGGGCAAAATCTACGGCTACGATGAGTTCATTTCCGTTCTTCGTAACAAGTGCAAGCTGCGGTGCTTCTACCGGGAGATGGCTCATCCCCAGATGCTGGCCTTGTGGGCGTTCAAGAAAGAGTTCCCCGATCCAGAGTGCGTGACCTGGGTTCAGCGTCCCTTCATGATCGAGATGGAAATCCCGCATTTTGATGAGCATAACGTTCCGCTGGGCCCCAGGTATCGCGGCTGGCGCAGCGTCCTGATGATGCTCCGATTGAAGGAATTCTTGCCGGAATCGACTATCAACAAGGTGTTTGGCCGGGCAAACGGCCCGTGTAGTGAAAAATACAACAAATTTTTTCAGAGTATGAGAAACAACTACGGTTTGGGGCCATCATGATCTCCTATGCTACGGCGGACTCGCGGCTGGCGGCGTTCCTGTTAACTCGCGGGGTTCCCCTCAAGGGCACAGAGACCAAGTATCGCGGCGAAGAAGATCGAGTTATGCTGTTGTTTGACGTAGACGAAGACCGCCTCGCAAGCCTGAAGAGAGAATTCTTCGAAGGCGCGGAAGCCCCAGCATTAACCCTGCTTAACCACGCAAAATCTGTAATGCACGCCATCCGGGAAGCCCGCGAGCTTGCCCGCGAATCTGTTCAGAACTGAACAACTTTTCTCCGCAAGTCAAGACCCTAATCACACCTTAAAAGGATAAATATGTCTGACGAGATTAAGCCTGTCCAAGACCCTAAATTACCCCGCAAGAAAACCGCAAAGGAATTGATTGACGCCAGCATCGATGATCTCAGCATAGAAGAACTTGAGCGTCGGACAGCGGTAATCAAGGCCGCGCAAGCCGAAGCCGATCTCCAGGATGTAAAGGATCGACTTGACGAGCGTAAGAACAAGCGGGAAATGATCAAGGACCGCTTCCTGTCTCGCGGCAAAGAACTTCAGAAGACTGCGGTCGATCAGAAGAAGCACCAAGACAATTGTTCGCACCGTAAGGGCGGCAGAGGTTTGGATGCCCTACAAAAGGGCGGTACGGCCTCTGACTACGCACTCATCCGTCACTTGCTTCCGTGGAACGAGTGGTATCAACGCTGCCAGCGGTGCGGGAAAACTTGGAAACCGCCCCATCGTGTGGATTACGCAGACACCCCCGCAGGCCAAGCAGAATTTGACGCCG
>Ga0265338_10008878_pt1 | contig 12117 bp, 9 predicted proteins | sample 42126metaG_FD_193579 | JGI IMG/M metagenome (GOLD analysis project Ga0265338, IMG submission 193579) | Rhizosphere microbial communities from Carex aquatilis grown in University of Washington, Seatle, WA, United States - 4-21-26 metaG | ecosystem: Host-associated > Plants > Roots > Rhizosphere >... | reverse complement strand
CGTGGAAGTCCTGCATTTCATCCGGTCCGATGCGCGCCTCAAATCCCTGCCGGTCATCATTTTCTCCACCAATTCCATCATTGATGCCGATGATGAACCGTTGCTGGAAGCAGCCACCAGACGTCTCCTGAAATGCAAGTGCAACGCCCCGATATTGCTTCAGGTCATCCGCGACGTGTTTGCCGGCACCACGACCAAAGACGTTGTGATCCCGGGCAGACATCCCCATAGCGTGCTGCTGCAAACTTTGGAACCGGTGGCGGCATAAATTTGCCAGCCACTTCGTTTTCGACATCGGAGGTCAGGAGTTGAGATTTTTTGCAAAACCTTCAACTTTCAACCTTCAGCTTTTTTCGCGCCATCTCTTCCAGCAAGGCCACGGCCATGCGGTTGGCCGGGGTCGGTATCCCATGCTTCTGACCCAATCGCACAATCACACCGTTGCGGGCGTCAATCTCCATTGGCCGGCCCGCCAGCCGGTCGGCATGGATCGAATTGATGGAATCGGGCGGCGATGAGCAGTACCGCTGCAACACGGTTTCGGCGAGGTTGTCTTCGAGCCTGGCCCCTTCCGCGCGGCCCACGGCGATGCATTCGCGGACGATCTGCAGCGCCACCTCGCCGAGGGCCTGGCCGCGCAGCACGCCGGACGGTTGCAACAAAAGCGCCGACAACACGCCCGCGGAATTGAAACACAGCTTGTGCCAGGTGGTGCTGACAAAATCATCCACCGCCAGAACGTCCGCCTTCGTCCCGGCAAACAAATCAACGAAGGCGCGGCCCAGCGCACTTTCCGGGGCCTTCAGGTGCATCACTCCGCGCTGCCGAACGCGATCCGCAGTCTGGCGTTCCACCGGGCAATCAACGACCACGGGCAGAATGGATGGCAGGGGCACGTACGGCGTGAAGCGTTCACGATGTTCCACGCCATTTTGCAGTACCGCCACCGGCGCGCCAGTCGCGCGGAGCCGGTCCAGCCACTTCGCCGCTCCCGGAACATCATAAGCCTTGGTCGCCACCAGCACCCAGTCCACCGCCGGAGCGGCGCCGGGATCCATCATCACGGCCGCGCGCACGGGGACCGGGCCGTCGGGCGTTTCGACCGTCAGCCCGGCCAGCGGCCGTCGCACGCACAAAATCACCTCGTGCCGACCGGATTGCTCCAGCAGTGCGGCGACCACACTGCCGATCGCCCCGACTCCGACAATTGCCACCTTTGCCATGAAAACAAACTCATGGGAAATCTTTCCAAAGGCCAGAACTTTTTGCGGTCGCGCAGCTTTCACGCGACCATCCCCGGCGAGGCAGCCGGGCGGTTGAAACCGGCAAAGAAAAATATCAGGCGAAATCGGAAGCAAAGTTCCCGGACCGCCGGTCACATCTCGATCCGCATAAATTTTCTTGTTGTGAATTAATTGCTCTTTAAACAAAATATCAAAGTCATCCCGTTCTAATCTTTCAGAGGATTGGACGGGAACAGAAACCCGGAAAACGCAGCCACAGAGGGAACGTTATGCCAGAACCAGTCGAAGCTAGCCCGCAGGTCATCCGCATCGGATCGGACCGGGTGACCATCACCGACAACGAAGTGGTTATCGAGGCCAAACATGAAACGGAGGATTGGACTGTCCGCACCAATAATGCACCAGCCGTCTATTTCCAGGAAAAAAAATACATCCTCGTGGAAAAAGGCCAGGCCCAGCCGCCTTATAAAATCCGTTACGTCCTGCAACCGTGGCCGGCGGGCAAGATCCCAAACCCAAAATTGTTCCTCACCTATGGCAAGGACACCGTCGCCGACCGGGATTCGTCGCGGCGTGGCGAGATCCTCAACAGCCTGGTGTGGGTCTGTTTGCTGCCATTGTATCCGTTTTTGGGCATGCTCTGGTCCGGCGCCCAGCAGCGGCTCAACCGTTTCGGTTATGTCCCGCGGACGATCACCGGGCTTTCCATCTTCACCAGCTTCGGCATCTTGCTGGTGCAGGGCGTGTTCATCGTCGTGACCATCAACGCCAGTGTCCGCAGCCAGAAGTTGATGGTCGGCGGAATGTTCCGGGCCATGACGACCCAGGATGCCCTGCACCTCGGTCCCGTCAGCATTCCATTCTACGTGTTCGATGCCCTGCTGGCCCTGGCGTGCCTGGCGGACGTGTGCGTCCGTTATACGCGTTATTTGCGGGAGGATCAATGGACCGGCGGGTTTCTCCAGTGGCTGATGCCGCAACCGCGAAATAACAAGGTCGAGAATTAAGGGCCGAAAGGGTCCGCGTGAAAAGTTTTTCGCCTCACGCGGCGGATTTCCTCCAAACTTCCTCGTACGAGGGATAAAAGAGTTTTGAACCCAGTCCCTTGAACCTCAAGTTTTAAGCTCCGGGCCTCGAACCCCGCACCGGTCTGGCGTCATCAGCGCAATTGACAGATCGAATCAGTTTTGTCCAAATGCGCGGAAGCCAATTACGCATGACCACGCCAACCAAGACCATTTCGACGGATTCATTGCAGCAGGAAGGCCGGACGTTTCCGCCCTCGCCCGAAACCCTGAAGCGTGCGCACCTCAATGCCGCCCAGTTCACCGCGCTCTATCAGCGTTCCCTCCGCGAGCCGGATAAATTCTGGCTGGAGCAGGCCGCCACGCTGGACTGGTTCAAAAAACCGACCGTCGCCGGCAAACATACCTGGGACACCGACGCCCGCAAAATCCAGCACACCTGGTTCGAGGACGGCCAGCTCAATGTCACGGTCAACTGCCTTGATCGTCATCTCAAAACCAAGACGCGCGACAAGATTGCCATCATCTGGCAGGGCGAACCGGAGGAGGAGGTCAAAAAACTGACGTATGCGGAATTGCACGCGGAGGTCTGCAAGTTCGCGAACGGATTGAAATCGCTCGGGGTCAAAAAAGGCGACCGGGTGGCGATTTACATGCCGATGATTCCCGAGGCCGCCGTCGCCTTGCTCGCCTGCGCGCGCATCGGCGCGATCCATTCCGTCGTGTTCGGCGGGTTCAGCGCCGATTCCCTGAGCGACCGCATCAACGATTCGACCTGCAAGCTGCTCATCACCGCGAACGTCTCGTTGCGCGGCGGCAAAAGCATACCGCTCAAGGGCATCGCCGACGAGGCGTTGATGAAAACCCCGAGCATCGAGAAGGTCGTGGTTGTCAAACGCAACAACGAACCGTGCAACATCGTTGCCGGCCGCGATGTCTGGTATCACGACCTGATGGCGAAGGCGTCGGCGGTCTGTCCGCCCGAGCCGATGAAGGCCGAGGATTTCCTGTTCATCCTGTACACTTCCGGTTCCACCGGCAAACCCAAGGGCGTGGTTCACAGCACCGGCGGTTACCTGTTGTGGACCTCGCTCACGCACAAATACGTCTTCGACATCCACGACGACATTTATTTCTGCACCGCCGACATCGGCTGGGTGACCGGCCACAGCTACGTCATTTACGGACCGCTCTGCAACGGCGGCACCAGCCTGATGTTCGAGGGCATCCCGACATTCCCCGACGCCGGGCGGTTTTGGAAAATTGTCGAGAAATTCAAGGTCACCGCGTTTTACACCGCACCGACTGCCATCCGTGCGCTCATCCGGCTGGGTGATGAATGGCCGGCCAGGCACGACCTGAGTTCGTTGCGCGTACTCGGCTCGGTGGGCGAACCCATCAACCCCGAGGCTTGGATGTGGTATCACCGGAACGTGGGCCGCAGCCGTTGTCCCATCATGGACACATGGTGGCAGACGGAGACCGGTGGTTTCATGATCACGCCGTTGCCCGGCGTCAACACCCTCAAACCCGGCAGCGCGAGCCGCCCGTTCCTGGGCGTGGAACCGGTGGTGTTGCGCGACGACAACACGGAATGCTCGCCGAACGAAGGCGGGAAGCTGTGCATCAAAAAACCCTGGCCCGGCATCATGCGCACCACCTGGGGCGACCATGACCGTTTCGTGAACACCTATTTCTGCACCTTCAAGAACATGTATTTCACCGGTGACGGCTGCCGGGTGGACGCCGACGGCGATTACTGGCTGCTCGGGCGCGTGGACGACGTGGTGAACGTCTCCGGCCATCGCATCGGCACGGCGGAGGTCGAGAGCGCGCTCGTGAGCCATCCGAAAGTGGCCGAAGCCGCCGTCGCGCCCATGCCGCACGACATCAAGGGCCAGGCGCTTTACGCTTTCGTCACCCTCAAGGACGGAATTTTTGAAAGTGAGGAATTGAAGAAGGAACTGGCGGCGCACGTCCGCAAGGAAATCGGCGCGATTGCGGTGCCGGACAAGATTCAATTCGCGCCTGGCCTGCCGAAAACCCGTTCGGGCAAGATCATGCGCCGCATTTTGCGCAAGATTGCCGAGAACCAGACCGACCAGATCGGCGACATTACGACGCTCGCCGATTCACAGGTCGTGGAAGCACTGGTCAAGGGGAAGCAGTAAAAACCTGCTCCAAGCCAGGCGGACCATCCACGACAGTCATTTCTGATGGTGCCACCAAAGGGCGCCCGCAAACAGTCCGATGACGAGCAGGAAGAGCAGCAGCCGGATCAAGAACCTGCCCATTTTGATTATCAGCACGAGCAGGACCAATCCGGCCAGAACGATTCCGGCGGTCAGCCAATCATGCGCACTGAGATGGCTGATCACATCCTTTATTTTATCGGAGTTCATATATAAGGACGGAGGTTGGCAGCCTGCAGCGGTCAAAAAGATCCGGTCGCAGCGGACCGGGCCACGGCTGCTTTGCAGTAATGATCGTTGGACCCATGACAAAAACCGGGGCCAGCACCACGCCACGTTATTTCACCGGCTGCAACTTGCCACGCAGGACATGGATGAGGGCCTTGACGGTGAGTTCGATAAATAGAAATGGCTTGGCGATGAAATCATTGCCACCCGCCATCATGGAGCTGGTGCGGTTGTCGAAGTCGCTGAGGCCAGTGACGAAAACCACCGGGGTCTTCTTGTACATCGGCAGATTGCGCAGCTTGGTGCACAGCTCGTAGCCGGTCATGCCCGGCATGTTCACGTCCAAAAATACGAGGTCGAATTGCTTTTCAGTGAGCAATTTGTAGGCGGCGTTTGGGTCGTCGATGTTGACGGACTGGAGCTGCGCCTTTTCGAGCGCGTAAATGATGGCGCGGCGGGAGATGACTTCATCGTCCACCACCAGGATGCTGGCGGGGGGCATTTCCTGCTTGTCGGGCCGGATGCCGCGTTCGAACAGGAAACCGAGAAAGTCCACGGCGGCGGCAACGGTGCGCAGGGTTGAGACATTGATGTTTTTCGGCTTTTCGTAAAGTTCCTTGAGCAGGGCCTCCAGCGCACCGGCCATGTGGGCGATCTGAACCAGGCCGGCGAGGCCGGCATTGCCGTTGACCGCGTGGACGCGGCGGTAGAGCTCATGAATGTTTTTGAGCCGCGTCATCTCGTTGTCGGCCTTGGTGAGGCTTTGCAGCCCCGCCCTCAGGGAGGCGAGCGTGTTAGGCAAGCCGTCAACAAACGTCTTCCGGAGTTCCGCCTGGAAGGCAGCGTCCTTCCCGGAATCAATCACGACCGGTTGCGTGCCTTCAGTTTTCTTTCGGGGCTGCGCCATCGCGTCGGTGCCGCCAATGGTGTGGCGCATCAGCTCCACCAGTTCCTTCGGCGAACAGTTGATCTTGGAGACACATTTCGTCGCACCCGCCTTCCACGCATCCTGGACCAGGTTGGTCAGGTACGTGTTGGAAAAAACAATGATCGGCAGCTTGGCAAATTCCGCCTCGCTGCGGACCTGCTTGATGACTTCGACGCCGGACATCTTGGGCAGCATGAGGTCGAGCACGATGGCATCGGGCAGGAACGTACGCATCAACTTCAACCCGCTCTCGCCGTCGGGTGCGGCCTCGGTTTGATAGCCTTCCACGGCGAGCTTGTTCTGATAAACATTTGCAACAATCTGGTCGTCTTCAATGATGAGGATTTTTTTCATGTCTTGACAGCGGCTGCCGGCGGCGCGGCCGACTTCAGCTGCGCCGCCAGAAAAACTTGAATGAGTTTGAATTCGCGCGCCGCACTTTCGCAAAGCTGGGCGGCGCTGGTCAGCGTGCCGCTGGCGCCCTGTTTTTCCAAACTGCGAAGCAGCGGCACCAGCCGGACCATCCCCAGCGTGGCGCTCGCACCCGCACAACTGTGCGCCACGCGGCGGACGTCATCGGCCTGATTCGCGCGCACCGCCGTTTCCAACTGCGCGAGTTGCTGGGTGGTTTGCTTGAGAAACAGTTCAACCAGCTCGCGCAGGCTGTCGGCGTTGCCATCGGTCAAATCGTTCAAACGGTCCATCTCCACCGGCGGCTCCTCGACCGGCAAAGCCGGCGTAACGGCCGCGGGCGCGGAGGTGGCCGGGGCGGCCGGGGCGGACTGCGGACCCCAGCGTTCGATGGTGGCGCGAACGTCCTTCGGAAGAATCGGTTTGGCAAGATAATCGTCCATGCCGGCGGCCAGGCATTTTTCGCGGTCACCCTGCATCGCCTGCGCCGTCATGGCGACAATCACGATGCGGGACGGATAATTCGGGTGCGCTGCGCGGTCCTTCTGCCGTTCGCGAATGGCGCGCGTGGCCTCCAACCCGTCCATTTCCGGCATCATCACATCCATGAAAATGAGATCATACGGCTTCTTATCCAGCGCGTCGAGCGCTTCGCGGCCGTTGCCGGCGATATCGGACTGGTAACCGATGGACTGCAAAATACGCGAGGCCACTTTTTGATTGATGGCATTGTCGTCGCACAAAAGAATGCGCAGCGGCAGCCGCCCGGTCAAATCCTCCTGGCTCGCTGCCGGTTGCGGCCGGGCGGCGGTTTTCGGACTGAGCAGGGCGCGAACCAGCACCTCGCAAAGCTGCGCTGGTTTGACGGGCTTGGTGACCGTATGCGCGAACACGAGGTGAGTGTTTCCCGGCGTGTCCGAGTGCAATCCCAACGGCATGAACAGCACCAGCGGCATCATCGCCGCGCCAGGCAGCTTGTGAATCTCCGTGGCCAGGGCCAGACCATCCATGCCGGGCATTTTCAAATCCAGGATGCCCAAATCGTATTGCTCGCCCTTCTTCAGCCATTCGAGCGCCCGTTGCGGACTTTCTGCGCTGTGCGGAACCATGCCCCATCCGGCCGCCAGTTCGGCGACCACCCGGCGGGCCGTGGCGTTGTCATCCACAATCAACAGGTGTAAATCAGCGAGTTTGGGCTGCGAACCGGCCAGGGCGTAGGGCGGCGGCTGCCGTTCGGCCCGGACATTGATGGTGAAATGAAACGTTGCCCCCGCGCCGGGAATGCTTTCGACCCACATTTTGCCGCCCATCATTTCGACGAGCTGTTTGCTGATGGCCAGCCCCAGTCCCGTGCCGCCATAATAACGGGCCGTCGAAGCATCCGCCTGCGAGAACGGCTTGAACAACCGCGTCAGGCGTTCGGGCTGGATGCCAATGCCCGTGTCGTGCATGGAAAAAAGCAGGTTCAATTGTGAATGGTTCGAGGCCTCGTCCAATTGCTTGGAGAGCAATTTGACCTGGATCAACACATCGCCCTTTTCAGTGAACTTGATGGCGTTGCTTAATAGATTGGTCAGCACCTGCCGCAACCGCAGCGAATCACCCTCGACGAGCTGGGGTATCTCATCGTCCATCTGATAGGCGAGATCGAGATTTTTCCCATGGGCGCGCGCCGCCTGAAGGTCGAGAGTATCCTCCACGCAAACGCGCAGGTCGAACGGACGCAAGTCCAGCTCCAGCTTGCCCGCCTCGATCTTGGAAAAGTCCAGGATGTCGTTGACGATGGCCAGCAGCGACTCACTGCTGGTGTGAATCGTCTCAAGATAGCTTCGCTGCTCGGGCGTCAACGGCGATTCGAGCAGCAGGCTGACCATGGCGATGACGCCGTTCATCGGCGTCCGAATCTCGTGACTCATGGCCGCCAGAAACTCGGATTTGGCGCGCACAGCCGCCTCGGCAGCCAGGCGGGCCTCGGTCAGGTTGGTGTTGTGCTGGCCCAAGACATCGTGAGAGCGCTTGGCCGCCAGATGGGCGTGCAGGCGGGCGAGCGAAACCGGGTCATCAAACGGCTGGCTCAGGCAATCACAGACGCCGAGGTCAAATGCGTGCAACGTATCTTTCTGGTCATTGGCTGCGGTGATTGCGATGACCAGGGTAAAACTGGCCGGCGGAGATTTCTGAAGCTGCCGCAGGATTTCAAAGCCATCCGCTTTCAACGAGACCAGGTCAACCAGCACGAGATCAACCGTCCGGGCGCCAAGAAATTGGAGCGCTTCGGCACTGCGGCGTTCCAAGGCAAAGCTGAACTGGTCCGCCGGCAGCACGCCGGACAACATCGCCAACACCTGGGGGTCATTGCTGACCAGCAGGATTTGGAACGCCGGTTGAATCATGTTTCCATTTCTGACACGTTGTGGTCGCCCGTTTGAATCATCCTCCAGTTAACAGGCTTTTCACCCGTTAGCCAATCTGATTTTTCAGGCGGATGAAGTTCCGGTCCGGAAAGAAATATTGCTGGGGCGCGTGATCGGCGATAAACTGCCGTCATGCTGCAAACGGTGCTCGACGCCAACCCGGTGGATGACGCCACCTCCATTCGAGACACGCACCTCACCGCGTTTCGTTTCATGCTGCTGGCGCGGATGTTGGACGACAAATGCGCCAGCCTCTACCGCGCCGGCAAAATCCACGGCGGCGTATTTATCGGCCGCGGACAGGAGGCGTTGAGCGTGGCCATCGGTTTGTCCCTGAAAAAGGGTGATGTGTTCGCCCCATTGATCCGTGACACGGCGGGTCGGCTGGCCTTTGGCGAACCGGTCCTGGACGCCCTGCGGACTTATCTGGGCTCCGTGCTGGGCCCGATGCGCGGGCGCGACGGGAACGTCCATCGCGGCCGGCCGGCGGAAGGCTATTTGCCGATGATCAGCCATCTCGGCGCGATGATTTCCGTCGTCAACGGCACGTTGTTCGCACGGCGCATGAAGGGTCTCACCGGCATGGTGGGTGCGACCTGCATCGGCGACGGCGCAACCTCCACCGGCGCAGTCCACGAAGCAATCAACCAGGCCGCGGTCGAAAAACTGCCGCTCGTTTTGATCGTGGCGGACAACCAGTACGCCTACTCGACGCCCACTTCACGCCAGTTTGCCTGTCACGATCTGGCGGACCGGGCCGCTGGTTACGGCGTGGAGTCCCATTCCGTGGACGGGACGGATTTGTCGGCGTGCCTGAAGGTGGTGGCGAATGCCGTGGCCCGCGCCCGCGCCGGCCATGGCCCGCAAATCGTCGTCGCCACCCTGCTCCGGCTCTGCGGCCATGGCGAACACGACGATGCCAGCTACATTGACCCGAAATTGAAATCGTCCCCCATCGGACGCGACTGCTTGAAAGCGGCCGAGGAATATTTGCTCGGCCAGAAATGGATGGATGCCACATTGCTGGCCACGTTGCGCGGCGAAATTGTCCGCGAGCTCGAGGAAGCCGCCGCCCAGGTCCAGCGTGAACCCTCGCCCGATCCGTTCGCCAACGATTGGCGCGCGATTTCGACCGAGCATTTGAACGAAGGACAGGAGAAATGAGCCCGGAGGCCAAAATGAAGAATGAAGAATTAGGAAACAGCGCCAGGCGCGCGGAGTTTGCTTCTGCCTTCCGCCTTCTGCCTTCTGCCTTCTGCCAGCCATGAGCATCACCTATCTCGAGGCCATCCGCGAAGCGCAGGCGCAGGCGTTGCGCGATGACCCGCGCGTGTTCATTTACGGGCAGGACGTCGGCGCGTTCGGCGGCGCATTCAAGGCCACGAAAAACCTGGCGAAGGAACATCCCGGCCGGGTGCTGGATTCACCCATCAGCGAGGACGCGATGGTAGGCCTGGCCGTCGGTGCGGCGATCGAGGGCATGCGACCGATCATCGAAATGCAGTTCGCGGATTTTTCCACCGTCGGTTTCAACCAGATCGTCAACCAGGCCGCGACGCTCTTCTGGCGCACCCAGGTCCCCTGCCCGATCACCGTGCGGCTGCCCTTCGGGGGCACCTCCGGCAGCGGCCCGTTCCACAGCCAGAGCCTGGAGACGATTTATGCGCATTATCCCGGCCTGGTGGTGATGACGCCGGCGACCGTGGAGGATGCCTACAGCATGTTGCTGGAGGCGGTGGCGATTGACGACCCGGTGATTTTTTGCGAGCACAAATTTCTGTATTACCATCTCAAGGCTGAAAAGTTGCCGAGCGAGGCGCTGCCGGTCGGCAAGGCCCGCATCGCCCGCGAAGGCCGGGACCTGACCATTGTTGCCTACAGCGCCATGGTGCATGAAGCGCTCGAGGCCGCCGCCGAGCTTGTCCCGGAAGGCTGGGAGATTGAGGTGGTTGACCTGCGCACCGTGAAACCGCTCGACACCGACACCGTGATGGCCAGCGTCGCGCGCACGGGCCGGTTGCTCTGCGTGGGCGAAGCGTGGCCGTGGGGCGGCGTGACCGCGGAAGTCATCGCCCGGGTGACCACCGAGGGGTTTGGCCTGCTCGACGTACCGCCGCAACGGCTCAACGCCAAGGACACGCCCGTGCCGTATCATCCCAATTTGTGGACGGCGCACCGTCCCACCGCGCGCGCCATCGTTGCCGCCGCCAGAAAACTCTTGCGCCTGTGAAAACGCTCGAACCACCAAGACACGAAGGCACGAAGATCGGATTTGTTCCTGTTTCGGCTGAGGTTGAGCGTTTGGCGACTGAGGTCATTGACAGTGCGTTCAAAGTGCATTCGACACTCGGCCCAGGTCTGCTGGAGTCGGTTTACGAAATTTGTCTCGCGCACGAACTGCACAAACGTGGCCTTGCATTCCAAACCCAGGTTGCTCTGCCAATTGTTTATGATGGTGTTCGTTTGGACGGCGCTTTGCTTATGGATTTTATTTTCCAGCAGCAGCTCATCGTCGAAATAAATGCCGTCGAAACCATGTTGCCGGTTTTTGAGGCTCAATTGCTGACCTATCTCAGGCTCACGGGCAGTCGTTTGGGCTTGCTCATTAATTTTAACGTGTCACGGATTAAAGACGGCATTAAAAGACTTATTTTATGAAACTTTGTGTCTTTGTGCCTTCGTGGTCTGATTGAATTTATTCCATGCAAATTCCCATCATCATGCCGCAACTGGGCGAGTCCATCGCCGAGGCCAACATCATCAACTTTCTCGTCAAGCCCGGCGACACCGTCAGTGCCGACCAGGATTTGATCGAAGTCGAGACGAACAAGGCCAGCATGACCGTCACGTCGCCCTGCCACGGGCGCGTTGAAAAATTCACCGTGCTGTTGAACGAAAGCTACGCCGTCGGCGCGGTGCTCGGCCAGATCGAAGCGACCCAGGAGGAAGCGGTGCGCCTGGGCCTTGATGTTTCTGCCCCGGCGAAAACGGGCGACACGGACCGCCTTTCCCGACCGGACACGAACGGCAACAAGAGCAGTGTTCAGCCGACGGTCCGGGGGCTGCCGGTGCCGGCGAATGCCGCAGGCGCGAGCTATCTTTCGCCGCGGCTCAAGGCGCGCATGGCCGAACTGGGCCTGCACGCCGCCGATCTCGCGGGCGTGGCCGGCAGCGGCGCGGCCGGCCGGGTGACCATCGAGGACTTTGAACGGTTCATCGCGAATCTCGAAAAACAAAAAATCACACCCGCTTCATCCATGCGCGTGGCGGTGGCCGATGCCATGCGCCGAAGTTGGACACGGCCTCTGGCCCATGTGGGCATGCCGGTGTGCCTTGACCCATTGTTCGCCTACCGCAAAGTCACGCGGCCGAAACCCGGCCCGGCGCTGTGCGCATTGCGCGCACTGGCCGTGGCCCTGGCGGAAAACAGCGCGCCCGCCGGACGGTTGGTGGGCAGCAAAATCGTGCATCCGTCCTCCATTGACATCGGCTTTGCCGTGGAAGCCGACGACGGCGTGCTCGTGCCCGTGATCCGCAATGCGGACAAACGATTGCTGAAGGATTTGATCGCGCCTTACAACGAACTCGTCGAACTCGCGCGCGAACGCAAGCTGCCCGTTGACGCCACCGGCGGCTCCATCGCCACCGTCACGAATTTCGGCACCTTCGGCCTGG
>Ga0265338_10008875_pt1 | contig 12120 bp, 8 predicted proteins | sample 42126metaG_FD_193579 | JGI IMG/M metagenome (GOLD analysis project Ga0265338, IMG submission 193579) | Rhizosphere microbial communities from Carex aquatilis grown in University of Washington, Seatle, WA, United States - 4-21-26 metaG | ecosystem: Host-associated > Plants > Roots > Rhizosphere >... | reverse complement strand
CCTTGAACGTTATACTTTAGACCCTAAACCAGCCCTGGGGCCGAGCGGCAACGTCGATTGAACGTTGATTTAAGCGACAAAAACGTCGCGCCCGATGACAGCCAGTCGCGCTGAGTCGGGCAAAAACTCACGCGAGCGCTTTGCCGAAGATCTCCGCCCACGCCAGGCGACGCCGAATTTGTGTCCATTCGTGGTTGAGTGTGCGAATCTGTGCGCCAAGCAAGCTTTTCGGAGCTTTTGCATGCGTAGAATGTGCGCTAATGTGCGCGTATGTGAGGCTAAGTGCCCCCATGTGCGGCTTCCCGAGTTTTCGTTATAGGCCCTCGTTTCATTCGTATTCACTCGCGTCGCCTTCCGATCACCCACCCCATCATAGGCGGCTTGCCACGGCGGCGGTTCTCTGGAAAACTCTGCGCGTGAGCGAGATCATCTTTCACTGAGAATTTCCACACTTTATGGATTCAGTCTTCAAATACTTGGAAAAGAACCGGGGCCGTTTTGTTGACGAGCTGTGCCGATATTTGCGTTTTCCCAGCGTTTCGGCGCAACCGGCGCATCGCGCCGACGTTGCGGCCTGCGCGGATTGGCTGGCGGACCATTGCCGGGGCATCGGGCTGGAGGCGCGCGTGGAACCGACCGCCGGGCACCCCATCGTTGTCGCCAAAACGCCGCGAACAAAGGGATCCAGGAAGCCGCATTACATGGTTTACGGCCATTACGACGTCCAGCCGCCGGAGCCGTTTGAACTGTGGAAGAGCCCGCCCTTTGAGCCGCGCATTCACGGGCGGATGATTTACGCGCGCGGCGCGTGCGACAACAAGGGGCAGAATTTCGCGCATCTCAAAGCCGTCGAAGCCTACCTGAAGACCGGCGCAGAATTGCCGTGCGACCTGACGTTCGTCATCGAGGGGGAAGAGGAGGTCGGCAGCAAGAACCTCGAGCCCTTCCTGAAGGCGAACCGCGAGGCGCTCCAATGCGAAGCGGTGGTAATTTCGGACACGGGAATGCCGGACATCAACACGCCGGCGCTGACCTACGCGTTGCGCGGCATCATCGCCGTCGAGATTACGCTGCGCGGGCCGTCGCGCGATTTGCATTCCGGCATTTACGGCGGCACGGTCGACAACCCGGCCATGGCGCTCTGTCAACTGCTGGCCCAATTGCGCGACAAGAACGGGCGCGTGGCCATCCCCGGATTTTATGATGACGTGGCGCCGCTGTCCGCTTACGAGCGCAAACAGGCCGCGCGCTTCCCAATGACGGAGGCGGCGTATCGGAAATTGCTTGGCGTCACGAAATTGTTTGGCGAACGCGGCTACACCTTCATCGAGCAGCGCAGCGCCAGGCCGACGATTGAAATTAACGGGCTGACCAGCGGCTACCAGGGCGCTGGAAGCAAAACCATCATCCCCGCCGCCGCCAGCGCCAAATTGACGTTCCGGCTTGTGCCCAACCAGGACCCGCGAAAAATCCGGCAGGCGGTGATCAAGCGCCTGCGCGCCATTTGCCCGCCGACGGTCCGGATGGAGCTGGAAATCGGGCACGGCGGCGAACCGTATATCGTCTCGCCGCGCAGCCCGCTCGCGAACGCGGCTGTCAAGACTCTAAAAGAAGCGTTCGAGCGCGAGCCGATCCTGATGCGCGAAGGCGGCTCCATTCCCATCGTCACGGAATTCAAGAAAATCCTGCGCGCCGATTCGCTGTTGCTGGGCCTGGCGCTGCCGGATGACAACCCGCATTCACCGAACGAGAAGTTCAGCCTGGATTGCTTCGAGCGCGGCATGAAGATGAGCGCCCTGCTCTGGCCCGAGCTGGCGAAATTGTGACCCGGCCTACTTGATGGACGCGGGAACGCCGGACCAAAGGTAGGATTGCTGCGCGGACAATTCGCGCGGGCCGTCCCACAAGCTGGCGCGCCAGGCGACCATCTCTCCAAAATCGGCGTAGTCGCGTCCGGTCAGTCGAACCTCGGCCCAGTTGCTGAGCCAACCATTCTTGACAGCGGGTTTCTCGAGCGTGACCGTGTGCATCGCGTTTCCTTTGACGCCCCGCATCTCGATTTTGAGGCGCAGGCCCGGCCAATCGGTCGTTTTGGCTTTCCACTGCACGGCGACCCGCATGCCGCCGCGCGCGGACGGATCCTTGCGCATGAGCGCCTGATAGGCGTCGCGCGCGAACAAGCTGGGGGCGAGCGTATGCCTCCCCTCCTTGTCCACATATTGCGGAAAGACTTTGATCACCTTGCCCTCCGCGGCGCGGGCGCCGGGCGCAAGGCAAACTAGCGTCAAGACAAGAGAGAGCGCAAAGAGCCGCTGCATCCCGGAAACCTACCCACAGGGGCGAAAAAGTAAACAGTTTACACGAACGTCAAAGCAGCTTTGCCAGGCCGTCCTTGCTCAATCCAGTTTGATTAAGAATATCGCTCAATGTTCCGGGGCGAATCTCTCGATGCATCGGGACGACAGTGCGCCAGTATCCTTGGGTTGTTCGACGTTCGAGCGATACGTGGCTTCCTTTTTGCCGGAGAACCATAAATCCGGCGCGTCGCAACGCCCTGACGAGGCGTTGTCCTGAAACCGCGGGCAAATGCCTGCTCATGCGCCGACTTCAATCTGCGTTAAATAAACTTCCTTCAGTGACTGGCCCTCATCAGGTTCGCCCCACGTTTCCAGGTATAATTCGACAGCCTCCTGAAGGTTCTTCTTGGCTGCGACAAGCGTCCTGCCCTGCGTCGTGACCGGCAGGTCCAGACAACGTGCGATGAACCACTCGCCGTCATTCTGGAAGATCGCATGAATTGTGCGCATGCACGGATTATGGCTGGTCGGCGGCGCGCTGGCAAGCGCCCGGCTCAAACTTACTTCTTGCTCGGGGCGGTGACCGGGTTTGCGGGAACTTCGTTGTCCGGAGAGGCCGCGTTCATGGTCTTGAGCGTGTGGAAAGGCCGCAGCAGGAGCATCAGCGGCTGGGGAATATAGACCGGATCCTTGACTGGCGCCTGCAACGTGCCGGAGATTTTGTATTCGAAGAGCTTGCTCAATGGCGAGAGAAGCGCGCTCAACACCGGTCCGAACACCCAGGTGTCCCGCAGCAGCTCGGCCTCGGCGCGGGCGTCGATGTGTTTGTCGGCCATGTCGACCGTCCCGCGGTAAAGGAGGCGGAACGCGGTCGAACGCACTGTCAAGTCATCGGTGGAGACGACGCCATTGGTGATCACGAAGTCGGCCTGGGCTTCGTACGCGCGGCTGTTGCCGGAGCCGGGGGAAATCGCGTTGAGCACGGGCGAGAAAATGCCGAAGATCTTGATGTCCCAGAGCAGCGCGTTGTGAACATGCGCGTGGCCGGCGCCGCTCCAGGTGCGGCGATCGTTCGAGCTGGCGCGGTCAATCACCAGGCGCCCATCGAGCATGCCTTCCAATTTGTTGGTTCGCCCGGTCAACCCCCGCGCGGCCACGGGCAGGTCGATGTCCTTGGCGGTGAAATCGCATTGAAAATCCGTGCAGTGTTTGGGCACATAATCGAAGACGGTCCAACCGGTCAGAGTGCCGGTGTTGTAGAGGGCGGCCTGGACATTCGTCAGCGTGACGTGGCGTCCGCGCCATAGCACGCCGCCGCTGATGGAATCCGCGGTGATGTTGGTGAAATGGAAGCGCTGCCCCATGACGGCAAAGCGCATGTCCGTGGCGAGAGGATCGCCGATTTTGAAGGACCCGGACAGGCGAACCGCCGGAGGCTGGTCGAATTGGATGAAGTCAAGGAACCTGGGGGAGTGCGGCGCCGACACGCGGCGGATGAGATCGCCGTTCAACGCGGCCAGCGTGTTTGTCACGTAAACTGATTTCGTCGCCAGGTCCGCTTCAATCAGATCCGACGTGGCGTACTGCGGCCCTTTGACCAACCGCGCGCGCCGCGCGCGAAGGAACTTGTTCGTGTATTCGAGGCTCACCGCGAACGTGTCGACATGCTCGCCGTGCGCGACGAAATTGGTCGCGTCGACGTCCGCCGTGAAGCCCGTCAGTTCGGGGGAATGCCATCGGCCCCAGACCTCGCCGCGGATGCGCGGGGGCGTGGAAAACTGCGCTTCATCCAGCCAGTGGCGCTTGTCTTCGGGCAACAGCGGCTTGGCGGCGGATGGATCGACCATACTGTCAAATGTAAACTTATACTCATGGGTTTCGTCGCTCCCCCTGTAAGACAACTCCACCCGCCCGTCCCCGCGCGTGGCGCGCAAATCCGGGACCGTCCAGATCCGGTTGGTGTAGCCAAACGTGCCGGAGGCCGCGTCGGCGGGCGCCCCGCGAAACGCGCCATTGCGCGCCGTGAACGCGCCGGCGACCTGGAGGCTGCGGCGCACCTCTCCCGGCCAATCGGGATGGCGATTGGTCCATGCCGGCAAGGTAAGGCGCAATCGCGCGTTCACATCGGGCGGCGTTTGCCAGTCGAATTGCGAAATCCAGTGGCGCGCGGCCGGCGTCAACAATTCGGTGACGCGCCGCTCGTCAAAAGTCGCGCGGCCTTCCAGCGTCAACTCGCGGGTGGACACGTCGATGTTGGCCTTGCCGCTCATTTCACCGCCATACAAGCGGGCTCCGAATTGGCCGACTTGCAGAACCGGCGCGCGCCACTCGCCATTGAGCGAAACGGAGTCCAACCGCGCTTTGGGCGAAATGACGTTCGTGGCGGTGAGACCGCAGCGCACCCTGTAAGGGGCGAGCTTGGCCCAGAAACCCCAGTCGGCGCCGACACCGGGCAAAGGTTCGGAATCATCTTCTGTCACGCGAATAGCGATGCGCTCCGCTGAGCCGCGGGAGGTCTCCGCCCGAGCCAGTCGCAATTCCCCGATGCCGCGCAAGGCGTGGAAATTGGTTCCATTGAGGGTCGCCGCGCCGTCCCATTGGGTTCGCGACGCGCGCACAAAGTTCGTGCCCTGCGCGGCGTCCAACTCTCCGGCGGAAAACTGCGAGCCCGCCGCGAAATCGCCGTTGGTGTCGCGCACAAACGCGATTGTCAAAGAAATTTGGGAGCCGTGCGCCCAGCGCGTGGCGGCTTCATCGGCGTTGAACTCGACGCGCATGATAGGCTCGTTGGTGGAAAACAATCTCGCAGCGGCCGCTTCGAGGCGGAGCTTGCGGGAATCGCCCCACGGGGTGGAGACGTCCGGCACGGCGGCGCTGACATGAGCGCGAATGGAGTTAAGGTCGCGAGCGTCGGCGCTGAATTCCAAGTCGATGCGCGGCGCGACGCCGAAATGAATCTGATCGACGATGTCGGTGATTTTCCCCAGCAATATCGGCCACGGGGTCTTGGGCGGGCCGGCGCGCTGGAATTTCCATTCGCGCACGGCTTCGGCATGCGCGAGCTCGCCGTTGACATTAATGCGGACGCCGCGAAAGGCGGCGGTGGTGTTGGTGAGGCGGACCGTGTTCGTCGAAACAAACAGGCAGTGAAGCTGGACGTTGTCAAGCGAAAGCGAATTGCTCATTTGGCCGGCCGCCGGAAATTGCAGCCGCGCTTCGGCGACCTCCAGCGACTTGACAGCGACGCGCGCATGGAAAAGATCGAGAATCTGCATGTTCAGCTCCGCGCGCGCGGCAGAAAGTTTGGGCTCCGGAAGATCGCTCACGCGCTGGAAAGAGGCGTTCTCAATAATGAGCGACGATCCGTAGCCAAGCCGGATGCTGCTGAATTTGACGTCGTATCCCAGTTCACGGAGGTGGCGTAGGACCGGACGCTTCAGGGATTCCGGCAAACCAACCCAATGCAAATAGCCGCCGGCGGCGACGATCAAGAAAATGACCAGCAAAAAGGAGATCCGAATCCATCGGAACACCAGCCGGCAAATGCGGACCGAGCGGCGTTGCAGAAAGGCGCCCATGCCTCAAGGATTCTCCCGCAGCGCCGACGGCAGCGTGAACTGAGTCAGGATGAAGCCGTCGTAGAGGTCGACCGGACATTCAAAAATCAGGCGCTGCCCGTCCTTGACGACTGCGGCGTAAGCGTGGCGGTACGGCGAGCGGTGGCCGAATTCTATTTGATAGGTGTCGGCGCCGTCCCCATTCCTGACTTCAAGCGTGATGCGATGATCGGCGGCCTTGAAGCCAAACTTGTCCGTTGGATCGTCGCCGATGCCGTCCCAGTAAATGGCGCGCAACTGGCCCAGCCGATACAGGCCCTCCTCCGCCTGAAAGATGTTGGGAAAGACGGGCCCGTGATAGCCCGGCGCCAGCGTCCACTCGCCGCTCGGATCGCGCAAATATTTCCGATCGGCTCCGAATTGGTGAACGGTGACGCTGACGACGTTGCTTCCGGCGAAGTCCCACACACCGCGGTCGCGCAGTTGCCAGGAAGCGCGCGGGAGGCGGTCGAAATCGGCGCCGTCGATAAGATTCACCGAGGACTCGTCCTGGCGGCATTCAAAAACAGCTCCATCGCGCGCGGATCCGAATTGAACCTGCGCCAGAAGCTGGTTGGAGCCGGCGCCGGATCCTTGCAGTTTGTAAACCAGCCGAGGCTTGTCCAACCCGTAAGGCACAAGATCAGCGACGACCATTTTTTCGATGGCCAGCGAAATGTTCGTAAACGCCGAAAGCCAGTCCTTCATCAAAATGGCGTCGGCTGGGAAAACCCGGTTTGTGACCGAGACCTGCCAGGAATTGTCTGGTTGACGCAACGCCACAAAATGATCGTCGCCCACAACATCGATGGCGTCAATTTGCGAGGGCGGCAGGCTGAAGATATGGCGGTCCAGAAAATTTGTTGAATCGGCCTCCCAAGGCAGAAGTGGCGAGGTCGGGATGAGGACGACGTTGGTCGGGTCCTGGCGGCGCGCGAAGGCGCATCCTGCGACAGTAAAGGAATTAGAGCCGACCTGCAGATCGAACAGCACGTTGGTGTTGCGCAGCAGCGCCAGCTCCAGTTGCGGCGCCTGCGAGGGCCATTGAAGTCCGACCCGCTCAAGGTCAATGGCGCTGTCGTCGGCGGCAAACCCGGTCACCCGCATTTCGCCAAGGCGGACCAGCAACTGGTCGATTTTCGCGCTGTCGGCCCGGGCTTGGACGGGCTTTTTCAGCTCCCACAACTGTGTGGCGGGATTGCGCGAAGCCTCGAAGCTTTTGCCCATCGAACGGACCTGCACCGTGTCATAAGGCAAATGCGGGTCGTCGACCAGGGCGGTGTTGCGCCAGTAATCCTTGGACACCGGGATCGCGTTGGTCAATGCGACGCCCACGAGGTAAACATCGTAGCTGCCCACCACTTGCACAAACAACTGGTCGCCCAGAGCGGTGTTGGCGCCAATTTCCAGATGCCGCCCGCCGCCCGTCCCGCCCAGCTCAATCGAGTATTGCGGGCGCGCCAGTCCGTAGGCTTCGGACGCATTCGGCTTGCGCAGCAATTCCGAGGCGTCAATGCGGTCCTCCCACTGCAATTGCGACAGCGCGGTGAGGAGGGCTTCGATGGGCTCGGCGGCGGCGGAGTAGTTGACAGGCTGCGTCAGCCGCCAATCATGCGCTCCGGCGGCGGAACGTTCGGCGCGAATGGAGCGGCTGCCGGACGGCGTCAACTCAATGTTGGTCACCGAATCGGGCGCCAGCCCCGGCAGCACGAAGCGCGACGCCGCGCGGGCGCGCTTGTCCTGCAGCGGGCGCTCGACGAAAACAATCAGGGCGAGCATTGCTCCCGCCAAAGTCAATAATACCCATGTGGACCTCCAATTCATCGGTCATCAACTGCGCCGGCGCAGCCACACCAACCCGCCCATGCCCAGCGCCGCCCCGGGCATCGCGCCCAGGAACAGCCAGTGGATGGCGCGCGACTGCGCTCGTGTCAAGTAAAGGCGATACTCCTTGATCGGCCGCGGCGGCACCCCCTGGATGGCCAGTTGCGGGCGATACAAAAGCCAGTTCAGCGCGCGTTCGGCGAAGTAATGATTGCCGTACGAGCCGATGTTCCGGTCGTCCAGAAAATCCACGTCCCCCGCCACGACGATTCGCGTCCCGCTGCGCGGGGCGCTGACCCCGGGTATGACCCCCTGCTCCACCGCGTCCAGCAGCGCGTACTGGCCCATCTGGGTTCCGTAGGCGCCCTTGTCGCTGGTGCGCGCCAGGATCGTGATTTGCGGGGCGCCGGGGGTCGTTGAATTGTCGTTGAGGCGGTAGATGGGCCTGGGCGCCGAAAGCCGCACCGCGCTGTCCTCGTCAATTAGCGGATCGGTGATGGGATGCGGCGTCATGGCGGCGGTGAGAAACTCGAATCGTCCAATTTGATACCGCTTATCCGTGTCAATCACACACGAATCGCCCAGGCCAAGGTTCCATCGCTTCAACACCGCCTCCAGGCCCGAGCGAAAATCCGGGCGCGTCTCCAGCGGGTTTTCCGCCAGCGCCAGCAGCCGCCCGCCTTTGGCAAGGTAACCGGTGATTTTGTCGACCTCCGCCGCGCTCAGCTCTGCGATGGATGGCCCGGCAATAATCAGCAACTGGCAATCCGCCGGCACGTCGTTGGTTCCCATCAGCGAGAGCTTGGCCCAATTGCAGTTCAGCTCGGATTTCAGGATGGCCGCCAATTGCGTGGCCCCCGGCCCGTCGGTCTGCGGATCCTGGCCCGCCTCGCCCGGATCGCGTTCCCCGTGGCCGCTCAGGAAATACGCCTTCAACGGCTCGCCGAAACTTACGGCAAAAATCGCCCCGGTGAAGCAGCTCTCGCCCCGGAACGCGCTGCGGCGGACATATTTTGTCTGGCGCGACAGCAAGCCGCTGAAGTCGTAGTCCGCCAGGTCGCGCGCGTAGACGATCTGCGACTGGCCGTTGGCTTCCACCAGCACAAAGTCCTTTTGCTTCAGCCCGCTAAGCTGATGTTTGGCCAGCAGCGCGCGCGCCTCGGCGTCTTCGCGCGTGTAGTCCAGCGTCGTCACGCGCAAATGCCGCGGGCAAGCGCTGGCGTATTCCTTCAGCAACGCGGAGGTGAGGCTGTAAATCTCCTCATTCTCGCCGTGCGGCTGGAAAAACACGGTGATGGTGACGTCGTTGGTGAGGCTGCTCAGCGCCGCAAGCGTCGGCGGCGAAAGTTTGTAAATAGAATTGCCAGCCCACTGCCATCGCTTGAAATGACCCTGCGCAAGGTAATTGGCCATCACGACAATCCCCAGCGCCGCGGCGACCTTGAGCGCCACGTTCAGGCCGATCAGCCACCGGCGCGCGGCCGAGAAGCTGGCCGTCGAATGTTCGGGCGGGGTCATGCTCATTTCCACCGCCGGCTTTCCACGACGCGATAGGTGAGAAAAAGAAAGAACGCGCTGCTCGACAAATAGTAAACGATGCACCGCGTGTCCACCGCCCCCCGCGCAAAGTCTTCCAGGTGCTCCCGCATCGCCATGCAATTGAGCGCGGCGGCGGCCCAACTCCGGTCCGGCGCCACCTGGTCGGCCAGAAAGCTCACCAGGAAAAGCCCCGTGCCGACGGCCAGGCTGATCATCGCGGCGACCATCTGGCTGCGCGTCACAGCCGAGGCGAAACAGCCAATGGCCATGTACAGCATGCCAAGAAGAAAAATCCCGATATACATGCTTCCCAGCGTCCCTGTGTCGACCAATCCCCCCCCCTGGCTGAACGACTTCAACACGAACACGCACGCGATCAGCGGCAGCCACATCACCATGTAGAAAATCAGCGCCGCCGCAAACTTCGCAAACACCACTTCAAGGTCGCCCACCGGCGCCGTCATCAGCGTCTCGAACGTTCCGGAGAATTTTTCGTGCGCAAACAGGCGCATCGTGATGATCGGCGCCGACAGCAGCAAAATCAGCCAGAAGCAAAGGTTGAGAAAAAGCTCGGTGACGGGCATCGGCGTCGCCTCGCCCTGCAAGTTGTCCAGTATGCTTACAAAGCTCAACCCCATCAGGAACATCGCCCCGGCGATCACGATGTACCCCGTCCATGAGTAAAAAAACGTCCCCAATTCCCGGCGCGCCAACGTCACAAAGGTCTGCATCAGGAGGCTTCCTCGCTCTCCGGCCGCGTCAGCCGGATGTAGATGTCTTCCAGCGAAAGGCGGCGGCGCGTCAGCTCGCGCAATTTCCAACTTCGTTGGACGGCCAGCTCAAAAATGCGCGGGCGCAGATCCGCCCCGCCGGCGACCGACATCGAGCAGCGGAGGTACTCGCCCCCGCTCGCGCTGATCGTGTAGCTCTGGACTTCCGGGGCCGAGTCGAGCCATTCCTTCAGCGCCGCCTCCGGCGCGGCGATTTCGGCGATCAATTGGCCGTTTTTGCCCAGGCCTTTTTCCAGGTTCTCCGGGGTGTCGTCAGCCAGGACCTTGCCCTCGCGCATGATCAACACGCGGCGGCAGGTCATCTCAACCTCAGGCAGGAGGTGGCTTGACAATAACACAGTGTGGCGTTGCGCAAGGTCCTTGATCATCTGGCGCACGGCGCGAATCTGGCTGGGATCGAGGCCGATGGTGGGCTCGTCAAGTATAATCAACTCCGGCTCATGCACCAGCGCGTCCGCCAATCCCACGCGCTGCCGGTAGCCCTTCGACAATTGCCCGATGATCCGCTTTTGCACATCGCCCAGCCCGCATTGCTGCATCACCGTCTCCACGCGCTCCCGGCAGCGCGAGCGGCCAAGCCCTTTCAAATGCGCGCGGAATTTCAAATACTCCCGCACCCGCATGTCCATGTGCAACGGGTTGTTTTCCGGCATGTAGCCGATGCGCCGCCGCACTTCGTCCGCGTTGTCAAACACATCCAACCCGCCCACCCGCACCGATCCGGACGTCGCCGGCATGAAACAGGAGAGGATGCGCATGGTCGTGCTTTTGCCCGCCCCGTTGGGGCCCAATAACCCCACGATGTCCCCGCGCGCGACCGAAAAAGAAACGTCGGACACGGCGGCGCGTCCGCCGTAGCTCTTCGTCAAATTAGAGACTTCAATCATCATGTTGCGTTTGGCTGGGCCGCTTTGCCGAAGCGGCCCGGGGCGTCTCGGCGAGACACGCCCACGATTGTGACCTCAATTGCGCCCTCTTGTTCATCTGAGCTTAAGCTCCGCCAGCGCCTGGCGATAGCCCAAAATCACGTCGCCGCGGAACCGCGGTATGAGCGCCGAAATATGAACCACCGCGCCTTTGCCCAACGGGTCGACCGCCACGAACGCATGATAAAAATCGTCAACGCCTGCCCCTTCGATGCCGTTGATGATGAAATTCTCGCGCAACCCGGCCTTCGCCGCGGGCCCGTCTTCGTCGACCGCCCCCACCAGCAACCCGGTCGACACGCCAAGCCGGTCGGCCATGCGCGGGGTCACTTCCACCAGGTCGGCGCCAAGCCGCTTGCGAAAGAAATCGGTGAACGAAACCAGGCGCAGCGCGATGGAGCGTGTTTCGCCGTCGCGCAGGACAGTCAAGTTGAATTTCATCACCGCCGCGTCGCGCAACGAGCGGTAAAAATCGATGTAACCGCCGGGTTCCCGCCCATCCACCGACACAATCAGGTCCCCGGCCTTCAGCCCCGCCTCGTCCGCCGGGCTTCCCTGCTCCACCGAGTCGACCGTCAGCGGCATGGACGTCCGCACCCGCGCCCCGAACCATTTTGACGCCGTTTCGGGGACAAAAATCTCCGCCAGCGCCAGCCGCACTTCCTTGACCGGGATGGCGAATCCAATTCCTTGCGCGCCCGCCATGATCGCGACATCGATGCCGATCAACTCACCCCGCACGTTGATCAACGGGCCGCCGCTGTTGCCGGGATTAATCAGCGCGTCGGTTTGAAGCCAGTTGTCGCGCGTCAGGTTCTCATTTTCCTTCGGAACGGCGCGCCGCTTGGAGCTGAGGATTCCCTTGCTGACCGACACGCCCAGGCCAAAGGGGTTGCCCAGCGCAATGACCGTTTCGCCCAGGAGCAGATCGTCGTCCCTGGCGAAACGCACCGCTTTGAACTTCTCGCCTTTCTGGTGCGGAATGATTTTCAGAACGGCAACGTCGCTGTGCGTGACGCCGGAATACACGGGCTCCACGTCGTAAACGCCCCCGCCGGCTTCCTCGGAGAGCTTGACCTGGATGCGCGTGGCGTGATTGACAACATGCAGGTTCGTCAGCAGGTAGCCGTCAGGCGAAATGATGACT
>Ga0265338_10008874_pt1 | contig 12122 bp, 12 predicted proteins | sample 42126metaG_FD_193579 | JGI IMG/M metagenome (GOLD analysis project Ga0265338, IMG submission 193579) | Rhizosphere microbial communities from Carex aquatilis grown in University of Washington, Seatle, WA, United States - 4-21-26 metaG | ecosystem: Host-associated > Plants > Roots > Rhizosphere... | reverse complement strand
TGGGCGGGCTCGGCGGGCGCGCCGGACTGGGGCTCGCCGCCGGGCGCTGCCACGGTGCTCTCGCCGCGGGCAGCGGTGCCTTCGCCGCGGGGCGCGGTGCCTGCGCGGGTGCTGTTGCCCTCGGCCCGGGTGCTGGCGCCGTCGCCGGCTCCGCGGGACCGGGTGCGGCTCCGCGGCCTGTCCGTCGCGGGGCGCTCCCGGGAGCGGGTGCGGCCGGTCTCGCCGAGGTCTTCCTCGGCCTCCGCGGCCAGCCCGGCCCGGGTGCCGCGCAGTTCGCGGGGCAGCGTGCCGGTGACTCCCGGCGGGATCGACAGCTCGGTGAGCAGGTGCTCTGACGTGGAGTAGGTCTCCGCGGGCTCGGGCTGGCCGATGCCGAGCGCCTCGTTGACCAGCTTCCACCGCGGCAGGTCGCGCCAGTCGACGAAGGTCACCGCGACGCCGGCCCGGCCGGCCCGGCCGGTGCGGCCGATCCGGTGCAGGTAGGCCTTCTCGTCGTCGGGGCACTCGTAGTTGATCACGTGGGTCACGTCGTCGACGTCGATGCCGCGGGCGGCCACGTCGGTGGCGACGAGCACGTCGACCTTGCCGCCGCGGAACGCGCGCAGCGCCCGTTCGCGCTGTGACTGGCCGAGGTCGCCGTGCACCGCCGCGGCGGCGAAGCCGCGATCGGTCAGCGCGGTGGTCACCTGGTCGGCGGCCCGCTTGGTCTGGCAGAAAACGATGGCAAGGCCGCGGTCCTTGGCCTGCAGCACCCGGGCAAGCACCTCGACCTTGTCCAGGTGGTGCGTCCGGTAGACGTGCTGCCTGGTCAGCGGAGGCGGCGCCGCCTCATCGGGCTCCTCGGCGCGGATGTTGGTCGGCCGGCGCATGTGACGGCGGGCCAGCGTGACGACCTCGCCCGGCATGGTGGCGGAGAACAGCATGGTCTGCCGGTCGGCCGGGGTGAGCCGCAGCAGTCGCTCCACGTCGGGCAGGAAGCCGAGGTCGAGCATCTTGTCCGCCTCGTCGAGCACGAGCGCGCGGACCTGGCTCAGGTCGAGGTTCTTGCGGTTGCAAAGGTCGAGCAGGCGGCCCGGGGTGCCGACCACGATGTCGGTGCCCGCGGCTAGCGCCTCGATCTGCGGCTCGTAGGCGCGGCCACCGTACACGGTGAGCACCCGCGCGCCGAGCCGGGCGCCCGCCTGCTTCAGGTCTTCGGCTACCTGGATCGCCAGTTCCCTGGTGGGGACGACGACGAGGCCGGCCGGCTGGCGGGGGGCGCGGACGGCGAGCGCGGTCACCAGCCGCTGCAGCATCGGCACGCCGAACGCGAGCGTCTTGCCGGTCCCGGTGCGCGCCTGGCCGATGATGTCCTGGCCGTCGATGGCCAGCGGCAGCGTCAGCGCCTGGATGGGAAAGGTGGTGCGGATGCCGGCGTCGTCGAGCGCCGCGCAGATGATTTCGTCCACGCCGAGGTCGCGGAACGGCACGCCGACAATCCGCCCGGGTGCCGGGGGACTGGCCGGTGCCTCGTCGCTGGCCTCGGACTGGATGAGCTGTGTTGTCAGGGGTTCCTCCGTGCGTGCAACACCCGTGCCCGCGCCATCTGTTCAGGCACGCCGCCTCCGGGTTGCCGCCTTAGTGCCAACGCAGACTGGTGCTATGCCATTCCAGCTGCGGCATTCCAGCTGCCCTTATACCACCCACGGTACCAGGGCGCTGCGCGATATGCCTGATTCAAACGATGTTGCCGAATCCGACGCGGCGGGCCTGGTCGGTGCTGAACTCGATGAAGGCGATCTTGTCGGCCGGCACCAGCAGCCGGCCGCCCTTCTGGGTGGTGATCGCGAGCAGGGCCGACCCGTGCCCGCCCGCGCCGCCCTGCCCGCCCGCGCCGCCCTGCCCGCCAGCGCCGCCCTGGCCGCCGGCCGCGGCGGCCAGCGCCGCCGCCAGGTCGCGCTCGATTTCCTCGGCGGTCGCGTCGGTCTCCACGACCAGCTCTCGCGGCACCGACTGAATGCCGATCTTCACTTCCATGGTTTACCCTCCCTGGGCGGCCCGGCGGCCGGTGCGGTGCTCGGCGTGCGGCTCAGTGCTCGGCGTGCTGGGGTGCGGCCTGGTCCGCGGTCCGCGGCCAGCCGCTGATGCCACGCCAGGCCAGCCGGGCGACCAGCTGCTCGGCCGCCTCCCGGGGGATGGCGTCGGCCGACGACAGCCAGTGCCTGGCACTGACCTGGGCCATGCCGAGCAGGCCGATGGACAGCAGGTAAGCCTCGTCGTCGGCCAGGCCGGCGTCCTCCTTGATGACCTGGCTGATGAGGTCGGCGCAGACCCGGTCGGCCGCCGCGAGCTTGCCGCGGACGGCCGGCTCGCTGGTGAAGTCCGACTCGAAGACGAGCTTGAAGGTGCCGCTGTGCTCGGCCACGTAGCCGAAGTAGGCGGCGAAGGTCGCGTTGACCCGCTGCCGGTTGTCGGCGGTAGAGCGGATCGCCGCCGCCACCGCCTCCACCAGGCGGTCGACGCTCTCGTCGAGCAGCGCCAGGTAAAGCTCTTGCTTACCGGGGAAGTGCTGGTAGAGCACCGGCTTGCTGACGCCGGCGCGCTCCGCGATCTCGTCCATCGCCGCGGCGTGGTAGCCGCGCGCGACGAAAACCTCCGTGGCCGCGTCAAGCAGCTGACGGCGGCGGGCAAGCCGCGGGAGGCGAGTTCCCCTGGGGCGCGTGGTAGGAGTGGCGGTCACCGTGTTCTCCGGGTCGGGTTCGCCACTAACGATAGTCCTCGTCGTCATAACCCGCGTCCCTGATCTGCTCGGCGGCGTCCGCCTCGGCTACCTCGATCGGGACCTCGGCCAGCTCCTGCTGGCCCTCTTCCCGGATCTCGCGGGCCTGCTCGGCGGCGTCCTCCTCCGGCGTTTCCATGTTCAGCTCGCTCACCGTGTCACCTCCGCGGCTGGGTGCCTGCCTTGCTCCTGCCCCCATCATGGCAGCGATCGCGCGGCGGTACGACCCCGGCGCGGGCCGCCGGCGCTCGCTCGGGCTGGCTGCGACCACCGCCCGCCCCGCCTGCCTGCCTGCCTGCCGCCGGCCTGCGATTCTCGAAATACGGACAACAGCGGATGTATCAGCGGGCCCTGGTTGTGGGTAGGGATAGACCATGCGGAGCATCTGGGCCGGTGCGATCTCGTTCGGCATGGTGGTGATCCCGGTCAAGCTCTACACGGCGACCGAGCAGCGGGACGTCGCGTTCCGCCAGGTGCACCGGGAAGACGGCGGCCGGATCCAGTTCCGCCGTGTCTGCTCGGCCGACGGGCAGGAAGTGCCGTACGCCGACGTGGCCAAGGGATACGAGCTGGCCACCGGCGACGTCGTGGTGCTGACCGACGACGACCTCAAGGAGCTGCCGCTGGCCACCGCCAAGCGGATCGACGTGCTGCACTTCAGCCCGGCCGGGCAGCTTGACCCGATCCTCGCCAACAAGGCGTACTACCTGGAGCCCGAGCCCGCCGGGGTGCGCGCCTACGTGCTGTTCCGGGACGCGCTCGAGCGGTCGGGGCGGGTGGCGGTGGCCAAGGTAGCGATCCGGCAGCGGGAGGCGCTGGCGGCGCTGCGGGTGCGCGACGGCGTGCTCGTGCTCGAGACCCTGCTGTGGCCGGATGAGGTGCGCGCGCCTGACTTCAAGTTCCTCGACGAGGACGTGGACATCAGGACCCAGGAGCTGAAGATGGCGGCCTCGCTGATCGACACGATGACCGAGGACTTTGACCCGGGGCTGTACAAGGACACCTACCGGGAGGCGCTTGAGGCGCTGGTCCAGGCCAAGATCGAGGGCAACGAGGTGGTCCGGCCGGCCGGCGCCGCGATTGCGCCCAGCGAGCCGGGCGGCGGCCCGGCCGACCTGACCGAGACGCTGCGCGCCAGCGTCGCGGCGGCCAAGGCGAGCCGGGCCAAGGACGGCGCTGACGCCAAGGAGGACCCGCCCCCGCGCACCCGGCAGCGCAAGCCGGCCAGCCGTCGCCGGGCAAGCGCGTGACCCCGCCGGTCCCGCACTGGCCGGGCAGCCTGGTCACCGTCGCGCCCGGCGAGCAGGTCAGGGTGGCGCGCACCCCGTCGCGGCCCGGCCGGGAGCTGGTGCTGTGCGTGCACGGCATGTCCGGCGCGGCCACCAACTGGACCGACCTGATGGGCGAGCTGGCGCCCGACTTCGACTGCGCAGCGGTCGACCTGCCCGGCTCCGGGTTCTCCCCGCCGCCGCGCACCCCGGCCGGCTACTCGGTCCGCGCGCTCGCGGGCACCGTCATCCGGCTGACCGAGGCGCTCGGGGCCGGGCCGGTGCACCTGGTCGGCAACTCGATGGGCGGCTCGGTGGCGGTCCGGGTGGCGGCCCGCCGCCCGGACCTGGTGCGCACCCTCACCCTGGTCTCGCCGGCGCTGCCCGACCTGCGGGTGCGCCGCTCGGTGGCCCACTTCCCGGTGCTGGCGCTGCCGTTCGTCGGCGAGCGGCTGATCCGCGGCTATGTCAGCCGGTTCCCGGCCGGGAACCGGGTGGCGGGCGTGTACGCGATGTGCTTCGCCGACCCGTCCCGGGTGGACCCGGAGCGTTTCGCGCACGACGTGGCGGAACTGCAGCGGCGCGACGCGCTCGGCCACACCGCGGCCTCGCTGTCCCGGGCGGCGCGCACCCTGGTGGCGGAGACGCTGCAGCCAGCGCCGTTCTCGCTGTGGCGGGCGGCCGCGCGGGTGAGCGCGCCGTCCCTGGTGCTGTTCGGCGCCGATGACCGCCTGGTGCACCCCCGGCTGGCGGCCCGGGCGGCCCGGGCCTTCGGCAACGCCCGCGTGCTGGTCCTGCCCGGCACCGGGCACATCGCCCAGTTGGAGAACCCGGGCCAGGTGGCCGCGCTTTTCCGGGAGATGGTGGAGTCCGTCCGGGCGTCCGGCCGCGCGGCCCCGGGGGCCGGCCAGGCCGGGAATGCCGGCCGCCGCGACCCGGTTGACGCCTGAAGACGTGATATCAACCTGACTGGAGTTTGCACCGTGTCGCTAGCATCTGGGTCGCTGCCGCCGCTGGTTGAGCCGGCCGCGGACCTGTCGGTCGATGAGGTCAAGCGCTACTCGCGCCACCTGATCATCCCCGACGTCGGCATGGCCGGGCAGAAGCGCCTGAAGAACGCGAAGGTGCTCGTCGTCGGCGCGGGCGGCCTCGGCTCGCCGGCGCTGCTGTACCTGGCCGCGGCGGGCGTCGGCACGCTCGGCATCGTCGACTTCGACACCGTCGACGAGTCGAACCTGCAGCGTCAGATCATCCACGGCGTCTCGGACGTGGGCAAGTCCAAGGCCGAGTCGGCCAAGGAGTCCATCGAAGAGGTCAACCCGTACGTCAAGGTCGTCCTGCACAAGACCCGGCTCGAGTCCGACAACGTGATGGAGATCTTCGCCCAGTACGACCTCATCGTCGACGGCACGGACAACTTCGCGACCCGCTACCTGGTGAACGACGCCTGCGTGCTGCTGCACAAGCCGTACGTATGGGGCTCGATCTACCGCTTCGACGGCCAGGCGAGCGTGTTCTGGGCGGACTACGGCCCCTGCTACCGCTGCCTGTACCCGGAGCCGCCGCCGCCCGGCATGGTGCCGTCCTGCGCCGAGGGCGGCGTCCTCGGCGTGCTCTGCGCGTCGATCGGCTCCATCCAGGTGAACGAGGCGATCAAACTGATCACCGGCATCGGCGACAGCCTGGCCGGGCGGCTGATGGTCTACGACGCGCTGGAGATGACGTACCGGACGGTCAAGGTCAACAAGGACCCGGACTGCGCCGTCTGCGGCAAGAACCCGACGGTCACCGAGCTGATTGACTACGACGCGTTCTGCGGCGCCGTGTCCGAGGAGGCGGAAGCGGCCGTGGTCGGCTCCACCATCAGCGCCAAGGACCTGGCGGGCATGCTGGACCGCGGCGACGACATCTACCTGGTCGACGTCCGCGAGCCGAACGAGTACGAGATCGTCAGCATCCCCGGCGCCACCCTGATACCCAAGGGCGAGTTCCTGAACGGGTCCGCCCTGGAGAAGATGCCGCAGGACAAGCAGATCGTGCTGCACTGCAAGAGCGGCGCCCGCAGCGCCGAGGTGCTCGCGGTGCTGAAGTCGGCCGGCTTCTCCGACGCGGTTCACGTCGGCGGCGGCGTCCTCGCCTGGGTCAGCCAGGTCGACCCCTCGCTGCCCACCTATTAGGACGGGCGGCGCCGCCAAGCGGCCCGGCCCACGCGGTTTCCCGGACGGCATCGGATGGTATGTCCCGATACGTCCGCTGACTCGTGGTGAGGGGGTTTCGTTGAAGGGGGACCGCGTTGAGATCGTGGTCGATACCGGCGACGGCGCCAGGACCTACGAGGTGGGCGCCACCCGGGCCGGGCGGCGGGTCGACGTGAGCACGGTGCGCGGCGTGGTCGAGGTGACCGAGGTGACCAGGACGGGCACGGCGGTCCGCACCGCCCGGTTCATGGCCAGCCGGGTTATCGCGCTGGTGGAGCACCCCGCGGACACCAGCGCGGCCGGCTGAGCACTACCATGCGCGGGTGGATCTACTTCACCCGGTGACCCAGCCCTACGCGTGGGGATCGCACACGGCGATCGCCGAGCTTCAGGGGCGGCCTGCCCCGACTGCCGAGCCCGAGGCCGAGCTGTGGCTTGGCGCGCACCCGTCGGCGCCGTCCGGGCTGGTCCGGGCGGACGGCGCGACCACCCTGGACGCGGTGATCCGGGCCGACCCGGCCCGCCAGCTAGGCCCGCGGTGCGCGGCCCGGTTCGGGGGACGGCTGCCGTTCCTGCTCAAGATCCTGGCGGCCGACCACTCGCTGTCCATCCAGGTGCACCCGTCACGGGCGCAGGCCGAGGCTGGCTACCGGGCGGAGCAAGAGCGCGGCCTGCCCCCGGGCGGCAAGTCCCGCAACTACGTGGACGACTGGCCCAAGCCCGAGCTGCTCTGCGCGCTTACCGAGTTCGAGACGCTGGCGGGCATGCGCGACCGGGCCGGCGCGGCCGCCCTGCTGCGCACCCTGGGGGTGCCCGGGCTGGCGCCGCTGGCGGCCGAGATCGCCGCCGCGGCCGGCCCGGCTGTCCTCGGCCGGGCCCTGGCCGCCGTCCTGAGCTGGCCCGCGGACGACCGCGCGGCCCTGGTCGACGCGGTCACGGCCGCCTGCGAGCGGGTCGCCGCCGACGGCGGCGAGTACGCGGCCGCCTGCGCGGCGGCCGTCCGGCTGGCCTGCGAGCACCCGGGCGACCTCGGGGTGGTCGCGTCGCTGCTGCTGCGGCACGCGGTCCTGCCGCCGGGCGCGGCCGTCTTCATGCCAGCCGGCGCCCCGCACGCTTACCTGCGCGGCACCGGGGTGGAGCTGTTGGCCAACTCCGACAACGTGGTCCGGGCCGGGCTCACCAGCAAGCACGTCGACGTCGCGGAGCTGCTGAAGCTGCTTGACCCGGCGGCGCCGGTGCCGGTCATCGAGCCGCGCCCGGCGGGCGCGGGCCTGCGCGCCTACGACTCGCCCGCGCCGGAGTTCCGGCTGTACCGGGCCGACCCTGACGCGGGCTCCGGCCCGGTCACCCTGCCGGGCGACGGCGGCGCCCGGATCGTGCTGTGCACCGAGGGCAGCGCGGTGCTGCGGTCCGCCGGGCGGACGCTGACCGTCGGCCGGGGCGGTTCCTGCTACCTGTCCGCGGCCGACCGCGCGGTCAGCGTGACCGGCCCGGCCGTGCTGTTCGTGGCGACGGCGGGCGACTGCGGATAGCCGCTGCCCTGCCCCGCCCCGCCCCCGCCCCGCCCCCGCCCCGCCCGCGCCAGGTCCGGGGCCAGCCGGTCAGAGGCTGACTGACTGCCCGGCCGCCAGCGCGGTCAGCGGCAGGCCGGTCAGCCCGTGCGCGCCGAGCAGGTTGCCCGCCAGGAGCAGGCCGATGTCGCTCAGCAGCATCTCGTGGACCTGCACGATCTGCTGCGGCCGGACCGCCCGCACGTAGTCGGCGGCCTCGCCGATCTTCATCCACGGGCCGCTTGTCGGCAGCAGCAGGACGGGCACCGGCGCCTCGGGCACGAAGAACGAGTCGCCCGGGTGGTACACGGTGCCGTCGACCAGGTAGCCGACGTTGGCGACGGGCGGGATGTCCGGGTGGATCAGCGCGTGCTGCTGGCCGTGCACGGTGATGGCGAGCGGGCCGACGTCCACCGAGTCGCCCGCCGCGACCGGGGTGAACTGGCCGTCGTGCCCGGCGAAGGTGGCCTGGAGCGCCGCGGGCGCGTACACCCGCAGGCCGGGCCGGTCGGCCAGCGCCGCGTTGATGGCCGCCTCGTTGACGTGGTCCATGTGCTCGTGGGTGAGCAGGATCGCGTCGGCGCCAGCGATGATCTCGGCCGCGCCCGGTGAGAACGAGCCCGGGTCGATGACGACAGCCGCGCCGTCCTTCTCCAGGACGACGCAGGAATGCTCGTGCTTGGTCAGCTTCATCTTCCGGTTCCCTTGCGTTCGGTAATAACTAATGCGTATCACTCTCGGGCCGGCCGCTCACGGTAGCACCTACCATTTCCGTGTGGCGACGGACTACGGCGGGGCATACGGCGGTCAGCCGCGCCCCGGTAACCGGTCGCCGCACCCGGGTGAGCAGGGCCCCGGTGGGCCGCCGGGCTGGCCGCCGTCGCCAGGCCCGCGTCCTGCCCGGCGGCGCGGCCCGGCCGCCGTCGCCGTGCTCGTGGTGGGCGTGATCGGGCTGCTCGCCGCGCTGGCGGGGGTGGCCGACCAGGCCCTGCCGCGCCGGTTCAGCGCCGCCCAGCGCACCCGGATCACCGACTGGGAGTACGGCCAGCGCTGGCGCACCCTGCCGGCCGGCACGATCTTTCCCGCATCGGTCAGCTACGGGCCGCCGTCGGTGCTCGGCGACGACCCGTCGCTGATGCTGTCGGCCCGCCGTGTCGGCGTCGCCCGCCCGGCCAGCTGCACCGCCGCCGCCGACCCGACCGCCGCCAGGATGCTCGACCGGGACGGCTGCGCGGCCATGCTCCGGGCCACCTACGTCGACGGCACCGGCAGCTACGTGGTGACGGTGGGAGCCGCCGTGCTGCCGGGGTCGGCCCGGGCGGCGGCGGCCGCCCAGGCGGTCACCGGCGCGGCCAGCAGCAGCGGGCTCGGCTCGACGGTGCGCACCGTGCCGTTCCGCAACACCCCGGCGGCCGCGTTCACCGACAAGCGCAGGCAGCTGTCGGGCGCGATCGCCATCGGCAGCTACGTCGTGCTCTACGCGGTCGGCTACGCCGATGACCGGCCGGCCGAGCCGGTCGCCCGGGACAGCTACACCGACAGCGAGATGACGAGCGCGGGCACCGGGGTGGCGCGCGCCGTGCTGGCGGAACTGGCCGCGCCGGTGCCGCCGCCGCACTGCCCGGGGACGCCGGGATGCTGAGCCGCCGGGTGCTGGGCCGCCGGGTGCTGGGCCGCCGGGTGCTGGGCCGCCGGGTGCTGGGCCGCCGGGTGCTGGGCCGCCGGGTGCTGGCGGCGGCCGGCCTGGTGCTGCTGGCGGCGCTGCTCGGGGTGCTGCCGTTGCTGCCCGCCGCCACCGCGTCCGCCGACACCGTGCGTGACCAGCAGCAGTGGGTGCTCGACATGCTCAACATGCACAGCGCCTGGCAGGTCACCGAGGGCGAGGGGGTTACCGTCGCGGTCATTGACAGCGGCGTCGACCCGAACGTGGCCGACCTGACCGGATCGGTCACCGCCGGCCCCGACTACACCGGGCTGAGCACCAAGCCCGGCAACCAGAACTGGGGCGAGCACGGCACCTGGATGGCTTCCATCATCGCCGGGCACGGCCACGACGCCGCCTTCGACGGGATCGGGTACGACGGGATCGTCGGGATCGCGCCCAAGGCGAAGATCTACTCCGTCCGGGTGATCCCGGATAAGGGGGACCCCGGCTACCGGGCCTATAACAACGAGCCCGAGGAACACATCCAGGCCGAGCTGGCCGAGGGCATCCGGGCGGCGGTGGCGGCCCACGCCCGGGTGATCAGCATGTCGATCGGCTACTCGGCGCCGAGCGGCGCGGTCCGCGCCGCGATCCAGTACGCCTACTCGCACGGCGTGGTCCTCGTCGCCTCCTCCGGCAACTCGGGCGACAACGACACGCAGCACGGCCGCGCCAGCGGCGGCCTGGCGCCGGTGTCGTTCCCGGCCGAGTACCCCGGCGTGATCAGCGTCGGCGCGGTGACCATCGACCGGAAGGCGACCTCGTTCTCCAGCGGCAACCTGTCGGTCCGGGTCGCCGCGCCGGGCAAGGCCGTCCCCGCCGAGGGCAGGAACGGCCTGTACTACACCGTCGACGGCACCAGCCCCGCCTGCGCGGTGGTGGCCGGCGTCGCCGCGCTGCTCGAGGCGGACTACCCCAAGATCACGCCGGCCCAGGTGACGCGGGCGCTGACGGGCACCGCGCAGCAGACGCCGCCCGGCGGGTACGACGTGCTCACCGGGTTCGGCATCGTTGACGCGGAAGCGGCACTGGCCAAGGCCGGGCAGCTGATGAAGGAGCGGCCGCAGGGCTCGCAGGTAGGGCTGAGCACGCACTTCGGCGGCGGGCGGGCAGCGGTCCCGGCCGCGCCGGTCACCCCGCGCGGCGACGGCTGGCTGCTGACGTTCATCCTGGTCGCGCTGGTGTCGATGGCGGCCGTCGGGGCCGGCCTGGCCGGGCTGGCCAGGACCCGCGACCGGGCTCCCGGCGGCCGGGCCCCCGGCGGCCGGGACGGCAACCGTGCCGCCTGAGGATCCGCGGGACGAGGCGATCGACGACTACTCCGCCCGGGTCCTCGACCTGGTGGACGCGATCCCGCCCGGTCAGGTGATGTCCTACGGCGACATCGCCGAGTACCTCGGCGAGGGCGGGCCCCGCCAGGTCGGCCGGGTGCTCTCCCGCTACGGCGGCGGCGCCCCCTGGTGGCGGGTCATCCACGCCGACGGCACCCCGGCGCCAGGGCATGACGCGGTGGCGCTGCGGCACTACCTGGCCGAGCGGACCCCGCTGCGCTCGCTCGCGGCGCCGCTGCGGGTGGACATGCGCCAGGCCCGCTGGCGGGGCGCTAGCTGACCTGGCGGGTACTAGCTGACCGAAGCACCGGAACCGGGGCCGGAATGTCAGCCCCCCGTGATGGAATCAGCACTGATGAACGGTTACCGGCTGGTGCGCCGCGAGCTGGCCGCGCGGCCGGCTCCGCCAGCGCTTGACGAGGCACAGCAGCGGGTGGTCGACCACAAGGGCGGCCCGCTGCTGGTGCTGGCCGGCCCCGGGACCGGCAAGACCACCACGATCGTGGCGGCGGTGGCGGAGCGGATCGAGCGGCGCGGGGTCGACCCGGGCCGCGTCCTGGTCCTCACGTTCAGCCGGAAGGCAGCGGGCGAGCTGCGCGACCGCATCACCGCGCGGCTCGGCCGGACCACCTCGGAGCCGCTCGCGCTCACCTTCCACAGCTACGCGTACGCCCTCGTCCGGCGGGAGTTCGTGCTGGCCGGAGACCCGCCCCCGCGGCTGCTGCCCGCGCCCGAGCAACTGCTTGAGGTCCGCCGGCTGCTGCGCGGGGAGGTGACGGACGGCGCGGCCGGCTGGCCGGCCCGGCTGCGACCGGCCCTGGCCACCCGCGGGTTCGCCGAGGAGCTGCGCGACCTGCTGATGCGGGCGGCCGAGCGGGGCTACGACGGCAAGGCGCTGCGCCAGCTCGGCCGGCAGCGGGGCCGGGACGACTGGGTGGCGGCGGGCGCGTTCCTCGACCGCTACTCCGCCCGGTTCGACCTGGCGCCGGTGCCCGCCTACGACTACGCGGAGATCGTGCGGATCGCCGCCAGCCTGCTCACCCGGCGGGACACCAGGCAGCGGGAGCAGGACGCCTACGACGCGGTGTTCGTCGACGAGTACCAGGACTGCGACCCGGCCCAGGAAGCGCTGCTGCGGGCGCTGGCAGGCGACGGCCGGGACCTGGTGGCGGTGGGCGACCCGGACCAGTCGGTCTACGCGTTCCGCGGGGCCGACGTGCGGGTGCTCAGCAGCTTCCCCGAGCGGTTCCGCGGCCCGGACGGCTCGCCCGCCACGGTGACCGCGCTGCGCACCTCCCGGCGCAGCGGGCCG
>Ga0265338_10008873_pt1 | contig 12123 bp, 8 predicted proteins | sample 42126metaG_FD_193579 | JGI IMG/M metagenome (GOLD analysis project Ga0265338, IMG submission 193579) | Rhizosphere microbial communities from Carex aquatilis grown in University of Washington, Seatle, WA, United States - 4-21-26 metaG | ecosystem: Host-associated > Plants > Roots > Rhizosphere >... | reverse complement strand
GCGATGGCCCGCCCGAACGACCCCGTGCCGTCGCTCGTCGTCGAGGACGGCCGCGTGGTCGAGCTCGACGGCCGGCGCGAGCAGGAGTGGGACGCGCTCGACCACTTCGTCGCCCGGTACGGCCTCGACCTCGACGTCGCAGCCGAGGCGGCGGAGCTCGAGGACGTGGAGATCGCGCGACGGCTCGTCGACGTCGCGGTGCCACGCGACGCGCTCGTCCGGCTCTCGCGCGGCCTCACGCCGGCTCGGCTCGCGCGCGTGATCGCGCTGCTCGACCCCGTCGAGCTGATGTTCGCGCTGAAGAAGCTGCGCGCGCGTCGCATGCCGGCGAACCAGGCGCACGTCACGAACCTGAAGGAGAACCCGGCGCTGCTCGCCGCCGACGCAGCCGAGGCAGCCGCCCGCGGCTTCGCCGAGGTCGAGACGACGGTCGGCGTGTCGCGCTACGCGGGCCTGAACGCGATCGCGATCCTCGTCGGCTCGCAGACCGGCCGCCCCGGCGTGATGACGCAGTGCGCGGTCGAGGAACGGCTGAACCTGCGGCTCGGAATGCAGGGGCTCGTGACGTATGCGGAGACGTTGTCGGTCTACGGGACGGAGCCGGTGTTCATCGACGGCGACGACACTCCGTGGTCGAAGGCGTTCCTCGGGTCGGCGTACGCGTCGCGCGGGATCAAGGTGCGCTTCACGTCGGGCGGCGGCTCCGAGGCGCTGATGGGCGAGTCGGAGGGCAAGTCGATGCTCTACCTCGAGGCGCGCTGCCTGTCGCTCGTGCGCGCGGCCGGCTCCCAGGGAGTGCAGAACGGTTCGATCTCGTGCATCGCCCTCGCGCTCGCCGTCCCGGGCGGAACGCGCGAGGTGCTGGCGGAGAACGTGCTCGCCGCATGGCTCGACCTCGAGGTCGCGTCGGGCAACGACGCGATCGCGAGTCATTCCGAGATCCGCAAGACCGGCAAGTTGATGGGCCAGTTCCTGCCCGGCACCGACTTCGTCACGTCCGGCTACTCGGCGATGCCTCGCTACGACAACATGTTCGGCGGCGGCAACTACGACTCCGACGATCTCGACGAGTGGCTGACGCTGCAGCGCGACTGGCAGGTCGACGCGGGCATCGAGCCGCTCGACGAGCCGAGCGCGATCGCGGTGCGCTCAAAAGCGGCCCACGCGGTGCAGGCCGTGTTCGACGCGCTCGGCTTCCCGCCGATCAGCGACGAGGAGGTGCGACTCGCGGCGACGTGCCTCGACTCCCGCGATCTCCCGGACCGGGATCGTGCCGCAGACGTGCTCGCCGGCGACCGGGTGCTGACCGAGCGGATCAGCGGGCTCGACGTCGCACGCGCGCTCGCGGAGCGCGGCTTCACGGACGTCGCCGACGCCGTGTTCGGCATGCAGCGGCAGAAGGTCGCGGCGGACTACCTGCAGACGTCGGCGATCATCGCCGCGGACGGGACGGTCGTCTCGGCGGTGAACGACGCGAACCGCTACGCCGGCCCGGGCACGGGCTATCGGCTCGAGGGCGAGCGCTGGCAGCACCTGCAGCGGCTGCCGTACACGACCGACGCGCGATTGCTCGGCTCGGGGCAGGGTCTCGAGCGCTCCGTCGAAGAGACGGGAGAAGCTTTGCGCGGAACGCGCGCGGACGAGGTCGTGATCGCGGTCGGCCCTGCGGTCGGCGACACGCTGTCCGAGACGATCAACGGACTGCAGCACCGCGACGTCCTCGCCGCGCTCCTCGAGGGCGTACGCGACGAGGGCGCAGAGCCGCGACTCGTCCGGGTGCGCCGGTCGTCAGACGTCGCGTTCATCGGGCACGACGGCGCGCGCCTCTCGGGCTCGGGCATCGCGGTCGGATTGCAGTCGAAGGGCACAGCGCTCATCCATCGCGCCGACCTGGAGCCTCTCGACAACCTCGAGCTGTTCGGGATGGCGCCGTCGCTGACCCTCGACTCGTATCGGCAGATCGGCCGCAACGCCGCCGGCTATGCGCTCGGGAGACCCGTCGCCCCGGTGCCGACGGTGATGGACAACTACGCGCGCGCGAAGCTGATCGTCCGCACGACGCTCCTGCACGCGCGGGAGACCGCCGCGATCGTGCGCGGCGGTCCCCCGGTCGACCTCGTGCTCGTCACGGCGCGCGTCGGCGTGTAGACGCGACGAGCTCGCAGCCTCCGGTCTAAGGCGTTCTCCGGCCGAAGGTGCAAGTGCCGTTCCGTGGCTCCGTGAGGCTGATTGTCGTCGCCTTGACGGTCACGCCCTTGTCTGTGCTCGTGCCCAGCACGAACGCGCACTGCTTGACGGCGATCGACGAGCTGCCGACGTCCTTCGTCTCCGAGACCTGCGCCGTCTTCGCAAAGGTGAACGTCGTCACGCCACGCGTGCTCTTCACGGTGACCTTCGCGCCCTTCGTGGCGGTGACCTTGCCGGAGGCGAAGCCGAAGTTCGCGTTGCCTCCGCCGAATCCGCCGGGCGGCGCCTGGGGCGGCGTGCCGCCGCCTGTACGCGGCCGGCCGCCGGCCGGGCCTCCCGGCCGGCCGAAGCCGAAGCCTGCGTTGCAGGCTCCCTTGACCGGTTGCGTGATCGTGACCCGCGTCGCGGTCACGACGCCCTTCGTCGACTTCTGGCCGATCGCGACGACGCAAAGACCGCGCTTGACGGCCGCCGGCTTCGCCGTGACCTGCTCGGTGATCGTGGTCTTCGAGCCGACGACGACCGCCGCAGTCCCGGTGGGACTGAGCGACGTCTTCACCTTGAACGTGCTCGCCTTGACGGCGGTGACCGGCCCCGAGATCGACCCGGTCACGGGCTTCGCCGCGGCGCCGGCCGATGCGGCCGTTGCCAGCGAGAGCGCGAGTGCGCTTAGAGCGATCATCCGCCGCATCTCAGCCACCGAACCCGGTCGCGCCGCCGGAGCTCGACGAACCCGCTCCGCCTGTCGTTCCGCCGCCGAAGCCGCCCCCGCCGAAGCTGCCGAATCCGCGGCCCGAGGCGGCGTTGCCCGTGCTGATCGTGGTGGCAGCGACACTGCCGTTCTTCTGCTTCGTTCCCACGACGACCACGCTCTCGCCGGGCCGGATGCCCGCAAGCGTGATCGTCGACGACACGGTCTTCGTGACCCGCGAGCTGGGCGACGTCGTCACCTTGACGGTGTTTCCGCTCGAGTCGGTGACGTAGAGCGTCTTCCCCTTGATCACCGTGACCGTTCCGATCGTGGGGGCAGCGGCGCCCGTCGCGCCGAAACCGCCGCCCGAGGCGCCCGCTCCGGTTGCGGTACCGGTGGCCCGGAATCGCGCGGCGAACGCGGACGCGGAGGCGGCTCCTTGCCCCGTCCCGGAGGAGCTTCCGCTGTGCTTCTGCAGCTGGACGCCACCGAGGAACGCGGCCGCCGCGATGACTCCGGCGGCGAGCACCGTCGTCACGAGCGGTAGACGCCGCCGTCTCCGCGCGGCGAGCACTTCCAGGTCGAAGTCGTTGTCGTTCTGAGCTGGAACGTCGCTCTCGATGGTTGTCATCTCATGGCTCCTATTCGTAGCGCAGTGCGTCGATTGGTCTGAGTGAGGCAGCTCGGTTGGCGGGATAGATACCGAAGAAGAGACCGACGGCGATGCCGACCGCGAGCGCGAGTGCAACCGAGTACGGCTCCACTGCAGGCTGCACGCCGACGATCTTGAAGCGACTGCCGAGCAGGCCGGCCGCGACACCGACGGCGCCCCCGAACACCGAGAGCAGCACGGACTCGCTGAGGAACTGGGCGAGGATGTCGCTGCGGCGTGCACCGACCGCCTTGCGAATGCCGATCTCGCGCGTCCGCTCGGTGACGGTCACGAGCATGATGTTCATCACGCCGATCCCGCCGACGAGGAGGCTGATCGCTGCGACGGCCGCCAGCAGGACGGTGAACACCTGATTTGTCGACGCGGTCGTCTGCAGCAGAGAGGCCTGGTTGAGCACGCGGAAGTTCGCGGTGCCGTTGCTCGAGTGCCCCGGGGTCAGGATGCTCGTCGCTTCGGCCTCGGCCGCGTCGACCTGGTGCGACGACTTGGCCTCGATGATGATCTGGCCGAGCCCGCCGGTCACGCCGGTGATCAGGCTCTGCGTCGTGGTCAACGGCGCGATGGCGATGTCGTCCTGGTCCTGGATGCCGTTGGTCCCCTTCGGAGCGAGGACGCCGACGACTTCGAAGCCGATGCCGTTGAGCTTGATCGTCTGACCGAGCGGACTCTGGCTGCCGAAGAGATTCGTGACAACCGTCTGGCCGAGGACGACGACGCGGCTGTGCGCGGTCTCGTCCTGCTGCGTGATGAACTCACCCGCGGAGACGGGAGACTTGCGCGCTTCCGCGTACGACGGCGTCGTGCCGATGAACTGGTTCGGGGTGTAGCTGGCCGACCCGAAGGTCGCCGTGACCGAGCCGTTGACGACGGGCGTCACCGACTTGATGTCCGGCGTCGCGCTCGGATCCTGCAGTGCCTTGACGTCCTTCGTCGTCAGCTGCGTGAACGAGCTCTGCGCGCCGCCGGAGCCGCGCCCGAACCCGAAGCCGCCAGGCTGGATCGTGACGACGTTCGTCCCCAGTCCCTCGATGTTCTTCTGGACGGCGACGGCAGAGCCGTGGCCGACCGCGACGAGGATGATCACCGCCGCGACACCGATCGTGATCCCGAGCATCGTGAGCAGCGAGCGCATACGGTTCGCCGCCACGCCGTGCATCGCCATGCGCATGGCCTCGAGCACGCTCACGCGGAGATCGCCTCCGCCGAGTCGTCGTGCGCGAACCGCGGCGTCACCGGCGGCGCCGCACCCGTTCGCCGGTCGGACTCGATCCCGCCGTCGACGAGATGGATCACGCGCTGTGCACGGTCGGCGACTTCCGCCTCGTGCGTGATGACGACGATCGTGCGACCGCTCGCGTGGAGGTCGGAGAGGATCTGCATGATCTCCACCGTCGACGCCGTGTCGAGGTTCCCGGTCGGCTCGTCGGCGAGCACGAGCGCCGGAGCCGTGACGATCGCACGGGCGATCGCGACGCGCTGCTGCTGCCCGCCCGACAGCTCGTTCGGGAGATGCTCCATCCTGTTCGCCAGGCCCACCGCATCGAGGGCGGCGATCGCCTGCTCGCGCCGCTCGCGCCGAGGCACCCTGGCGTAGATCAGCGGCAGCTCGACGTTGTGGAGCGCGCTCGTCCGCGGAACGAGGTTGAAGCTCTGGAAGACGAAGCCGATCTTCCGGTTGCGCACGTATGCGAGCTCGTAGTCGTCGAGCTCGGCGACGTCGATCCCGTCGAGGTAGTAGCGCCCGGTCGTCGGCACGTCGAGGCAGCCGAGCACGTTCATGAGGGTCGACTTGCCGCTGCCCGAGCTTCCCATCACCGCGACGAAGTCGCCGCGATCGATCACGAGGTCGATCTCGCGCAGTGCGTGTACCGCGATCTCTCCCTGCCCGTAGCTCTTCGATACGTTGCGGAGGAAGAGCGTCGGCCGGCGCCGCTCACCGCTCACGGCGCGAATCCGCCGAAGCCGCCCCCGCCGAAGCCGCCGCCCCGGGCACCCGTCGGCGTACGGGTCGTGCCCGTCCCGGTGCCGCTCGACCCCGTCGAGCTCGAGATGCTCACCGTCGGCAGCACGACCGTGTCCGTCGCCTTCAAGCCGCTGAGGATCGCGGTCGACGAGTCGCCCTGGAGACCGACGACGACCGGCACGCTCACCTGGTTGCCGTTGCGCAAGACCGTGACGGTGGCGCTGTTGCCGCTGCCGCTCACCGCTGCGGTCGGCACGTGGAGGACGTTGTCCGCCTCCCCCGTGACGACGCTGACGTTCGCCGTCATGCCCGGCTTGAGCTGGGACGAGTTGTTGTCGAGTGCGAACGTGACGTTGTAGGTGACGACGCTCGACGACGACGTCGCCGTCCCCGCCACGGCGAGGACGTGGGCGGCGAACTGCTGCTGCGGCAGCGCGTCGACGGTGACGGTGGCCGCTTGGCCGGCCCGGATCTTGGCCGCGTCGGTCTCGGCGAATCCGGCGACGACCTGCATGCCCTTGAGCCCCGTCAGGGTCACGAAGCCGGAGCTGCTGCTACTGCTCGACGACGAGGAGGAGGCGCCCGAGGCGCCCGAGGCGCTCGACCCGGTCGAAGACGAGGACGTCCCGCTCCCCGAGACCTGGGTGCCGGCGGTTCCGTCGACGGCGGCGACGACACCGGCGATGGGCGCGCGGAGCGACGTCTGCACCATCGCCTTCTGCGCGTTCGCAAGCGCGATCTGCGCCTGCAGGACGCTGCCCTTCCCGGCGGCGATCGCCGCCGGCGTCGCCGGAGCCTGCTTCAACGCATTCGACGCGAGCGCCGACTTCACGCTGAGCTGCGCCGACGCAACCTGCTGGCGCCCGGATTGAAGGCTCTGCGTGTCCTTCAGGACCGACGCAGCCTGGCTGTTCTTCGTGTTCGTGATCGAGTTGTTGTCCTGCGCGATCTTCTGCTCGTCGTTCTTGATCGCCGTCTGGTCGCTCGTGATCGTCGACTGCGCGGACTGGTCGGTGGAGAGCTGGCTCTGGAGCTGGCTGATCGCATAGCTGTCGTTCGACAGCTTCTTCTGCAGCGACGACAGCGTCGCCTGATCCGAGTTCACCGCCGACTGGTCGGCATTGACGGCGTTCGTGTATTGCGCGATCGTGGCGGCGTCGTTGTTCGTCTGCGCGGTCTTGAGGCTCGCCTGGTCGCTCGTGAGCTGCTGGTTGTCCTTCGTCTGCTGGGCCTGCGCGTCGAACTGGGACTGCTGGTCGGTCTGTTGGGTCGCCTGTGCCGCCGTCACCTGCGCCTTGTCCGCCGCGACGACAGCGGCGGCCGCGCCGGCGTCCGCGTACGTGACCGAGTCGGCCTTGAGCTTGGCGACGTCGACCTGCAGCTGGCCCTGGTCGACCTTGAGCTGCTGCCGTGTTTGGCCCAGGCTCGTCGCCGACGTCCGCTTGTCGAGTGCGATCGACTTCTTCGTCGCCACGAGCGAGACCTTGGCGTTCGTCACCGACTGGCGGGCCTGAGAGACGGAGAGAGCATCCTGCCGCCGCTGCTGCGCCGTCTCGCCCGTGAGTGTCTGCTGGTACTGCGCCTGCGCCGAGGCCAGCGAAGCCTGCGCCTGGAGCAGCGCCTGATGCGCCGAGGTCTGGTCGATCCTCCCGAGCAGCTGGCCCGCCTTGACGTGCTGCCCCGTCTTGACGTTCACGGAGAGCAGCTCGCCGCTCGAGGTGAAGTTCACGGACAGCTGCTTTGCCGCCTGGAGGGTTCCCGTGGCGGAAACGGTCGACAGCACGACCCCCCGGTCCACAGCGGCCGTACGGGTCGTGGCCGCCGTGGAGGTCGTGCTCTGTCCGACGGTCAGGTAGGCGACGACGGCGAGAGCGACGATCGCCGCGCCGAGCAGGGCGTTGAGGATGCTCACGCGGCCGATTCGACTGCGCGTCAAGCCCGATGGAAGTCTCATCGGAAGCCGAGTCGAGGTCGCGTTCATGGCAAGGTCTCCTTGGGATCGAAAGCGTGACGGCGCGACGAGCTGCGCGCCTATCGCACAGCGTCCTCCCGCGCGCTAATAGCACGGTGAGAAACCGCTTAAGAAATTCATAAGAGACGCGCGGAGCCGGGAGCTAGTCGTAGCGAATGCGCGGGTCGAGGTAGCCGTAGAGGACGTCGGCGATCAGGTTGAACAGGATGATGATCACGGACGTGACGACGAGCCAGCCCATCACCGCGTACAGGTCGACCGCCTGCAACTTCTGGACGAAGTAGTAGCCCATCCCGTCGAGCGAGAACACGGTCTCCGTGACGATCGCGCCGCCGAGCAGCGCGCCCACGTTGAGCGCGATGATCGTGACGAGCGGAATCAGCGCGTTGCGGAAGACGTGGCGCATGACGACGTGCCACTCCGAGAGCCCCTTCGCCCGTGCGGTGCGCACGTAGTCGGTGTTGATCACGTCGAGCATCGACGCGCGCATGAAGCGGCTGTAGAGCGCAAGGCTGACGACCATCAGCGTCACCGCGGGCAGGGCGATGTGCTGGAGCCGGTCGACCGACCACGTTCCCTGGTGCGGGTTGTTGAGGCCCGAGGTGTAGAAGACCCGCACGTTCCACTTCAGGTAGACGTCGACGAAGGCGATCTGCAGCAGCAGCGCGAGCCAGAAGACCGGCATCGCGAAGCCGAGAAAGCTGAGCGACGTGAAGAAGTAATCGAAGACCGAGTACTGCCGGACCGCCGAGAAGACGCCGATGGCGACGCCGAGGGTCAAGGCGAGCACCTCGGAGAGGGCGACGAGTTGCGCCGTGTGACCCATCGTCCGCGTGAGGTCGGGCCAGATCGGCTGCAGCGTCTCGAGCGAGTGGCCGAGCTTGTGCGTGACGACGTCCTCGAGCCAGAACCAGTAACGAACCGGGATCGAACGATTCAGATGGTTCTGGATAATGATGTTGTGCACCGTGCTCGCAGGAAGGCGCGGGTTGCCGCGCAGCTTCGCCACGGGGTCCCCCGCCAGCGAGACGAAGGTGAAGCTCAGGAAGGTCGAGAGGAAGAGCACCGGGATGCTGTAGAGCAGACGCCTGGCGATGTAGACGAGCACGTTCTGCTCCTCTCGAGTGACGTCGTTCGCGTCCGCCCCTTCCGAGGCGGACGCGAATCGACGGTTTGCGTGACTCGGCTAGCTCGAGCGGGTTACCAGTGCCACTGCTCGGCGTTCCAGGTCGGACCCTCTTGCGTGGGGTTCGCGCTGTCCTGCATGCCGTTGACCGCCGATTTGTAGACGAGGATGTTCGGCGGCGAGTACAACGGGATGATCGCAACTTCGTCCGCCATGATCGAGGCGGCCTTTTCGTAGTCGGCGGTGCGCTTGGTCGGGTTCAGCTCGGCGTCGCCCGCGTTGATCAGGGCGTCGACCTGCTTGTTGCTGTAGGTCTTGTAGTTCGAGCCGCCGCCGGTCTGGTAGATGGCGTCGAAGCCCGACGGATCCGGGCCGCCCGACCAGGCGTACTCGGCCAGGTCGAAGTCGGCCGCCGGCAGGCGCTGCCCGAAGAAGTTCGGATTGGCGGGCTCGAACTGCACGTCCAGCTTGATGCCGATCGCACCGAGCTGCTGCGAGAAGATCGCGGCGCTGGTGGCGCGGCGCTGGTTGCCGGCCGTCGTGTACCAGCGGAACTCCGCCTTCTGGCCGTTGCAAGTCCAGATCGCGCTGTTGTCCCGGGTCGGCTTCGCCGGACCGCCGGTGCAGTGCGCCTTGAGAAGCGCGAGCGCCTTGCCCGGAGCCGAGTTCCACTTCGCGAAGTGCGGGATCGCGTTCCCTCCGAGCATGTACTCGAGATTGTTCAGCGGCTTCAGGCCCGGCGCGATCTGGCCGTACAGCGCCACGATCAACGAGTGCCGGTTGATGCCGAGCGCAATCGCCTGCCGCATCCACGGCTGCTTGAGCAGCGGGTTGCCCTTCGGACCCACCTGGATGTCGATGTGCTCCTGCGTGAAGCCGGAGATCGAGTCGTAGACCAGCCCCTTCTGATGCTGGAGCTGGGCGAGAGCCGTCTGAGGCGAGGGATAGATCGCGTCGACCTCGCCGCCGCGCATGGCCTGGATCTCGGAGTTCGTATCCGTGATCACTTTGAAGTCGAGCTCCTTGAGGCCGGGCTTCTTGCCGTACCAGAGCGCGTTGGCCGCCAACGTCGCGCCCTGCCCACGCGTGTAGTTCGTCAGCAGGAACGGGCCGTCGGAGACGGGCTTGCCGTCGTTGCCGCACACGCAGTCCGACCAGTACTTGTTGAAGTCCAATCCCGCCAGTGCCTGAGAGGGGTACACGAGCGCGAAGAGATCGCGGAAGTCCGCGAACGGCTTGCTCCAGTTGAAGACGATCGTCTTCGTGCCCACGAGCTTGAAGCCGGTGATCTGGTCGTAGCCGCTCGTCGACGCGAGGTTGTTGTTCGGGTCGACGATCTGCTGCCACGTGTAGGCGAGGTCCTTGTTCGTGACCGGGAGCTTCTTGCCGCCCCAGTTCCAGAACGCGTCGGGGCGAATCGTGATCGTGAGATTCGTCTTCGTCGCAGTGACCTTGCTCGCGAGGTCGAGGTGATAGTCGCCGTTCTGGTCGACGATGTACGTTCCACGCATCGTCGGTGAGACGCCGATGATCTGCGCCCAGAGAGAGGCCTCGTTGGCGTTCAGCACGTTGAAGCCGGTGATGTCCTGCTCGGCGCCGAAGACGAGGACGTCCTTCGCCCTGCGCGCTGCCGCGGTTCTCGGGACGTTCGCCCACGACCGGGCGAAGGGAGCAGTCGCCGACATCGAGCTTGCCGCGCCGGCGGCGACGTTCGTCGTTGCGGTCGCCGACGCCGCGACCGTGACGGTCACGAGCGCGAGTCCGGCGGTCACAGCAATGCGTCTGAACATCTGTTTCACCCTCCGTGGTTTGCCGCATCGGTCGTGCGCGCGGCCGTTGACCGTCACGAGGCTAGAGACGGCTCGACCGCGTCGAAAGGCATATCTCGGAACTTCGTGCGACGTATCGCGCGTGCTGCTAGCTCGAGCTTCGAGGCGCTGCGACGATGGCCGCGAGGCACGTTCGCCTCACCAGCCGCGCGCGGTTCCCTCCGTGAACGGAGAGCTGTGGGCCTGTGCTCGCAGGCCCACAGCTCGACCCCTGCGCGCGACGATCAGCTGCGCGAGTAGACCGCGTCGAAGCTGACGATCCACGTCGCGCCGCCGTCGAGCGAGTGCTCGATCAGCTGTCCGACCTCTCCGCCGGGCAATACCGTCAGCGTCGTTCGGTCGGGGTATCGCTCACCGGCGACGAACGCGTGTCCTTCGAACCGAACGCCGTCGGGGCCGGCAGCGACGAGCGTCTTCTCCTTCACGTACGTGCTCGTCACCCAGACCTGCTTCCACGTGCCTGCCGAGGGCTCGTAGAAGAAGAGGCTCTTCCCCTCCCCGCCGCCGAGGGCACGCCAGTGCTCGAGCACGGCGTGCCCGTCGAGGACGCGTTCGACGACGTTCGTTCCTGCGGGCGAGCCGTCTCGGCCGCGCACCTCCCAGGTCCCGAGCCAGAAATCGAGCGCGTCGATAGGCGCCACCACAGGCCGACGGTAACGCGCTCGTCACGAGGCGACTTCCGCGATCGTGCTCGAAGTCCGCACGATCGTGGAAGCCACGCCTACGCGCTCGCCGAAGACTCGCTCCGTGCTCGTCTTCCTGACCCGGCGGCTGCTCGGAGCGGCTCTCGTCGTCGTGGCCGTCAGCGTCGTCGTCTTCGCGATCTTCGTTCTCGTCCCCGGCGGGGATCCTGCGCAGCGGATCGCGGGCAAGAACGCCACACCGCAGAACATCGTCAACATCAGACACAGCTGGGGCTTCGACCGGCCGCTCTACATCCAGTACGAGAAGCTGATGGGAAAGATGCTGCGGGGCGACCTCGTGTCGTATACGAGCCAGCAGAACGTCGTGCAGCAGATCGTCGCAGGCATGCCGGCGACGTTTTCGCTCACGATCGGCGCCGCGCTGATCTGGCTCGTACTGGGCATCACCGTCGGGACGATCGCAGCCGTCACCGCCGGACGGTTCTCGAGCACGCTCATCACGACGGTGGCGCTCGTCGGCATCTCGTTGCCCGTGTTCTGGCTCGGCGTGGTCGCGCGCTACGTGCTCGCCGAGCAGCACCGGCTGCTACCCGACGGCGAGTACGTCGCACTGACGTCGAATCCGGTGCAGTGGCTGACGCACTTGCTCCTGCCGTGGCTGGTGCTCGCCGTCGGCTACATCGGCCTGTACGGGCGCGTGCTCCGCGGCAACGCGCTCGACGTGATGCACGAGGACTATGTCCGGACGGCGAAGGCGAAGGGGATCGGCCCCAAGCGTCTGCTCGCGAAGCACGTGCTGCGGAACTCCCTCATGCCGGTGGTGTCGCTCTTCGGGCTGGACTTCGCGGCCACGCTCGGCGGCGGTGCGATCCTGACCGAGTCGGTGTTCGACCTGCACGGTGTCGGGCAGTACGCCGCGCAATCGATCGGCAACTTCGACCTGCCACCGATCATGGGTGTCACGCTTTACGGTGCGGTCTTCATCGTCCTCTTCAGCGTCGTGGTCGACGTCTTCTACGCCTATCTCGACCCGAGGAT
>Ga0265338_10008872_pt1 | contig 12124 bp, 7 predicted proteins | sample 42126metaG_FD_193579 | JGI IMG/M metagenome (GOLD analysis project Ga0265338, IMG submission 193579) | Rhizosphere microbial communities from Carex aquatilis grown in University of Washington, Seatle, WA, United States - 4-21-26 metaG | ecosystem: Host-associated > Plants > Roots > Rhizosphere >... | reverse complement strand
CGAGGGACTTCGTGCGAGAGCACTGAGCCTCGCCTCCCCCGGTCGAGTTGCGCTCGGGTGGGCGAGGAGAGGGCTATGACAACCCCCACGCCCACCCCGGGCACGTCGCCGAGCAGGAGCTCGCGCCCGAAGCGGCGGTTGGCGAGCGCTTCTACAAGCCGGACGAGGCCGAGGCGGAGATGGCCGAGCGCCTGCAGAAGATCCGCCGAGCCCGTGGACTGCCTATTTGAGCCCGTGCCTTGGACTGCCCGATTGAGCCGCCGGCGGACTGTCGGGCCGTAGCGGCCGTATGTGACACTGCTGCCGTGCAAACCAGCCGACCCAAAGTAGCCGTCGTCGGCCACGTCGAGTGGGTCACGTTCGCTCAGGTGCCCCACATCCCGAGGGCCGGGGAGATCGTGCACGCCGACAGTGCCTTCGAGGAGCCGGCCGGGGGTGGGGCGGTGGCCGCCGTCCAGCTTGCTCGCCTGGCGGGCGCATCGGTGCTGGTGACGGCCTTGGGCGATGACGAGCACGGCCGGCGCTCGTTCGAGCGTTTGGCAGAACTCGGCGTCGAAGTGTGGACGGCCCGGCGCGAGGCCCCCACACGCACCGCCGTCACGCTCGTGGACAAGGACCGGGAGCGCACGATCACGACCTTCGGCGCGCGCCTTGAGCCAAGAGCCCAGGACGCCGAGATCCCGTGGGAGAAGCTGGCGGGGATGGACGCCGTGTATTTCACCGCGGGCGATCTCGGCGCGCTGCGCGCCGCACGCGCGGCCAAGGTGCTCACGAGCAGCCCGCGCGCGCTGCATGCGCTCGGACACGGGGTGCCCTTGGACGCGCTCGTCTGGAGTGCCGATGACGCCGTAGAGCAAAGCGAGGCAGGGGGAGCGCAGGCCGACGCCCGGCTCGCGGTTGCCACCGAAGGAGGGCACGGTGGCTCCTACAGAAGCGAGGGCGAGTCGGGAACGTGGCCTGCCGCCGAAATCCCAGGCGCGCCGGTGGACTCCTACGGCTGCGGGGACTCGTTCGCCGCCGGGCTCACTTACGGCTTGGGTTCAGGCCTCTCGACCCCCGAGGCGCTCCAACTGGCGGCCCGCTGCGGCGCGACTTGCCTGACCGGGCACGGACCCTACGAGCGCCAGTTGAGCGCAGGCGCGCCAACCCGCCTTCGATAGCGCTCTCCCTGCCCGCGAGTGCCGACAGGAGGCGGTAACGAGTTTGATCGCGCCTGCATCGAGAATGCGGCCTTCGGGTAACTACCCATCCGAGTCATCCGATGTGGATGATGTGCACTCAGCTGTCAGCGTCGAAAATCGGCACACTTCAAGCAGACCGGCCCTCCCCCACCCGAAAGGCACCTATGAGCACAGCGGCACAGCCCCGGCCTGCGACCACGCCCGCCTCCGACCAGTTCACCCAGGCGGCCGACGTCCTCGTCGTGTTCGGCATCAGCGGCGACCTGGCCAAGGTGATGACCTTCCACTCGCTCTATCGCCTGGAGTACCGCGGACTGCTCAACTGCCCGATCGTGGGCGTCGCGGCTGACGATTGGAGCGTGGAGAAGCTGCGGGAGCACTCGCGCGCCTGCATCGAAGGCTGCGGCGAGACGATCGACGAGGAGATCTTCGAGCGCTTCGCCAAGCGACTGTCATATGTCTCCGGCGACTTCACCGACGACGCCCTCTACACCCAGGTCGGCACGGCCATCGGCGAGGCCAAGAGCCCGGTCTTCTACCTGGAGATACCGCCGTTTCTGTTCGGGCGCGTGATCAAGGGCCTCTCCGAAGCTGGGACCACCAAGAACGCGAGGGTCGTGGTCGAGAAGCCCTTCGGCCACGACCTGGCCTCCGCCCGCGCCCTGGCAGCCGAAATCCACCAGTACATCGAGGAGCCCCAGCTGTACCGGATCGACCACTTCCTGGGCAAGATGGGGACCGACGAGTTCTTGTATCTGCGCTTCGGCAACACGATGATCGAGCCGATCTGGAACCGCAACCACATCGCCTGCGTGCAGATCACGATGGCCGAGAACTTCGGCGTGGAGGATCGCGGGCACTTCTACGATCCGGTCGGCGCCGTGCGCGACGTGGTCGTCAACCACCTGATGCAACTGGTCGCCGCCGCCGCGATGGAGGCCCCGGCGGGCAACGACGCGGAAACTCTGAAGGACGCCAAGTACGCCGTCTTCCGCTCGACCGAGACGGCCGACCCGGCGCAATACGTGCGCGGGCAGTACGACGGCTACCTGGACATCGACGGCGTGGCCAAGGGTTCGACCACAGAGACCTATGCGGCGTTGCAACTGCACATCGACAACTGGCGCTGGGCCGGCGTGCCTTGGTTCATCAGGACGGGCAAGAAGCTGCCGGTCACGCAGACCGAGCTGCGCGTGATCTTCAAGCACCCGCCGCGCCTTGGCTTCATGGAGCACGGCCACCGGCGACCCGAGCCCGACCAATTGGTCGTCAAGCTCGACCCCTCGACCGGCACGCGCCTGGTCCTCGACGCACACCGCGCGGATTTGGCGGGCCCGCAGGCGATCACTTTGGACATGGAGTTCGCCGAGGAGGGCGGCGAGGCGCCCACTCCTTATGAGGTGCTCTTGCTCGACGCGATGCAAGGCAACGCGGTGCGCTTCACCAGACAGGACTCGGTCGAGGAGACTTGGCGCATCTACGAAACCCTGCTGGGACAACCGCCGCCGGTGCACCCCTATGCGCCGGGCACGTGGGGGCCGGCCGAGGCCGAGAAGCTGGTCGCCGGCCATGGCGGCTGGCACGGACCTTGGATCGCATCGTGACGCCCCCCAAGGGAGCATCCCCGAAGGGCGGCTCGGCGAAGAACGGTGCAGCGAAGGGGACTACCGCTGGAGGGACGACGAAGGCGAAAGGGCGAGAGGCGAATACTCCGAAGAAACAAGCCCCACGCGCGCGTGCGGGGCTTGTTAACAAGACAAGTTCTGTTAAGGAGACCGCGCGCGCGCAGGGCACCCCAAAAACAGCAACACAACCCCAGAGCGCCGCCGCACCCTCCCCCTTCCCCCCGATCGCCGACTACGCCTTCCTCTCGGACTGCCACACCGGCGCCCTGGTCGCCCCCGACGGGACGATCGACTGGCTGTGCGTGCCCCGCTTCGACGCCCCCAGTGTGTTCGGCTCGCTGCTGGACCGCCAGGCCGGTGGCTTTCGCTTCGGGCCGTTCGGGATCAATGTGCCGACAGCACGCACCTATGAGCCGGGCACCAACATCCTGCTCACGACCTGGAAGACGACGAGCGGTTGGGTGATCGTGCGCGAGGCCCTGATCCTGGGGCCGAGGCGCGGCGAGGACCTGATCACGCCGCACACCAGGCCGCCGGCCGACCAGGACGCCGACCATGTGCTTGTGCGCGTCGCGATGTGCTTGGACGGCGAGGTCGAGATGGAGCTGACCTGCGAACCGGTCTTCGACTATGGGCGGGCTCCCGCGGATTGGGCCGTGAGCGAGGAGGGCCACCGCGCCGACGCAAGCGGCGCAGGGCAGACGATCAGGCTGCAGACCGACATGGCAGTGGGCGTGGAGGGCGATTGGGTCAGGGCAAGGCACGTGCTCAAACAGGGCGATCAGATCTACTGCTCGCTGTCGTGGGCCGAGGAGCTGGCGGCACCCGAAGACGTGCACGACGCCAACGCTCGCCTTGCCCACACAGCCAAGTTCTGGCGCGACTGGCTCGGCCGAGCGCGCATACCCGACCACCGCTGGCGCGACCCGATCCAGCGCTCGGCGCTGACGATCAAGGGCCTCACCTACATGCCGACGGGTGCGACGGTGGCGGCGCTCACCACCTCATTGCCCGAGACGCCGGGTGGCGAGCGCAACTGGGACTACCGCTACACATGGCTGAGGGACTCGACCTTCACGCTGCAGGCTTTGCACTACCTGAACCTGGACTGGGAGGCGGAGGAGTTCATGCAGTTCGTCGCCGACCTGGAGCCCAACAAGGACGGGGGGCTTCAGATCATGTATGGGATCGACGGGCGCAGAGACCTGACCGAGACCACACGAGACGATCTCTCCGGCTATGCCGGAGCGGCCCCCGTGCGGATCGGAAACGGAGCGTTCGACCAGCGCCAGAACGACGTGTTCGGCGCGGCGCTCGACTCGATCCTGCTACACACGCGCCGCTCCGAACGACTGCCGCGCAGACTGTGGCCGATCGTGCAGGCACAGGCGGAATGTGCGACGAAGGTTTGGCGCAAGCCCGACCAAGGGATCTGGGAGGCGCGAGGCAAGCCTCAGCATTACGTGTCCTCGAAGCTGATGTGCTGGGTGGCGATGGACCGCGCGTCGAAGCTTGCGCACATGCGCGGCAACGCCAAGCTCAAGGAGACCTGGCACGCCACCGCCGAGGAGATCAGGGCGGACATCCTGACCCACGGGCTGACCAACGATGGGGTGCTGCGCCAGCACTACGACACCGACGCGCTCGACGCCTCGAACCTACTGGCGGCGATCTTCGGCTTCTTGCCGGGCGACGACGAGCGTTTGCGCGCAAGCGTGCTGGCGATCGCGGAGGACCTGACCGAGGACGGCTTCGTGCTTCGCTACCGCACCGAGGAGACCGACGACGGCATGTCGGGCAAGGAGGGGAGCTTCTTGATCTGCTCCTTCTGGCTGGTGTCGGGGCTGGCCGTTGTCGGCGAGCACCAGCACGCCAGGGATCTGATGGAAAGGCTGCTGAGGGTGGCTTCGCCGCTCGGACTCTATGCGGAGGAGTTCGACACTTCCACAGGGCGCCACTTGGGCAACTTCCCGCAGGCCTTCTCGCATCTCGCCCTGATCGAGGCGGGCGCGAGGATCATCCTCAACGAGCGTCTGGCGGAGATCTCCTGATGAGCGGCCGTGAGCACGCCTGCGGCACAGGCACAATCGCCGCCCGCCGAAACCGACGAGAAGGAGGCCTGAGGTGAGCGAGCACTATGACGCGATAATCGTCGGCAGCGGCGCGGGCGGCGGCACCTTGGCGCGCCACCTGGCGCCTTCTGGCAAGCGGATCCTGCTGCTCGAGCGCGGCGATTGGCTGCCGCGCGAGCCTCAGAACTGGGACGCGGGTGACGTGTTCGTGGAGAACAGGTACATCTCCAAGGACACCTGGTACGACGGGGAGGACAAACCGTTCCAGCCGCAGGTCCACTACTACGTGGGTGGGGCCACCAAGCTTTACGGCGCGGCGCTGTATCGGATGAGAGAGGAGGACTTCGGCGATCTGCGCCACCACGGCGGGCTCTCCCCCGCGTGGCCGATCTCATATGCGGAGATGGAGCCCTACTACTGCAAGGCCGAGCAGATGTACGAAGTGCACGGATCGCGCGGCGAGGACCCGACCGAACCGCCGGCCTCGGCGCCCTACCCGCACCCGGCCGTGTCGCACGAGCCGCGCATCGCGGCGCTCTCCGATGCGTTTGCCGCGGCCGGCCTGCATCCATTCCATGCGCCTTGCGGGGTGATGCTCAACGAGGCAAACACGCCCTACAGCGCCTGCGTGAGGTGCTCCAGCTGCGATGGCTTTCCTTGCTTGGTGCACGCCAAGTCAGACGCGGAGGTGTTGGGGGTGCGCCCGGCGCTCGAGCACCCGAACGTGACGCTGCTCACCAACGCGGAGGCGGTCGAGTTGCGCACGGATGCCACAGGCAGGCAGGTCACCGAGGTTGTGGTGGAGCGGAGCGGGGGCGAGGGAAACGGTGCCGCGGGCAACGAGGGCGCCGGCAAGAGCGTGCGAGAAACCTTCACGGCGGACATCGTGGTCGTCTCCTGCGGCGCGGCCAACACCGCCAAGCTGCTGCTGCGCTCGGTCTCGGACGCCCACCCGAAAGGGCTGGCCAACGGCTCAGACCAAGTGGGGCGCAACTACATGTTCCACAACTCCCAGGCGGTGCTGGCCATCTCCAAGGAGCCCAACCCCACGGTCTTTCAGAAGACATTGGGCGTAAACGACTACTACTTCGCGAGCGACGCTTGGGAGTATCCGATGGGCAACATCCAGATGGTGGGCAAGTCGGTGGCGCCAATGTATAGAGGCGAGAAGCCGCTAATGACCAAGTTGGCGCCGAGCTTCTCCTTGCAGGACATCGCCGAGCATGCGGTCGACTTTTGGCTCTCCACCGAGGACTTGCCCCAGGCCGAGAACCGGGTGACACTCGATAAGGACGGCAACGTGAGGCTTGCTTACAAGGCGAGCAACAACACGGCCAGAGACCGCCTGTTCGAGCAGCTGCGCTCGCTGCTGGGCCACTTGGGAATGCACGAGCACCATCTGGTGCCGAGGTGGGCCTACCTGGAGAACAAGATCCCGGTCGCGGGGGTCGCCCACCAGGCGGGCACCTGCCGCTTCGGCTCGGACCCGGCTTCCTCGGCGCTGGACAGCGACTGCAAAGCGCACGAAGTGGACAACTTGTATGTGGTCGACACGAGCTTCTTTCCGAGCATCTCGGCGGTCAACCCGGCGCTGACGGCGATGGCGAACGCGCTTCGGGTGGGCGACCATCTGTTGGGGCGCTTGTGAAGCGGCTCGCGCTCGGGGAGCGCCTCGCGAGCAGCCTCGCCGAGGGTCGCCTGTGAGAAAGGTCGTCATCGTGGGCGGCGGTTTCGGCGGCCTGGCCGCCGCGCACGAGCTGCGTCGCGCAGACGTGGAGGTGACGGTGGTCGACCGGATGCACCACCACCTGTTCCAGCCGCTGCTCTATCAGGTGGCGGGCGGCGGGCTCGCGGCGGGCGAGTGCGCGGAGCCGATCAGGACGGCGGTCGGGCGCAACTCGAATACGACGGTTTTGATGGCCGAGGCGACGGGGCTGGATGCCGAGAAGCGCATCTTGACGCTCGACGACGGTGAGGAGCTGGGATACGACAGCCTGATCGTGGCTTGCGGCGCCAGGACCTCCTATTTCGGCAAAGACGAGTGGGAGCAGGCGAGCTGCGGGTTGAAGACGCTCAAAGACGCATTGGATATGCGCAACAAGATCTACGCCGCCTTCGAGCGGGCCGAGCGCTCGGAGGACCCGACCGAGCAACGCGAATGGATGACTTTCGTGGTGATCGGCGGAGGCCCGACGGGCGTGGAGATCGCGGGCGAGCTGGCGCTGCTCTCGACTTATGGCATGAAGCGGGGCTTCAGGAACATCGATCCGCGCAACGCGAAAGTGATCTTGCTCGACGCGGGCGAGCGCTTGACGGCAGCCTTCAGCGAGCGCCTGTCGGACAAGGTCGCCAAAGAGCTGGCCTCGCTCGGCGTGACGGTCAGAGAGGGGACGCGCGTAACCGGGATCGACGAGCGTGGGGTAACAGTCTCCGGCGGTGAGGGAAGCTCATCGGGGTCGCGCGATGCCTCCCATGCTCAGGACGCCGAGGAGCGGATCGAGGCGAGGACGGTGATCTGGGCGGCGGGCGTGGAAGCGGTGCCGTTCGCGGCCACGCTGGCCAAGGCGACGGGCGCAAAAACGGACAGGGCGGGGCGCGTTGAGATCGAAGCGGACCTGACGGTGCCGGGCCACCCGGAGATCACGGCGATCGGCGACGCCACCTCGCTGACCGACCCGGACGGCAAGCCATACCCGGGCCTTGCGACTGTGGCGATCCAGCAGGGGCGCCACGCGGCCAAGGGGATCGCGCTGGGCTCGAACGCGGCAGAGACGCCCTTCCACTATTTCGACAAGGGCGCGCTGGCGGTCGTGGGGCGGGGCAGGGCGGTTTGCGAAATCCGGGGCCACGAACTGTCCGGGCGACTCGCTTTCATGACTTACCTGACGGTCCACATGTACTACTTGGGTGGCGTGAAGGGCAACCGCGTGAAGGTGATGATCGACTGGATAGGGGCCCGGCTGGGCTTCCCGGAGAATCAGGTGATCGAAGACACGCTCGCCGAGGTCCAGCGCGGCACCGCGGGTGAGGCCCCGCGATGAGGACACGCGGCGCACGGCGTCGAGGCCCGGGCACGCCTCCCGGGGCGAGGACGGTGGAGCGATGAAGGCGATCGACCCGAGGCTGGGCCGGTACGCGAAGGCCACTCGGACGTTTCTGGGGATCTCGGTGTGCCTGGGCTCGGTGGGGGCGCTACTGATCGTGGCCCAAGCTTGGCTGCTGGCCGAAATCGTGGCGGGCGCCTTCTCGCACGGCAAGAGCTTGGCGGGGGTGCGGACGCCGCTTACGTTGCTGGCGGGCGTGGTGGTGGCGCGCGCGGCCTTGGTTTGGGCGGCGGAGCTGGCGGCGGCCAAGAGCTCGGCCGAAGCCAAGTCGCAACTGCGGGGCGCCCTGCTTGAGCGGGTCGCGCGCTTGGGCACGGACCCCTCGCGGAGGGAGCGCAGCGGCGAAGTGGCGGTCCTGGCCACGCGCGGGGTGGACGCGCTGGACGGCTACTTCTCGCTGTATCTGCCCCAATTGCTGCTCGCGGCGATCGTGCCGGTGGTGGTGCTGGTGGCGATCTTCTCCGAGGACTGGATCTCGGGCGCGATCGTGGCCTTCACGATCCCCCTCATCCCGCTGTTCATGGCGCTCGTGGGCGCCACCACCCGCGAGAAGATGGACCGCCAGGTGCGCACCTTGGAACGTTTGGGCGGGCACTTCTTGGACGTGGTGGCGGGACTGCCGACTTTGAAGGTGTTCGGGCGCGCAAAGGCCCAAGCGCGACGCATCGAAGAGATCTCCGAGCGCTACCGGACTGCCTCGATGGCGACGTTGAAGGTGACGTTCATGTCGTCGCTGATCTTGGAGCTGGTCGCGACGATCTCGGTGGCCTTGGTGGCGGTCGCGATCGGGCTGCGATTGATGGGCGGCGAGCTGGCCTTGCAAGGGGCGCTGTTCGCGCTGGTGTTGGCCCCGGAGGCCTACCTTCCGTTGCGCAAGTTGGGCGCCAACTACCACGCGAGCGCCGAGGGCATGGCGGCGGCCGAGCAGGTGTTCGCGCTGCTGGAGGACGCACCCCGGGAGGTGGCCGGCGTGGTCGGTGCGGTCGGCGCTGTCGGTGCGACCGGCCCGGTCGGCGACGAGGCCGACGGGGCGGGGCTTGCGACGGTGGGACTCGACGCTCCCGACCTGGCGCTCGAGGACATCGAGGTGGACGGCCTCTGCGTGCTCTACCCAGGCCGTCCCGAGCCGGCGCTGTGGGACGTGTCGCTGGAGGTCCGGGCCGGCGAAGTGGTGGCCTTGGCGGGCCCGAGCGGCTGCGGCAAGTCCACGCTGTTGAGCGTGCTGCTCGGCTTCACCGAGCCGACCGCGGGCTCTGTGCGGGTCGGCGGAATCGAGCTCGAGGGGCTCGCGCTGGACTCGTGGCGGGCGCAGATCGCTTGGGTGCCACAGAGGCCCCACCTGTTCAGCGGCTCGATCGCCGAGAACGTGCGAATCGGTCGAGGGGACGCCTGCGATGAGGATGTGGAAGAGGCGTGCGTAGCGGTTGGCTTGGGCCCTCTGCTGGCGAGCCTGCCGCAAGGCATCCACACGCGGCTCGGGGCGCGCGGTTCGGGCATCTCCGCCGGGGAGCGCCAGCGAGTGGGCTTGGCCCGCGCGTGGGTGAGGGACGCGAAGCTGTTGCTACTCGACGAGCCGACGGCCAACCTGGACGGGGAGACCGAGCGGGAGGTGCTCGAAGCGACCCGGCGTTTGGCGGAGGGACGCACCGCGATCGTGGTGGCCCACCGCCCGGCGCTCTTGGCCTTGGCCGACCGCGTGGTCGATCTGGGCCGCTCGCTCGATGAGGGCCCTCGCACGAGCCTCGCAGCGCCCGCCGCGCCGGAGCGGCTCGACGTCGCGGAGGTGCTCGCATGAGTGTGCTCGACGCCGGCGTGGGCCGCGAGAGCGCCCGCGCGCCACAGGCTCCCTTGCGCCAGACGCTCGCCTTCGCCCGCCCCGCCGCGGGGCGCTTGGCGCTTGCGACGCTGCTGGGAGCCGGCTCGGTGGCCGCGGCGATCGGGCTGATCGCGACCTCGGCTTGGCTGATCTCGCGCTCCTCCCAGCGCCCCCAAGAGTCGGCTGTGGCCGTGGCGATCGTGGGCGTCCAATTCTTCGCGCTGGCCCGGGGTCTTTGCCGCTATGGCGAGCGCTTGGTCGGCCACGACGCGGCGTTCAGGGCGCTCGCGGACCTGCGCGTGAGGATGTACGAGCGCTTGGAGCGTCTCGCCCCCTTGGGCCTGCCCGCGTTCGCCGACGGCCAGCTCTTGGCGCGGCTCGTGCACGACATCGACTCCTTGCAAGACCTGCTCCTGAGGGTCGTGCCCCCCTTCGCGATCGCCTCGCTCGTGGGCGCCGCCACTGTCGCCTTGGTGTGGTGGATGCTGCCCGCGGCCGGCGCGATTCTGCTGGCGGGCCTGTTGATCGCGGGTGTGTTCGTGCCTTGGCTGACCGGCCGCTTGGCCGCGCGCGGCGAGGCGCGCCAAGCCGAGGCGCGGGGGCGCTTGACGGTGTCGGTGCTCGACCTGATCGAAGGCGCACCCGAGCTGGTGGCCAACGGCGCGGCGCCGGCCCAGCTGGAGCGCGCCAAGGCGGCCGACACGCAGCTGACGGCGATCGCCGCACGCGGGGCGCGCACAGCCGGGATCGGCCAGGGCTTGACGACCTTGTGTTGCGGCCTTGCGATGTGGGGCGGCTTGGCGGTGGGCGTCGCGGCGGTCCACTCCGGTCGCATGGACGGGGTCCTGCTTGCCGGCATCGCCTTGATCCCGCTAGTGGCCTTCGAGCTGGTGGGCGCCTTGCCGGGAGCGACCCAGACGCTGCAGCGCATACGCGGGGCGGGGGCACGCGTTCAGGAAGCGCTCGTGGCCCTGCCGACCGTCGCCGAGCCCCCGCATCCCGCCGAGCTCTCGAGCCGAGCCCCGCACGACGGTCCCTCCCCCATCTTGAAGGCGCGCGCTTTGAGTTGTGCCTATCCGGGCTGTGGGCGCCCGGCGCTAACCGACATCGACCTGGACCTCGCGCCGGGCCGGCGAGTGGCGATAGTGGGGCGCAGCGGCGCGGGCAAGTCGACCTTGGCGGGTGCTTTGCTGCGATTCATCGACTACTCCGGTTCGGTGACGCTCGACGGGACCGAGATCGCGCGCGCCGGCGGCGAGGATGTGCGGCGGCTGGTCGGCTTGGTCAGCCAGGACGCGCACGTGTTCGACAATACGATCGAAGAGAACTTGCGTCTTGCCAAGCGGGGAGCGAGCTCGGCCGAACTGGAAGCGGCGCTCGACGAGGCGCGGCTGCTCGACTGGGTGCGGGAGCTGCCGGGCGGCCTGCAGACCGAGGTGGGCGAGCGCGGCGCGCGCATGTCCGGCGGGCAGCGCCAACGCCTGGCTTTGGCCCGCGCGCTCTTGGCGGACTTCCCGATCTTGATCGCCGACGAGCCGGGCGAGCACCTGGACACCGACACGGCGGATGGGATCGTCGAGGACCTGCTCTCCGCCTCGCAGGAGCGGGCGGTCTTGTTGATTACACATCGATTCGCGGGCCTCGAGCAGGCCGACGAAGTGCTTGTGCTCGACGAGGGGCACGTCACAGAACGGGGCACCCACGAAGAACTGATCGCCCGTGACGGCTGGTACGCGGCGGTCGCCGAGCGCGAGCACAGTCTCGGCCCCCTGCGCGAATCGGGAAGCCCGGACATGCTTCACACGGGATCCCCGGAACGCGATTTCGGTGAGGGCGAAACATGACAAACGACTTGGCGCGCTGGCAGTTCGCGACCACGAGCATCTACCACTTCCTGTTCGTGCCGGTCACGATCGGCCTGGCGTTTTTGGTGGCCCTCCTGCAAACGGCTTGGTATCGCAACCAGCGGGCGGGCGGGGAGGCAGCCGGGTTGCAATACAAGCGGGTCACTCGCTTCTTTGGCACTTTGCTCTTGATCAACGTCGCGGTGGGCGTCGTCACCGGCTTGGTGCAAGAGTTCGAGTTCGGGATGAACTGGTCGTCCTACTCGCGCTTCGTGGGCGACGTGTTCGGAGGCCCGCTCGCGATGGAGGGCTTGGCGGCCTTCTTCTTGGAGTCCACCTTCTTGGGTTTGTGGATATTCGGCTGGGACCGGCTGCCCAAGCGGATACACCTGGCCTGCATCTGGCTGGTCGCCGTCGGCTCGATGCTCTCGGCGCTGTTCATATTGGCCGCCAACTCCTGGATGCAACACCCAGTCGGCTAC
>Ga0265338_10008871_pt1 | contig 12124 bp, 10 predicted proteins | sample 42126metaG_FD_193579 | JGI IMG/M metagenome (GOLD analysis project Ga0265338, IMG submission 193579) | Rhizosphere microbial communities from Carex aquatilis grown in University of Washington, Seatle, WA, United States - 4-21-26 metaG | ecosystem: Host-associated > Plants > Roots > Rhizosphere... | reverse complement strand
CCTCATCGCCGGCCTGCTCATGATGCTGTCAGCCCGGTTCGTGCTGCGATCATCGTTCTTCCAGATCGAGCGCGAAAGCGACCCCGCACGCTGATCAGCGGGTAGGACAGCCAACCGGCCCGCGCCACGGCTGGCCGGCCACACCCGGAGAACGCCGCGACCGGAACCCGGCTGGCTTGGCCGTCACCTTCCGGCGATGTTGGCCAGGCGCTTCCGCATCGCCTGCGTCAGCGGATCCCCGGGGGGCAGGACCCGTTCGCAGCGCGCGAGGGTATCGCGCAGCAAGCTCGTCGCGTCGGTCAGCCGGCCCACGGCATCGTAGGCATGCGCCAGACTCGCCCGGCGCGCCAGGGCATCCGGGTGATCGGCGCCCAGGACCCGCTGATACGCCTCGCAGGTTTGCTCATAAAGCTGGATTGCGGATGCCATCCGGCCGGCCGCGTGGTAGGCGGCGGCGAGGTTGCCGCGGACCGCGATCGTATCCAGATGATCGGGGCCCAGGATGCGTTCCCGGTCGGCGAGAGTGCGCTTGTACGCCGGCAGCGCGTCCTTGATCCGGCCGTCGGCCAGGTAGGCCTCAGCGAGCTTCTCCCGGGTGCTCAGGGTGTCGGGATGCTGGGGCTCCTGCAGGCGCTCGCGGTCGGCGAGCGTGCGCTGGTACAGCCGGATCGCCTCAGGGAACTGGCCCGCGGCACGGTGCGCCGCAGCGAGATCCTCCCGCACGCTGAGCGTGTCGAGGTGGTCAGCCCCGCGGACGCGTTCGTAGCTGGCGGCCGCCGCGCCGAGGATGATGATCGCGTCGGCCAGCTGGTCCGCGGCCATTGAGGCACGGCCGAGATTGCGCTGGACCGCGATCGTGCCGGGATGATACGGCCCGAGCGTGCGGGCCCGGTCGGTCAGGACCCACTGGAACCACGAGACGGCCTCCGCCGCCCGCCCGGCCGCCAGGTACGCATCAGCCAGCCGCTGGTCGGCCAGCACGGTGTCCGGGTGGCCCGGCCCCAGGACGCGCTCGCCGACTGCGGCGAGTTCTCTCCAGTACACAACCGCAGGGCCGGTCAGCCGGGCCAGGTCCAGGCTCCGCCCAGCGCGGAAAAGCAGCGGGCGGCTGTCTTCCGCCCAGAGCAGGTCTCCTGCGGCCTCCTGCAGGCTGGCAGCACATGACCGCAAGTCCGTGGCCAGCCACGGCTGCCGATCGTCAGCCGGCCACACTTCCAGCAGCGCGCTGGCGGCCGCTCGCACCGCCCGATGCATCGCCCCGTCAGGCATCGCGGCCCGGGCCGCCGCCTGAACCACCGGGCTCATCCGGACCACCGGCGGCGTGGCCGCCCGATCGACGGACAGCAATCCCGCCCCCGCCAAGGTGACCAGCGCGCGCCAGGGACGCTCTGGGTCCGCCGGGTCTCCGCCGTTGTCATCCGCCAGGTATTCCAGCGTTGCCGAGGTGGTGAAGACCGCGCCCGGAATCCCATGACCGTCAAGGAGCTCGGCCAGCGCCAGCATGGACTGGGCGTCACCCCCTGGCGACAGGCGGTCAGCCTGCTCGACGCAGAACGTCCAGGTGATCGCAGCGGCCGGCGGCTCGGCCATCTGCTCCCGCCGCTGCGCAAAATTCTCCAGGTAATCGCGGCAGGTTTGTCCCGAACTTGCGATCACCGAGCTGGCCTGGGCAAGCGCGAGCGGCTCGCAGCCCAGGCCCTCCACGAGGTCTACCTCTCCGATGCGCTGGCCCGGGTCGGCGTGGAGGCGGCCCGTCAGGTAGGTCAGGGCCTCACGGGTGCTGAAAGCGCCGACCGGCAGGACACGCGCCTGGTGCTCGGTGGAGATGGTCGCGGAATCCGCGGTGGTGATCAGGACCATGCCCCCAGGCCCGCCCGGCCAGAGCCCGTCCAGATCCGCCGCGTGGGACAGGTCGCCGAGCACCACGAGCCATGGTCGGCTGGTCCCGCCCAGCCAACTGAGGAAGCGGGCCGCGACCGACTCGGCATCACCAGAAAGCTCGGTCCCCATCGCTGTCACCGCGGCCTCCGCGTAGCCGGACAGCACCGACGCCCGGCTCGTGGCCACGACCCAGACCAGCAAGTCCACGTCGCGGGTGTGCCACAACGACTCGGCGAATGACACCGCAAGCTGGGTCTTGCCGCACGAATCCAGCCAGTCGCGCGACCCCATCGCACCTACCCAGCCGGGCACCAGCACCACCGCGCTGCCCGGAACCAGGGCCGCCCCAAGAGCAGGCGCGCTTTCCGGCCTGGCCATGAAACCATCGGCCAGCGGAGGCACCGCGCCTGACCGGACCGGCCACGCGATCTCCCCGGCCCGTGACCCAGCGGGTGCCCGGCTGCCCACAGCCGCTACCCGTGACCAGGATCCGGCGCTGTTTCCGGACTGCGGGATGAGCCCGAAAAGACCATCTTATATATCATCTTTTATAGTTATGTGTCACCGTAATCATGTGTGCTCTATTAAGTCATTGAGAAAGACGCTCACGGTGCTGGCCACGTTAGTATCCGCGCTACTCCGGGGCAAGCCAACGCGCTATTTAGGGTGGATGACCGCCAGCCCGGCTCCTGATCCGGCCAATGCGAAGCGCGACCGGCACGGGTCATCAGGTGTTGGGTAAATCGGTTCGGCCAGCATGCCGGTTGATGACGGCAGCGATCCGCAGGCCGTGACCGGGCGGAAGTGCGGGAGCCTGGAGTAACAACTTTCCGGCTACTGCATCGCGCGTCATGAGGCCGCGGCGGCGGCCCGGGTGATCGCTGGCCCCGCCATCGCCGCGGGCCGCGCCCGACGCCCCCGAGCCTGGCCAGGAGCCGCCCACGTACCGGGTTCGCGGACTAACCCCAGGTCAAGCGCATGGTGACGGTTTCCCGAAGTTTCGCACCGAAAGCGCCGGGCGCGCGGGTTCGCCTGTTACAGGAACGTTAACTGAATTAGTTGCGATCCGTACCCGCTGCGACTGATTCGGTTGATTTCATGGTTCCTGTCTGCGAAGATCGGGACACTCATCGCGGAGTACCGCGCTGACCTGGGGGGTCGGCCGCCCTGACTGTGCCGAGACGAGGAATGCCCGCCTGACATGACCGACACTGACGCACCCGCGGCGGACGGCCGTCGGCCGAGCCCTGCGGCCGACGGCCCCAGGGCCGGGAGCCATGCGGCGGCCTCCCGGGCCGGGCCCGACCCGGCCGATGACGCGATCCCCGCGATCGAGCTGGCGGGCGTGGCCAAGGAATTCCACGCCCGGGGCGAGGTGGTCGCTGCGGTGCGCGGGATCGACCTGGCTATCCGCCAGGGGGAGTTCTTCTCCATGCTCGGCCCATCCGGCTGCGGAAAGACCACCACGATGCGGATGGTCGCGGGGTTCGAGGACCCCACCCGGGGCACGGTAAGCCTGCAGGGCCGCGATGTCACCTGGGAGCCACCGAACAAACGCGACGTCAACATGGTATTCCAGTCCTACGCGCTGTTCCCGCACATGAACGTCTTCGAGAATGTCGCATTCGGGCTGCGGCGCAAGAACGTCGCGAAGGACCGGATCACCCAGCAGGTGGGCGAGATTCTCGAGATCGTCGACCTGACCGGCCGCGAGCAGCGCCGGCCCCGTGAGCTCTCCGGCGGCCAGCAGCAGCGGGTGGCCCTGGCCCGGGCGCTGGTCAATCACCCGAAAGCACTGCTGCTCGATGAGCCGCTGGGCGCCCTGGACCTCAAGCTCAGGCAGGCCATGCAGGTCGAGTTGAAGCGGATCCAGCGTGAGGTCGGCATCACCTTCGTCTACGTGACGCATGATCAGGGCGAGGCGCTGACCATGTCGGACCGGATCGCCGTGATGAACGACGGGGTCATCGAGCATCTCGGCTCCCCGCGGGAGATTTATGAGCACCCTTCCACCCGTTTCGTAGCCGGGTTTATCGGCACTTCCAACCTGCTCACCGGGCGCGTTAGCAGGGTGACCGGCGGGAACGCGGTCATCGAGGTCGGACCGGACGAGCGGATCGTCGTCCCGGTGGGCCACCGGGCCTGCGGCCCGGGCGATGAGATCGAGGTCACGGTGCGGCCGGAGAAGATCGGCCTCACCCTCGCGCCCCCCACGGGCATCGGCTGCGCGCTGCGCGGCACCGTGACCGAGGTTGTCTACCTCGGCACATCAACGAACTTCAACATCACCACGTCCACCGGTGCGGACGTGGTGGTGTTCGTCCAGAACGCCGCCGCCGCGGACGACGCCGCTGTCGTGCACCGCGGCGACGATGTCTGGCTGTCCTGGGATCCCCAGTACTCATATGCGATCGGAAGTAGCGTGTGATGACCGAGAACAACTTTCCTGACGACGATCCTGTGCTGATGCGCGGCATGACCCAGCGTCGCCGCAGTGGTATCGGCCGTGCCATGGCGCCCGGGTACAGCCGCCGCGAGGCGTTCGGGCTCGGCGGGCTGGCCGCGATGGGCCTGGGGCTGGCGGCCTGTGGCGTTGCGGGGGCCGGCAAGGCGTCAAGCACCGGCCAGGTGCAGAGCGCGGCGAAGAAGTTCTGGGCCGGCAAGAAGAAGCACGGTCATGTGAACTTCGCCAACTGGCCGCTCTACATCGACACGAGTCACGAGACGCTGAAGAAGTTCACCGCGACGACCGGCATCACCGTGAGCTACGCGGAAGTGATCCAGGACGACCCGTCATGGTTCGCGAAGATCGACCCGATCATCCGGTCAGGCCAGTCCATCGGGTACGACGTGATGGTCGTCACCGACGGATTCGAGTTCTCCGAACTGGTCGCGCTGGATGAACTGATCCCGCTGGACCAGACCATGCTGGCCAACTTCCACAAGTACGCGTCGAAGAAGTTCCAGAACCGGTCCTTCGACCCCGGGAACACCTACAGCATCCCGTGGGCCTCCGGCAGCACCGGCATCGCCTGGAACCCGAAGTACATCACCACCCCCGTCACCAGCATCAACGATCTGTGGAACCCGGCCTACAAGGGCCACGTCGGCATGATGTCCGACATCCAGGAGATCGGGAACTTCGGCATGATCAAGCTCGGGATCGACCCGCAGTCGTCGAAGCCCGCGGACTGGCAGAAGGCCGCGACCGCGCTGACCCAGCAGCGGAACGCGGGCATCGTGCGCCAGTACTACGACCAGTCCTACATCAACGCGCTGACCAAGGGCGACACCTGGATCACCATGGCCTGGTCCGGTGACATCTTCCAGCAGAACCTCTCCTCGGGCTCGAACCTGCAGTTCGTGGTGCCCAAGGAGGGCGGCAACATCTGGACCGACAACATGATGATCCCGAAGTACGCGCAGAACCCGGTCGACGCGATGACGCTGATCGACTGGTTCTACAAGCCCGAGATCGCCGCCATGCTCACCGAGTCCATCAACTACATCACGGCCGTGCCGTCCGCGCGGCCCCTCATCGTGACGGCTGCGAGCAAGGCCAAGGGGACCGACAAGCAGACCCTGACCGAAGTGGCCGACAGCACGCTGGTCTGGCCGACCGCCGCTGTCTACAACCGGCTCTTCAACTACGTGGACGTGAGCGGCAAGCTGAAGGACCAGTACTCCTCCATCTTCCAGCCCGTCGTCGCGGGCTAGCTGCGGTGCGCAGACTCCGCTCGACGCTCGTTCCCTACCTGCTCATCCTGCCCGGCGGGCTGTGGCTGGTGGTGTTCTTCGCGGCCCCGCTGATCTTCCTCATCTCCATGTCCACCCAGACCGGGGATGTGGTCAGCGGGTTCACCCAGAACTTCAACTGGCACAACTACGTCACGGGATTCAGCGACTACCACAGCCAGTTCATCCGGTCGCTGCTCTACGGCGGGCTGGCGACAGTGCTGTGCATCGTGCTGTCTTACCCGACGGCGTACTGGATCGCCTTCCGTGGCGGTGCCCGCAAGTCCACCTACCTGTTCCTGATCCTGCTGCCGTTCTTCGTTTCCTTCGTGCTCCGGACGATCTCCTGGCAGTACATCCTCGGTGACAACGGCCTGATCCTTGAGCCGCTGAAGTCGCTCGGCATCGTGTCGCAGAACTTCCGGGTCCTGGCCACGGGCACGGCGGTGGTCGGCGGGCTCACCTATAACTACCTGCCGTTCATGGTGCTGCCGATCTACGTGGCGCTGGAGCGGATCGACTTCCGGGTGGTGGAGGCGGCCTACGACCTGTACGCGAACCGCGTGCAGGCGTTCACGAAGGTGATCCTGCCGCTCTCGCTGCCCGGTGTGTTCGCCGGGGTGCTGCTCAACTTCGTGCCCGCGGCGTCCGACTACGTGAACGCGGCGGTGCTCGGCGGCCCGAACAACACGATGATCGGCAACATCATCCAGGACGAGTACCTCAGCCTGCAGAATTACCCGATCGGCGCGGCCCTCTCGTTCACTCTCATGGCCATCCTGCTGATCGGGATCTTCGTGTACGCCCGGGCGCTGGGCACCGAGCAGGTCCTGGAGGCGGGGGCCGCATGAGCGTTTCCGTCCAGGCGCCGCCGGAAGGCCCTGGCCTCCGCCCGGAGCCGCCGCGGCCACCCCGGCGGCGGCGCCGGAAGCGGGTCGGCGACCGGCTGCTGTTCCTTTACACGTGGGTGGTCATCGTCTGGCTGGCCCTGCCGATCGCCGCGGTCGTCCTGTTCAGCTTCAACAACCCCCGGGGCCGCTTCAACTACACCTGGGTGGGCTTCACCCTGAAGTGGTGGGGCCCCAAACTGTTCGAGTACCCGTCGCTGACCAAGGCGATGGCCAACTCGATCGTCATCGGCGTCATCGCCACCCTGCTCGCCACCATCCTCGGCACCTTCATCGGGCTCGCCCTCGGCAAGTACCGGTTCCGCGGCCAGGGCGCGACAAACCTGGTCCAGTTCGCCGCGATCTCGGCACCGGAGATCGTGCTGGGCTCGTCGCTGCTGACCTTCTTCATCACGCTGCGGCTGCCGCTCGGCTACATCACGATCATCATCGCGCACGTCGCGTTCTGCGTGTCGTTCGTGGCGATCACGGTGCGGTCCAGGGCGCTGACCCTCGATCCCTACATCGAGGAAGCCGCGCGTGATCTCGGGGCCGGGCCGTGGGACACCTTCCGGCTGGTCACCCTGCCGATGATCTGGCCCGGCGTGCTGGCCGGGGCGCTGCTCGCGTTCGCGCTGTCCATCGACGACTTCATCACCACCAACTTCGTGGCCGGCCTGCAAGTGCAGACCTACCCGCTGTGGATCTGGGGCGCCACCAAGGAAGGCCTGCCGCCGCAGGTGGACGTGATGGGAACGATCATCTTCGCGGCCGGGGTGCTGATCGCCATCACCAACGCGGTGCGGTCCCGGCGCCGCCCGGCATGACCTCCCGGGAGTTGGCGGCCGGCTCCCGCGCCGTCGGCTCACTGGCCGGTCACCCCGCGGTGGCCAGCGGGCTGGTGGCGGACTCGCTGACGGGTGCCAAGCCCGTCCCGTACTGGCTCGACCAGCCCGGCGCACCGGAACCCGAGCCGGCCCTGGCCGGCCGCACGACCGCGGGCCTCGCCGTGATCGGCGGCGGGTTCACCGGGCTGTGGACCGCGCTGCTGGCCAAGGAGCGGGACCCGTCATCGGACGTGGTCGTGCTGGAGGCCCGGACGGCGGCCTGGGCCGCGTCCGGGCGCAACGGCGGGTTCTGCTCGGCCAGCCTCACTCATGGGCTGGCCAACGGCCTGCAGCGGTTCGGCGGGGAGATCGAGACCCTGGAGCGGCTCGGCCGGCGCAACCTGGATGAGATCGGCGGCGCGGTGGCCCGGTACGGGATCGACTGTGGCTTCGAGCGCACCGGGGAGCTGACCGTCGCGACGGAAGCCTGGCAGCTGGCGGCGCTGCAGGAGAATGCGCAGGCCGCCTGGGCGCTGGGCGGTGCGCCGGAACTGCTGGACCGCGACCGCGTCCGCGCCGAGATCGACTCGCCGGCCTACCTCGGTGGCCTCTGGGATCGCGACGGGTGCGCCCTGGTGGATCCCGCGCGGCTCGCCTGGGGGCTGCGCCGGGCCTGCCTGGATGCCGGGGTGCGGATCCACGAGCACGCACCGGTGACCGCTGTCCGTGACGAGGGACATGCTGGCCTGCGGGTGCACACCGCCCGCGGCAGTGTGCTCACCGACCGGGCCGCCCTGGGCACTGGCGCGTACCGGCCGCTGCTGCGCAGGCTCCGGCACTATCTCGTGCCTGTCTACGACTACGTGCTGATGACCGAGCCGCTGTCGCCCGCGCAGCTGGCCGGCGTCGGCTGGCGGCACCGCCAGGGCGCCGGCGGCGCGGCCAACCAGTTCCACTACTACCGGCTCACCGCGGACAACCGGATCCTGTGGGGTGGCTACGACGCGGTCTACTACAACGGGGGCTTGATCACCTCGGGGCAGGATCAGCGCCCGGCGACCTTCGCCCTGCTCGCCGCGCAGTTCTTCGAGACGTTCCCGCAGCTGGAAGGGCTGCGGTTCAGCCATGCCTGGGGCGGCGTGATCGATACCTGCGCCCGGTTCTGCGCTTTTTACGGCACCGCCCACGGCGGCCGCCTGGCCTATGCGGCGGGCTATACCGGCCTCGGCGTCGGCGCGTCCAGGTTCGGCGCGAACGTCATGCTTGACCTGCTCGCCGGGGAGCAGACGGAGCGGACGGCGCTGTCGATGGTGCGCAGCAAGCCGGTGCCCTTCCCGCCGGAACCGGTGCGGTCCGCGGTCATCCAGCTCACCCGCGCGTCCATCGCCCGGGCCGACCGGAACGCCGGCCGCCGGGACCTCTGGCTGCGCACCCTCGACCGCCTGGGCCTGGGCTTCGACTCCTGACCTCCTTCCCCAACGGCCAGCGGGGTGGTCTCGCGTCAGGTCAACTCGATGGGGTTGGATCTTCCATAAACGCGGTGGCGTGATCGGCGACCGACTGGCGAAACGTTCGCGGCGCCGATCCGAGGATGTCGAACACCGTAGAGGTGATGAACGCCGGCCTTCCAATCGTGGCGCCCCACGCGGCGAGCAGCATGTCCACGACCGGGCGCGGCCAGCTTCCCTCCGTTTCGCTTCGGAACTCGTCCGGCGACAGCTCCTCAAATTTGATCCGACGCCCCAAGACGTCACCGATGATGCTCACCTGCTCTGCCTGACTCAGTGACTCGGGGCCGGTGAGGACGTAGTCGCCGCCAGCATGTCCGTGCTGATACAGGGTCCGCGCCGCGACGGCTGCCACGTCGCGGTCATCGACGGGCGCCGTCTCGGCCGCGCCGTAAGGCCACCGGACGACACCGTCGGCGCGAATCGCGGTCGCCCACCAGAACAACGCGTTCGACGCGAACATCCCCGGCCGGATGATCGTCGACTCGAGCCCGGCGGCCGCGATGAGCCGCTCAATATCGGCGTGGAGCACTGCCATTGGATTCGGTTGCTGGAAGAAAGGGTGCGGGGTTTGGTGCGGTGATGAGAGAAAGACGACACGCCGCGCGTAGGTTGCGAGACGCTCGACAACTGCCGGAGCAGTCGTCGGCGGGGCGGTCCAGACGAGGAAGACGGCACTGACACCTCGCAGCCCTGCGTCGAGCGATTCGGGCACGGTGAGGTCGCCGGTGACGACTTCGACGTTCGCTGGCAGCGTTGCCGCCGCCTCGAAGCGATGCGTGAGGGCGCGGACCGGCACGCCCGCGTCTATCAGCAGGTCGACAACGACGCGCCCAACCCGGCCGGTCGCTCCGGTGACGAGCACCGGAGGCAGTCCCGTTCGTGTCATGAGGACCTCGACGTCGTCCGTGGTAGGCGCACGGAGTGAATCATGCCATCTTCCTGGGAGCGGATGAAGATCATTACGCGGCGTTGCTGACGGGTTGATTCGAGGCGGCGGGCGGTCAGGCCAGTGGTGCTTCGCGCAGGAACCCGGTGATCCGCTGCCGGAGCGAGGCGGGGTCCAGGCCGTGCGCAGCGGCGTGGTCGGCAGGCGTGCCATAGTGGCGCAACTCTGCGCGGCCGACGCCGAGACTGAGCAAGCGGTGCGGTAGGTCAGCGAGCGCGTCGGCGGCCTCGCGGCTGGAGGTTCCGGCCAGGTACGGCTCGACCAGGATCACCTCAGTCGTGCGGGCCGCGGCTGCGGCCGTGCGCAGCGAGCGGGCGTCGAACGGGCGGATGGTGCTGGCGTACAGCACGGTCAGGTCCAGTCCCGCGGTGCCATCGAGGACTGCCTGGAGCATCGGGCCGACGGCGAGCACGGTGCCGGCGTTCCCGGTGCGCACCACCTCGAACCCGCTGCGGGAGGTTGGGAACGGTGCGGGGTTGGTCTCGGTGGAGAGCCGCAGGTACACCCGGCCGTCGGCGCTGACCGCGTCGCGCAGCAGCGCCTCGGCCTCGTCGGGATGACCGGGAACGTGAATCGTCCAGCCGTCGAGGGTGTCAAGCAGCGCGACGTCACCCGGTGCCTGGTGGGTGCGGCCCATTGCGGCCATGTCGTAGGACCCGCCCGAGCTGACCAGGACCGCACCGACGTCCTGGTGGCCGAGGTCCAGTTTGATCTGCTCGAAGGGCCGCTCGATGAGGAAGGACGGGAAGGTGTGCGCGATCGGCCGCAGCCCGGCCAGCGCGAGCCCGCCGGTGACGCTGATGAGCAACTGCTCGCGGATGCCGACGTTGATGACCCGGTCCGGGTGCCGGGCGGCGGCCGGGGCGAACTGGTCGGCGCTGATGACGGCCAATACGACCGCGAGCCGCTCATCGGTGTCCAGCAGCTCAGAAGCGGTGGCGATGAAGCGTTCCCGCATGGTTTCCATGACGTGCTCTCCTGCCGGACGGTCAGTACTTGGGTTCGACGACGGCGATGACGGCGTGCGGCCGGCCGGGGTGGGGGGCGGTCAGGGCAGCCTCGATGGCGGCGTGGTCGTGGCCGTCCACGGTCCGCGCCGACCAGCGATCCCGGTCGAACCGGGCGGCGATGCCGCCCGGCCAGCCGTAGGTGGACGACATGTTGTCGATCACGATGACGACCAGGTTCTCCAGGCCGACCGCGCCAGCGAAGGCGATCGCCTCGTGGCCAGACCCCTCGTCCAGCTCGGCGTCGCCGACCAGGGTGAACACTCGTGGCCGGCTCAGCCGGCGGCCGCGCAGGCCCAGGGCGACGCCAGCCGCCAGCGGCAGGCCGTGGCCCAGGGATCCACTGCTGATCTCGACACCCGGCAGCAGCACCCGGTCGGGGTGGTAGCCCAGCGGGGAGTCGAAGTTGCCAAATCCGGGCAGCAGGGCGGCATCGATGAAGCCCTTGGCCGTCAGTACCGCGTAGTACGCCATCGGGCCGTGCCCCTTGGACAGCAGGAAGCGGTCCCGCTCGTCGTCCCCGAGGTCGCACGGGTCGACGTTGAGGACGCGGTCATAGAGGACCCACAGCACATCCAGGGTGGAGGTGGCGGCGGCGTCGTGCTTCTCGTCGCCGGTCATCAGCGACATCAGCCGGTGCAGGTCGCCGTATCCGAAGGTGCCGGGGGTCCGGGCCAGGTCCGTTGTTTCCATGTTCCCATGCTGCAACTTAAAGTCCACTTGAAGTCAAGCCAGTACACTGGCGGCCGTGAGTGCACTGCCGGGCCGGCTGACCATCGGTGAGCTCGCGGCGCGCAGCGGCCTGGCCGCCTCGGCGCTGCGCTATTACGAGGAGCTCGGTCTCATCAGCTCCGAGCGCACCGCCGGCGGCCAGCGCCGCTACGCCCGCGCGACGCTGCGGCGGGTGGCCTTCGTGCGGGCGGCGCAGCAGGTGGGACTCAGCCTGGAGGAGGCACGCCACGCGCTGGCCCGGCTGCCGGATGAGCGGACCCCGACCAAGGCGGACTGGAACCGGGTCTCGGGGACCTGGACCCGCCGGATCGACGAGCGCATCGCTGAGCTAGAGCGGCTGCGCGCCACTCTCAACAGCTGCATCGGCTGCGGCTGCCTCTCGCTGCGCACCTGCCGCCTCACCAACCGGGACGACGCAGCGGCCAGCCGCGGTGCCGGCGCCCGCTGGCTGCTCGGCGACACCCCACCCCGGACCGCACCGCCAGTCGCCCCGTCGGCCCGAACGCGATAGCTGCCGAACCACGCTCGCGCGATGTCCCGAAACGGGCAGATTTCAACGCCGCTTTCATCCGGCGTCTGCCGGCGGGCCCATGTCACC
>Ga0265338_10008870_pt1 | contig 12125 bp, 12 predicted proteins | sample 42126metaG_FD_193579 | JGI IMG/M metagenome (GOLD analysis project Ga0265338, IMG submission 193579) | Rhizosphere microbial communities from Carex aquatilis grown in University of Washington, Seatle, WA, United States - 4-21-26 metaG | ecosystem: Host-associated > Plants > Roots > Rhizosphere... | reverse complement strand
GGCGCCAGATTGTCCGGCACGATCACCACGCGCAGCCCGTTTCCGAGCGTCTCGCGCACCGTTGCCGCACCAGGCGCTGCCGTGCCGACGGGCGATTCCGCCGCTGCGGTGCGGGCCTGCAAGTGCCGGCTCCGTGCCGCGCCTCCAAGAATGAGAGCAGCTGCCACGATGATCACCAGAAAAATTAAAGACAAGCCTCGTCCAAACGCGCGCATCTCCACGACCCTCCGCAATCCATTCTACTCCACCGCACCGAAGGCCCCCGGCGAGCCTTCTATCTTCCTACCATCGAAGCGAAAAAATCCTCATGCCTTTGGGGGATGGGATGGGCAACCGAGGACGAAAAGCCCCTGATACCGCCCAGCGGACTGTTTATAAATCTTTTATGCACCCTTTATGCCTGGTTTAGGCCGGCGGCGTAGCCTGCCTACGGAACCTGCAACAGGCGTACCCAAGCCGGGAGGCCTCGATGATCGCCACCCTAAGTCCCAGCGAGCAACTCGATCATTACCGCATCGACAGCCTCGTCTCGCGCAGCGGCATGGCCACCATCTTCCGCGCCACCGACCTGCGCGACGGGCGCGTGGTGGCCCTCAAGGTTCCCCATCCCGAACTGGAATGCGACCCGCTTTTCTTTGACCGATTCCATCGCGAGGCCGAAATCGGCCGCAAATTCGATCATCCCGGGGTCGTGAAGGTGCTCCCGCAGTTTGACCCCAGCCGCGTGTACATGACGATGGAATGGGTAGAAGGCCGCCTGCTGCGCGAGATCCTCGACGAAGAAAAGAAGCTCCCACCCGAGCGCGCCGAGCGCATCGCCATCGGCATCTGCGAAGCCCTCGAATACATACATCAGGGGGGAGTGATCCACCGCGACCTGAAGCCGGAAAATATCATGGTCGATAGCGAAGACCGCATCAAGCTGATCGACTTCGGCCTCGCCGGAGAGGTCGCCGGCCGCCGCCTGACCTTCGCGCACATCACCAAATCGATGGGCACGCCCGACTATATTTCGCCCGAGCAGGTGAAGGGAGCGCGCGGCGACGCCCGCAGCGACGTCTATTCGATGGGCATCATTCTCTACGAAATGCTCACCGGGCAGGTGCCGTTCCGCGGCCCCAACCCGCTGGTCGCCATGAACCAGCGCCTGGTGAACGATCCCGAGCCCGTGTCACATTTCGAGCCTGCGGTCACGCGCCCGTTGCAGGAAATCCTCTGGCGCGCCCTCGAACGAGATCCGCGCAACCGCTACCCCAGCGCCCGCCAGTTCGCCTGGGACCTGAAACATCAGGACGAGATCGCCCTCCCCGACCGTCCCGAGTTCCGCGACTGGCACACCAGCCGCATGCCCAAGCCTCTCAACGCGCGCCTGTTCATCATGATCGGCCTGATCCCGGTGGTAATCTTCGCCCTCCTGCTGCTCGCCGCCCACCACAGGTAACCGCAGTTCTCCGCGCCCGCGGCCCTGACTGTTGTCGCACTTGCTGTGGCCGGCCCGTCGTTTCAACGTTTCTGATATTGTTTACATTGTAGAAATGTATTAATACATTGTAGAATAAATCCATGCCCAAAGAACCGCGCGCCGCTGAATTCGAGCAGATGGTCCTGCTCGCGATTCTTCACCTGGGAGAAACCGCCTACGGAATGACCATCCGCCGCGAAATCGAAGACCGCACCGAGCGCCGCACCTCCCTCGGCGCCGTCTACACCACGCTTGATCGCCTCGAAAAGAAGGGTTACGTCCGCTCCTGGACTGGCTCCCCTGCCCCGCAGCGAGGCGGCCGTTCCAAACGCCTCTTCAAGGTCCAGCCCCTCGGCAAAGCCGCCCTCAGAAATTCAGCCGCAATCCTCGCCGCCATGACCGCGGGCCTCGTGGGTAACCTCGCTGACTTTTTCGCGAAGTTCCCTCTGCGCAATTCCCGCCTTCGCATAAGGCGTCCCCGTGCGAAACCTCGCGAGGTCGATCTGAGTTAGTTGCGGGGGCTCACGCGCTCCGTGAGGTACACGCCGATCAGCACCAGCAGGCCACCCGCCAGCAGATGTTGCGTGGGGTGCTCTCCCAGCAACGGGATCGAAATGAGGATCACGACCACCGGCTGAACGTAGTTGACTGCAGCCGCGCGCGACGGCTCCATATGCCGCAGCACCCAGCTGTAGATCGTGTAGGACAAGACGGTGGTAATCAGCGCCATGTACAGCATGGCTGCCCACGCGATCCAACTGACGCTTCCCCACTGGAGGTGAAGCAGCTGGTGCAGCGCCACGGGCGCGGCCATCAAGCCCGCGGCGCACACCATATAGGTATTCATCGATACAGCGTCGTACCGCATCGCGATTCTCTTGGCGAGAACCGTGTAGCAAGCGAAGCTCGCAATGCTCAGAAAGGTGTACAGATCGCCCAGAAGCAACGGGGAGTGCAGCTCGACGCCGTGCCCGGTCTCGAGCAGCACTACACCAAGAAACGAAATCAGCATCCCGGCAGCCTTCGCCGGGGTGAGCTTTTCCAACGCCAGCGCAACGGCCAGAGCCAGCACGAGCACCGGTCCGAGCGCCCGCACGATCACCGAATGCTCCGAGGTGGTCTGGGTGAGCCCCAACACGAAGCAGCCCGAATTGATGATCACCCCGAAAAAGCCGAGCACCGCGAATGCACAGATGTCGCGCCGGTCGAGGGGCGTCCTGCGGGGGCGGGGCTGCGCGAAGTAGACCGGAAGCATCAGCAGGGCCGCCAGCGGCATCCGGATCGATGCGAACGACATGACGTCCATGTGCCGCAGGCCGATTTTCGCCGCGACAAAGTTAAAGGACCAAATGAGCATCACCGCGATCAGGCCGAGGGCGAGCAAGAACGGGCTTGGCCGATGAGAGGGAACGCTGGAAGCGTTACTTTCGATCAGAGAAGGGGCGTTCAAGTATTACTCAAGAACTTCACGGCGATGCGTAATCGATTCGATGCGGTCGATGCGCGGCGTGTAGCCGATGCCCGGAGTCGTCGAGACGCGAATAGTGCCGTGCCTGGAGACTTCAACCTCCGGTTCAATTACGTCTTCATCCCAGTAGCGTCGGCTAGCCGACACATCACCTGGAAGATTAAAGTTTGCGAGCGACGACATGGCGATGTTATGCGCGCGCCCGATGCCCGACTCCAGCATCCCGCCGCACCACACCGGGATCGAGTTCGCCTGGCAGAGGTCGTGGATGCGCCGCGCCGCCGCATGGCCGCCCACGCGGCCGAGCTTAATGTTGATGATGCGGCACGCCTTGGTCTCGATGGCGGCGCGGGCATGGTCGAACTCGTGAATGCACTCATCGAGGCAGATGGGCGTATCGAGCTCGCGCTGAAGTTGCACGTGCGAAAAGATGTCGTCCCACCCGAGCGGCTGCTCGATCATGATCAGATAGAACGCGTCGAGCGCCTTCAGCAGCGGCGTGTCTTTGAGCGTATAGGCGGAATTGGCGTCCACCATGAGGCGGATTCGCGGGAAGCGCTCGCGGAGCGCGCTCACCAAGCCAATGTCGGCTCCGGGCTTGATCTTGATCTTGATGCGCTGGTATCCCGCCAGCAGCTCCTTCTCGACTTTCGCGAAAAGCTCCGGAAGCGTGGGCTGCAAGCCGATCGAGACGCCGCAGGGGATTTCTTCGATCGTCCCGCCGAGAAGCTTCGCGAGGGGCAGGTTCTTCTGCTTCGCTTCCGCGTCCCATAGGGCTGTTTCGACCGCGGCTTTGGCCATGTTGTAGCCCCGCACCGGAGCCAGCATGTCCCCGATTTCGCTCGCGGAAGCGAATTCCCTGCCCTTCAGCATGGGCCAGAGGTAGTCGCGGATGATCAGCCAGCTGGTTTCGGTGGTCTCGTAGGAATAGAACGGATTCTCGCCGGCAGTCGATTCGCCCCAGCCGGCTACGCCGTCGACGTCCGCCTCCACTAGAACGATGCGACGAAGCTGGGCCTTGCCGAAGCTGGTCTCAAACGGAGAGAGAAGCCGCAGATGAATTTCGCGGAGCGTTATTTTTCGCAGGCGCATAGGTCTCGACACGCAACTTTAATGGCTAACTTTAACGCGCGACTTTAACACGTGACCTTAAAACGATACGTGAGGCCCCGCGAAATGCAAGGGCGATCAGCCTCGCCGGCTTAGTGCCAGTTCAGTCCCTGTTCAGTGCTGTTGCAGGGAGGGCAACTGCAAGCCCGCGATACTGGCAGCATCCTGCAGGATGTAATCGACGCGCTCTCCGCGCGCCTGAATCGACGTGACGGCCTGCCCTTTCGCAAACGCCTGAATAAAATGCTCGCGGAGGCCGGTCTGAATCTTCGCCGTCGCCACCGGATCTGCCGCTTTGATTTCGGCAAGCTCCGCCGGCACGGGAAAGCGCTCGGAAACGGCGGCGTCCCCGAGCGGGCGCTCCTGAAGAATCGCTTGCACCCGGGGCGACTCGAGCCACCATTCGGCCACCAGGCGGTCGGTCGGAATGCCCGCGTGCAAGGGGCTATTCGTGATCCCGTAGCAGTTAGGCATATAGCGCCGCACCACGGCTCCCAGCCGCACGAGATTGAAGTGCGCGTTCTTCAATTCAAGCGGATCGAAGGTCCATTCCACCAGGCCGATGCCGCGCTGGATGGCATCGTCGCGCTGGAAGAGCTTGAGGCGGCGGCCGATGCCCTGATCGCGATAGCCGGGGAGCACTGCGGTCATGTGGGAGTGCAGAAAGGGCCGGTCGCCGCGGTTCCCGCTGAGCGCGAGGGTGAACCCGATCATCTTCGGGCCGTCGAACACTCCGAGGACCTGCCCGCCGGTGTGGCGCGCCACGACGAAGACCGGAACCGGAACGGTGATGTCATCTCCCCAGCCCCAGACTTCGTGCTCGAGCCGCAGGCATTCCTCGAACTCGGCGAGCTCCGTGCAATGGCGTACTTCAATTCCAGAGGAGATCGGGGCCTGGGTCATACATGTTCCTTCGACTTGTTCCACAACTCTTCCATGCGATCTCGTGGGAGATCGGCAAAGCTCTTCCCTTCTCTCAGGGATGCTGACTCCATCCAGTTAAAGCGCTGCTTGAATTTTGCGTTTGCCTTTTTCAGGGCGATCTCAGGATCCACTCCAAGAAATCGCGCGACGTTTACCGCCGTGAACAGAAGGTCGCCTACCTCTTCTTCAAGTTTTGGTGAAGCTTTTGGCTTCGAGCTTCCGGCCTTGGGCGCGTCTGGCGGAAGTTCGGCGTGAATCTCGTGTGTTTCTTCCGCTAGCTTTGCGAGGATGTCTTCGAGTCGATCCCAGTCGAAACCGACGTGGGAAGCTCGCCGCGTCAACTGGTACGCTTCGAGCAGGCCGGGAAGCGACCGCGGTACGCCACCGAGAACGGACTCCGGCTTTGACTCGATGGCTCCTTGGCCATTCGCGCCAGAGGCCTCTTTTTCCGCCGCGCGCTCCTCGGCCTTGATCTGCTCCCAATTCTTGAGCACCGCGGCCGAGTTGGCTGCGGAGACTTCGCCAAAGACGTGAGGATGGCGGCGGACCATTTTCGAATGGATGGACTCGATCACGTCGGAGATCGTGAAGCGCCCGGCCTTTTCGGCCAGGATCGAGTGGAAAACCACCTGGAGGAGCAGGTCGCCCAGCTCCCCCGCGAACTTGCGAGGGTCGGAGGATTCCATCGCGTCGAGAACTTCGTATGTTTCCTCGATCAGGAACTTGCGGAGCGATTCGTGGGTCTGCTCGCGGTCCCATGGGCAGCCGCCGGGTCCATACAGCCGGGCCTGCAGCGCCACCAGCTTCTCAAACCACTTCCCGGCCAGCCGGTCGCGAGGACCTATGGGAATCCGAGCGCGGGCCGAAGGCCGCTCCGCTCGTGTCGATTCTGCGGGCGGTTTTCGACGCGCTTTGCGGCGGGCTTTTGGTTTCGCGATGCGCTTAGACAAGTCGGACGGAGGCTCCCGTGGAAGAAACAACAATTTACGGCAGGCGCTCGAAAATCACAAGGCGATCGGCGCGGCGCGACTGCTGCACTCCTGTGGTACTTATGCGCCTTGTGAGAGGAAGAATCGAATGTTAGACTTTTGCGTATAGATCATGAAGCATTTCGAGGAACTCTCACGTGGCTGATCCCAAGCAGGATGAAGGATTCAAGGTAGTAGACCGCCGCCTTTTCACCGAAGACGGAGAACTCCGCAAGGACGCTGCCGATCAGGACCGCCGCTGGGAAGAGGAATCCTCCAAGAAGGCAGCCGCTGCCGCGCCGAAAGCGCCTCCGAATCCCAGCACAATACCGCCGCCTACGGGCGCCATCGCACTCGACGAGCCCGTCGAAGAAGCTGCGGCGGCAGAGGACGCGATCCAGCCTTCGCGAAGCTTCCAGATGCTGGTGGATTTTCTCACGCGCAACGCGGCGGCGATGCTGGGCGGAATGGCCGATCCCCGCACTGGGCAGGCGTTTCTCGATCTCGAGGGCGCGCGCGAAGTGATTGACATGCTGGACGCGCTGCGCGAAAAAACCCGGGGAAACCTCGCGAAGGTGGACGACGATCTGCTGATGGAAGTTCTGGGGAGCCTGAAGCTCACCTTTATGGAAATTTCCAAGGCGGCCGCCGAGCAGATGCAGAAAAAAGCGGGCGTAAAAAAATAGCGAACAGGATTTAAAGCAGGCCCCTTCCTCTCCATTCATGGCATCGCTTCAATTGACAGTCCTGGGGTCCGGCACATCGATGGGCGTGCCAACGCTCGGGTGCCACTGCGTCGTGTGCGAATCCACCGATCCGCATGACAAGCGGATGCGCCCCTCGGTGTTGCTTTCCTACGCGGGGCGCAACGTCGTGATCGACACGACTCCCGATTTCCGCTCCCAGGCGCTGCGCGAGCACGTGGACCGGCTCGACGCGGTGATCTACACCCACGGCCACGCCGACCACATCCTGGGCCTGGACGATATTCGTCCGTTCAATATGAAGCAGCAGGGAGTTGTCCCGATTTACGCAGCCGCCGATACCATCGCGACGCTGCAGCGCCAGTTCGCCTACATCTTCGACGACACTCCGAACGGCAACCTGCTACCCGGCGTCAAACTGCACGCGATCGACGGACCATTCGATCTTTTTGGCCTGACCGTCGTGCCGGTGCCGGCCATGCACGGCCCGCAGCCGGTGCTGGGATTCCGCTTCGGCAAATGCGCCTACCTCACCGACTTCATCCGCGTGCCGGAAAAATCGAAGGAATTGCTGCGCGGGCTCGACGACTTCATCCTGGACGCGCTGCGCTACGTGCCGCACCCGATGCATTCCAACGTCGAACAGTCGCTAGCCCTGGTGGCGGAACTCCAGCCCAAGCGAGCGTGGTTCACGCACATCTGCCATGACCTTGGCCACGCCGCGACCAACGCGCGCCTCCCGGAACATGTGCGGCTCTCGCATGACGGCCTGCGCCTCGAGGTGGAGATCTAATGGCGATTGCCAGGCTCGCGTCCGCGGAAGGATGGGTGCAACACTTTGGAGAGAATCGCAAACGCTCCGTGGTGACCATCGGGAACTTCGACGGTATCCACCGCGGGCATCAGGAGATTCTTCGCAAGGTGAAGCAGGAAGCGCGCGAAAGGGATCAGCTCGCCGCTGTGCTCACGCTGTTTCCTCATCCTCTGAAGGTGCTGCGCCCGGCCGAGGCCCCTTCCCTTCTGATGACGATCGACCAGCGGTTGGCGGCTTTCGACGCGGCGGGAATCGACGCTGCATTGGTGCTTCCCTTCGACCTGGAGCTCTCCAAAATGCGGCCGGAGGATTTCGCGCGCCGTTATCTGGTGGAAACGATGCGCGCCAGCAAGGTGCTCGTGGGAGAAAACTTCCGCTTTGGGCATCGCCAGGAAGGCACCGTACAGTTGCTGGAAGGCTACGGCAGGGAGTGGGGATTCGAAGTGGAAAGCGTGAAGGCGCTGACGGTCGATGGAACGGTTGCGTCCAGCACGGCGGTTCGCGAGGCGCTGCGGAGCGGGCGCGTCGCCGATGCCCGACGCCTGCTGGGACGCCCCTTTTCGCTGGCGGGAGAAATTCAGACCGGCACAGGCCAGGGCCGGAAGTTGGTGGTCCCGACTTTGAATCTCAAGACGGAACAAGAGATGCTGCCGCAAAACGGAGTCTACGCCACTGAAACAGTTGTGAATGGAGAATTCTATCGCTCCGTTACGAATGTCGGTGTGCGGCCTACATTCAACGGTTCGGGGGTGACCGTCGAAACGCACCTCTTCGATTTCAACGAGGACGTGATCGGCGGGAAAATCGAGATTCGGTTTCTGGAGCGCCTGCGGGATGAACGCAAATTTGCAAGCGTCGAGGAGTTGCGGGATCAGGTGCTTAAGGATATCCGAGGAGCGAAAGAATTTCTCCGAACGTAGCCTAGCCGCGTGGTCGAGAAACCCTTAGAAGCAGGTCCCTCTCTCGCTTCGCTCCGCTCGGGATGCTGACCCTCTTCGGGTCAGCGCTTTCTGCAATCCCCGCATAACCCGCCGACTTCCGTGCGGGTGATCGTAATTTCCAGGTCGCAGTCGCGAGCGATCTGTTTCTTCAAATCCTCGTACATCTCGCTTTCGAACTCGCGGACCTTTCCGCAGCGGATGCAGGCCACGTGAATGTGGTCGCGGGGGCCGTGGCTTTCGTAGAAATGGCGGTGTCCGCGAAGGTGGAGCAGGTCGAGCTCGTCGATCAAGCCGTGATTCTTGAGCAGTTCGAGCGTGCGGTAGACCGTGACGCGGGTGATATCGGCGTCGATCTTCTGTGCGAGCGTGAGGATTTCGCCGGCGTCCAAGTGCTGCGGAGCACCCTCCATCACCTGTAGGACCACGCGGCGCTGGCGCGTCAAACGGATGCGGCGCGCGCCGAGCTCCCGCTGCAGGCGGCCGGGAGGCTCGTGAACATTGATACGTTCGCCGGTAGAAACGCGGTGTGGGGACGGGCGTGCCATGGCTTCTCGAAAGGAGATTATACCAAAAGCGAATTCCCTGCCCTGAAAAAGCATTGCATAGACCTTGAAGGAGCCTGACAGTCACACCGGGCGACCCGGAAAACCGTTCTCCTTCGCTCCCTTTCGGGCGATGAGCAACTCGTCGCAAAAAATGAAGAGGGATTCCTCGCGCAGAAACGGCGCTCAGAATGACAACGGATTGCTATTCCGCCCAGACTTCCGACGGCTTAGTGGTGGCTTTGAATGAGTTTGAGGATGTCGCTGTACATTACGAATGCGAAAATACCTAGAAGAAACACGAGGCCCACCTGCACGAAGCGCTCTTTTATAGACACGCTCAAATCGCGACGCAGGATTCCTTCTACGGCCAGCATCAGCACATGGCCGCCGTCCAGCACCGGTATCGGGAATAGATTGAGCAAGCCGAGGTTCAGGCTGATCACCGCCATGAGCCCGAGAAGCGTCATAGGACCGCGCTGAGCCGCCTGCCCGGAGACGCGGGCGATACCCACCACGCCCTGCAATTCACGGATCGAAACTTTGCCGCTGAAAAGGCCGCCGATCACCTGGACGATCTGGCGCATGTTCAAATACGTCTCGATGGTGGCGTCCTTGGCGGCGGAGACGGGCCCCTCGCGCTCAAAGGCATCGACAGTTCTTGGCGAAACTCCAATTTGATAGACGCTTTGGCCGTCCGATCCCATCCCTTGAATGGGAGCGATCGTGAGGGGCAGGTCTTTTCCGTCACGTCGGACCACCAGATCAATCGCGCGGCCGTCGGACTGGCGCACCGCGTCCACAAGCTGATACCAGGTGGAGACGGCTTTTCCATCGATCGACACCACAAGGTCGCCGCCTCTTAACCCGGCTTTCTCGGCGGGAAAGCCGATGGCGACATCGTCGACCACCGGCGTCAGCTTCGGATAGCCGACCAGCGAATCGGCGGAAATCAGCTTGTTGGGAATCGGGATCGAGAAAGTCTGTTGAGAGCTGCCGCGTTCGACGGTGACAGAAAGAGTGCTGCCGGGAGTGGCCTTATTGACGCGCGAAAGCACCTTCTCCCAGGTCGGCGTCTTCTCGCCGTTCACCGCGACGATGAGATCTCCTGCCTCGACTCCCGAGACAATCGGCGGGTTGGTGGGGACGGCGACGACGACGGCCGCTTGCCGGAGGTCCGGCTCATACGGCACGCCTACCAGGCCGTATATTCCCCAGAAAATCAGGAAGGCCAGCAGGACGTTCATAGCCGGCCCCGCGATGGCGATTACCACCCGCTGCCAGCGCGGCTTGGAAAGATATTCGTAATCGGCGCCGGTGCGCTCTTCCACCACATTGTCACCGGCCATGCGCACGTAGCCGCCAAAGGGGAGCGCGCTGAGGCGGTAGTCGGTATCGCCGCGCTTCACGCCAAAGAGGCGCGGACCAAACCCAAAAGAGAATACGTCGACGCGCACGCCAAAAAGCTTGGCGGCGATGAAGTGTCCCCACTCATGGACAAAAATCATAATGCCGAGAACAATGGATACGGAGATGAGATCTCTGAGGAAACTCGACATGAAGCCCTCGACGCCTATTCTAGAAGAAAACCAGCATTTTTAAAAATTCTCAGATCTAAGCCGCGGACCAAAGAGCCAACTACAGCCCGCCACCGTCTGACGACAACATTTGAGATGCGCGAAAGCAGGGCTATGACGCAAGCCGCTTCGCCGCTTCTCCCGCCAGCCGTCGCGCTTCGGCATCTGCCGCCAGCACGTCGTCAATGGAATGCAGCGAAGTTCGCGGCATCGCCCCAAGAACCGCTTCGATCACGGCGGGAATCCCCGGGAACGACAGCCTGCCTTCTAGGAAAGCGGCCACCGCGATCTCGTCGGCGGCATTCAACGCGCACGGCAACGGACCACCCTCACGAAGCGCCGCCATCGCGAGCGCCAGGCACGGAAACTTGCCCGGCGGAACTTCTTCGAAATCGAGCTGGCGCAAAGTCGACCAATCCAGCGCGCAACTGTTAGACGCCACGCGCTCCGGATACGTTAGCGCGTATTGCAGGGGCATGCGCATGTCGGTGGGTCCCAACTGCGCGAGAATAGACCCGTCCACGAATTCCACCATGGAATGAACCGTCGACTGCGGATGAATCACCACATGGATCTTGTCGAGATCCATGCCGAAGAGCCAGCGCGCCTCAATCACTTCGAAGCCCTTGTTCGTTAGCGTGGCGGAGTCGATGGTGATGCGCTGACCCATTTTCCAATTCGGATGCGCCAGGGCCTGGGCGGGAGTCACGTTGGCCAACTGCGAGACAGGGGTCGATCGAAACGGGCCACCGGAGGCCGTAAGCACCAGGCGCCTTACCTCCTTGTAATCGCCGGCGCGAAGACACTGGTGCACGGCGTTGTGTTCGCTGTCCACCGGGAGAAGCGCGACGCCGTGCCTCTCGACCGCCGCCATGACCACTTCGCCGGCGGCCACCAGAACTTCCTTGTTCGCAAGCGCTATGTTCTTGCCGTGTTCGATCGCTTTATACGTCGCGGGCAGTCCCACCACACCGACGGCGGCAGAAACCACCGTGTCCACGTCAGGATGTGTGGCGACGCGCTCGATGCCCTCGGGGCCAAAGAGGATTTCGATGGGCTCCGCGTGCCGCTGGCGATGAATCGCGGAACAGAGTTCTCGCGCCGCTTCTTCCGTGGCGACGGAAACCAACTTTGGACGATGTCGCGAAATCTGTTCCGCGACGAGCGCTACGTTGGCGCCGGCCGAAAGGGCCGTGACTTCGAATCGCCCCGGGAGAGAATCGACCACACTGAGACACTGCCGGCCAATCGAGCCGGTGGAACCCAGAATCGAGATTCTTTTCATGCAGGGATAATTTTATAGAGGTTCGCCGGAATTTGCGAATCGCGCGTCAGAGGGATAGGGGTCGAGAAGTATTAGCGCGGCGTCAAGAACCACTGGTATGCGGCCCACACGACCGGAGCGGCAAGAATCAGGCTGTCGATACGGTCGTACATTCCTCCGTGGCCGGGCACGATGGAGCCCGAATCCTTCACCGAAGCCCCGCGCTTGAAGGCCGATTCGATCAGGTCTCCCATCTGCCCAGCGGCATTGCCCAAGCCCGCGACGATCATCATGTTGACAATGTCGATCTCCATCCATCGCGCGAACAGAACGCCCACGAGAAGCGACGCG
>Ga0265338_10008868_pt1 | contig 12126 bp, 2 predicted proteins | sample 42126metaG_FD_193579 | JGI IMG/M metagenome (GOLD analysis project Ga0265338, IMG submission 193579) | Rhizosphere microbial communities from Carex aquatilis grown in University of Washington, Seatle, WA, United States - 4-21-26 metaG | ecosystem: Host-associated > Plants > Roots > Rhizosphere >... | reverse complement strand
GGCAGCCGCCCTGCCTTCTTCGCCGCGGCGAATTTCTCCGCGAGCAGGGGCACGCTCATGTTGAAGCTCGCCGGATCGATATCGACGAAATCGACATCGGCGCCGCAATAGCGCGCGCAATTGGCCGAGGCGACGAAGGAGTTCGGGCTGGTCCACACCAGATCGCCGGGTCCGACGCCGAGCGCCAGGCAGGCGATATGCAGCGCGCAGGTCGCGTTCTGCACCGCCACGCCGTGCCGCGCCCCGACGGCCTTCGCCAGCGCCTGCTCGAAAGCGGGCACCACGGTGCCCTGCGTCAGGAAATCGGATTGGAGAACGCGGACAACGGCCGCGATATCGGCATCGTCGATCGTCTGGCGTCCATAGGGAATGTGCATGCGCGGCGCTCTGGGCGGCACTGCATCTTCTCAAGGCGGCGTTAAGGAGTCGTAAAGCATAAGCGGCGCGGAAATGCGCAGAGGCCGCAGCCACAGGCCGCGGCCTCTGCGTCGTTACGCCGAACCTACTCGCCACGCTCCGGCAGATGCGCGGTGAAGGTGCGTGCCACATGCCGCGCCAGCGCCTTCGGCCCCTTCTTGGCGGCCAGGAGCGTCAGCTTGTCCTCGGCCAGATCGCCGACCCATTCCTTCCATTCCACCAGCGCGCCCGACATCTGGAGCGAGAAATCCGTCGCCACCCATTTCGGATTCTTGTCGGCATAGTCGGGCACATTGGTGCCCAGGATGCACAGCCCGTTGGGCAGCACGGTGTTGAAGGGCGAGCCGCATTTGGTCTCCGCGAAATAGATGCTGTCCATCTGCGCGAAGGTCACGCCGTTCACTTCCTTGCTGGCCGGCGTATCCGGCGGCGCGCATTGTGGCGTCAGCGGATTGCCGTTGAAGGTGAACTGCGCGATCAGCGGCGGCGTCGAATTGTTCTTGTCCGGCACCGACGCCGACATATGGCAGGAGAAGCAGGAGCTCGCATTGTTGTCCGCCGGCCCGTTGAGGCGCGAATTGCACCCCAGATGCCCCGGCTGCTGCGGCGCATAAGAGCCGCCCGCCGCGTTCAGCCGCGCCGCGACGTCCCACGCCACCACGCCCTGCTTGAACCCGTTCGCCTGCGGATTGACCGGGAAGGCATAGGCGAGCTCGCCATAGGGCGGCGTATCGTTGCCGTAGATGAGGCCGAGCAGCGAAATCCGGTTCCACGGATTCTTCTCTGCTGCCTTGGCCTCGCCGTCGGCGACGAAGGTCCCGAACACCCAGCCATTGGGCGAGCGGGCATCGCGGATGCCGATGTCGAACTGAAGCAGCGTAACCTTTGCCGGCGCCCGCGGGCATTGCTGGCTCTGCTGCGGCATCGTCGCGTTCGAGGGCGGCGTGCAATAGGTCGGGTTGGAGGCGCCCGGCGCACCGCTGCTGATATTGGCGGTCCAGCGCGGCATGTTGGCGAGGAAGGCGAAGTCCTTGTCGGTCGCCGTGGTGAACAGCAGCTTGCCGATCACCGTCCCCTCGTGGAAGGCGACGTCCGTCTTCGGCACCGTGGCCACGCCGTTCGCGCCCCACACCTTGGCCAGCGTCGGCGCCGCATTGCCGTTGTAGAACCCGACCGCCCACACCGTGGTGCCCAGCGTCGTGTTGCCCGGCTTGGCGCTGAACGTCACCGGCGCCTCGCGCGTCAGGCCGTGGATGAATTCGCGGCCCTGCAGCACGTTATAGGTCTGGAACGGCATGTTGTACCAATGCCGGTGCTTGTTGGCGCAGATGTCCCAGTCGGTGTTGATGTTGCCGCTGGAGATGTTGCCGTCCTGGATATAGTGCATCACGTCCCAGCCATATTCCTCCGCGAGCTTCAGCTTCACGTCCTGCGGCGTGTCGGGCTTGAACAGTGCGTCGAACTTCTTGTCGCGCCATTTCTGGGTCTTCGGATCGTCCGGCCTGCCCGTCGAGAAGGCGTCGGAGATGCGGAACGCCGGGTTGGTGTATTGCGGGTTGCTCTTGTCCCAGTGTTGCGATTTCGGCGTGTCGCTGACCTGCTGGTCCTCCCACATCGTCGTCTTGTCGAAGGTCGGGTCCTGCCAATAGGACGGCCAGGTGCCGGTGCAGGTGGAGTCGTTATGCGCCGGCGGTGCGGCTGGCGCCGTCGGCGGCGCCGCGCTGCTGGCGGACGCCAGTCCGATCAGCAGGGCCGCGGACAGGCAGGTTAGGCGTGCGGACATGTCGTTCCCTCCATATCTGCCGCCGGGGTGTGCCCGGCAGGCGTTCCAGGGGAGGGCTCGGGCCGCGGCGCCGTGCGGCGTCCCCGCCCGGGCCCGAACGCGGTGAACGAACGCTGTGAACGCAGGAGAAAAGACCGGCTCGGTGTGGTTTTCCGCGGCCGAAAGGCCGGCCAGGCCGTCTTACGCTACGCAACCGACTCGAAGCGATGCGGCAAATACATAATCCAATTCAGACCAACATAGAAACAGCAAAAGACCGCCGATTTCTATGATTCTGAATTGTCTTTTGATTTCAATACTGTGAATACCTGGATCGGCTGGACCGCTATCCCAGAACGAGCTGCACCGCATGCGCCTTGCCGTCGTCGGCCAGCGCGATGCGGTTGCCCGCGACGATGGTGCTGTCCAGCTTCAGCGAGAGCACGCCGCGGCAGACGCCCAGCGGGTTCTCCACCGAGATCGTGTAGGTCGACGTCCCGTGGCGGTAGACGATCTCGAAACCCGGCCAGCCGCGGGGGATGCACGGATCGAGCACCAGCGTGCTGCCTTCCTTGCGCAGGCCGAGCAGCCGCTCCAGCGCGATGCGATAGAACCACGCGGCCGATCCGGTGTACCAGGTCCACCCGCCGCGCCCGACATGCGGCGTCACCGAATAGACGTCGGCCGCCACGACATAGGGCTCGACCTTGTAGCGGTGCATGGCCGCCGGATTGTCCGCATGGTTGATCGGGTTCAGCATCGCGATCAGCTCATGGGCGCGGTCGCCATTGCCCAGCATCGCAAAGGCCTGCGCCGCCCAGGTCGCGCCATGGGTGTATTGCCCGCCATTCTCGCGGATGCCCGGCGGATAGCCCTTGATGTAGCCCGGATCGTGCGCCGGCTGGTCGAAGGGCGGCGTGAACAGCAGCGACAGCTTCTGGTCGCGCTGCACGAGATATTTGTCGACCGCCGCCATGGCGCGCGCCGCGCGCACCGGCTCCGCCGCGCCGGAGATCACCGCCCAGGACTGCGCGATGGAATCGATCCGGCAATCGGCGCTCAGGACGGAGCCGAGGGGCGTGCCGTCGTCGAAATAGGCGCGGCGGTACCAGTCGCCGTCCCAGCCTTCCTTCTCCAGCGCGCCGCTCACCTGCGCGGCATGCGAGCGCCAGCGCCGCGCCGCCTCGGCGGCTTGCGCGGAATCGCGCTGCTCGGCGATTTTGGCGAAATCGTTCAGCGCCGCGAACAGGAACCAGCCCATCCACACGCTCTCGCCCTTGCCGCCGGCGCCGACGCGGTCCATCCCGTCGTTCCAGTCGCCCGTGCCCATCAGCGGCAGGCCATGGATTCCCGTCGCCAGCGCGCCGTCGAGCGCCAGCACGATATGATCGAACAGGCTGGCGGTGCGTTCGCTGACCTTGGGCTGCGCGAAGGAATCGTGCTCCTCGGGCCGCAGCAGCGGCGCTTCGAGGAACGGGATCTGTTCGTCGAGCACGCCAAGATCGCCCGTCGTGTTCACGTAATGCGCCGCGACATGGGCCAGCCACACCCGGTCGTCGGAGATATGCGTGCGGATGCCGCGCCCGCTCTCGGCCAGCCACCAATGCTGCACATCGCCTTCCGGGAATTGCCGTGCCGCCGCGCGCAGCAGGTGCTCGCGCGCGAGATCCGGCCGCGTCAGACACAACGCCATCGAATCCTGCAACTGGTCGCGGAAGCCATAGGCGCCGCTCGCCTGGTAGAATCCGGTGCGCGCCCACATCCGGCAGCACAGCGATTGATAGAGCAGCCAGCGGTTCATCAGGATGTCGAGCGAGCGGTCGGGCGTTTTCACCTGCACCGCGCCGAGCACCTCGTCCCATTGCCGCGTCGCTGCGTCGAACACCGTATCTAGATCGAGGCTGCGGTATTTTTCGATCAGTGCCTGCGTCTCGGCCCGCGTCCCCGTCTCGCCGAGGAACATGACGATCTCGGTCGAGCCGATCGGATTGAGCTTCACCCCGGCCTGCAGCGCGCCGCAGGGATCGAAACCCGCGCCGCAGCGGTTCGACAGCTTCGTGCCATGCATCAGGCCGACCGGCCGCTCCTTGCCGCCGTCGCGGCCGATGAATTCCGTGCGGTCGCCGGTCCACGCGCTCTGCTTGCCGGCAAGGTCGAGGAACGCGACGCGCTCGCCCAGATCGTTGTTCCAGCGGTTCTGCGCGAACATCGCCCCGCTTGCCGGATCGATCTCGGTGGCGATCATCGTGCGGCCCTGGCGCTGCGCCGAGCTCAGCACCCATTCGACGAAGGCGGTGACCGAAAGCCGGCGCTCGCGCCCCGACAGATTGGTCAGCTTCAGCCGCGCGATCTTGATCGGATCGTCGGGCGGAACGAACATGGTCAGCTCGGCGCCGATGCCGTGCACATTGTGCTCGAAGCGGCTATAGCCCTGGCCGTGCCGCGCGGTGTAGCGCGCATTGCGCTCGCGGATCGGCGACGCCACCGCCGTCCATAGCTGTCCCGTATCGTCGTCGCGGATGTAGAGAATCTCGCCTGGCGCATCGCCGACCGGATCGTTCGACCACGGCGTGATCTGGTTCTGCTGGCTGTTGACGCTCCAGGTGTAGCCGCCGCCGCTGGCGGTCACCAGGAATCCGAAATCGCGATTGGCGACGACGTTGCTCCATGGCATCGGCGTGCCCTCGCCGCCTTCCATGATGGTGACGAATTCGCGGCCATTATCCGCGAAGCCGCCCATGCCGTTGAAGAACTCCATGGGCGGCGGCGGCAGGGATGCTTCCGGCACGCCGGCGGCGAAGTCGCGGCGCGGCGGCGGGCCGCCGACCGAGCGGCGCTCCCGCGCGGCATCGATCTGGTCCAGGAGCGAGCCATTCTGTCCGCGCAAGGTCGCGCGCGCCGCCGCGTGGAGCAGCTCCGCCGCCTCGCCCGGGATCAGGTCGGTGCGCAGCGTGATCACGCTGCCTTTCACCTCGGCACGCGACAGATGCGGCATGGTCTTGTTCATCCGCACCAGCGCGTCGATCGCGCCCTGGAAATCCTGGATGTAGGACGAGACCCGCTCGTTCAGGATGACGAGATCGACCGCCAGCCCCTTGGACCGCCAATATTCATGCGCCCGCAGAAGCTGGCGCACGAGGTTCAGATCGTCGTCCTCCGCCACCCGCGCCAGCACGATGGGCAGATCGCCCGACACGCCGCAGGCCCACAGCGTGGAGACCTTGCGCGCCGCGCGCTTGATGAATTCCGGCGGCGGCCGCAGCGTCGAATCCGAATAGAGCACGTGATTGGCGAGCCGCTGGTAGATATGCGCGTCGGCGGCGCGGATGCCCAGATGCTGAAGCTGCATCTGCGCCTGGGTCCAGGCCAGCGTGCGGGCGCGGTCGAAACCGCCGTCATCGGAATATTTCTCGACCAGTTCGAGCAGCGCCTCGCGCGTCGGCGCCACGATGGTCCAGAACTCGATATGCACCGTGCCGCCGCGCGGCACCGTCACGCGCCGGCGCAGCGAGAAGATCGGATCGAGCACCGGCCCCGCCGTGTTCGACAGGGGCCAGCCCTCGGCGATCGCCGCCGGATTGCGGATCGTCTGGCCGCGTCCCAGGAACCGGGCACGATCGGTCTCGAACTGCACCTCGCCGGCGTGATTGCCTTCCACCACCGCCAGATGCGCGGCCCAGATCTGCGGATCGGCGTCGGAGCGCCGGCGCCGCGTCGCCAGGATCGCACCCAGATGCGCAACGAATTCGGTCTGCACGAACAGCTTGGCGAAAGCCGGATGCGCCATGTCGTCGCCCGGACGCGCCAGCGCCAGCTCGGCATAGGAGGTGAGTTCGATTTCGCGGGCGCGCGGCCCCTGATTGGTCAGGCTGACGCGGCGCACTTCCGCATCATCCTCGGGCGAGACGATCAGTTCGGTCTGTGTCGTCATCGCGCCGTCGCGGCGCACGATCTCGGCGCGGTCCTCGGTGAAGCTCGCGGTGTATTGCGCCGGCTCCGCCACCGTCGGCTGATAGGTCGAAGACCACACCTCGCCGCTCCCTGTGTCGCGCAGGAAGATATAGCTGCCCCAGTCGTCGCAGGTCGGATCCTCGCGCCAGCGCGTCACCGCCACGTCGCGCCAGCGGATATAGCCGGAGCCCGCGACCGACAGCATCACGCTGAAATCGCCATTGGACAGAAGATGCGTGCGCGGCAGCCGGCTGTAGGGCGAGGTGTAGCGGCGGCGCACATCGGGGACCACGGTGCCGATCTCGATCGTCTCGGCGACCTGCGCCGGCGGCGGCCGCGCCACCACGACGTCGCGCGGCATGCGCTCCTGCAGCAGAAGCTCGGCGGCCTGCATCATCGGCTCGGTGTGGAAGCGCTCGCGCATCTCGCCGTCCTTCAACGCATTGGCGATGGCGATCAGGCTCATCGCCTGGTGATGCGCCATATAGCAGCGCACGATCGCGACCTTGGTGCCTTCGGGCAGCCGCGACGGCGTGTAGTCGAGCGCCTCGTACCAGCCATAGGTGCCGCGCCCGCCCTCGTCGGCCAGGCGCTCCAGATTGCGCGCCGCATGGCTCGGATCGATCATCGCGGCCAGCGCAGTGGCATAGGGCGCGATGACGATGTTCTCGTAGAGGCCGCGCTTGTATCCGAGATCGGGCACGCCGAAGCTCGAATACTGATAGGTCCGCTCGATGTCGCGCGCGCTGAACGCCGATTCCGAAATGCCCCAGGGCACGCCGAGCCCGTCGGCATAGGCGCGCTGGCGCCGCACCACGAGGCGGTTGGTCTCCGCCAAAAGGCTCCCCGCCGGCGCGCGCATGACGAGCGACGGCATCAGATATTCGAACATCGATCCCGACCAGGAGATCAGCGCCGAACCGCCGGGCAGGGGCGTCAGCGTGCGGCCCAGCCGGAACCAGTGCCGCGCCGGAATATCGCCCTTGGCGATGGCGATGAAGCTCGCCAGCCGCGCTTCGGAGGCCAGCAGGTCGTAGAAATTCGGATCCAGGCTCGCATCGTTGACGCGATAGCCGATGGAAAGCAGCAGCCGGCTCTGGTCGAACAGGAAGCCGAACTCCATCGCGTTGAACATGTCGACGGCGCGGTCGGCGAGTGTCTCCAGCCGGTGGCGCAGCCTTGCGGCGGCGATGGCCAGCGGATCGTCCTCTTCGGCCGCGGCGCCGAGCTGCGCGTCGCGCTTGTGGGACTGGACGGTCGCCAGCAATGCGTCCGCCCAATAGATGGTGTCCGGTCCGGTATCTTCGCTCAGCGTGCGCACCTTCGCCGCCGCGATCTCCAGCGCCGTGAGCCGCGCCGCGACGTCCTGGGACGCGTCCCCCGACCCATCGCGCAGATCGTCCAGCAGCGCCGTCATCTGCGCCGGTACGGAGGTCCGCCCGTCGCCGGTCGCGATCGTGCCCAACAGATCGGCAACGTCGATGATGCCGTCGCGCCAGGAGGGCGCCAGCGGCGCGCGCGCGAATTCGCGCAAGGCATGGGCAAGCGCGATCAGGTGTCCCGCCAGATTGCCGCTGTCGACGGACGAGATATAGCGCGGCTCCAGCGGCCGCAGATCCTGCGTGTCGTACCAGTTGAAGTAATGCCCGCGCTGCCGCTCCATCTTGTCGAGCGTGGCGAAGGTGGCCTCCAGGCGCTCCACCGCCTCGGTCGTTCCGATCCAGCCGAAATCGCGCGCCGCCACGATCGACAGAAGATAAAGCCCGATATTGGTCGGCGAGGTGCGATGCGCCACGACCGGCTCGGGGTCTTCCTGGAAATTGTCGGGCGGGAGGAAATTGTCCGCCTGCGTCACATAGGTCTCGAAGAACCGCCAGGTGCGCCGTGCCGCCAGGCGCAGGGTCCGCGTGTCCTCCGCCGTTACGCGCAGCGCACCGTCATTCGGCGGCGGCTCGCTCGCCCAGCGGGCGACCAGCGGCGAGAACAGCCACAGCGCGCCGAACGGCGCCGCGACGACCCAGGTGCCGCGACCGATGAAGGCGATCGCCACGCCGGCCACCGCGATCGCCACGGCGCTGGCGGCCATCTGGATCGTCAGCGTGCGATTGTCGAAGCCGTTCTCGCCGCTCGTCTGCGCCGTCGTCACCCATTCGAGCAGCCGCTTGCGCCGCACGAACAGCCGCCACACGGTGCGCCCGATGGCATCGACCATCAGCCAGGCCTGGTGCGCCAGGAAGGTGAGCAGGAACGCGCTCTGCACGATGCCGAGATCGACGTCGCGCGCCACGCCGCGCCAATGGCTGCGCAGCGACACGCCGGTGCGGCGCGGCACCAGCGACGCCAGCGCCGGAATCAGCGTCGGCAGGACGATCAGCCCCAGCACGAAAAGCGTCCAGGCGAGCGCCACCGGCGCCGTGGTCAGCCAGGCGATCAGGAGCGTCAGCAGCGTCGCGGGCGCCGAAAGCGACCGGCGCAGATTGTCGATCAGCTTCCAGCGGCCGGTCAGCGGGATGGCCGTGCGCCGCCGCGAGCGGCGTGGCCCGCGCCCGAAGATCCAGGGCAGCAACTGCCAGTCGCCCCGCACCCAGCGGTGCTGGCGCGATGCGGCGACGTCGTAGCGCGACGGGAATTCCTCGACGACTTCGATATCGCTGGCCAGCCCCGCGCGCGCGAAAATGCCTTCGAGCAGATCGTGGCTCAGCACCGTCGAGACGGGGAAACGCTGCACCAGCGACGCCTCGAACGCATCGACGTCATAGATGCCCTTGCCGAAATACGACCCCTCCTCATAGAGGTCCTGGTACACGTCGGACACGACGATGGCATAGGGATCGAGCCCGTTGGGGCCCGAGAAGACGCGCTGGAACAGCGAACCGCCGTCCCGCAGCGGCAGGGACGGCGTGACGCGCGGCTGCAGGATCGCGTGGCCGCGCACCACGCGGCCCACCTGCGGATCGAAACGCGGGCGCACCAGCGGATGGGCGATCTTGCCGACCAGCCGCCGCGCCGCGCCGATCGGCAGCCGCGTATCGGCATCCAGCGTGATGACATAGCGGACATCCGCCGGCACTGCGGGCGGATGGCCCTCCACCGCGATGAAGGTCGTGTCGTTCGCGCCGCGCAAAAGGCGGTTCAGTTCGTGCAGCTTGCCGCGCTTGCGCTCCCAGCCCAGCCATTTTTCCTCGCCCTCGGTCCACACCCGGCGGCGATGCAGCAGCAGGAAGCGCGCGCCGTCGATCTGGCGCGGATGGCGCGAATTGAGTTCGGCGATCGCCGCAGCCGCCTTGGCCAGCAGCGCCGCGTCGTCGTCGGCATGCTCCTGCGCCGCGTCCTTCCAGTCCGACAGCAAGGCGAAGGTGAAATTCGCATCGGGATTGGAGAGGTAGTGCACTTCCAGCCGGTCGACCTGCTCGGCGATGCTGGCTTCCGACGTCAGGAGCGTCGGCACCGCGATCAGCGTCTTCATCTCGTCGGGCACGCCGTCGCGCAGCTCGAGCCCGGGAAGCTGCATCGCGCCGATCCGATGGGTGATGATCCGGTTGACGATGCCGATGGCGAGGTCGGAGGCGGGCACCAGCGCGGTGAAGGCCAGTGCCGCGATGATCCAGGGTGCGGAATCGAAATCGATCACCGTCACCAGCCCGGTCGCGACGATGAGGAGCGTGAACAGGCCGATCAGCGCGATATAGCTGAGCACACCGGCGTCTGAGAAACGGCGGAACACGCCGGTCTTGGGATGCACGGTGCAGCCCATCTCGGTCTCGAAGCCGCGGCGCCCCTCCGCGATCAGGTAGAATCCGGCATCGCATTCGCGCCGCGTGGCGCGCTCGGCGGCGGTCAGTCCCCGGCCGGCCCTGGCAGCGGCCTCGGCGGCGCGTTCGGCGACCTCCGCCTCGTCGCGGCCCGATTCATGCGCCAGCGTCTCGATGGCGCGGCGATACAGATCGCGGGTCGGAAAATCCAGCGCCGCGAACGTCGTCTTCTCGCGCAGGGCCGCATCGACCAGGCTGACGCTCTCGAAGAATTCCGGCCAGTTGACGGCCGAGATCAGCCGCATCGAGGTGATGATGTTGCGCACCGTGACGTTCATCGCGCTCTGGCGCTGTACCTCCTGGCGCACGATGTCGTCGGCATTGGTGCCGTCCTGCGCCAGCCGCTCGTTCAGCCAGCGCAGCGCCGGCGTTACGTCGGGATCGCGGTCGCGCAGCCGCTGCGCCAGCTCCACCGCGAACGGCACCGACCACGGCTTGGCCGCCAGCTCGACGACCAGCTCGGCGATGGGCTCGATCGCCTCCTCGCCCAGGATGCGTTCGGCCAGCGCGTCGGCCTCGGCGCTCGCCGCGAGGCGGGTCAGGATGCCCTCCGCGATGCGCCGCAGATTCTCCACCAGCGTGATGCGCAGCGTGATCGCGATGGCCCACAATTCGCCGATCGTCAGCGGCTGCACCCGCTGATAGGACTCGACGAAGCGCGTCAGCTTGGTGACGTCGAGCGCGCTGTCGGTGTGCGCGATCACCGCCCAGGCGATGCCGAACACGCGCGGATAGCCCTGCAGATGTCCGTCGATCAGCTTGGGCAGTTTGCGGTAATAGCCCGGCGGCAGATCGTCCTTGATCTCGCGGATCTGCTCATCGACGATGTGATAATTGTCGAGCAGCCACTCGGCGGCGGGCGGAACAGAACGATGCGCCCGCGTCGCGGTCACGATCGCGCGATAGGCATCGGATATGATCCGCGCATTCTCCTCCAGCCGCGCTGCCAGCGGCCGGCCGCGTTCGTCCGGCGAAACGCGCTGCGCGGTCGCAAGGCTGGTGGCGTGCTGCTCCAGCCGCTCGATGCTGAAGAGTTCGGATCGGATCGGGCCTTCGGTCGGCTCCAGGGCCTGGCGCCAGGACGCGCGGCTGCCGATCTCCGAGTAATTCATGGCGTGTCGCCCTTACCCACGCGCACAGAGTGTCGTTGGCAGAGGCCAAACGAACGGTCGAATGCGATGCTGTCCAGGAAATAACGCTCCGGGCGCGCGAGAGTTCCCGGAACATTGGCGACCGGCGACTACATCGCAAACGCATCGGGAGCGATATCAGACGCGGTAATAGTCGCGATACCAGGTGACGAATTTCGGGATGCCGACGGAAATGGGCGTGGTGGGCTCATAGCCAAGATCGCGCCGCGTCGCGTCGATGTCGGCGTAGGTTCTCGGTACCTCTCCCGCCTGTATCGGCTCGAGACTCATATGCGCCTTGCGCCCGATCGCCGCTTCGAGCGTTGCGATGTAATCGAGCAGCTTCTCGGATTGATGATTGCCCAGATTGTAGATCGCATGCGGCGGCGTGCCCCGCGCCGGCCGGTCCAGCGCGCGCAGCACGCCGTCCACGATGTCGTCGACGAAGGTGAAATCGCGCCACATCTCGCCATGATTGAACACGCGGATCGGCTCGTCCGCGAAGATCGCCCGCGCGAACAGCATCGGCGACATGTCGGGCCGACCCCACGGGCCATAGACGGTGAAGAAGCGCAGGCCCGTGGCGGGCAGGCGGTAGAGATGCGCATAGGAGTATGCGATCAGTTCGTCGGCGCGCTTGGTCGCGGCATAGAGAGAAGTCGGCTGGTCGACCCGCTGCGCGATCGAGAACGGCATCTCGGTGTTGGCGCCATAGACGGAGGACGAGCTCGCATAGACGAAATGGCGAAGGCCTTTCAGCCGCCGCGCCATCTCCAGCATCACGACCTGGCCCATGACGTTGGACTGGATATAGGTGTAGGGATCGACCAGCGAATGGCGCACGCCGGCCTGCGCCGCCAGATGTACGATGCCGTCGATATCGCCGTGACGCTCGCCGAAGGCGAGAATCGCGTCGCGGTCCGAGATGTCGAGCTTCTCGAACGCGAAATCCGGATTGGCGGACAGGCGCGCCAGCCGCGCCTCTTTCAGCGACACGTCGTAATAGTCGTTGAGATTGTCTATGCCGACCACGCGGGCGCCCCGCGCCAGAAGC
>Ga0265338_10008863_pt1 | contig 12131 bp, 9 predicted proteins | sample 42126metaG_FD_193579 | JGI IMG/M metagenome (GOLD analysis project Ga0265338, IMG submission 193579) | Rhizosphere microbial communities from Carex aquatilis grown in University of Washington, Seatle, WA, United States - 4-21-26 metaG | ecosystem: Host-associated > Plants > Roots > Rhizosphere >... | reverse complement strand
TGGCTTCAACGCGGTGGACATACTGGGTGACGATGCGTCGCGCGCGGTGTGGCGCGCGGTGCGCGACGCGCGTCCACTGATCGGGCTGGCGAACGACGCGGTGTGGCGGGTCTCGGTGCGACCCTCGGCCGGGCCAGGTGTATTGCGCGCGGTCGCCGATGTGGGCGTCAGCGGGTTCCTCGACTGGGGTGGCGGGCTGGTGTGGCTGACCGGCCCGGCCAACGCCACGACGCATGCGGTGGTCGAAGCTGCGGCCCGAGCGGCGCACGGCACCTGGACCCTGTTGCGCGCACCTGAACCGCTACGCGCCGCCGTACAGGTGGTGCCGCCCGAGCCACCGCCGCTCGCGGCAATCACGCGCCGGGTGAAGGCGGCGCTCGACCCACGCGGCGTTCTTAATCCTGGCCGCTTGTACGCGGGAATGTAGGCATGGTTCCGACGTTCATCATCGTCCTGCTGTTCCTAGCCGCGTTCCTGCTAACGTACTTGCAATATTTTTGGATGAACGCAAAGCGGCGGGTTCTGAACCTGCGCTTCGCGCTGATGGTTATTGCGCTCGCCGGTGCACTCAGCTACAATTTCTTCAAGTACTTCCACCCTGACAATCGACTCGCCTCGTGGCTGTCCCTGGTCCTGGCACTGGTCTTGATAGCCAATGCCTACCGGCTATTGCGACGCATGCCGCCGCGCGAGCATTGACCGACGCGATGCAAACCAATTTCACCGCAGAGCAATTGCGTGACCCGGATACCGCGGTGTCCAACCAGGTGCTGCGCACCTGTGTGCATTGCGGCTTCTGCACGGCCACCTGCCCGACCTTCGTCTTGCTGGGGGACGAACTCGATAGCCCGCGCGGCCGCATTTACCTGATCAAGGACATGCTGGAAGCCGACCGTCCCGCCACGGAAGAGGTCGTGCTGCATGTCGATCGCTGCCTGACCTGCCTGTCCTGCATGACCACCTGCCCGTCCGGCGTGCACTACATGCACCTGGTCGATCATGCGCGGCATCATATTGAGCGCACCTATCGTCGCCCCTGGCAGGACCGGCTGTTGCGCAGCCTGCTGGGCACGCTGCTGCCGCGCCCCTTTCTGTTTCGCGCCGCGCTGCTGGGCGCCCGGCTGGCACGGCCGCTGAGTTGGTTGGTGCCGGGCGGCGGCATGCTGTCGCAACGCCTGCGTGCGATGCTGGCAATGGCGCCGGGCAGCGTGCCTCCGCCGTCCGCGCTGGAGCGGCCGGGCGTGCATCCGGCGCAGGGCGCGCGGCGCGCTCGCGTGGCATTGCTCGCGGGTTGTGCCCAGCAGGTGCTGGCGCCTGAGATCAACGCTGCGACGATCCGCTTGTTGAATCGCCTGGGCGTCGAGGTGTTGGTGCCCAAGGACAGCGGGTGCTGCGGAGCGCTGAACCACCACATGGGTCAGCGTGACGCGGCAATGCAGCTTGCGCGCGCCAATATCGCTGCGTGGAGTGCCGGGATCGAGGGCGAAGGGCTGGACGCAATCGTGGTCAATGCATCGGGCTGCGGCACGATGATGAAGGACTACGGCTTCCTGCTGCGCACCGAGGATGAACCGTGGCGTTCACGCGCGGCGAAGGTGGCGGCACTGACGCTCGATATCTCCCAGTTCCTGAGCCGGATCGGCTATGCGCCGACACGTGAGCCGCCGGGTCTGACGGTCGCCTACCACGCCGCGTGCAGCTTGCAACACGGTCAGAGCGTGACGATCGAGCCGAAGGCGCTGCTGGCACGCGCCGGCTTCACCATGGTGGAACCCGCGGAGTCGCATCTGTGTTGCGGCTCGGCTGGCACGTATAATTTGTTGCAGCCGGCGATCGCGGAACGATTGCGCGCGCGGAAGCTGGACAATCTGCGGGCGACGCAGCCCGACCTGGTGGCTGCGGGCAATATCGGCTGCATGACTCAGCTTGCGGGGAGCGGCCTGCCCGTGGTGCACACGATCGAACTGCTGGATTGGATGGCGGGGGGGCCGCGCCCCGATAGCCTCTCCCGCGTAGCGGGGTTGAGCCGCGAAGCGGATCGACGCGAGGGCGCGTAAGCACCGAGGGTGAGGGTTCGGCGGTTCGCCGGGATGTTTGTTGAACGTGCGGCGTCGAAGGTTGGGCTGCGGTGCGACCCGATCACCCTCACCCTCGGCGCTGCGCGCCATCGACCTCTCCCGCGCAGCGGGAGAGGTTTAAGCAAGTTCAATACTTGGCTGATTTAGGGCGGTGGCGACGCTCGCGGCCAGGTCGGACTGCTGGAACGGCTTCTCCAGAAACACGAAGCCATCGTCGGATCGATGCGGCTGGGTCTGGCGCGAATAGCCGGAGACCAGAACGACTTTCAAATCCTGCCGCAATTTGCGCGCCCAGCGTGCCAAATCGATGCCGCTGACGCCGTTCGGCATCACCACGTCGGTCAGCAGAAGGTCGATCGCTGCATGGCTCTCCAGCACCTTGCGCGCCTCAACCCCATCCGGCGCACTGAGGATGCGATACCCCATCTGGCGTAACGAGTCCTCGATGACCTCGCGGACCTGTTGCTGATCCTCGACGACCAGAACAGTCTTGCCGGCGCCCGAGGCCGGTCTTGTTTCAATTGCGACGGCTTGCTCGATCGCGTTTGATTCGGCCCGCGGGATGTACAGGCAAATCGTCGTCCCCTGCCCGAGGACGCTGTCCACGGTCGCGGTGCCACCGGACTGCCGGGCGAAGCCGTACACCTGGCTCAGGCCCAGGCCGGTGCCCTTGCCGATGTCCTTCGTCGTATAGAACGGCTCGAAGCAGCGCTGCCGCACGTCCGTGGGCATGCCGCATCCGGTATCCGAGACGCGCACCAGCACGTAGTCGCCCGCGGCGAGATCGAGGCGCCCGGAATCCGTCTCGGCGACCACGGCGTTCTGCATCACGACGGTCAGCCGCCCGCCAGCCGGCATGGCGTCACGCGCGTTCACCGCCAGGTTGAGCACTGCGGATTCGAATTGCGTCGGATCGATGCGCGCGTGCCAGAGCGCCGGGTCGGCGTCGATCGTCACGGTGATAGCCTCACCGACGGCGCGGCGCAGGAAATCCTCGGCATTGGTCAGCAGACGATCCACCTGGATGGTTTCCGGCCGCAATCGCTGGCGGCGCGAAAATGCCAGCAACTGACTGGTGAGTTTCGCACCGCGCTCGGCCACGAGTTGGATGGAGGTGGCCATGCGCACCAGTCGTTCATTGCCGCCGGAGGCACGGATGATGCTTTCCGCCTGGCCCATCACCACTGTCAGCAGATTGTTGAAGTCGTGCGCGACACCACCGGTCAATTGGCCGACGGCCTCCAACCGCTGCGCCTGCTGCAACGCTGCCTCGGCTTTCTGGCGCTCGGCCATTTCAGCTTCCAACGCGCTGGTGCGCTCGGCGATTCTCCATTGCAGCGTCTCGTTCAATTCGCGCAATGCCAATTCGGCCTGCTTGCGCTCGGTGATGTCGACGCAGGCGCCGGTCATGGCCACGGGCCGGCCTATCTGGTCGCGGAACGTCTTGCCCCGCTCGTACAGCCAGCGAACACTGCCGTCCGGACGCACGATGCGGAACTCCATCCCGAAGTCGGCACCCTCGCCGACGCAGCGTTGCGCCGCCGCTGCCATCCCGGGGCGATCATCCGGATGCACCTGGGCGATAAATGCCTCCACGGTGCGTTGCTCGCCGCCGGCGTAGCCGAACAGGCGCAACAGACCTTCGTCCGCTTCGACGTTACTGCTGCGGAAATCCCAGCGGAACGTTCCGGTCTCAGAGGCCAGCAGTGCGGCGCGCAGGCGCTCCTGGGCGGCGCGGGCCGATCGCTCGGCCATGCGGTTCTGGCCGCGCAGCCGCGCCAGTTCCAGGTTGGCAGCAATCCGGGCGGCCAGTTCACGCGCGCTGAACGGCTTGATGAGATAGTCGTCGGCGCCGGCTTCGAGACCTTCGATACTGGCCGCTTCCCCGGCACGCGCCGACAGCAGGATCACGGGCATATCGCTCAAGGCGGGATCGGCGCGTACCGCGCGCAACAGGCCGAAGCCATCCAATCGCGGCATCATCACGTCGCTCAGCAGCAGGTCGGGGCGGTGCCTGCGCAGCGATGCCAGCGCCGCCTCGCCGTCGGCGACAGCGTGCACCTCGTAACGTTCGCCCAGCAGGCGGCGCATGTAGTCGCGCATGTCGGCGTTGTCGTCGGCGAGCAATATCGTTGCGCGCTCGGAAGTGGCGAGGGCCGGCAGCGATTGCTCCGGCAGCAGCGTGGGTTCAATGCCGGAGTCGAGGGTGGCGGCAGGTGATTCCTTGGGCAACCAACGCAGCGCCTCCTCGACATAAGGCAGCGCGCCGATCGCCGTGGTGGCAGGCATGCCGGCGGCACGAACGCGATCCGGCGGCAGATGCGCCGTGCCAAGCGGCAGATTCACGGTGAAGCTGCTGCCGGCACCCACGGTGCTATCGGCGTGCACCGTGCCGCCGTGCAGTTTCACCAGTTCCTGCACCAGGGCCAGGCCGATGCCGGCGCCTTCATGCGTGCGGCCGCACGCCCCTTCGACGCGGTGGAAGCGATCGAACAGGCGGGGGATTTCGTTTGCGGGAATGCCGGTCCCGGTGTCGCGCACGGTCAGCGTGACGCTGTCGCCGTCGCGTCGCAGCGTCACGCCGATGCCGCCCTCGAAGGTGAACTTGAACGCGTTCGACAGCAGGTTGAGGACGATCTTCTCCCACATGTCGCGATCGACATAGACCGGTTCGTTGAGCGGCACGCAGTCCACGTCGAGTGACAGGCCGGCCTTGTCGCAGGCCGAACGGAAGTTGCTGGCAAGCTCCGCTGTCAGGCGCGCGAGTTCGACGGGTTCGTAGGAAGCCTGCACGCGGCCGGCCTCGATGCGGGAAAAATCCAGCAGCGAATTGACAAGTTTGAGCAATCGCAGGCCGTTGCGGTGGGCGACCGAGACCAGCGCAGTGTCGTCCGGGGCGGTGGAGCGGGCGAGCAAGTCTTCCAACGGACCCAGCATCAACGTCAGCGGCGTGCGGAACTCGTGGCTGACGTTGGAGAAGAACGTGGTCTTGGCGCGGTCGATCTCGGCGAGTGCTTCGGCGCGCTTGCGCTCCTCTTCATAGGCGCGCGCATTGGCCAGGCCCGCGGCAATCTGTCCGGCCAGCAAGCCGGTGAAGCCGCGATAGCCTTCGTCGAATGCCAGGTAGGGATTGAGACCGGCGACGAGGAATCCGGCGATGCCCTGCTGGCCTTGCTCGAACAGCGGCAGGATGATTGCGCGATCCGGTGCGCGGTCCCAGGCGCCGGTTGGCAGATCGGCACAGCGCGAGGCCAGGTCCTCGATGACCAACGGGCCCGCCTTCGCCTTTACCAACGGCCAGATTGCGTCGGTGTCTTCCAGGTCGATAAGCAGGGGGGCTGCCTTGTCGCCGGGCTGGATGCCGGCCTGGGCCACCAGGCGTGCACCATGGCCGCCGGGTTCGGTCAGATAGAGCAAGGCGAACGGCAGGTCGCGCGCCTCGCCGGCAATACTGCTGGCGGCGGCCGCACAGACCTGCGCCAACGTGTGCGTATCCGGCGCGGTGGCAGCGACGTCCCGCAGCAGCTTCAGGCGGCGTTCGCCGATGACCCGGGTCGTTTCATCGGTAACCGCGCAAAAGATGCCGCCCACGTCACCGCGGTCGTCGCGGATCGGGCTGTAGGAGAAGGTGAAGTAGGTTTCCTCGGGGAAGCCGTAGCGCTCCATGATCAGTAGCAGCGCTTCGTCGAAGGTCGACTCGGCGCGTTCCAGAACGGCGGCGGTGCGCGGGCCGATGAGGTCCCAGATCTCGGCCCATACCTCGCGCGCGGATTGCCCCAACGCGGCGGGGTGCTTCTTGCCCAGGAACGGCCGATAGGAGTCGTTGTAGAGGTTGACGAGGTCGTGACCCCACCACACGAACATCGCATAGCGCGAGCTCAGCATGATGCCGATGGCGGTGCGCAGGCTCTGTGGCCAGGTTTCGACCGGTCCAAGTTTGGTGCTCGACCAGTCCATGCCGCGCATGAGGGCGCCCATCTCGCCGCCACCGGCCAGGACATAAGCTGCGTGCCTTGCGGAGCGATCGTCCAGAGACACAGGCCTTCCTTCATGTCGTGGCGCGCGATCACACGCGGAGGTGGCAGGGTAATGGATACGTGTTCGAACGAAGAGGGCCAGCCAATCACGTTTCGGATACTGGCAGGCGGCGACTTCAGGCAGAACGATGGCATTTGCCGCAGTGCAGCATGACCGGGCATGATAGGAGCGCCGACGCAGACCGCCCGATGCAAGCTGCGCCGGGTCGAATCGTGCCGGGCATCAGTGCTACAATGGGCTGTATGCGCATGACACCAACCGGGCCGGCCGCCGCATGGCACGCCTTTCAACGCGGGTTGCTGCCCGCGCTGCTGCTCGCCCTGCCAGTGCTGGCGCATGCGCAGAGCCCGGCGGAAAAGCGTGCCACGGCGAACAAGCTGCTGGATGCGCTGAAGAGCGCTCCAAGCGAGGAGGCCGCCGGGCCGCTGGAGGCGCAAATCCGCCAGCTTTGGGCGACCGGCGGCACCGCGGCGGTGACTCTGCTGATGAGCCGCGGCCTGCGCGAAATGCACGCCGGCGCGATGAACGATGCGATCGAGGATTTCGGCGACGCGATCACGCTGGATCCGACGCTGGCCGAGGCCTACCGCCAGCGTGCCGTGGCGCGTTACCAGGCAGGCGACACGGTGGGTGCGATCGCCGACCTGCAGGCAACGGTACAGCGCGAGCCTCGCAACTTTGCCGCGTTCGAGACGCTGTCGAAGATTGCCGAGGCTCGCGAGGATTGGAAGAACGCCTATGCCGCCTGGCAGAAGGTCATGGAGATCGACCCGAAGACGCCGGGCGGCGAGGACCGGTTGAACGAGCTGAAACGCAAGGCGTTTGGCGAGGAGACGTAAGGAGCGGCTTCGTCGCGTGACACCGGAGGGGTGTGCGGGGTCAGCCGCAGGCATTGCCTCGAAGGGTGTAGGATTTCACCACACCGGCGGCGATTGCGAAGGTCGTCTCGCATGCCAGGTTGATGACCTGGGGCGGAAAAGCACCGCCGTATCCGCCATAGGCCCACCACGGTCCCGGCCCGTATGGCGGCACCGCCGGAACAAGCTGCACCCTGCTCTCGTCATAGGCGAGGTATTTCACGCCGTCTGTCTCATAGGTGCGGGTTGGCACGCCGAGTTGCTGGACGAGGTCGGAGTCCGGGTGGCCGACGAGTTGATTGAGGAAGGCCTGACGCTGTGCGAGCTGATTGACGCAACCAGCGAGCAGTGGGACCAGAAGCAGCAGGACGAGACGGCGCATTACGCGGGCTCCAGATGACGGTTCGAGAGCAACGCGGGAGACTACCCTCATCTTGAAGACGCGCGAAGCGACGTGGAAGTCCCGGCGGAAAGGTCCTTGCAGGAGCATACGCTAAGTGCTGGTTTGCATGAATCCGGTGACCTATCGCGACAAGCTGATACGTCGGATCGCCGCGCAACTGAGCGGCGGAGCGTGATAACCCATCGCCGGTGCCGCGTGCATCACCGCATTTTCGCACGGAGGCAGAACGGAGGACCACGGTGAACACAGGAGTCGGAGGGGCCCCGCGGCCATTGGGCACCGCCGACTCCTGTGTTCACCGTGGTCCTCCGTCTTGCCTCCGTGCGAAATAGGGGTGCTGCCGTGGGCACCGGCGGCCGGGGCTTCCCCTGTTACCACAGCACCTGCGCGATGCGGTCAGCACTCGCGGCGATCATGGCCAGCCGGTCGAAGCCCAGGGCAATACCGGCGGACGGCGGCATACCGTGCGCCAGGGCGGCCAGGAAATCCTCGTCCAACGGCCAGTCCTCGCCGCCCATGGCATGGCGGCGGGCCCGATCTTCCACGAACCGCGCACGTTGCTCTTCCGGATCGGTCAGCTCGACGAAGGCGTTGGCGAGTTCGATGCCGCACACGAACAGTTCGAAACGTTCGGCCACACGCGGGTCGGCAGGATCGCGGCGAGCCAGTGCCGCCTGCGCCGCGGGCCAATGCGTCAGGAACGTGGGGTGGGCACGGCCGATGCGCGGCTCAATCCGTTCCAATAGCAGGCGGAAGAACAGGTCCTCCCAGGTCTCGTTGTCGCGCAACCGTGCGCCGGCAGCTTCAGCCAGCGCGGGGGCGTCGCCGGCGGTGGCCAGCAGGTCGGCCCCGACATGGCGGGCGAAGGCGTCGGCCATGGTGACGCATTCGACGCGGGACAGGTCCGTGGTGACACCGCGGCAGGTCACCACCGGAGGCAGCACGGCGCGCAGGTAAGCGACGGTCTCCTCGATCAGCGAGTCCATGCCAGCGCCCGGGCGATACCATTCCAACATGGTGAACTCGGGCGCGTGCAGGTCGCTGCCTTCGCCATTTCGCCACACCCGTGCGAGTTGGAAGATCGGACCGGCCCCGCCGGCCAACAGCTTCTTCATGGCGAATTCCGGGCTGGTGTGCAGCCACAGCGCCTCGCGATGGCCGTCCGGATGCTCGCGCTCCGTGCGGTAGGCGCGCAGGTGGACTTCCTCGCCGGGGGTGCGGACGGCGTACGGCGTTTCCACCTCGGTGTAGCCACGCGCGATGAAGAAGGCGCGGGTGGCGGCGGTCAGGCGGGCGCGGCGATGCAGGAAGGGAAGACGCGCGGCCAGGCTTTCCGGATGCCAGGCGGGATGGCTCACGGGGGGCGCCTCGCGTCCGCCGGAGCGCCATCGGCCGGATCGGGGTCGCGCCATGACAGGCAGAAGCCGCCGCCATGCAGCCAGCAACTGCCGTCCGGCACGTGCCGGTCCAGCCGCAACGAACGGACAAGGTCGCTGTGACCGCCGTCGATCGCCATTGCCAGGCGTTCGTCGAGCGCCGCATCGCGCGCGCCGGTGAACGGGATGAACCAGGCGCGGCACAGGAGGTCCGCCGGAAGGCGCTGCCCGGCGCGGGAGCGCGTCACTTTCAGCATGAAGCCGCCAAGCCGCTGGGAGGTCAGCGGGAACAGCAGCCGGCCGCCGGGGCGCAGCGACTCCAGCCAACCGGGCAATGGATGCGTGGCGCCGGCACTGGCAACGATGACATCCCGTGGCCCAGCCGAGAAGGCCGCGCCGTCAGCCTCGACGACGGCGGCCTGCGGCCAATCCGCAAGCGCTGCGCGTGCCCTTGCTGCAAGGTCGGGGTGTTGCTCGACGGCGACGACGTGGCCGCCCGCGCCAGCCAACTCCGCCAGGATCGCGCTGTAGTAGCCGGTGCCGCAGCCGACATGCAGCACCGCCTCGCCGGCGGCGACGCCCAGTTGATCGAGTGCGAACGCCCACAGCGAGGGAGAGCCGTTGTTGATCCTACGTGTCTCGTCGAGCGCCACCAGGACGTTGTGATAGACATGCCGCGGATCGGCGTCCGGCGTCGTGCGGTAGCCGCCGCGCCTTGCGTCGTCGTGGATGCGCCACGGGCCAGGACCGAGGAAGCGCTCGCGGGGCACGCTGGCGAAGGCGCGCACCACCGCTTCCGATTCAACGGGACCAGCGAAGCGAAGCTCCTCGGCATACCAGGCACGCACCTGGGCGAGCGATCCGAAACGATCCTGCGCAGCGCGTGTCATCGCAACGCACGAATGGAGGGGAGGTGAGGCACTGCCATCTCCTGTCGGAACTGCCGGAGGCGATGCGAGAATAAAGCAAGGCTGCAGCCCCATGCATGATCATGCATGAAGCCATCGCCGTCCGCTGCGAAGATATCAGCATGATATGTCCGTCCGTCGGCCTGCGCCAATTGCCGCTAGCAAGAGGGTTAGTCGTGAAGCCCAGCATCGGTCCCAGGGCAATCGGATTTGGCCCGTACGCTAAGCAATGTCGGCGGGCCTATGCTGCCGAAGCAAAGCATTGTCTCACAAAGCTGAGGGAAGGGCAGGCAAGCTTCACAAAGCTTACGTGCCATCCCCCGGTCCTGGCGTGCGCCGCGGCAACTGAAACCCTTCTTTGTGAATCCTTGCCGATCTTCCCTGAACTTTGTGAGACCTTTCCTGCCTTGCCGGCAGGACAGGCCCAGGGCGCGTCACGCCTCTCACCCGCGTAACTCAACTTCTCCTGCGCAGCGAGATACGTGCCCGGTCGTACTGTCAGCGGATCACGCGGCGATATAAATGCCACGTCGCGTGCCCCAGCACCGGCATCACGATCACCAGCCCGAGCAAGCACGGCAGCGACCCGATCAACAGCGCAATTGCGACGATCAGTCCCCATGCCGCCATCGGCAGCGGATTGGCGACAACCGCCTGGACCGACGTCCAGATCGCTGTCTGCATCTTGACGTCGCGATCGAGCAATAGCGGGAAGGACACGACGCTGATTGTCAGAGTGACGACGGCGAACAGGAAGCCGATGCCGACCCCCAGGACGATCATGCTCCAGCCCGCCGCCGTGGTGAACACGTCATGCGCGAAGGCAGCGATCGACACCGGAGGTTTCGGCCCCAGGGTCAGCACGTAGATCGCTTCGGCCGCCGCGAGCCACAGCAAAAAGATCGCAATCAGCAGCAAGCCAAATCCGACGATCCCGCCGATGGAGGGTGACCGCAGCACGCCGAATGCATCGACCCAGCTTACATCCTTGCCCAACTCCCGGCGCCGGCTCATTTCATTCAAGCCGACCGCGGCGAGTGGGCCAACCAACGCGAAGCCGGATGCGAGTGGGAACAACAACGGCACGACGCCGTAGCCGGATGTCAGACGCGCCAGGACCAGTCCGACCAGCGGGTAGATGACGCACAGGAAGATCACGTCGGTGCGGTTGGCGACAAAGTCGGCAAGGCCGTTGGTCAGCGCGTAGCGGAGGTCGCCCAGTCCGATGCGGCGCACGGTGACGCTGCCGGCATGCCGGCTGTCCTGCCAGTACTCTTCGTCGCTGGCCGAACCGACCGTATGAAAGGCGCGATCGACGCGGTCCCCGATCCATGCGATGGGGCTTTGAATGAGCATGTTAGTCCCTCCCTGACGTGTGGCTGCGAGGGACCGCGGGCCAGGTCGTGGCGAAACGCCCAAGTCGCGTGCGGTCACGCCACTGAGCCGCGACCACTGCATCTCAACAACATAGGCAGATCGTGCACTTTTGGCGATCACAGCGGCGTGACTGTTGGGCCGGATGGGTGACCGCATGGCGGCGCGGTGGGCAGCGGCAACTGTCCGCTCGCCCCGGCCCCTGCTACTGAGTACCACGTGATACCACGGAGACAGACGATGGACGTTGAGGCGCGCCTGCAACGCATAGAGACCGATTTGGAACTGCTGTTGCCGTTGCGGCGCCTGGCAGCACCAGCGGCACCCGACATGATCAACGAATGGGCACGGGTGTCGATGATGCTGCTGCGTATGTCCGCGGTGGCCGGCACATTGTGCGCTGTTGCCGGCGTGCCCGGCGACCTCGCGCGGCGCTGGGTGATGGCGATGGTGGCCCCGCAGCCCGACCCGGAATTGGGGCCGCTGACGGACCAGGTGATGGACGCGTTGCTGCTGGCCAATGGCAACACCGCCGGCTCGGCCTGACGCGTCTTGTGGCGTGCCGCCCGGGGCGAAGGCAGGCTCGGTCGATCATTCGCATGGTGCGCCAGGTGGAACCCACCCTCCCCGACCTGCTGAGCGAGAGACTCGACCTGGTCTTCGTCGGCATCAACCCGTCGGTGTTTTCGGTTGCGCAGGGGCATTACTTTGCGCGCAAGATCAATCGATTCTGGCCGTGCTTTTCGCAGTCCACGCTGAGCCAGCCGATCCGTAAAGCGCTCGCCGTCGAACGATTGGAACCGCACCACGATCGGCTGTTACCGGCGCACGGCATCGGTTTCACCGACGTGGTCAAGCGCGCCACCGCGAAGGCCGTCGAACTCGACCGCAAGGAGTTTGCCGCCGGTGCGGCGGCATTGGCCGTCAAATTAGAACGCTACCAACCGCGCGTCGCATGCTTCCAGGGCATGATGGGTTATCGGCCCTTCGCCGCCGCCCTGGGATCGACCGAGCGCAGCCTGACGCTGGGAGCGCAACCGCTGCTGCTGGGCCGCACGCAGGTGTTCGTCGTGCCCAGCCCCAGCCCGGCCAATGCG
>Ga0265338_10008862_pt1 | contig 12131 bp, 8 predicted proteins | sample 42126metaG_FD_193579 | JGI IMG/M metagenome (GOLD analysis project Ga0265338, IMG submission 193579) | Rhizosphere microbial communities from Carex aquatilis grown in University of Washington, Seatle, WA, United States - 4-21-26 metaG | ecosystem: Host-associated > Plants > Roots > Rhizosphere >... | reverse complement strand
CGTGGATATCCGAGCGGAAGGACGTGCTGAGCGGTTTATTCATGCTCTTGACATTGCACGCTTATGCAGGGCGGAGGATGTTTGCCGCCGCCGGGATGTTCGCGCTGGCGCTGATGTCAAAGCCGATGGCCGTCACGCTGCCGTTTGTGATGCTGCTGCTGGATTATTGGCCGTTGGGGCGGTTTTCGACGACGCGGACACGCGAGTTGATCGTGGAAAAATGGGGCTTCTTTCTATTGGCAGCGAGTTCATGCGCGCTGACGGTTTTGGCGCAGGGGCATGGCAAGGCGATTGTCCCGTTGGAACTGCACTCGTTTGCGGCGCGACTGGAGAATGCGCCGGCGGCCTACGCATCGTATCTGCTGAAGAGCTTCTGGCCGGTGGATTTGGCTGTGTATTATCCGCTGCCGGAACGGATTTCGGGCGGCGCAGTTGCGGGAAGCGTGGCAGCGCTGGGCATTCTTTCGGCTTTGGTTTGGGCGGTTCGCAAGCGGGCGCCTTACGCGCTGGTGGGCTGGCTGTGGTTTTTGGGGATGCTCGTGCCGGTGATTGGGCTAGTGCAGGTGGGTTCGCAGGCGTTTGCGGATCGTTACATGTATTTTCCGCAGATTGGCCTGCTGATCGCGGTTGTATTTGGCGCGCAGGAATTGGCAAAACGCGCGCGTTTTCCGCAAGTTGCCTTCAATGCCGCGGGTTGCGTCGTGGCCGGCGCGTTGACTCTGGTGACGGAGAAGCAATTGTCGTATTGGGAAAATGGCGAGACGCTCTTTACGCATGCATTGGCCGTCACCGCCGACAACGCCATCTCGCGCCTCAACCTCGGCATCGCATACCAGGAGGAGGGAAAACTCAACGCAGCGGCGGCAGAATATGAAAAGGTCGCGCAACGGTGGCCGGAGATGGTTTTTGCGCATTACGCGCTGGGAGGATTGTTGAGCGAAATGGGCAGGCCGCAAGAGGCATCGAGTGAATTGCAGCGCGCGGTCGAGGCGCGACCGAGTTCGGCGGCGATTCGCGTACGGGTTGGCGTCATACTGGTTCAACTGCGGCGTTACGAGGACGCTTACGCGGCGTTTCGAGCGGCGGCGCGCCTTGATCCGAACGACGCATGGCCTCACTTCGAGATGGGCAAAGCGCTGGCGCTGCAAGGACGCGACGCGGAGGCGGCGGGCGAATTTCGCGAGGCGGTGGCGCTCCGGCCGAACGACGCGCAGATTCTTCAGTATGCGGCGCAACTGCTTGCCGCCAGCGAGGAGCCGGGCGCGCGCGACGGTCAGATGGCGCTGGCCTGGGCGCTCAGAGCCAATGAGTTGACAGGCGGCGCAAACCCCGCGGCGCTTGACACGCTTGCGATGGCCCTTGCGGAGACGGGCCGATTTGAAGAGGCGCGACAGATTGAGCAACGGGCGATTGACGTTTCGACGGGCGCCGGGGCGACGAACGTTGATGTGTTGCGCGAGCGACTCAAGTTATACGGCGGGCGGTCGCCGTGGCGGCAGCGGTTCGGGGGGCCGGTTCGAACTGGCCAATAGTGATTATCGTCACTCGCGGGTGAGGACCAGGCCGTTAATTCTGTAATTGAACGTCAGAAGCGGCCCCGAACAGCCGCCATCCAGAAGATAAATATGGTAGGTGAATGGAATCGTGGCGCTGGCGATGTAGCTCCCAGCCGAATTGCGCGTTATTGTCAATGAAACGGCGGGACGCCCCGGACTGTCGGTGCGCGGCAGGCTTCCGGTCAGAGAGGATCCGTTCCAGTCGAGCGTTCCCTGCCAGCCGTAGCCGGCCTCGCCATAGGCGTCCGCGTCGACGTCAGCGGAAACAGTGGCGGTGGTCTGGCCGCTGCCGTTGTTGCTGACCTGGAAATGAACCAAATCAGCCAGGGATAACCCTGTCGAATAGCCGCATTGGGAGAGGCTGCCGATCGAAGCGCCCACTTTTCCGCCATCGCCGGAAAGATACAATGGTTTCAGATTGAATTTGGCGGTGAGGGATTTGTCGGCGTTCATAAGGACATAGATCGTGGGGGCCTGGCTTGAGAGCGCGCCGGTCCAGCCTGCAAACCTGGAAAAGGAGTCGGGCGTTGCGGTCAGCGTAACCGACGTGCCATTGGTATAAGCCAGATGCTGGCGATAGCCCCAAGGAGTCTCAGCCACCGTGCCATCGCCGCTGCCGGTCGTGGCAATGGTGAGAGTGCGAAGCTTCTTGAATGTGGCGGTGACGGTTCTGTTGGTGGTCATTTTGACGGTTGCGGTCCCCTGGCCCATCGCATCCCCGCTCCACCCGGCGAAGAAGTAGCCATCGGCGGCTGAGGCTTTTAAAGTGACAACGAATCCAAGTCCGCGCGCATAGGGACCAAGGGGATCAACGTCGATGCTTCCGCCGCCTGCGGGGCTCGCCGTCGTGGTCAAGGTGTAGGCGGAAGGGGCTCCGTTGAGGTGGAGGGCGACGTCGTTGATGACATCGGTGTTGCCCGTCAACTCAGTGTGCGTGAGCGGATAACAAGCCAATTGCGAGTGGCGGGCCGGATTAAACCCCGCGCCGACGGCGCCTGCGCTGTCCGGCGGAATGATGCCATCGGAACCGTCTGGGAAGAGGTAGCTCATGAGCAGACCGGGGATGGTAGCGGGGGCCATTCCAGCAAACGGGGTGTAACCGCAGGCGGTGATGAGTTTGGTCGCTGAAAGGGGGCTTCCGCTGTTGGCCATTTGGTTGATGACGCATTGGCGATCATTGGCCAAAGCGGCGCTGTTCGGCGCCAGGTCGGGCGCAAACTGTCCATTTAAAATATCCTGAAATGTTTTCCCGGGCGGCACGCGTCCCGGCGGCAGAAACTGGGCAGCGGGGAGGTTCAAGAGGGTCGTGCCCAGGGGGCTGAAGTTGGCGAGCAGGCCAGCGATCTTCCCGGCGCCCGACAAAGAAGCGGCAGGAGTTCCCATAATCGGCCCGCCGAGCATGGCGATGTTTCCGATAGGCAGATCGGCATCCTGGCACGCCGCGGACAATGTGACAGCGACTCCTTCGCTGTGGGCTTCCATATCGGCGCTCGCCAGGCCGGCCGCGTGGAGCGAATGCAGAAAAAACGCCAGCTTCAGTCCGCTTACGTCAATGCCGTCGGTCCAGTCATAATCAAATCCCACGACCTGTTGGTAGCCGCCGGCGGCCATCAGTTTTTTGATGGTCGCGGCATCATAGGCGTTTTCGACCGAACTCAACATGCCATGGACCAGGATCAGTGTTTTCTTGCGCGGATCAATTCCGGCCGTGCCATCCACCCATTCCGCTCCGTTCCATATTTTCGCGCCCGGATCCGGCATTGGCGCCAATTCGGACTGCGGACGCACGTTGCCTAAACTGCACTCAATGGGCTGGCCATTGGCAAACAAACCCGGCGGCGGATAAAAAGTCGCGCCATCGCCGGCGGGACTGCCTGGAATGCCGACAAAATGATTTCCGCCGCTTAGGTCAACGGCATCGACCATTTATCCGGAGCCGGCGACCCCGGCAATTTCTCCGCCGCCTAAAATCAAGGTCAACTGAGGCTGGTTTACAGGCGTCACGCCGGGCGCCAACTGCGCCAGCGAGGCGATGTGGGTTCGTGGCGGCGCTGGCGCGAAGGACACGATCAACGCCGGGCCGACGCCTGCGATGATACCGCTGGGCGGTTGCACCGTTAGAGAGGACTTCAGGTAAAGAGTGACGAGCATGTTATTGGTCAGCAAACCGGGAGGTATCGTCAGGCTGCTGCCGCCGGGCAGTGTCAAGGTACCACCGCTTGCCGCCAGGACGGTTTGCGAAACGGATTCCAGAAGTTGTTTGGTTTTCAGGGTGAATGCGGCGTTGGTTGTCAAGGAACGATGCCCGGTGGTGTCCACGGCATAGGCGTCAATCGAGTTGGCGCCGGCGATGAGCGCCGCGGTCGCCGTCCAATTGGTCCAATGATTGGTCGTCGCCGCAGCCAGCCAGGGTCCTTTGTTCAGGCGATACCAGACTGCGGCGACGGCGACATTGTCATTAGCCGTGCCGGTGATCTTGCACAGAGCGGCGATCACGGCTTGATTTGGGGCAGGATGCGTGATGGCGACGGTGGGTTTGGCGGCGTCGACAAAATTCGCGGTAAAGGAGAGGTTGGAGGCCATAACGAATTTCAAAGAGGCGTTGGTGGACATCATGCTGCCAGTCCAGTTGGTGAAAGCGAAGCCGGCGGCGGCTGTGGCTGTCATGGAGTAGCTGGCGCCGATCTTTAGGAAGGCGTTGTTATAATTGGGCGTGACCGCGCCGCGGCCTGTAGTCCCCACATGCAGAATTCCGGTGACGACATACACAAAGGGGACGCTGTTGGTCGTTGAAAAAACGCCGTTGGTGTCCACGGCGTAGGCGCGGATCCGATTGGTCCCCGGAACCAGCGACACCGTGGCGGTCCAATTGGTCCATTTGTTGGTTGTCGACACGGAGGTCCAGCCGCTGTTGTTGAGTTGATAAAACACTGCGGCCAGGCGCGAGTTGTCGGTGGCCGTGCCTTTAACCGTAAAGACGCTGTTGCTCCACAGTTGATTGGTGGCGGGAGAGGTGATCTTTACGGTCGGCTTTGGCGGCGGCGTGGCGCTCGACGCCAAGACCAGCAGACGGTAAAACCCCTGCGCCGGGGCCGAAACGGTCACATCCGTTCCGCCGGACGTGGAAACGGCTCCGCCGAAGATGTCCCAGTTTGCCTGCAACAGGTTGGTTTTATACTGGACCAGATAGACACGATTGGACTCTCCGCGCCACCGGAGCCTGAGGCGTCCATCGGGCTGTTTTGCAAGACCCAATTCGGGCGGGGTTACGCTGTCGCCGAGGCACAACACAGCGGCGGAGACGGCCAACAGAGCAAGAACGGGTTTAAGGAAGAGTCCGGGTGTGAGGGGCTTCATAGGTTGTCAAATGAATCGGCACGAGGAACGCCACGTCCGACGCTGCACGCTTGATCGAGAACGCTTATGATCCGATTGGAGGAGCTTAGCAAGCGTTATGTTCGTATCTGGCGCGATTGAAAACGCCGGTGACATGGGGAACGGCTCGACGGGAGCCTCGCCCTACCGTGCGGCGGGCGGTCGCCGGGCACAGGACGGAAGATCGCCCGGCTAATAAAGAATCGAAGGCAGGAATGCGCCGGTTGGCTCGTTGTAGAGGCCGAGGCTCATGAGCGTCATGGGCTGGGTCACGCGGAAGCCGTTCTGCAGGCACCACCGAAACACGCGCGTATTGCGCGTGGGCACCAGAAATCCTGGGAGCGAAATGGAAGGGGCAGCGGCAATCAAGGCAATTAGGTCGTCGTCGGTTTCGGCGACGGCGTGGCCAAAAAACGCGATCAACGTCGCGTAGCCGGAGATGCGGCCATCGCGCTCGACAACGGTCGCCGTTTTGCGGCGGATCGCGTCCTGGAGTTCGGCGCTGCGGCTGTGGCCATGGACACTTCGGCAAAGCTGGTCGCAATTGACAAGGTCGCCGTGTTTGGCTGGACGAACGGGGAATCCCTTGGTCTTGCGCGCGATGGGCGGCCCATGAAGCGTGGCCAGCGTCTCGCGCACCTGGAAACCGAGTTTTGTGTAAAGCGACAGGGAGCGATTATGGAAGGCCGCCTGGACCAAACGCACGCCGGCCTGCTGTTTGGCCGTGGCGCGGTTGAGCGCGTTTTCCATAAGTCTGCGGCCGACGGAGCTGTTTTGGGCTTCCGGCGCGACGGTGATGGGCCCGATGCCGGCGATGGGCTGCCATTCCCAAAGAAAATTGCTGCCGACGATTTTGCCGCGGGATTCGGCGATGACGGAATGAACTTCCGGATTCGAAAGGATCATCGTCATGAGCCCGCGCGCGGTTTCGGGGGCGTCGAAATCCGGCGGGAAATTGTGCGCTCGCGAGACGGAGGAAAAGGCGCTGAAGCAGATATCGCCGCAGGCTTGTGCGTCAGCGGTCGTGCCGGCTCGAAGGGTCAATTCCATGGGGCGAAGAAAAGCATAATTGGCGGGCGGGGTCGATTCCGTTCAGGCGCTTTCGAGGATTGCCATGGCGGTGGCGTGGCGCTCGGTGTGGCTGATGGAAAGGTGGACGAGACGCGCGGCGCGGCGCTCCAGGAGCGCGTGGCCTTTGTCATGCAACACCACATAAGGTTCGCCCGAGTCTCGCCGGCAGACCTCGATGTCCTGCCAGCCGAGTTCGGCGCCGATGCCTGTGCCGAAGGCCTTGGAAACGGCTTCCTTGGCGGCGAAGCGGGCAGCCAGAAAAGGCGCGGGGTTTTTGTGCGACAGGCAATAGGCGATTTCGGCAGGACGCAGGATGCGATTGATAAAGCGTTCGCCGAATTTCTGGTGCGCGGAGGCGACGCGTTCCACTTCAATGATATCGATGCCCGTGCCGAGGATCATCGCGGCGGCTCGTTCATGACCAGCAACATTTCGCGGACGGCGGTGGCGAGGCCGACGATGATGGCGCGGCTAACGATGCAATGGCCGATGTTCAGCTCCACGAGGTTTGGGAGGTTCTGGAGCAAGATCGGGACGTTCTGGTAGTTGAGGCCGTGGCCAGCGTTGACTTTGAGGCCGAGGTCGTGGGCTTGTTTGGCGGCAAGGCAGAGGCGCTCCAACTCGTGCGCGCGTTCGCGTTTGCGGCTGAAGGATTCGGCGAACGCGCCCGTGTGCAATTCAATGAATTCGGCGCCAATGCGTGCGGCGGCGGCGACTTGATCCGGATCGGGCGCGATAAAAAGGCTGACTTCGATGCCGGCGGCGGTGAGTTTTTTGCGCGACTCGGTGAGAGTGATCCAATGGCTCGCGGCATCAAGACCGCCCTCGGTGGTGACCTCAGCGCGGCGCTCGGGGACCATGCACACAATGTCCGGCTTGACATCGAGAGCGATGCGGAGGATTTCCGGGACGTCCGCCATCTCCATGTTCAATCGGGTCTTGATCGCCTGGCGCAGGAGGCGGAGATCGACGTCCTGCAAATGGCGGCGGTCCTCGCGCAAGTGGGCGGTAATGCCGTGGGCGCCGGCGGACTCGCAAATCAGCGCGGCTTCGATAGGGCTGGGCTCGCCTTTGTCGCGTCCCCGGTAACGGGCTTCGCGCAAAGTGGCGACATGGTCGATGTTGACACCCAACTTCACCACAGCGTCAATGAGATGGAATGCCGGGCCCGGTCATCTTCGCAGCCGGGGGCAGCAGGCGGGGGTTGATGCGGCCGACCGACGGCACTCTGGCCATCCAGTGTGTCAACAAATCCCATTCAACTGCCGTCAGCAGGAAGGGAGAGCGGCGCTTGATGGTCAATTCGTTTGGACCGGTCTTGTCAACTTCAGTGGTCGTGAATTCGCCGAGGTAAGGCGCGATGCCGGCGAGCCAGTTGTCCGAGACAACGAAGGACGGCACCCTGCGTTTGACGCCTGCGGCGTTGGTGGCGCTGATGGCATAAAACTGCTCTTTGGGTTTATTGTCACCGGTCACTGTTGGAACGACGGGCAACATCTCGCCCAACAGGCGCCATTGCTGCAAACGCGGGCCGGTGACTTCCCAGTCATAATACACGATGTCGCTGCGGTCCTTGAATTGGGCGAACAGTTCCTTTGGCGCATTGGTCTTTCCCTGGAGCGGAAACATGGACGCCAGCAAGAACGGCTGGCCCTGGCTGCGCGCCGGCTTCATGTCGGGCGCAACCACCTGCAAGCGCGGCGAGGTCCAACTGAGCTGGTTTCTAGTCGGGTACCAATGCAAGACGCTGGCGTTAAGGTTGGTCAATTTCGGGTTTAGCATCGCTGGCATCGTTGCGCCGAGTTCGCGCATCGCGTTGGTGGCATCGGCGACGGGCAGCGCGGCATAACTTTGAAACACCATCTCGCCCATCGCCCAGCAATAGAACTGCTGAGTGAACGGGTCGACCGGCAATCCGGCAAACACGTCCTCGTTCAAGAACGCCGAAATATCCTGCATCGCTGTAAAGCTGATCAAAGGATCGGACACCAAATTGTATGGAATTTTCCAGGGCTGAGATTGCCATGAAATCGCCTGCGGATAGGTGGCCTTGGCTGTCATGTGGAAGATCCGGTTCGTGCCGGCTGCCAGCTCGATTTGCGTCCGCGCCAATTTGAGCGCGCCGAATGAGATCGGCAGCCATTGATGGAGGCGTTCCCAATCGACATCGGCCTCCAGACAGTTGCTGTCCATCGCAGCGACGGGGCGTCCAGAGCCGCCAATGCCCGCCAGGTATTCGTCGCGGACTGAGTCCAGGTCGGCGCCGCGTCCGAGAAGGGTCCAATTGCCGTGATGCAAAATCCACAGAGCCTTGGCGCCTTTGCCCCAGCGCAGGCCTTTGGCGCCGCTGGCCGCCACGCCCTCGCCGTGATGTCCGCACGCGGCGGCGATGGCGTCGTCCCATGCCTTTGCGCGGGCGTTGTCCAGGCGCAGGGCGAGGACAAATTGCAAGGGACCGCCAGCGGTTCCGCCGAAGGCGCCAACTGACTCCGCGGAAAGCCAGTCATCCAACAGAGGCGCGATGGAATCCTCCGGCGCGGTTCCCTGCGAGGGCAATCCCTCCGCAAGAAACCCGGCGAAGCGATCCAGCGCCAGGCCCTTGAAATCACGCGAGGTCGGCAATCCAAATAAATTGGTGGCGACGCTGTAATTTGGTTTGCGGCTGAGGTCGGCGGCGCCGGCGAAGTGATAGCGCGCGGCGGAGTTGTCCGCGTGGGCGGAAGGAACGAGGGCCAGCGCGGCGGCGCTGAATAGACGGGCGGCCCAGTTGGAGAGGAGCGTCTGTGTTTGCATAAAGAGCGCTCTTGAATGCCAGAAAGCGGATTGAATGGCAACGTTTTTGCGATTGCAATCGGGCCGTGCGCGTGTTCAGTTGCGCGCGTGTCGGAGCGATTGTCGAGGCGGTGGGCGCCGCTGATCTTGTGGATGATGTTGATTTTCAGCGCATCGACCGCCGCCGGCGCGCCGCGCGTCAGCTCCTTTTTTCTGCGCCCGCTGCTGCTGTGGCTGGATCCGTCCATGAAACCGCACACGTTCGCGATCATCCATTTGTGCGTCCGAAAGACTGCGCATTTGACAGAATACGCAATTCTGGGCTGGCTGGCCTTTCGCGTGGGGCATCACGAGCCCGCGCTGGCGCGCTCCACGTTGGCGGCGCAGGTCTCCGCTGCGGTTATTTTTTGCGCCGCCTACGCTACGACGGACGAATTTCACCAGCGGTACGCGCCGGAGCGGCAGGCGTCGGCGGGAGATGTTTTGATTGACACTGCTGGGGCGGCGGCCGCCATCATGGCGACCGCGGCGCAAACGCGCCGGCGCAGCACATGACCCGTCCGGTCATCATTCTGGCTTTGTTTTATGCGGGGGGCGTTCTGCTGGGCGATTGGGCGCAACCGCCGCTGGCGCTGTTGTTCGGCGCATCCTTTGCGCTGGCGGCGCTGGCGCTCTGCTGGAACCGGGCGGCGACTCCCCTGCTCTGCGCGCTTTCGCTGCTGGCCGGCTGGACGAACTTTGCCGCGAGGACGGCCATTCTCGCTCCCGACGATCTGCGAAATCTCTTTGGAGCCGGGCCCGAACAAATCACGTTGCGGGGAACCATCGCCGCGCAACCGTCCGCAAAGTTATTTGAGCGCGGCGCCGGGGAGCAATGGCGCTCCTCGGCGGTTCTTGACGCGACGGCAGTTTGTCGGCAGGGGCGATGGCAAAGCGCATTCGGGCGAGCCGTCGCCACAACCAGCGGCTTGCTTGACACGAATTATTTCAGCGGCCGCGCCGTTCTCATCACCGGGACGCTGCTGCAACCGCGCGGGCCCGTCGCGCCGGGGCTCTTTAACGCGCGGCAGTTTTACGGGCGGGAAGGCATCCACTTCCAACTGCGCACATTTGGGACGAACGATTGGAGCGTCGCGCCGGATTCGGATTCGGCGCCGCCCCTTGCACAACGTTTTGTCCAATGGGCGCGCAAGACGCTGTCAATCGGATTGCCGGACGAGGATGAATCGTTGCGCCTGATGTGGGCGCTGGCGCTGGATTGGAAAGCGCCGATCACCGAGGCGGTCACCGAGCCGTTTTTGGATTCGGGCACGTATCACATCTTCGCGGTGGACGGGCTGCGGATCAGCATCCTGACAGGGATATGCGTGGCGCTTCTGCGGGCCCTGCAAGTTCCGCGCGCGTGGTGCGGGGCGGCGGCGATTCCGCTGATCTGGGCATATACGGGGCTGACCGGCTGGCCCGCTTCGGCAGTGCGGGCGGCAATCATGATGACGGTGGTTGTCGGCGGTTGGGCTGCAAAGAGACCGACTGACTTGATGAATTCTCTGTTTGTGGCCGCGTTCATTATTTTATGTTGGGATCCGCGCCAACTGTTCCAGGCCGGTTTCCAGCTTTCGTTTGTCATTGTCTTTTGCATCGCCGCGCTTTTGCCGCCCGCGCACGCATTCATTTACCAGCGGCTTTTGCGCCATGACCCATTTTTGCCCGCGACGCTGGCATGGGGCGGACCGGAATGGATGCGGGACGCGTGCCGTTACTGTATTGATGTGCTGTTGCTCTCGTGGATCGCGTGGCTTGGTTCAATCCCGCTGACGGCGCACTATTTCCACTTGTTCACGCCGTGGAGCGTCCCTGCGAACTTCCTGGTAGTGCCCATGACGGCGCTGGCGATCATGGGGTGCTTCGGCAGCCTTGTGGCGGGCGCGTGGGCGCCGGCGCTTGCCTCTCTCTTCAACAACTCAGCGTGGCTGTGGGTGCTTTGGGTCACGGGCGTGAGCCAATGGTGGGCGAGATGGCGGCCGCACGCTGTCAACGCAGCGGCGCCGGATGGACTGACGATGGCGTGGTATTATTTGCTACTGTTGACAATTCTCAGCGGGTGGATTTTCAGAACCCAGCGCAAGCGGCTGGCGTGCGGGGCTATCGGGCTTGCCACTGCGCTGGTCATGATTCACTGGGCGGTCCAATCCCGGACGGCCGTCATAACGGTCCTTCCTGCACGGGGCGGCTGCGTTGTATTTGTCGATCACTCGCGCACGCTCCTTGACAGCGGGAACGCCGCTTTTGCGCAGGGGACGCTCAAATCGTTTTTGGAGGCGCAGGGCGTCAATCGCCTGGCGCATTTTTGCCTCACCTCGGAGCATGTTGAGCAAAACGGGGGCGCTGGATTTGTCAAAACGAACTTTAGCGTGGCCGAAACGCGGACGGCGGCGCAGGTCGCGGCCGAAGGAGGCGTTGATGGTTGGACGGCGCTGCATCCGGGGCCGGGCGAACGGCATCCTCGCGCGGACGACGATGACCTGGTCCTGCACAAGGAGCTTAAGGGATGGTCTGTTTTATTGTTGTCACGCCTTGGCCGAGCCGGACAGGATGAATTGCTTTCGCGGCGCCAAACGGCCTTGCACAGCGACGTGGTCGTCTCCGGCCTTCCGGCGCAAGAGGAGCCGCTTTCCGAGCCGCTGTTGGACGCGATTGCGCCGAAGCTTATCGTGATCGTGGACTCCGAGAATCCCGCCACGCGGCGCGCGTCAGCGCACTTGCGGGACCGGCTCGGACGCCGAGGGGCGCGGGTGGTTTTTTGCTCCGACGCCGGGGCGCTTGTCATTGAAGCGCGCGCGGGAGAACTCAGGGTTAAGGACGCGGACGGCCAGGAAGTCGTAAAAATGAGTGATTAGATTTAGTTCTCAATTCGTCTATGCTTGATGTTCGTGAAGTTATTAAGGATCGAAGCATGCATTGGCCTCGCGGCGGCGATACTGGCGGGTTGCGCCGTTGGCCCTGATTACCGGCGTCCGGCGCCCGTGGCATCGCAAGCAACGCCGGCGGCGTTTACCGTCGATGGCGTCACGTGGAAATCGGCCGAGCCAGCCGCCAGCCTGCCGCGAGGCGACTGGTGGACGGTCTTTGGCGAGGCCGATTTGAACCGGCTGGAGACGCTGGCCGCGACGCAGAACCAGCAACTGGCGGGGGAAGTTGCGGCGTTGACGCAGGCCCTCGCGCTGGTCGCCGAGGCGCGGTCCCAATATTTTCCGCAATTGTCAGTCGATCCCTCGTACGCGCGGCAACGCACGAGCTTTAACGCGCCGACGCAAGGGGTTTCGACCAAGGCGTCCTACAGCTACAATCTTTACACGC
>Ga0265338_10008861_pt1 | contig 12131 bp, 9 predicted proteins | sample 42126metaG_FD_193579 | JGI IMG/M metagenome (GOLD analysis project Ga0265338, IMG submission 193579) | Rhizosphere microbial communities from Carex aquatilis grown in University of Washington, Seatle, WA, United States - 4-21-26 metaG | ecosystem: Host-associated > Plants > Roots > Rhizosphere >... | reverse complement strand
TCTCTCCACGTCCTCCAGATAGATTGTTTCTCTGGCGTCGGACATTTCTTCCATGACCATTTCGCTGTAACCGATAATGGCATTCAGCGGCGTCCTCAGCTCGTGGGACATGCTTGCCAGGAATGCGCTCTTCGTCTTACTGGCCTCCATGGCAAGGTCGCGCGCTTTTTCCAATTCGAGGTTCTGCTTTTCGATGATCGAGAGCTGCAGACGGATTTGTTCCTCGGTCCGTTTGCGTTCAGTAATGTCGACGTATTGAGCAATCACTCCAACCTGCTCCCCATCCATGTAGATCGATTTTGCGTGCAGTTCAACGTCGATGATCGACCCGTCTTTGCGTTTGCGCAAGAGTTCCCGGTTGATGCTTTCACGCTCGAATGAACTCGCGGTGAGAGCCCGCGCTTCCTCTTTCTTGTCCTCCGGGACGATGAAATCGTCGAGGTGTTTGCCTGCAACCTCATCGGGAGTATATCCAAAAACAGTCTTAAACGCTCCATTGCACGTCTCGATGAATTGTTCTCTGTTGATCGTAATAATCGCAATGGGGGAACCTTCGACAAGCGATTCCAGATAATGTTTCTGGTAGGCGAGCTCGTGCTGGGTTTTCATGACCTCGTTGATTTCCCGCGTTACGCCGACAAGTCCCACGACCTGGCCATTTTCCCATAGGGGTACCTTGGTGGTCGATGTCCAGCAGAAACTTCCGTCGTCAAGCTTCCGGCTCTCGGTTAACCCGACGATCGGTTCCCCAATCGCCATGAGGCGAAGGTCGTCCTCCAAAGTCTTCTTGCCAAACTCCTTGCCAAAGAGATCCACGTCCGTCTTGCCGACGACCTGACTCATATCGTCGCACTTCAGGTCCTTCAGCATTTTACGGCTGATCCTCAGCAGCCGGCACTGACGGTCCTTAAAATAGATGCTGTCTGGAAGGCTGTCCATCAACGCATCCATGAGCCCTTTTTCCCGCCGGAGCGCCTCTTCCGAACATTTCCTATCTGTGATATCGCGGCTAATGCCGACAATGCCGAGGGCGTTTCCGGCATTGTCATAAATCGGTATCTTGCTGGTAAGATGCATCCGCTTATTGCCGTCGCGCTTATGCACGGCGATCTCCTCTTTGTCCAATAGAGGCTTTCCTGATTGGATGATCTCGGATTCATCACGCCAATACCCTTCCGCGAGCTCTCGCGGGTTGAAATCAAACGTTGTTTTGCCGAGCACATCCTCTTGGTGCGCTGCGCCCAAAGAATTCAAGTGAGCGCGGTTGTTCAGGATATAATGGCCCTCGGCGTCTTTGTAGTAGATCAGGTCCGGAAGGTTGTCGACCAAGGCCCGCAGCAGGTTGCGTTCCCGTTCCATATTTTCTTCTATCTGCCTGTGCGCCGTAATGTCGCGGCCAATGCCTATGATCCCGATGACCTTGTTGCGTTTGTTTATCACCGGGAGTTTGGTCGTGAGCAGCCACCGCTTTTTTCCTTCTCCATCGAAGAAGAATTCTTCTCTGTTATTGACGGGTTGCCCTGTCTCTATGACTGAGCGATCGTCTGCCATGAAGGCCGCTGCAACGTCAGGGGGAAAAAATGAGGTATCATCTTTGCCGATGATCTGTTTCTCTGATTTCAGCCCGAGGTTGTGAACATCGACCAAATTGGCGAGAGTCTTTCGACAGGCGGAATCCTTCGTATAAATCGCATCTGGCAGGTTGTCGATAAGCGTCCTGAGTACAATACGTTCCTGCGAAAGCTTCGCCTCGTTTGCCTTCAATTTCTTCACGCGCCGTCGCAGCGCTGCCACCTCGTTGAGCAGTTTAGTTTTGCTCTTGGTCTTGCCGGTCATTCAGAACCTCCATCTTCTCTTCCTCCCCCAAAATTGATTATCAGACAACCACTCCGTCGTCGAAACGCGCGGGCGATCACGAAAGCCTGCGGGTAACGCGAGACACCTCATCGATCGTCGTGATGCCGGCTATCGCTTTCTGCATTCCGTCATAATACATATCACGGAAATTGTTAGCTATGGCCAGCGCTCTGAGCTTGCTTGTCGTTACTTCTCCAAAGATAACATCCCGCATTTCATCGGTGACGATAAAAACTTCGTGTATCGCAATTCTTCCCTTGTAGCCGGTGCCGCTGCAGAATGGACATCCCTTTCCCTTGAAGAGGGTTGTTCCTTCGGGCAATTCGGCAAGCCCGTACGGTACCAGCTCGGACTTTGTCGGCAAATATTCATGTTTGCATCGTGCACAGATGCGCCGGACGAGCCGCTGCGCCACCACGCCGATAACCGAAGCGCTTACCCAGAACGAAGCGATCCCGAGATTGATCATTCTGGAGATTGCGCCGATGGCGTCGTTTGTGTGGATAGTGCTGAGCACAAGGTGCCCGGTGAGTGCGGCCTCGGTCGCGATCAAGCCGGTCTCGGCGTCACGAATTTCTCCTACCAAGACGATATCGGGGTCCTGGCGAAGCATTGCACGAAGCGCCGAAGCAAACGTGAGTCCGCGGTCGGATGACACCTGAACCTGATTGATGAGCGGAAGCTTGTATTCAACAGGATTCTCGACAGTAGTGATGTTGGTTGAGATGTCCTTGATTTCATTGAGCGCAGAATAGAGTGTCGTGGTTTTGCCGCTTCCCGTGGGGCCGCTCACCAGAATGATGCCATTCGGCAGGTCGAGGAGCGAACGAAAGTGGCGAAGATTTTTTGCTGAGAAGCCGAGATTGTCCAGGTCGATCATCATGGATGTGCGTCCGAGAAGCCGCATCACGATCTTCTCTCCATACAACAGGGGCAGGCAGTTGACGCGAACATCGAAGAGACGATCGGCAAATTGCAGAGCGAAGCGCCCGTCTTGCGGGATCGAGCGTTCGAACATATCCATGCCGGCTTTGGATTTAAGTACCGAAGCCATTCCTTGATGGAAGGAGGGAGGCAAGGAGATCTCACGGCGAAGAACCCCGTCGACCCTGAACCGTATCATCAGTTCGTCCTCTGTTGGTTCGACGTGCACGTCGCTTGCGCCGGCTTTGGCAGCTCGCAGGAGAATTTCATCGATGAATTGCGCGATGGTCGGATCGCTTGATTTTTCTAAAGAGGGAATGCTCCCCTTCTGATCTTTGATGTCGTACTTCTCGAGTGCAATCGTCGATTTGAGGGCCTGGATGCGATCGATTGCGCCATGGTAGCTTTTCATGGCGGCCTCGAAATCGGAGATCGTCGTGAACACCGGAAGCACACGGTGACCTGTCAGCTGCTGAAGGTGATTCACGACCTGGCGTGCCGGAGGATCGATGAATGCCATTGTGAGTTCCAGGCCGATGAGAAATATGGGAAGGGCTCGGAACCGAAGAATCTCTTCCTCTGTGAGCAATTGCTCCGGCGCAGTGCCGATCTCGACGGCAATCTTCATCCGGCCCCACTTGAACACTTCGGAGAGAGCATCCGCGAGGACATCTTCACGCAGGCCAAAAACGCCGGCAACTCCGCGCGTGAAACCCTTATCGCGAACCACGCTCTCGAGGGCATTCCTTCTCACATTCAGCAGGTCGCGGTCCAGGAGATGCCGGTCGACCAACGCGTTCAGGAATTGTTGTTCCTCTACATTCATGGGTACATCCTCTTAGCTGAACAGCAAATCTGCATCGGTCTGGGTAACAGTCGAGGATGCCGCTTCTTCCGCTCGTGCTATTTTTCTGAGAGAGAGAAGATCTTGAATCTCATCGAGAGTGTATTGCTTGGGAGTGCCGGGTTCTTCGGGAGGTGAGAAGAGGCGTTCCTGGGCGTTCACTGCAAGCGCGTTTCCACACACTCCGCAATACTTATCGTTGATGTCGCCGACATTTTTGCAGCGCTGGCAGTAGCTTCCCAGAGGGGCGCCGCACTCTTTGCAGAATTTCCTCTCCTCATCGTTCACAGTATGACAGTTAAAGCATTCCATTCTTCACTCCTTCTTTGCTCGCTGTGCGAGGATGGCAACGACTTTGCCCAGCGTATCAATAAATTTCTCTTCTTCAAAGGGTTTGAGCAGATAGTAATTTGCACCGGCATCTTTGAACTGAAGAACTTTAGCTCTCTCGGAGAGCGACGTTGTCATGACAACAATAGAGTCGGGATTAAGAATCTTGATCTCCTGCAAGGCCGTCAAACCATCTTTCTCGGGCATGATTGCGTCCAGAAAGACGATGTCCGGTTTCGAGGATTTGTAGCGTTTTACTCCCTCCGCACCGTCGACGGCAGACTCAATGCTGGAAATCCCGTTTCGTTGAAGCAATCGCATCAACAGGATGCGCATATGCGGCGAGTCGTCGACAACGAGTGCGGAGTAAGGCAAAGGACGGGGTTTCATGATGACTCCTAATGATCAAGGCTGTTCGATGTTGCGCAGCAACAGCAATGGTTGTTGGCCAATGACGGTCATATGGCTGAAATTCTCCAGCCAACTGCAGTTCCATCCCGTACCGGCACGATATTTTTTGACTTCAGCGACAAATTAACATAGCGGCATTCGTCGTGCTGAATGCAATACTCACTTATCGTGCCAGATCATCCGAATGAACACAATCAGTTTATTAGGATTTAGAGCCGGAATTGGCAGGGTGGATGAACAAGAAAGAGACCGTAGGGAGTAAAAGAAAGGAGCTATGTCTGTTGTTATGCAGAGGAATTATGACGTACGGTTTTTGAGATGCCCCTTTATTATTTGATTATATCGCAACAACTTTCTCTTTTCAGTTGAAGTGATACCAACAGCAACTGTTGCATCTGGAACGTTCGCGAGTCCAACTCAGAATTCCAGCGAACGCAGTATGCCGGCTTCCATACCGCGCAGTTCTGCAAGGGCACGCATTCTCCCGAAGAGTGAATAGCCGGGGTAGATTCCCACTTTGTGTTGATCGGGAAGCATCAAATGTCCATGGTCGGGACGCATCGGCATTTGCTTGTTCGATGCACCCTGTTCGGCGCGCCGATGTTGTTCGATGAGAAGTGCTTTCATCACTCCGAAGATATCGACGTCCCCTTCTAGGTGATTCTCTTCAAGAAAATCACCCTCCGTATTTCTTGCCACGTTGCGCAAATGGACAAAGTTGATTCGCTCGGCGAAGCGTTCGGCCATTGCGACAAGTTTGTTGGAATACCCTGCTCCGAAAGATCCGGTGCAGAACGTTAATCCGTTGGCGGGAGAAATGACCGCGCCGAGAATTGCCTCAACATCTTTTTCGTTCCGTACAACTCTGGGCAGGCCGAGGAGCGACCAGGGGGGATCGTCCGGATGAATTGCCATAAGGACGCCGCTCTCTTCGGCGGCCGGGATTATTTCCCTGACAAATTCCAGAAGATTCTCGCGAAGCGAGTTTTCTCCGATGCTCTCATATTCCGCGATTGCCGCGCGGAATTCTTCAAGCGTATACGCCTGGAGCGAACCGGGGAGGCCGAGAAGCACCGTCTTCTTGAGTTCTTCCTTCTGAGGCTCTCGAAGTCCCTCAAAGAATTCTTTTGCAGCCGCGATCTGACCGGCGGTGTAGTTCTTCTCCGCGTCGTGTCTCTTCAGAATGTAGAGATCGAAGGCCCTGAACGCCCTCATTTCGAACTTCGTCGTGATCGAACCATCCCGGAATATGACATGAAGATCTGTGCGGGACCAATCGAGGACCGGCATGAAATTGTAGCAAATCGTTCTAATCCCGCATGTACCGAGATTTCTGATCGACTCCTTGTAGTTCGCGATCAGCCGGCGAAAATCACCTTTTCGCTTTTTGATCTCTTCGTGCACCGGCACGCTTTCGGCGACCGACCAGACAAGCCCTTCCGATTCGATGAGCTGTTTTCTTTTTAGGATGGAATCGGTCTGCCAGACTTCGCCGACGGGAATATCATGCAAGGCCGTCACGATACCGGCAGCGCCCGCCTGCTTTGCTTCCTTGAGAGACACCGGATCCTTAGGCCCGAACCATCTCCATGTCTGTTCGAATGGCATGCTTTCTTCCTATCTCTTCTCTCTTTTCTCTTCTCTCTTTTCTCTTCTCTCTTAATCCTAGACGCCGCTGAACGCGCTGAATCCCCCGTCCACGGCGATGATCGTGCCCGTAATAAATTTTGAAGCATCGCTCGCGAGCCAGATAACGGTTCCGATGAGCTCATCCGGCTCCCCCAGGCGTTTGAAGGGAGTCATGTTGATGATGGTCTTGCCCCGCTCTGTGAGGGAGCCGTCCTTTTTCGTGAGGAGCGTTCGGTTCTGTTCCGTTAAAAGGAAGCCGGGGGCAATCGCGTTGACGCGGATACCATCTCCGAATTTCAGGGCCATCTCAACGGCCATCCAGCGGGTGAAATTGTCGATCGCGGCCTTTGCTGCCGAGTAACCGACCACCCTGGTGATGGCACGGTACGAAGCCATCGAAGAGAGGTTGATGATCGATCCCTTCTTCTGCTCCGCGATCGATTTTCCGAAGACGAGGGAGGAGAGGACGGTGCCGTTCAGATTAATGTCGGTCACTTTATGGAACTGCGAAATCTCGATGTCGAAGACACTCTGGTCGAGACCGATTGTCGCGCCGGCGACGTTCCCGCCGGCTGCGTTAATAAGAACGTCAATGCGGCCGAATTTTTTCAGGATCTCGTCGTTTACACTCCTGAGATTCTCTTCGATTGTGACATCGCAATGAAGACCGATCACGGATCCGCTCGCTTTGAGATCCGCAACTTTTTTCTTGAGGTTCTCTTCACCGCGTGCAAGGAGAACGACTTTGGCTCCGGCACGCAATAACCCGCGGGCCATTTCAGTACCGAGAATCCCGCTTCCTCCGGTGATAACGACGACCTTATTTTCTACCTTGAAAAGTGATTTGAGATAATCCATTAAATGCTCTTTCTTGATGATACATTGAACCGATTCAAAATATGAAGAAATAAGAGGGATTTCAAATCAAATTCAATTAAAGAAGAGCGCTCATCCTAGTAAGGTCTGATTTGGTGGAAAGAATCGATTGAGGTTGTCACAAAATCAGTTGTCGTGTTTCAGTTTGGCCAGATGTCGGGCACTATCTTGAATCCGTCTCGTTCCCAATCTCCGATTGGGAACGGATGAGAGAGAAGCTCCGCTTCGAAATGAGAATTAACGTTGCCACGGTTGAGTCGAAGGTAACCTAGTCTCAACGCGTGACTCAATCCCAACCTCTTCCGCTTGCATTGAAACGTTCTTCGGTGTAACTTTCACAGATGGAGTCATATCCTGCCTGACAAGCCTAAGCGAAGCATGAGCATCGAACTTCATTTCAACAACCAGCGAACAGACGTTGCCGCGGGGCCATCCCTGTTCGACTGCGCCGAATCACTCGGCATCTACGTTCCCACTTCCTGCATCAAACAGGGGAAGTGCAAGGAATGCCTTGTCGAAGTGGTGGAGGGGATGGATCTGTTGACGCCGAAAGCGCCGCAGGAAAAGCATCTCAAGGAAAATTTTCGCCTCTCCTGCCGCGCTCATATCGCAAAAGACTCGGGCGTGATCCGCTGCCATACCATGCGCCGCGGGGAAATGAAGATTGAAGGGCATGCGTTTCATCTCCCGGTGGAGAGCCGGACTCTAAAGATTGATCCCTGCGTCACGCGCTTGGGGGACAGGGTCCTGCTCGACGGAAAGGAAATCGACAGCACGACAGGGCCGATTCATGGCCTGGCGCTTGACCTGGGGACGACGACGATCGTCCTGCGGCTGCTCAACCTCGAGACCGGCGAGATTGTCGCCGACTCTTCGTTTGAAAACCCGCAGAGGTTTGGGGGATCCGATGTCATGTCTCGGATTCATTACGACACCGAACACAAGGAGAAAATCCTCCAGCGAACGCTTGCGGGGTACCTCACGCACGCGATCGAAAGTTTTCCCGTAGACCCGAAGTCCATCTACGAGATGGTAGTTGCCGGGAATTCTACAATGAGGGATATTTTCTTCCGGCTGAGTGTTTATTCGATCGGGCAGAATCCTTATCAATCGATTACGGAGCTCGAAGTAAAAAAGGGGGAGAGGACAACCACAAGCCTGGTCGGCAGCGCCAAACGACTCCTGCTTCCGATCAACCCCAGGGGCCGGATCTACGGCCTTCCGATCATCAGCGGCCACGTCGGGGCGGATGCGGCGGCATGTATGCTGGCCGTCGATCTTGCGAACGAATCGCGGCTCATAGCGGTTATGGATATCGGCACTAATACAGAACTTATAGTCGGCAACAGAGACAAGATTTTTGCTGCCTCGTGCCCTGCCGGTCCGGCGTTCGAAGGGGGCAAGATAACAAACGGAATGCCCGGACTTCCCGGCGCGATCGAGAAGGTTACCATCAATCCCGACGGCTCGATCGCCTGCCAGGTGATCGGAGATGTTCCGGCGGAGGGGATATGCGGATCCGGATTGATAGATCTTCTGAGCGAATTGATAAGGACTGGCCGCATCAACCGGCTTGGACGATTTGAGGGGGATGAAAAGGAAGTGGTGCTGAGTTCGAGAGGAGACGACAAAATTCTTTTTACGGAGAGCGACATCAACGAACTTGCTCAGGCAAAAGGAGCGAACGTGGCCGGGCTTCACGTCGTCTTCAACAAATATGGAATTCGCTTCGACGATCTCGGCGTTTTTTACCTCGCGGGGGGCTTTGGCCGGCATCTCGACGTCGAGTCTTCGAAGAGAATCGGGCTGATACCGAATATCGATTCGTCAAAAATCCTGCAAATCGGCAACGCCTCTATTGAAGGGGCCTGTATCGCGCTCCTTTCCCGAACGAAACGGATGGAATTGGAGAATCTCGTCAAGACTGTGACCCATTGCCGCCTGGAAACGGACCCGAATTTTTTTAACTATTTTGTCGAGGGGTGTCAATTCTCTCCCGTTGATTCACTCGATGTCTATACCGAAGAGCGAGCGCCGTAGGGATATGCAGGCCGAAAAATTGGATTCGTTCATTGAAACCGAGCCGCGCGTAGATGTTCAGGAGTCGGAATACAAACGCCTCCTCGGATATCCTCCGGAACATGAGGTCGGACCGCGCGTCCGGGACCTGATCGACTCGACAAATCAATGGTACGAGGAGAACGGAAGGCCGTGGGTCTATTCGCGCCGGACTGAAATCGTTGAGCTCCTGCCTTCAGCAATTCGGATCGAGGAAGTCGACCTCGTCTCGCCAAAACTCCACTCCCAGTTAAGCGCAGCACAGTCGGACGAGGTGCTGCTCGTTGCCGTCAGCGCCGGCAAAGCATGCGAAGAAAGGGCGCGCCAGCTCTGGAATGAAGAGAAGCCGGATGAGTATTTTTTTATGGAAGTCTATGGCTCCGCGGTGGTGGAAAATCTGATCACGAATCTCGGCGCGCGGTTTTGTGAATGGGCCGACGGGAGGGGAAAGGCGATCCTTCCTCACTATAGTCCCGGTTACCCTGGTTGGGATATTTCCGATCAGGCGAAACTGCTGAGGCTCATCCAACAAGGCAAAGGCGCGGAATTTCCGCAGCAGATCCAGGTACTCGATTCAGGAATGCTTCGGCCGAAGAAGTCGATGCTGGCAGTCTTCGGCGTTACCTCGCATGTGGAAACCGTGAATCGCCTCACGACATTGATCCCATGCGACAACTGCTCGCTCGACCAATGTCAGTACCGACGCAGGCCATACAAACATTCGATCCCCCAGATCGAAGACATAAGCAGGTTTCAACCGGGAAGGGACAATGGACGCGGCCATATTACTGAAGATGCTGCGATATCGCCCGCTGTGAAATACATGACAAACCCGCGAGCGCTCCGCAAGTGGAGCCAGGAACGCCTTCAATTCAGTTACCTGAAGGATCTGTCTATAGAAGCTCGTTTCCGGTATGAAGGGACGACCTGTTCAAATATGGGGCATTCGCTCGAATTTGATTATCATATTACACTCAGCCCTTCAGCAGACCATTATAGAGTGATAGCTGCGCGCTGTGTCCCGGCTCCCGGCGATGAGGGGCATACTCTCATGTGCCAGTATCTCGAGAATGCGCGACAGCTAATGAGTGATATTGAAAAAGAAACACCGCTTCTGGGAAAGCCGCTCGACGACGTGCTGAGCTGGAGGCGGGAGTACAACCCCTCGGGGTGCTATTGCAATTCGGAGAGCCGGGACTACAAATGGGGCATTGCGTTTGAAGTAATCCATTATGCGCTGATGGAAGAAGAGAAATCGAAGTCTTTGTGAATCGCTAAACTATCCGTAGAAAGGATCGATCATGACGAAGCTGTGCGACCTGAACCAGGCGGCAAAAGAGAAGTTGCCCCCCACCACCGCCGACAAATCGGGCATCGGAGTTCATTACATCGATGCATACATCAAACCGATGAACACGAAAATTGAGAATGATGTTCGCGTTTCCTGCAAACGAAAGGGATTGAAGCTTACGCTCACTGTCGGCACAAAAAAAGGGGAGGGTCTCATGAGGCGGCTGGATGTGAGCCGGGATCCCGTCGTGATGCTTCAGGCAGCTCTTCAGGAAGCGGCGAAAGGGGCCGGCGTGGAACTCAAAATTACGGAGAGTGAAATATTTGTAACGCCGTAAGCGGCAGTTGGAATGTTGGAATGATGGGGTGTCGGAATGATGGAATAATGGAATGATGTGCGCCGGGGCGCAAGCGCCTTTGGCGCAGAATGATGGAATGTTGGAATATTGGAAAGGTTGAGGGGGGATGGATCTTAAAGACCATCGAGGTTGATAGATTCTCCGTTGCTGAGAAGCTTCCCATCAAAGATCACATACTTTTCTCTTTTGAGGTTTGAGACGCTCTCGACCGGAGAATGTTGGGTAAGAATGATTCGACTCTGGTATCCCGGTTTTATAAGGCCGAATTTTTCTTTGAAGCCAAGCCGGCTGCTGCTGGTACCCGCAGCGGAGCGGAGAACTGAAAGAGAAGAGAGCCCTGCATTTTCCATCAGACATAGCTCATCGATTAACCCAAATCCATGCGGAACTCCCAAAGCCCCCGCATCACTTCCGGCAATAATCTTCACACCTATCTTGTCGGCCTTCAGCAAGCTCGCTGAATGTTGATCGAGAATTCTCCGCAGGTTTGAAACAACCTTTTGGTCCCACCCCATTCGGTCTGCAAATTCCACCTGTTTTTGAACCGGTGAAAAAGTCGGTACCCAGGCGATCTCCCTGTCGCGCATTCGTTCTAATTGATCATTTCGAATAAAAAATCCGTGCTCGATTGAATCAACTCCTCCCATAATTGCATTTTCGATCCCAAGGTCGCCGGTGGCATGCGCGAAAGTCTGCTTCCCGTTTTCTCTCGAAGCCGCGACCAATTTCTCGACCTCCTCGGCACTCATCTGCGGCGTTTTGATCACTCTTCCGCTTCTGAAATCGATGACGTCTGAAACAATCAGTTTAATTCTGTCGGCTCCTTTGCGCAGCCTGGAACGAACACACTCTTCTGGTGATAAAAAATCTTCTACGGGATCCGCCATGAATCCGCCATATGCTCCCTTGTGATGGATGGCGGCGCCGGGGCTATCGAAGTAAGGCATGACCGGGTTCTCGCCCCTTGAATAGCTCTTGCTGAGCGCGAGCCCGACTCCCATTCTGTCCCCCGCATCGCGCACGCCAATGACTCCAAGGCGCGCTATTCTTTCGAGTTTCCGTCCTGCTTCCTCCACCAATGAAGCCAGGTGCTTCTTCAGATTAGCCGCTCTTCTTTCGCTATCGAGTTCTCCCCCTTCGAGGAAAATATGTGCATGCGCTTCGATGAGGCCAGGTAAGAGAGTGAAATCAGGCAAGTCGAGATCGGGGAGGGATTGTCCAAAATTCAAGAGAGAAGGGGGTGGATGGTTGGCGTCGCCGGCAACATAGAGAATGGATGCGGCGTCATAGACGATATGGGCGTTGCGGATCGGCAGGCTGCTCTCGCCGTCGATGAGCGTGCCGACGCGGAGCCAGACTCTCTTGCCGTCCGCCGCACTGGGTATCGAGATGGGAAGTCCGCTATTCTGAGTCTGAGGATTCTGCATTACTCCAGATTTCCATGACCGCTTCGGCCTGCCGGAATCCGGCGGTCTCTTTGCTTTCACCCTCGCCGACACGTCCCTGTTCCAGCGCGTGCCGCAGCAATGCGACCATCTTATGGTCGGGAGGGA
>Ga0265338_10008859_pt1 | contig 12132 bp, 16 predicted proteins | sample 42126metaG_FD_193579 | JGI IMG/M metagenome (GOLD analysis project Ga0265338, IMG submission 193579) | Rhizosphere microbial communities from Carex aquatilis grown in University of Washington, Seatle, WA, United States - 4-21-26 metaG | ecosystem: Host-associated > Plants > Roots > Rhizosphere... | reverse complement strand
GTTACCAACCTGCTGCAAATACTGGCCCTGCTGAGCGATAAACCGCAAGACGAGGTAAACGGCCAGTGGCAGGGCAAAAACAGCTACGGCGAGCTTAAAACGGCTGTAGCGGGCGCTGTTAAGACCTTCTTAACTGACATTCAGTCTAAGATTGCCCAAGTTGACCAAGAAAAGCTGACGCAGAAGCTAGCTGCCGATGAAACCGCTATGAATGACGTGGCTAACGCTACTTTACTGAAAGTCCAAAAAGCCGTCGGCCTGCGCCCAAACTAGATGATAAAAGTTCCGTTCTATCCCAATCATGAAGACGACATGCACTGCGAGATGTCGGTGTATGCCTCAATATTAGACTTCTTTCTGGGGAAGAAGTACTCTTGGGAACAGTTAGAGAAGCTAGTGGGATTCAAGGAGGGCAAAGCTGCTTGGACCGTACAGCCGCTGCCAAAGATGACTGAACTGGGCCTTGATATATCAATGATTGAACCCTTTGACTACCAGCGTTATTTAAAAGAGGGCGAAAAGTACTTGCATACACTTTATTCGCAAGAAGAAATCGACTGGTACAAAAAGAACTCCAACATCTTAGAAATGCAAAAATTCATTCCAAAATTTCTGAAAACTGTTAACCATCAGATGCGTCGGGCCACTCTGGTAGACGTCGACGCCATGCTCAAGCAAGGCCGTCTTATCTTCATGACAGTCAATTCCAGAGCGCTTGATGATTCACCAGGCTTCGCGTCGCACGCGATACTAGTTTTTGATAAAGATGGTGACGACTATATAGCTCACGACCCGGGCCTGCAGCCAAAGCCGTATCGAAAAATCACACCCGATAAACTCTGGGCGGCTATGGGCGGCGCCAAGAATACATCTGAAGTTACGGGCTTTAAACTAAAAACATAATGCGAAGATTTAGCGTAAAGAGTGAAGATGTGGGCCTGCGGGCCGATATTTTTATCACCCGGAAGTATCCGGATTTTACGCGCTCGTCCTTGGAGCTACTGTTTGATAAAGACCTGATTAAAATTAATAATAAGCCAATAAAACCATCTTATAAAGTCCGGGTTGGCGACAAATTGGCAGTAGACGACGCTTTAATGAACGAAGTCCCGGAGTCTATCGAACTGCCCATACTGTACGAGGATGATGACGTAGTGGTAATTAACAAACCGGCCGGAGTTTTAAGCCATTCTAAGGGTGTGCTTAACCCCGAGGCCACGGTAGCCAGCTTTATACTGCCAAAGCTAACCGATATGACCGGCAACCGGGCCGGCATAGTCCATCGGTTGGATAGGTACACCAGCGGCGTGATGATTGCCGCCAAAAATCCGGCTGCGCTAACCTGGCTACAGAAACAATTTTCTGGCCGGCGCACCAAAAAGACCTACTTAGCGGTTGTAGAAGGCGTGCCGGAGCCGGCCGAGGCCATAATTGACGCGCCGATTGCCCGCAATCCTAAAAAACCCCAAACTTTCCATGTCCATAGTGGCGGCAAGGCCTCGCAAACTCAATATAAAGTGTTAAGGTCCTTCCAAAAAGGCCAGAAACAGTATTCTCTAGTCGAGCTAAAACCGCTCACCGGCCGGACTCACCAGATAAGAATCCATATGGCCTATATTAACCATCCAGTTGTCGGCGACAGCGTTTACGGCCAGGCCGGTCCGCACCTACTACTGCACGCCAAGTCACTGGAGCTGACATTGCCCAACCGCAGCCGCCAAACATTTAGCGCCGAACCGCCAGCTTATTTAACGGATTTTGAGAAGCAATGAGCCTGGTTTTTAGCGAGTTGTTACTGCATGCCAATACCCAGTCGCAACTGGAAACATTCTTAGAACAACCGGGCAGCGCACTACTGCTTAGCGGTCGGCCCGGCAGCGGCAAAAAAGCCGTTGCCCGTGGTCTAGCAGCGGTTTTGCTAGATACCGATATCGACAAATTGTCGAACCATCCGCATCTGATTTTGGTCAACAAACCGGAAGATAAAAGCGAAATTTCGATAGATTCTATCCGCCAGGTCATTAGCAAACTGAATCTGAGGGTGGCTGGCGGCCGAGATCGAGTAATTAATCGTGTAGTTATTATCGAAAACGCCCAGTTTATGAGCCGTGAGGCCCAAAACGCCCTGTTAAAACTGTTAGAAGAGCCGCCGGCCAACACTTTGTTAATACTAACCACCAATTCAGAGGATAATTTGCTACCAACCGTGGTTTCCCGGACCCAGAAAGTCAGCATTATTGCACCAAGCTTGAACCAAAGTCTTAAATACTTTGATAAATACAGCGCCGCGGAAGTTGAAAGCTCTTGGCGGCTGAGCCAAGGCGGCGCCGGCCTGCTTAGCGCGCTGTTAGTAGACGAAGCCGACCACCCCCTAAAGCTGGCCGTAGAAGAGTGTAAGGACTTCATTAGAAAAGACAGTTACCACCGGCTCATCAAACTGCAGCAAATCAGCAAAGATAAAGCCGGCTTGGCGGTATTTTTAGAAGCCCTAGCCAAAGTACTAGCGGCTCTGCACAGCGCCAACATTAATAAAGGCCACTCCAAAGAGGCCCAAAAACTGCTTGAATCTAGAAAAGCCGTCGAAGCCTCCATCCTCCAACTGGAGCACAACACCAATACTCGGCTAATTTCGTTAGCATTAGCGTTAAACATCCGCCTCTAGCCGTTCTTTGGTATAATTACAGGATATGTACGCCTTAGCGCTGCTTTTAATTTTCGCTTATTTGGTTTTTAGGCACGCCAAAAACAACGAGTTGGAGATGGTTGTGATTCCGCGGCGAATTGGCGACCGGCTGACCCGGCTGTGGGAAATCGCCCATCACGGTATGCGCGAAAACCGCTTGCTTAGAGCCGAAAAGGCCTTACTGACCATCTTAAAAATCGACGAAAAAAACGCTGCCGCCTATAACCGCCTTGGAATTTTATATGCCAAACAGCGCGAATATAAAGACGCCATCGATTGTTTTGAAATCGCCAGTAGCATCGAACCCAGCGCCTCCAGCTTGCACAACCTGGGATTGATTTATTATGAGACCGAGAACTACCAAAAAGCCGCTACGGCGTTTGAAGAAGCCCTAAAACTCGAAGATAACTTAGCCGCACGGCATATTGCCTATGCTAAGGTCCAAGAGAAGCTGGGCAACGATAAACTGATGATTCAAGAGCTGGAAAAAGCCGCTGAACTTGAACCAAACCGAGAGTCCTTTACCTTGTTAGCCAAAGCCTACGAATCTCAGGGCATGGTTGAGCGAGCCGCGGCCGCCAATAAGGCACTCGATAAAATAGCGCTGCCAGCCGGCAAACCTAAACGAGTTCTACGCCCCAAGCGGGTGGTTATATAAACTGAGCCTGGTCTTCTTTGCCGGTTTGCTGCTGGGCAATTACTTCTTTGATAATAGCCACAACCTCCGGCGGTTCGAGTCGGCTTTTGACTAAGTAGCGGTTGGCGCCGGCCTGCATAGCCTGGAATAGCAAATCGTCTTCCTCGTAAGCCGAGAGCATAATCACCGGAATATACTTTGTGTGGCGCTCGGCCTTGAGGTCCTTTAAAGCATCCAGCCCGTTTCGGCCGGGCATCATAACATCCATTAAAATAATGTCGGGCTTTTCGTGCTTGGCGGTATCTACTACATTGTTGCCGTCCGGCAGTAAGGCTACGCCGTACCCCTCTAATCGAAATAGGTTGTCGTACAACCGCTGGATGGCTGGATCGTCTTCTACAAGTAGTACTTTTGTGGCCATGATATCCCCCTAGGGACTAGCATTATGCTAATACTTAATTATATACCCTGGCTCAACAGTCTCGAAGAATAGAAGCAATAGCTCTCGATTGATTGCGTTTGTAGCTAAGCCGTTTTGTGCGGAGCTGCGCAAAACGGAAGAGCAGCAACAATACAAGACCCCGCTCAATTTGCGCCACTTGATTGCGCAAATTGTAAGCGGGGTTGATATTAGTTCGGACGTGGTGCAGGGTGTAGGATTCGAACCTACGAAGGCATAAGCCGACAGATTTACAGTCTGTTGTGTTTGACCGCTTCACTAACCCTGCGTGTTGAATGGAGCCGACAGAGGGATTCGAACCCACGACCCGCTGTTTACAAAACAGCCGCTCTGACCAACTGAGCTATGTCGGCGCGCCCCCAGAGTTTACCAAAATAACAGATAAGATTCAACGAGCCGATTATGTTATAGTGGGCTTAAATGGAGCAAGACATCCAAAAGCTCAAAGAACTGATAGAATCCAGCAACCGGATATTGATAACTTCGCACATATCACCCGACCCGGACGCCGTTTCTTCGGTATTGCTAGCAGGATCCACATTTAAAAAAAATTACCCCAACAAACAGATAAGTATGGTGCTAGAGGAAAAACCGACCGGGTTAGATTTTCTAGCTGGATACGACCAAATTATATTTGAACCCGTGCACGACCAGTTACAGACCCTTAAACCAGAGCTTTTTCTGCTTTTAGATGCCAATGCCTACAGCCGGGCCTCGCGCAACTATGGCGTAAAGATTCAGGAATATATCAAAAAAAATGGAGTGAAATCGGTTTTTATTGACCATCACGAGTTGGATGGTAAAGACGACTCCGACATTTTCATCAATCAACGCAGCCCGGCGGTGGCGCAGGATGTTTACGAAGTTCTGTTTGGGTATCTGAAGCTAAGTAAGCCGGAAGGTTTTGCCCAAACCACTATGACTGGTTTATACGCCGACACCGGCGGCTTTGCTTATACCAACCCCCGTCATAGCGATACGTTCAAATTGGCTGATGAGCTTATTGAGAACGGCGCCGACATCGAGACGATTCGTAACTATTTATTTCAATATAGTGATGACGACCTGCTCGTACTTAAAGAACTTTTGCAAAATGTTCGGCATGGCGCCGACTATACATTTAGTTCTTTGAGTGATGATTTTGTTAACGAATGGTTGAACGCTTCAAAATCGGCCGCTGCACTGCCTAAAGCTACAGAGCTGTTCGTCAATGATTTTCTGCGTAACATCAACGGTCGTAAGTGGGGATTTATCGTATACAAAAATGTTCTGCAGGGAGAAAATATCTACTCGGCATCTTTTAGGTCGGTGGCGGGTGTAAAAGATGTTGCCGACATTGCCCGTAAATTGGGTGGCGGCGGACATAAGCCAGCGGCTGGAGCAAAATTTGAAGCTGAGAACCTTCAGGCTGCTATAAACAAGGTCGAACAAGCGATTTCATAATAGCCATAGCGATAGCCGCTACTCTCTAGTACAATACATCTGTTCTAGCCCAATTTTGCCAAATTCCGCAGTGCAGTATTTGGCAAAATTGAGAGGAGCAGCATAGCGCTAGGCCGAAGCTTTTGCTAAAGCGGCAAATCGAGGCAGGCGCGCAGGCTGCGACGAGCCGTGATAGCTCAGTGGTAGAGCACCTCCATGGTAAGGAGGGGGTCCCGGGTTCAAGTCCCGGTCACGGCTCCACGTCGTCGCTAACACCAACCTCGCCTCAATTTCGGCAATCAAGTGGCCAAAATTGGGCGAGGTCTTTTGTTGCTCCTCCTTTCCGCAAGCCGCAGCTCCGCGGTTTGCGGGCATAGACCAAAGAAGTTCCGCGCAAAACGGGACAGACCAAAAGTCGCAAGGAAAAACTCCGGAACTTGTGATTCAGCACACAGATTTGTGAGAAATAATACATTAGCTACGTGAGGAAACGTACAGCGAACAGTCACGCAGTACTATTAAATAAGGGTATGCTCGATTAGCCCGGACCAAATGATAGGCATCAAGCATGAACACTGCGGGATGTGGAGACGCAGTGTTCTTTCTTTAATAACCAAGTGTTGCCTAGGTGTTTCGTATCTGTTATAATTGACCGGAAGGTTATTTTTTTATGGCTAAAAAAGGTGATAAACGAAAAATTGTCGGATTGATTTGCGAGGCTTGCAAGCAGCGCCATTATTACACGACTAAAAATACTATGAATACTCCCGATAAGGTGGAGTTGAATAAGTATTGCCCGGTTAAACGGGTCAATGCCAAGCAGGTTGAGACCAAGAAAAATCTCGGCCGCAACGAAGTTAAACCACGCCGATAAACTCTATCTCTGTTAAAATAGCAACGGGAAGAATATTCCCGCACAGGGGCATAGTACAACGGTTAGTATAAAGGTCTCCAAAACCTTAGATCGTGGTTCGATTCCACGTGCCCCTGCCAAGCATAAGCAGTATGAAATAGTGCTTTTTTGTTATGATGTGGGTAATGAATCCAACAGAAGTTGAGAACGAGTCGCTGAGCTTAGGAGAAATCGGCTATGAATCACTGGAAGCTTATGTCAAAGAGTTACAAAACCTACTTGGTGAGGATAAAAATCGATATCATTTATTGGTAGGTGGGGGTGACTCTGGGCAAATTGTCGTCAAGTTGGCCAAACTAGTTTATGAGCATCTGGGTCTAGAATGCCCGCCAGTATTATTGCTCCCTACATTCCGTCATTCGGACTACGAGGAAACTATCCCCTTTGACAATAGTCAGCTGCCAACTCCAGAAGGCTTTGACGGCAGTGTAATTCAAAATGTTCTTTTCTTAGATGATGAGATAGGCTCTGGCAGCACTGCTAAAGGCACGCTGCAATGGTTGCGTCTGCACGCACCCTATCTTAATAAATATACAATCGTAGCAGAAGATGGCGGGTTCGTGTGGGATGAAGAAGTGCCGGATGTAACTGTAAAGTTTGTTCCGACTAAGAAACAGCGCGAAAATGTATTTAACGCTATTTCTTATATAATTCCGTCTGATTTTGAGAAGCCAGTCCAAGAGGCTCTGGCAGACACTCCCGACCTAAATGATAAACAGGTAATGTGCGTACTGCTTGGACTGCCTACTAAAGAATTTAACGACTCACGCCCTCATTTTACCAATGCGCTATATGAGATTGCCAAAGCGAAACTACCAAACCTGGGAAGTCTCCAAGCTGGCTATCAAGACTATTTCGCTAAGCAAGTCTCCTCTATACTAGAGGACTCTAAGTAGCTTCAAATTTACCTGCATGTATTACTATAAAGTTGCGAAGTGCGTCCGCTAGGGGCCGCCAAGTGTTTATGAATTAGCGAGTATGTTTGTGCTTTTTGTGCTCGGTTTGTTTGCCGCTGATGTATTTGTAGTAGTTGACTGATTTTATTTTCATTTCCCAGGGCAGACTTGTGTTGTCGATACCTCTTTGTCCAGCCCAGCTGCCACCTACCGCTAGATCCATTACTAGATGGAAGCGTTGGTCGTATGGCCACTGCTTGAAAGTGTCACCTTTGTGTTTATCAACTTCGTAAACCGGCTTGTTGTCTAGTAAAAAAACCAGCTTCTTAGGAGTCCACTCTAGTGAATACTCGTGAAATTTGTCCGAGATGCTTGGATCCTTGACGTACGCAAACCTTGATTTAGGCCAGTGGTATTCATAGGATTGGGCGACCGTTTCATAGACCCCCGGTTGCATTCCGACAGCTTCTAGCAGGTCTATTTCACCGTCGCGTAGCCAAAAATATGGGTCTTCGTGAGTATTGTGAGCGTGTTTCGTATATTTATGGTCGCTGGAAAGCATCCAAATAGCCGGCCAACTGCCTCGGCCTTTGGGAGTTTTGGCGACGACGTCAAGCTTGCCATATTTAAAGTCCAAGGTATCCTGGGTTTGGATACGGGCCGAAGTGTAGTTATACCCTTTAAAGTTCTGTTTTTGGGCTTCTAGCACCAGCGCGCCATCCTCGACACGGGCATTAGCCGGTTTCTTTCTATAAAATTCTTTGTCGCCGTTGCCGCTAAATCTGGCCGCCGGGCCGATTACAAAGTGCCACTTAGCTGGACTCAGCGGGCCATCAGGCATTTTGCTAAAGTCTTGACTCCAGCTTGGCTTAGAGGCGAATTGTTCATGATTATGATTGGTAGCGGCCAGTTCTGTAGTAGCAGAACGTGTTTGATGAGTTTCTAGCGCAGCTTTGGAGACACCGGCGCCAACCAGAGCCAGAGTTCCAAAACCGACAAGTAACGCAGACCTTGAGCGTAGGCGGTCTAGGAGTGAGCGAGGACTACTTAAATCGGCCGCGTCTGGACTCTCGTCTGGCGCGGTTGTAATATCTAGCTCTGCAGGAGCATCAATCTGTAATTTCTCTGCCATATTACTCATATAATTAGATATACTTTAGCATATTTTTCTCTCTTAAGCAATTAGGTTGAATGAAATGCTTGTGTCTAGCATGAGAACAGTCTGTTTGTTCGGTTAGCTCAGTACATTAACACTTTAAATTGGACGCCCACAATGGTAGTATCAAATAAATGACAAAGATAGAGCTCCAGAAACCGACGCTAATCTGTCTATATGGCTACCCAGGATCGGGTAAAAGCTACATTGCCCGTAACCTAGCCGAGGAGATTCAACTGGCTACCGTCAGTTCTGATAGAATTCGCAACGAATTATTCCAAAATCCACGCTATGACGCCCAAGAAAACGCCATTGTGACCCACCTCATGGACTATATGTGCGAGGAATTTTTGAGCGCCGGGGTAAGCGTGGTTTATGACACCAACGCACTGCGCAGCGCCCAGCGACGCAAATTAAGGGAATTGGCCCGTAAACACCGATCCGAATACATGCTGATATGGCTACAGATTGATATAGATAGTGCCTTTACCAGGACCCAGGACCGCGATAGACGCACCAGCGACGATAAATACTCTGAGCCCCAAACCAAGAACACTTTTGAGCGCCAGACTGCGGGCATGCAGAACCCGCAGGGTGAAGACTACATTGTGATTAGCGGCAAGCATACGTTTTCCACCCAAAAGAACGCCGTTATTAATCGCCTTTACCAGATAGGGCTAATTGGCAGTGGATCCGTCCAGCACGCTATCACCAAGCCGGGGCTAGTCAATCTTATTCCAAATCCGCACGCCGGCCGGGTCGATTTAAGCCGCCGCAACATTAGTATCAGCTAGCTTTTATGGCTCAAAAAATAGTATGGGTGCCTGATGTGGGCGAGGTAGTGCTGTCTAAGCGCAAAGGCGCTAAATCCATCCGACTAAGTATCTCCGCGGCCGGCAAAATCCGGGTTGGTCTACCTAGTTGGGTGCCATATTCGGCCGGTATTAGCTTTGTTAAAAGCCGGTCGGATTGGGTCAAAAAGCACCTTGACGAGCACCCCGCCAAAATACTGGCCAACGGTGAGCGGATAGGCAAATCATTCCGTCTAAATTATGCCCACAATCCATCCACGGCCCGCACCACGACTCGTATTAGCGGCCAAGACCTTAACATAACCAGTTCCATGCCGCTTAGCAGTCAAACGGTCCAAGCGGCCGCTGTCCGGGCCAGTGAAAGAGCACTTAAACTCGAAGCTCAGAAGCTACTACCGGAGAGATTGGCTCATTTGGCAGCAAAGCACGGTTTTAGGTATAAAAGCGTCCGTATCAAGAAACTGGTTAGCCGGTGGGGAAGCTGTTCCAGCGACGGCATAATCACTCTTAATTTTTTCTTGATGCAGTTACCCTGGCAGCTTATAGATTATGTTCTTGTTCACGAGCTGGTCCACACCAAGCATCTGAACCACAGCGTAAGCTTTTGGAATGAGTTCGAGGCGGCCTACCCGGGTGCCAAAACCAGCCGTAAGCTTATTAAAGCCTACCGGCCAGTCATCAACTCGGTAGCTTAAGTTTATATCTTGGTTCAACAGGGGTTGCATAATCATTAATGATGCGCTAGTATTGACATATCGGGCCTACTTTAATAAGTAGGCTTTTATAGTGGCAAGGAGATAAAAGTGGCAAATACCGGTCCGGCAAACAGACATCCGCGCGTTCGCAAAAGCGCGCCAACGGTTAGAGAACGCCAAGAAGCGGCTCAAGCCAAAGCCGATACCCCGAAACCCCAGCGCGCCAGGAAACTGGTGTCCAAAACTATCTCGCCGGTTAAAAAACTACACCTCAGGGACAAATCCGCCTTTAAGCTGGCTGTCAAGCCTTTCCGATTCTTGGGCATGATTCTGAAATGGCTGGTGCCGCGCTATTTTGTTAACGCTTGGCGCGAAGTCCGTAAAGTTGTCTGGCCCAGCCGCCGAGAAACCTGGCGCTTAACTTTGGCTGTGTTCATTTTCGCGGTTATTTTTGGCGCTATGGTGGCGGGTGTAGATAAGGGTCTGGACGAATTATTTAAGAAGCTAGTTCTAAAGTAAGGATATAACAGTGGCTAAAAGATACGACGAAACTAAACAATGGTACGCCATCCACACCTACAGTGGTTACGAGGAAAAGGTGGCCGAAAGCATCCGCCAACGAGCGGAAAGCTTAGATATGGGCGACAAAATCTTCCAGGTGCTGGTTCCTAAAGAAAAGATGATTGAGATTAAGAACGGCAAGCGCAAAGTTGTCGAAAAGCGAATTTTCCAGGGTTACGTACTGGTAGAGATGAAGTTGTCTGAAGATGCCTGGTATATCGTTCGCAATACTCCTAATGTTACCGGCTTTGTGGGTACCGGCACCGAGCCGACTCCGTTGGAAACTGACGAAATCACTAAGATTATGAAGCGTATGGGCCGCGAAGAGCCCAAGCACAAGTTCGATTACAGGGTTGGCGAAGTGGTTAACATCGTCGATGGTCCGTTTAAGGGCTTTGACGGCGCGATTAATGAGATTGATGCCCAAAAGGGCAAACTTAAAGTGCTGGTCAATATGTTCGGCCGCGAAACACCGGTTGAGCTGGACGGCTTACAGGTGAAGAGAGTATAGCGATGACTCGCGGACATAGAGTTTATACATGAGAAGACATATGATGGACACTTATCCGGCCCATGCCACAAACGTCGACAAAGTCAGCTTACCGAGCCAGCAAGAAGTAAGCCCAAAAGACAGAGTCACAGCTGCGAATAACCCGCGTGAGCTTAATCTAAGACGCGTTTCTTCAGTAGTTATGAAGAATTCTGAGGTAATGGGACTAGTCGCACTAGAGGCTGGGCGGCGAAGTGGCGTGCCAGGCAACAGAAAAGCAGCTAAGGAATATAGGGAAATCGCTGATTTATCATTAGAATGGCTCAGCAAAGAAGGAGTTTTATAAGATGGCACAAGCTAAAGTAGTTAGAGCAAGTTTAAAACTGAAAATCCGTGGTGGCCAAGCCAGCGCCGCGCCGCCGGTTGGTTCTACCCTGGGCCAATACGGCGTAAATATGATGGATTTCATTAATCCGTTCAACGAAGGCACCAAAGATAAGATGGGCCAAGTGGTTACCGTTCACATTACTGTTTACGAAGATCGAACTATGGACTGGCGAGTGGTTGGTACCCCAACCGACGAGCTGATTTTGGCTGCGCTGAAAGTAGATAAGGGTTCCGGCGAACCTAACAAGGTGAAACTGGAGAAAAAACTCAGCCAATCACAACTGACCGAAATCGCTCAGGCTAAGGCTACCGATATGAACACTGATGATGTCGAAGCCATTAAGAAAATGGTTGCCGGTACCGCCCGCAGTATGGGCGTAGAGGTAGAATAAATGGCACTGGGCCACGAGAAAGCAGCCACCGGTTCATCAGAGGCTACGTCATGGCTCGTCGCCTCCCACGAGCTCGATAAATTGAGGCGCAGATTTCCGGGGATGCAGCAGGATCAGCGTGTCATAGATTTGTTTCACCACCCTGACACAGGCGTGGTTAGCGTCATTGGGCTCGATGGCGCTTACGATCCGGATAGGTATCAACTTGGCGGCTCGGTTGATTTCGACGTCGAGGCTACCCGTGATAATAGTTATCGAGAATCTGGCATGCCAGTGATTGGACCGTTTTATAAGGCGGCAGAAATTTGGCAAAAGTAATTTAATTAAAGTGGGAGGCTTAGTAAAGCCGCTAGAACCACGAAGGAGTAAATATGGCCGAAGCAGCCAAGAAGACAACTAAAACTAAGACAGCCGCTGATAAAGCGGTTAATAAAGAGGTTAAACACGCCGAGCTGGTGGCCGAAACCGTACCCGTCGAATCAGTACCAGAAATTAAAGTTGAGATTGAAAAGCCGGCTGAAGAGCCGGTTGTAGCCAAAGCCGGCAAGCGCAGCACCAAAGCCGCCCGCGAGGCTGAGGCCAAGCAGGCTAAAGTAGCCCACAAATCCGCAGCCAAAACCGGCGAAAA
>Ga0265338_10008858_pt1 | contig 12133 bp, 4 predicted proteins | sample 42126metaG_FD_193579 | JGI IMG/M metagenome (GOLD analysis project Ga0265338, IMG submission 193579) | Rhizosphere microbial communities from Carex aquatilis grown in University of Washington, Seatle, WA, United States - 4-21-26 metaG | ecosystem: Host-associated > Plants > Roots > Rhizosphere >... | reverse complement strand
ACAAACCCGCGGGTCCAGCCAGGAAGGCGGTCGTCGTGAATTGGAGGGACAGCAGGATGCGCGTCTCGACCATCAGGAAAAACCCCACGTAGAGCAGGACGAACCTCCAGCCTCCCCGGCGGGACACCACCAAAAAAGCGATGGCCGTAAGCGCGGCGTAATGCACAGCCACGAGATAGATGAAATACCAGTTGCACCCGCCCCAGGCTCCATAAAGAAATCGAAGAGCCCAACCAATCAAAATATTGGTGAAAACCAGGTGCGCGTCAGGATGACCGGTGTGGAAACCCGACGCAATCAACTGCATCATCAGGTCGTCATTGGTTTCATAAGCCGGCGTGGCCAGGGTCAGAAAAAGACCGAATAGAATGAGGTTGACCACGGCCGCCCAAAGGAGCGCCTGAAAGCCGCCGGGCCGGCCCGCCAGCCAGCGCGAACACCCGGAAAACCAGGCCCCGCTGAACATTGTCCGCAACGGACCCTGCCACGTCCGGCCTGGGTTCAAATCACACATGGAATTCCTGGACGGCCGCCATCACCTGATCCTGATTGTCCTGGCTGAGATGGTTGTAAAAGGGCAGCCGGATCAGTTGTTCGCTTTTCTGTTCGCTCACGGGACAGGCTCCCTTCCGACCTCCCATGCGCTGGCCCATGGGGGAAAGATGGAGCGGCACGTAATGAAATACGCTGAGGATGCCCCGCGACTTTAGAAATGAAATGAGGGCCTGGCGCTTTTCCAAAGACGGCATCACCAAGTAATACATATGATAGGATTGCTCGCAGTGGGCGGGCACGACAGGGCAGCCAATCCCGTGTTTCTGCGCCCAGTCACGCAGGTGCTGGTCGTAATACCGCCAGATGCGTTGTCGCTGCGCCTGGATGGTTTGCCATACTTCCAGCTGGGCGTAGAGGAAGGCCGCCAGGACGTCACTCATCACATAACTCGAGCCAATGTCCACCCAGGAATATTTGTCCACCTGTCCCCGGAAAAACCGGCTGCGATTCGTCCCCTTTTCGCGGATAATCTCGGCCCGCTCAATCAGGCGCGCGTCGTTGATCAGCAGCGCGCCGCCCTCGCCGCAGGTGATGTTCTTGGTTTCATGAAAACTCTGGGCGGCCAGGCAACCGAAGGTGCCCAGCCAGCGGCCCCGGAATTTGCCGAACAATCCATGCGCATTGTCTTCCACCACGGACAAACCGTGCCGGCCGGCAATCCCGCCAATCACATCCATCTCGCAACCCACCCCGGCATAATGAACCGGAACCACCGCCTTCGTCCGGGGAGAGATGAGGCCTTCCAGTTGTTGCTCGTCCAGATTGAGCGTGTCAGGCCGGATGTCGGCAAAAATAATCCGGGCTCCCCGCAACGCAAAGGCATTCGCCGTGGATACGAAGGTAAAGGAAGGGACAATCACTTCATCGCCGGGCTGGATATCGAGCAGCAGGGCGCACATCTCAAGCGCGTGGGTGCACGAGGTGGTGACCATCACCTTGGGCACGCCCAGCACCTGCTCCAAAAAAGCATGGCACCTTTTGGAGTAAGTCTGGTCTCCGGCAATCTGGCCGATGGTCATCGTCTGGGAAATGTGCTCCAGCTCCCGGCCCTGGAGTGAGGAACGGTTGAAGGGGATTGGAAAATTTGGGTCCATTTGATCTGGTCTATTGTCCGGGCATGGTTGCTAATCCAAAATCGGATACCATTTGTGATACCAGAGTTGCAGGTCCCGGCCCAGAAAGCCGCACTGCTGGTAAAGACGCCGGGCCGCCCGATTATTTCCCTGGGTAACGACCGTCACCTCATGCGCACCTTGCGTCTTGAACCAGCCCAACGCGGCCAGAACCAGGCTTTTGCCGATGCCTCTCCCGCGAACCTCCGGACTGACCCCAACCAAACCGATTTGCCCCTCCCGACAGGCCGGATCCAGGTGGCAGGAGACATAACCCAAAGGTTGATTGGCCGCCGAGGCGGCAACCCATACGATTTGGGCGCGTCCCTGAGTCTCCAAGGTGATCCAGGTCGTATAGAAATCTTCCACGCGCGGGCGCGGAAAATGCGAATCACTGAAAAAACGCGTTTCCCTGTGTCCCGTCCGGGCCATGGCCTGCAAGCCGGGCAGATCACCGGGTTGAACCGGCCGGATGCTGACACCCGCCGGCGGGCCGGGTTGGGCCGGGTCATGCGCATTCATGGCCCCGCACTCGAAGGTGACACGAATATCGACCAGCCCAAAGCCATGCCGCTCGGCGATTTGGATGGTCGCCGGGTCATCCACCCGGGACAGGAAATACAGACAACGGATACGATGGCTCCGGCTCCACTCATCGATTTGCAACGCTTGATCCTCTTTCAACGTATCGCCGCAGACGCGGGCGATGCGACAGCAGAAAAACTCGGTGTCCCATGGCAGCAACTCGCAAAGGACGGGTTTGGGCACGCTCATGCCGTCACCTCGTCACGAGGAGCGATTTCCTCACGGACGGTGTAAGTCGGACGTTCCATCATGCGAAAATGCATCCGTGCCAGATATTCTCCAATGATCCCCAGCGCCAGCAACTGGGCACCTGAAAAAATTGCTATCATCGACGCCAGAAATGTAAACCCTTGCACGGTGGTGCCATACAGCAGATACCGCCCAACGACGAACACCAGGATGATTCCACCGAAGGCGGTGCATAAAAATCCCATGAGATTGGCCAGTTGCAGGGGCAGAATTGAAAAACCGGTCATCATGTTCATCGCATGGCGGAACAGCATGCCGAAAGTGTAGTTCGAAACGCCAGCCTGACGGGGATCGTGCCGGACTTGAATGGCCACAAACCGGGTGGTGGCCCAGGTCAGCACAACGTCGATGGAAATAAACGGGCTGTGATAGTTCGCAAAGGCATCGCGGGCTTGCGTTCGAAACGCGCGAAAGGCCGACACATGGCGGGCCGTTTCAGCCCCCATGGATCGCTGGAGGGCCAGCTTGGTCAAGCCCGAGGCGACATCCCTCAACCAACCGTGCTGTTCGTGCCCGGGAAAACCATACACCACCTCGAAACCTTCCTCGAGTTTGGCCAACAACTTGTGGATTTCTTCCGGTGGATGTTGCAGGTCGTCGTCCATGGTCACCAAGGTGTCGAACCGGGCCGCCCGAATGCCGCAGAGCAGCGCATTATGTTGTCCGTAATTCCGCATCAGGTTGATTCCACGAACCCAGGGGAAGGAGCGCGACAGTTCCTGGATGACTTTCCAGCTTTGGTCCCGGCTGCCATCATTGACGAGCACGACTTCATATTTGCCGGCCAGGGAAGCCAGCACCGGGGCCAATCGCTTGATCAACGCCGGCAGGAGCGATTCGCTGTTGTAAACCGGCACCACCACGGAGATAAAACGGTCCCTTCTCAGTCCAGTATCCATTGAGTTGTCAATGCCCAAGACCGGATGCTTTGTCACGTCAAAAAGCAAACCGGAATCAATTTCAAAGAATCAGAACCGGTCTCGCCGGTGTTTTTGGGGCAGCGGCAAACTGTCTTTCACGGTCTTCGTCCGGACGATGCTGCCTGATCCGGTGCTAAAAAGTCGATTTGCGGACCAGTTGCCCGGCCGTTGAGAGTATATCGGTTCTTGAAACTGTCAGTCGATTTTACACGCCACGCAAGCCCGTCGTCGGCGCCCGCAGGAAACATATTTGTTTGCAACCGGCCTGCTAAAACGCGGATAGCACCACCCGGTAGAACCGTTGCGAATTGGAACCGATGACATCTGATATTGTTGTTCTGGCACCGGTGGCGAGAATCGGGCTGCCGAGGTTGATCCAGTTTGTGGACCCCAAATTGGGAACATATTGCAGTTGATAAGTCTGCCCGGCAACCGTGTTCCAGGTGAGGATGATTGTACCATTCGGCAGCAGGGCTGAGGTTCTAAAGGCCAGACCTGGCACCAGTGAAGGAACGGTAAGCCGGAAAACGACGCCATTGTCGCTGGGGCCGCCATTTTGCGTGGTGCCGTACAGACTTCCATCCACGCTCTGGATCAACGCAGCCTCGGGATTCGCCCCGTTGGCCCCGTCAAACACAGCCAGGGTCGTCAGGCTGCCGTTGGTGGCAATCTGGAATACCGTGCCGTAACCGTAAGTGCCACCATACATTGTTGTGCCATATAAACTGCCGTCGCTGGCCTGGAGCAGCCCGGCATAAGGGCAACTTCCGTCGGCGCCGCCGCTGAATGAATAAAGGTTGGTGATGCTGCCACTGGTGGTCATCTTAAAAACCGTCCCGTTGCCATAGAGGCCGCCGTAGGCGGTCGTTCCATACAAATTACCATCGCGGGCCTGGATTACGCCGGCGTAAGGCGCACTGCCGTCGGTGCCGGTGAAGGAATGAATCGGGGTGAGGCTGCCCTGGGTGGAAATCTTAAACACGACTCCAAAGCCGGTGCCGCCTTCGGGAGCGCTGCCGTATAAGTTGCCGTCGAGGCCGCAGATCAGATTCCCTTCAGGCGAACCGCCATCACCGCCGCCGACAAATGAATACAGGTTGTTAAAGGTGCCATCGGGAGTGATTTTAAACGCCGTGCCCCAACCCTGATTGGCGCCGCCACTCAAGGTCGTGCCATAATAATTGCCATCGTTCCCTTGAACGAACGCGGCATAAGGAAAGCCGCCATCGGCTCCGCCGGAAAATGTATACAAAGGGCTGAAGCTGCCGCCGGAACTGATTTTAAACAACGTTCCCCAGCCGCTGCCCCCCGCGGAAGCCGTGCCGTAAAAGTCGCCATTCGTCCCCTGAACCAGGGCGGTGACCGGATAGGCACCGTCACCGAGGCCCGTGAACGAGTACAGGTTCGCAAATACGCCGTTCGCGGTCATCTGGAAAACGGTTCCGAATGAGTTCGCTCCGCCGGTCTGGGTTGTGCCGTAGAAAAGGCCATTGGTGCCCTGCACCAAACCGTTTGGGTTGGCGCCGTCGTCGGCCGCGCCCGGCCAGTTCAAGGGGGTCAGCGCCACCCCGGACAACGTCACGGGTGTAACCGTCAGCACAATTCCGGTGCTGGACGTCCATCCGAGGGTATTGCTCACCATGACGGAATAGGTCCCGGCGTTGAGCAACGAGACCGCGTTGATGGTCAGGGCAGCAGTGGCAGTACCGGCCAGATTATTGCCGTCCGCGAGATTCGCTCCGTTTTTCTGCCATTGATAGAACAGCGGCTGGTTTCCCAGCGCCGTCACACCCAGAACCACGTTGGCGCCGGACAGCACGGTCTGACTTGATGACTGCGAGACAATGAAAGGTGGCGAGGAGGTGACGGTCAGTTGGGCCCCAACACTGGTCACAGAACCGAGTGCATTGCTCACGACCACGGAATAGGAGCCGACACTGGCTTGAGAGACACTGCTGATGGCCAGCGTGGGGGTTGTGCTGCCCAAGACCGTGCCGCCGTCGATCAGATTGGTTCCATTGATCTGCCATTGATAACTCAGTGGAGCCAATCCCGTCGCGACGACGGAAAAAGTTGCGGTTGCGCCCTGGTAAGCCACCTGATTGGTGGGTTGTTTGACGATCACGGGAGGCATGGGAACGACCAGTTGGAAAACCGTGCCGTTGTCGCCCGGCCCCCCATAGTAGGCCGTGCCATAGAGAGCGCCATCGATACCCTGCAGCAGCGTCCCCTCCGGCATCGCGCCGTTGGATTCATTGAACCAGACCAAGGTGGTCAATGTGCCGTTGGTGTTCATCTTGAAAACCGATCCGACCCCGCCGATGCCTCCGGCCTCAGTGACGCCATAGAAATTCCCATCGCTGGCTTGCAACAACCCGGCATAGGGCTGCGCTCCGTTGGTGCCGTTGAATTGGCACAAGGTGGTGAATACGCCGTTGGTGGTTATCCGGAAGACCGTCCCGTCCCCGGCCGTGCCGCCCTGGTAGGCCGTGCCATACAAACTGCCGTCCCGGGCCTGAATCAAGCCGGCGCGCGGCACGGCGCCGTCATTTGTGCCGTTGAACAAATAGAGGGTGCTGAACGCGCCGTTCGGGGTCAGTTTGAATATCGTGCCGTTGCCGTTTGTACCGCCCGACGACGTCGTGCCGTAAAAATTTCCGTCACTGGCTTGCAGCAGCCCGGCATAGGGATAACCGCCATCCGTTGCGTTCGTGAATGAATACAGCCCGGTGAACACTCCGTTGGTGGTGATTTTGAATATCGCGCCGTAGTTTTGAAGGCCGCCATAAAGTGCGGTGCCGTATAGCGCCCCATCCGCGCCCTGCAGCAGTCCGGCATAGGGATTACTGCCATCATTCCCACCGGAGAATGAATACAAAACACTGGCCGAGCCACCCGGGGTCAATTTGAATACATCGCCGGAACCGTTGGCTCCTCCGTACGATGAGGTTCCGTAAAAATTGCCGTCGGCTGCCTGAACGAGCGGGCCTTCAGGATAGCGAGCGTTATTGCCGTTGAATCCCACTATCGTGGCAAACGCGCCGTTGGTGGCGACGGAAAAGGCGGTGCCGTCACTGGATGAACCGCCGTTTTCTGTTGTGCCGTACATCAGGCCGCTGGTGCCTTGCACCAGACCGGCATGGGGGTTGTAGCCGTCACTGCTCCCGGTGAATGAGTGCAGGATGGTGAAGGTGATGCCCGGCGCGACTGCGGGAACCAGGGTCAGCGCGGCTCCGGAACTGGAGGTCCCATAGAGATCGTTGTTCACCAGGACCGAATAGGTTCCCTGGTCCGCTGCCGAAACTCCGCTGAGGATCAGGGTGCTGTTGGTGGAGCCGGAAATATTGCCGCCGTCGGTCAAATTGGTCCCGTTTTTCTGCCATTGGTAGGATAAGGGCATATCGCCCTCGGCTGCCACACTGAATACGGCCGTCGCCCCCGCCAGCGCCGTCTGCCCGGAGGGTTGGGTTGTAATGATTGGCGGAGAAACAACCACTTCGAGCCACGCGGGCGCGCTGGTCACCGCTCCGAAATTATTGCTCACGATCACGGAGTAAACCCCGGCATTGGCGGCGCTCACATTGGTCCAGGTTAAAACACGGCTCGTGGATCCGGAAACGTTTCCGCCGTCCGTCAGGTTGACGCCGTTTTTAAGCCATTGATACGACACGGGGAAGCTGCCGAAGGTGGCCACGCCGAGTTGCGCGCTTTCACCCAGGAAAGCCATTTGGGTCTGGGGCTGGCTGGTGATTTGCAGGGGCGAGTTGGTGATGCTGAGACGGTAAATCGCGCCATAGCTGTTCGCACCGCCTTCTTCCGTTGTGCCGTACAAATTGCCATCTGCGCCTTGCACCGGCGGGGCAAAGGGATACAGTCCTGTGCTGGCGCCAAAATCCGCCAGCTTGGCAAACGTGCCGTCCGGGAAAATTTGAAACAAGGTGCCGTTGCCGTTTGTGCCGCCACCCTCCGTCGTGCCATACAGGTTGCCGTCCAGACCCAGCGTCAGTCCTCCGTAAGGATAAGCCCCATTCGTGTTCTGAAACGTGACCAGGTTGGTCAGCACACCATCAGGGCTCAGTTTGAAAACGTTGCCCTTTCCCGAACCTCCGCTTTCGCTCCCGGCACCGTAAAAACTCCCGTCAACACCCTGGACCAATTCACCCAGACTGAATCCACCGCCGCTCTGAAATGATGCCAGCGTCACCAAGGCGCCATTGGAAGTCATCCGAAAAATCGTGCCTTGACCGTAGGCGCCGCCCCCGGAGGTCATGCCGTACAAGTTGCCATCGGCACCCTGAATCAAACCGCCATACGGGCTGACGCCATTCACGCGGTTGAACGATGCCAGATTGGTCAGCACCCCGGCCGGAGTCATTCTGAAAACAGTCCCCAGCCCGAACGTCCCGCCTTGGAGGGTGGTGCCGTAAAAATTGCCATCGGTTGCCTGAACCAATTTCGCAAAAGGAGCCGAACCATTTGCGCCATTGAACGATGCCAGCGTTATCAGCACACCATTGGTGGTAATCCCGAAAACGGTGCCGTCGTAGTTTGCGCCGCCATAGGCCGTTGTCCCGTACAGATTGCCGTCCCGGCCCAGGAGCAGGCCGGCGAAGGGATAAGCGCCATTGCTGTAGTTAAACGAGAAAATGACGGTGACAGTTCCGCCGGGGGTCATTCGGAATACTGCGCCATAGTACGTGTTGGCGCCGCCTTGTTGCGCGGTTCCATAGAAATTGCCGTCATTGGCCAGCACCAGCGGCCCATAAGGATATTCACCCGAGGTGGCGCCGCTGGCGAACGAGTAGAGCCGGGACAAGGTGAGCGCGGCGTGGGCGGGCAGAAACGTGAGCGAACAAATCACAACCGCCAATGAGAGAAATCGAATCGGTTTCATGGTTTCCTTTTTTGCTGCGTTGCTTTTGGTGTCACGTTGATGCTACGGCAGCGGCGGACCGACCTTGATGCGATAGAATTGCGCCCGTGCCGTTGGCGCATTCGTGTCCGTCCACTGAAAGGAGGTCGTCGGGGGCGAGTTGGTGATGAAAAGCGTGCTCCAGTTCACCAGGTTCGAAGACGCCTGCACCGCGTAATCGGGCCCAAGCATGCTGTTCGTCACACGCAGGGTGAAATGGCCGTTGCTCCAGCCGACCGTCGGCACCGTCGGCACCGTCAGTGGATTGACCGTGATCGTGAAGCTCTGCGTGGCGCTCATGCTGGGCGAACCGTTGTCCGACACTTTCAGCGTTACCGGGTTGGTGGTGTTGGCATTGGTCACCCCGGGCCGCCAGTTGAAGGCGGCGTTGGTGTTGTTAAGTTGAGCAAGCGTGGCGCTGTCCGGCGCGCCGAGCAGGTTGAAGGCCAGTGTTTGTGCCGGGGAATCAGCGTCGCTGGCGGTGGCGGTGAGAGCCACCGTCTGGCCCACATTGACCGTCTGGTTGGCAATCGGCGCCAGCGTCGGCGGAGCATTGTTGATGATGGACGAGATATACACGTTGTCGAACATCGCCGTGCAGCGCAGTCCGTTGTTATGCGCACACACGGCCAGGCCAACATAAACGGTGGGAGCCATGGGAATGCTCATCGGGTTGTCGAGTTCGGTCCAGGTGATGCCATCGGGCGACTGATAGGCCCGGAAAACGTTGTTGGTGCGTGTCAGTCGCACCCAATAGGGCGCGGTGTAGGGCTCGAAGATCCCATCGGTAAAGGAACTGGAGCCAGTATAGCCTCCGGTGGTGCTCCGCCAAATGAATTCGATTCCCTTTCCACTCGATGCCTCAACGTCCATGAGCGCAAGTTTGGATGTTGGGCTGAGGGTTTCCCGGATCATCACGCCGCCCTTGGAATTTTGATCAATGTATTGCACGCTGAGAACGCGGGCGCGGATTTCGCCGTCGCCGGTCATCGGGACATAAACGAACTGGAAGGCATCGACTTGGTACCAGATGTCGGCGCCGGAACCCGAGATGGTAAACGGCCCGCCACAGGACGAAGCGCTTCCCGCAAGGCCCACCGAGCCGATGTCCCTGCTCGTAAAAGGAGTCGCCAGATACGGCACCGTGACCGCAACTTCCGGAGAAGGCACGCTTTCCACGCTCCCGACCATCATCGTGACGATATAATAATAACTTTGGCAGGTGCCGACCGTGGCGTCGGTATAGCTGGTGGTAACGAGGTTGCTGGCCACGGTGGTGTAGGGGCCGCCGCTGATGTACGAACGCTTTACGTTATAACCAGTCACTCCAGCGTGAGCGTTCCATTGCAACTGCACTTGAGAATTGACGGCAGTGGCCGTCAAACCCGTGACGAAGGCCGTCGGCGTCGCACTCGCCTGGCTCGAGTTGGCGCCTTGACCGGCGATGTTCAACGCCGATACCACGAAGTAATACGGAGTGCCGTTCACCAGACCGCTGACGACGAAATTGGTTGCGGCCACGTTCGCCACGTTCGTATACGACCCGCCGTTGGTCGTCGAGACTTTGACATTGTAACTGGTCGCCCCGGGGGAAGCCGTCCAACCCAACGACACTTGGGTATCGCCGCCTATGGCCGTGAGGCCCGTTGGCGCGGCCGGCACGGGTGGAAAGTGGGCCGTTGCACTCACCTCGAGAGAGCTCCCACTCTCCCCGTTCGTGTTCACGGCGGTCACCACATAGTAATAGGTGACCAGATTACTGACCGTGGCATCCCTGAAACCGTTGCCGCCGCTGTTTGGGGCAATCACGGTGTAAGGGCCGCCGCTGGTGGCGGCCCGCTTCACGTTGTAGGTGAACGCACCGGGCACCATGTCCCAACTGATCGCCACCGACCCATCGGCGCCTGCGACGGCTGCCGCTCCCGCGGGCGCGGCCGGGGCGGGCAGACTGGCGGCCTCTGTTATCGTGATGTTGGTCGAGGTCAGACCGGTTGCCGTCGCCGTCAGCGTGATGGAGCCGGGCTGGTTGGTGGACTGGACAATCACCTGCGCGAAGCCATTGAAAACGGTGCGCTGGTTGCTGCCCTTGTCCGCCTCGTGCGAGCTGGGATTGCCGTTGCCCACGCCGATGATCGCGCCGCCGCTGATGGTGAAGTTGACCAGGTTCAAGGCCGTGGGCACGACGCGGCCGGCTGAATCCACAACTGCCACGGTCACGATGGACAGGTCGCGCCCGTCAGCCAGAATCGTGCTGCGGTCGGGAATCAGCGCCACCGCCGCCGGTGCGCCGGTGGTCACCACGGTGTTGGTGATGACCGGCTGGCCGTTGCGATAGCCGATGCCCTGAAGCGTGCCGGCCGCATAAGCCACGTTCCATTCCACGTGCCCGAGGACGTTGAGTGACTGCTGTCCCTGGCTGACGCCATTGAGGAATAATTCCACCGCATCACAATTGCCATAGGCCCAGACATTGATGTTCTGGCCCGGCGTGGACCAGTTCCAGTGCGGAAAGATGTGCAGCACGGGCTTAAGGCTCCAGTTGGCCTGATAGTAATAGAACAAATCTTTCGGGAAACCGCACGTGTCCATGACACCGAAGTGCGAGCTGATGACCGGCCAGCCACTGTAAAAAGGCGTCGGCTCGCCGCGATAATCAAAGCCCGTCCAATTAAATCCGCCCGAGGACCAGGGATAACCATAATAGAGCGGCCACCAGGCTTCCGCGCTCGAAGTCCAGCTCGCATCAGGGCTCGAGATGTCGTAGGACTGGACATAACCATTAACCGGGTCGTTGGCATAAATGCCGCGGGTACCCACCGTGGAACCCAATTCCGTGCCCATGATGTACGGATAGCTGTTGTGGTAGGCAGGCGTCAGGCTGCCCAGGTTGTAATTGAAGCCGACAACATCGATCACGCTGTCAAAACCGCCTGCTCCGTAGCCGCCCATGATTGCCGCCGTACATTTGCGCGTCGGATCCAGCAAATGCGCCAGATTCTGCATCGTTTGAATGACGGACGCGCCTTGGGCATTGGCTTGGAAGTCCCACTCCTCGTTCGCCAGCGACCAGGCAAAGACACTCGGATGGTTCCGGTCACGCAAGATCAAACGGTTGAGCTCGCCCAGGGTTTCGGAATCCCAGCCAAACCGCCGGGTTTCGTCCAACACCAACATGCCCAGCCGGTCACAGGCGTCCAACAACTCCGGAGCGGGCGGGTTGTGTGATGTGCGGTAGGCATTGACGCCCATTTGCTTGAGCTGTTCGATCCGGAAATACTGGAGACGGTCGGGCAGAGCCATGCCCACCCCGGCATGGTCCTGATGGTTGCACATGCCCTGAATCTCCACGTGCTTGCCGTTTACAAAAACGCCATTGATCCCATCGAAGGAAATGATTCGCACGCCGAATGGCGTCGTGTAAACGTCCGCCGCCGCGCTTTGGTTGGTCACGGTGGAAACCAGATTGTAAAGATAAGGCGAATCCGGCGACCACAGATTGGCCGCCATGGTAACCGTCTGCGTCACCACCAGGTCATGGCCCGCTGTCAGGTTGATCGCCGAGGTAATGTTTGTTACCACGTTGTTGCTGGCGTCCAGAATTGTTGACGTGAGACTGCCGGTCGCAGTTGAACCACTCTGGTTGGTGACGCCGGTCTGAATCGTGATGGTGGCATTGGAACCGACCAGGGAACTGGTCGTCACAAATGTTCCCCAGTGATCCACGTGCACCGGATCGGTTTTCTCCAGCCACACGTGGCGATAAATGCCCGCACCCTCGTAAAACCAGCCCTCGACCCGGG
>Ga0265338_10008857_pt1 | contig 12133 bp, 18 predicted proteins | sample 42126metaG_FD_193579 | JGI IMG/M metagenome (GOLD analysis project Ga0265338, IMG submission 193579) | Rhizosphere microbial communities from Carex aquatilis grown in University of Washington, Seatle, WA, United States - 4-21-26 metaG | ecosystem: Host-associated > Plants > Roots > Rhizosphere... | reverse complement strand
CGGTGAACGGCGCCGGATCGAGGTCGACGTTGAGCGCGTAGCCGTGCGTCGTCACCCAGCGCGAGACGTGGACGCCGATCGAGGCGATCTTCCGCGGCGGCCGCTGCAGCCAGACGCCGGTCAGGCCCTCGAGCCGCGTCCCCTCGACGCCGAGCGGCGCGAGCGTATTGATCAGCGCCTCCTCGAGATCGCGGACGTACTTCTTGACGTCGCGGCCGTGGCGCTTCAGGTCGAGGATCGGGTAGCAGACCAGCTGCCCCGGGCCGTGGAAGGTCGACTTGCCGCCGCGGTTCGTCTCGACGATCTCGACGTCTGTGCCCGCCGGGATGTGGAGCTCCTCGGCCTCGTCCGTGCGGCGGCCGAGCGTGACGACGGGCGAATGCTCGAGCAGGAGGATCGTGTCGGGGATTGCGCCCTGCGAGACGGCTCCGGCGAGCGAGCGCTGGATGTCCCACGCCTCGAGGTACGGCGTCTCGCCGAGCTGGAGGAGATAGCCGCCGGTGGCCACGTGGTCAGGCTAGCTTGGCCGCCATGTCCGTCGCCCTCGATCGTGCCGATCGGCGGCGCGCAGGCGATCCGGCGCGCGGCGGCCGAGTACGAAGGCGAGCTCGACGTTTTCCGCAGCTTCCAGAACCAGCTCTTCTGGCGTGGCCGTCCGGTCGAAGCGCAGCTGCGAGGCTGGCTCCAGAACGGCGGCCGCTATCTCCGCTACCCACCGCTCGCCGGCGTGCTCCGCGCCGTCGCCTGAAAGTACCGATGGCGGCGACGTCGGGCGGGCGTACGCTCGGGCCATGCAGGTTGCGGAGCTGATCCGCTGCGAGCGTCTTGCCTGCCGTGGCGTTGCGCTCGACCGGCACTCCGTGCCCAATGGGCCGGGGAATCCGGATTCCGTCGCCATCGTCATGGTGGCCGAGGCCGTGCCGCCGGATCCGGCCCACTGGCTGAGCACCGTCGAGGCGTTCCGGGCCGCAGGTGCGAACGTCGAGACCCTCGCCGACGTCGAGGCGCTCGGCGTTTACCTCACGACCGCGGTCAAGTGCGGCAAGACCGGTTACCCAGTTACGCGTGAGACGATCGAAGCGTGCTCGCATTTGCTCGAGGAGGAGCTCGGGCTCTTCCCGCTGGCGCGGGTGCTTCTGCTGATGGGCGACACGGCGATCAAGGCCGTCAACGTGATCGCGGAGCGGAACCACGAGCCGCGTCCCGTGCCCGCCGGCGCGACGTACCGCATCCGCGGCGGCGACTTCCGGTTCCGCGGTATGCGCGTCTTCCCTTCGTACCTCCAGGTCGGCCCGGCCTTCTACGGTGAGACAAGCAAGCGCCGGATGATCGCGGAGGACATCGCCGCGGCGCTCGCGTTCGTCCGCTAGAGCCGCTGGCCGAACATCCAGCGGTGGCCCTCGATGTCCTCCGCCGTGTAGATCCGGTAGCCGACCCCCGGCTCGTCGAGGCCGCGGACGATCGTCGCGCCATTCTCCTTCGCCCGCGAGTGGTGCGCGTCGACGTCCCCCACCTCGACGAAGAGACCGTCGATCACCCACGGATTGTCGTGCATCGCCTGCTCGATCTCGCAGCTCTCGCGGTGGCGACGCGACGACACGTAGCCGGCAGGCGTGGAGAGGAAGATCGTCGAGCCCTCGAGGTCGAGCTCGGCGTGCGTGACAGTTCCTGCTCCGTCGGCTTATCGTGCTTCACGGTTCTCGACCGCGCCGAACGCCGCGCAGAGCCAGTCGATCGCGGCGGCCGCGTCCTCGTAACCGAGGAACGGGACGAGCCGCTGCGACATCAGCCCCCGTCTCCCTCCCAGCCCTCGAGCTGCTCGCGCAGATCGCGGAGGAAGCGGCCCGCGTACGCGCCGTCGACGAGGCGGTGGTCGTACGTCAGCGTGATGTTCATCATCGGCCGGATCGCGATCACGTCCTGGCCGAGCTCGTCCTCGACCACCCACGGCCGCTTGACGAGTGCGTACGTGCCGAGGATCGCCGACTGCGGCTGGCTGATGATCGGCGTGCCGTGGAACGTTCCGTAACCGCCGGGGTTCGTGATCGTGAACGTGCCGCCCTGGACGTCGTCCGGGACGAGCTGCTTGTTCCGCGCCTTGTTCGCGATGTCGACAATGCCGCGCGCGAGGCCGAGGAGGTTGAGTCCCTCGGCGTTGCGGATGACCGGGACGATGAGCCCCTTCCCTTCCGCGAGCTCGACGGCGATGCCGAGGTTGACGAACGACCGCGTCACGATCGAGTCGCCGCGCATCTCGGCGTTGACGTACGGGTAGTTGCGGAGCGTTTCGACGGTCGCCTTCGCGACGAACGCGAGGTATGTCGGGTTGATGCCGTAGGCGGCCTGGTACTCCTTCTTGAGCTTCTCGCGAGCCGCGACGATGCGGGAGAAGTCGACCTCGATCGCGCTCGTGACGTGCGCGCCGGTGTCGAGCGAGCGACGCATGTGCTCGGCGATGCCGCGCCGCATGGCGGTGATCGGCTCGAGCGTCTCGCCCGGGAGCGTCTCGCCGGCGGGAACCGGGGCCGGCGCGGCGGCGGGCTTCGGCGGCGCGGCGGCCACCTCGGCCGGAGCGGGTGCGGGAGTCGGCGGAGCTGCGGCCGGCGTCGCCTGCGCACCGCCGGACTCGACGAAGGCGAGGATGTCCTGCTTCGTCACGCGGCCGCCCTTGCCGGTGCCGGAGATCTGACCCGGGTCGACGCCGTGCTCGGAGGCGATCCGCGCCACGACCGGAGAGACGAACGCCTTGCCGTTCGGGGACGCAACCGGGGCCGGCGCCGCGGGAGCGGCAGGCTCGGGCGCGGGAGGCGCTTCGGCCGCAGGCTCCGGGGCTGCCTCTGCTTCGGGCTCAGGCTCAGCGGCCGCGGGCGCGGCTGCTGCTGCCGAGCCGCCGATCTGCGCGAGCTTCGTGCCGACCGCGACCGTCTCGCCCTCCTGGACGAGGATCTGCGTCACGGTCCCGGACGCCGGGCTCGGCACCTCGGTGTCGACCTTGTCCGTCGAGATCTCGAGCAGCGGCTCGTCGGCCTCGATGTGCTCGCCCTCCTGCTTGAGCCAGCGCGTGATCGTGCCCTCCGAAACGGACACGCCCATCTGCGGCATCACGACGTCGACAGCGGTCTCCGTGGCCATGCGACTCCGACTCCTTCCTTAGTACGCGGCGAGTTCGCGCAGGCCGGCGACGACGTCGTCGACCTGCGGGATGAATGCTTTCTCGAGCACGGGCGAGAACGGGACAGGCGTGTCGGGAGCGGCGATGCGCTTCACGGGCGCGTCGAGATCCTCGAACGCCTCCTCCGCGATCGTTGCGGCGATCTCGGCGCCGAAGCCGCCGGTGCGCGTGTCCTCGTGGAGGACGAGCACCTTCGAGGTCTTGCGCGCCGACTCGAGCGCCGCGGCCCGGTCCCACGGCATGACGGTGCGCAGGTCGAGGATCTCGACCGAGACGCCGTCGGCGTCGAGCTGCTGCGCGGCTTCCTCCGCCGTGTAAACCATCGCGCCCCACGTGATCACCGAGATGTCCGTGCCCTCCTGGTGCATGCGCGCCTTGCCGATCGGGATCGTGTATCGCTCCTCCGGCACCTCGCCCTTGATGCGGCGGTAGAGGTGCTTGTGCTCGAAGTAGAGGACCGGGTTCGGATCCTCGATCGCGCTGATGAGCAGGCCCTTCGCGTCCTCCGGTGTCGCCGGGCAGACGCATTTGAGGCCGGGGATGTGCGCGAAAGACGACTCCGGGTTCTGCGAGTGGAACGGCCCGCCCGAGAAGCCGCCGCCCGACGGGAGCCGCACGACGATCGGCACCGGCGTGCCCGCGCGCCAGCGCTGCTTCGCCGCGATCGTGACGAGGTGGTCCCAGGCGCAGGAGATGAAGTCCGCGAACTGCATTTCGGCGACGGGGCGGAGGCCCATCATCGCGGCTCCGGTGGCGCCCCCGACGATCGCGGTCTCAGCGAGTGGCGCATCGATGACGCGCCACGGCCCGAATTCCTCCTGGAAGCCCTGCGAGACCTTGAAGGCGCCGCCGTAGACGCCGACGTCCTCGCCGATGAGGAAGACGCGCTTGTCGCGCCGCATCTCGGTGCGCAGTCCGTCGGAAATTGCCTGCAAGTACGTAAGTTCTGCCATTACTTGTGATGTGGGGTGTCGAGGTCTTCAGGCGTCGCGTAGACGCCGTCGAGCAGCGTGGCCGGATCGGGCAGCGGCGACTCCTCGGCGCGTTCCATCGCAGTGATCAGGAGCTTCTTGACGCTCGCCGCGATCTCGTCTTCTTCCGAGTCCGTCAGTTCGGCGTTGGCGCGGAGCCAGGTACGGAAGCTCTCGATCGGGTCGGACTCCGCCCACTTCTCGAACATCTGCTTCGGGACGTAGAAGGCGTCGTCATGGACGGCGTGACCCTCCATCCGCAGGGTCAGGCACTCGATCAGGGTCGGGCCGCCGCCGGCGCGCGCCTTGTCGATTGCGCGCTTCGCCTCGCGGTAGACGGCGAGGACGTCGGTGCCGTCGACGACGACTCCTTCGAACCCGTACGCCTGGGCGCGGTCGGCGACGTGCTCCGTCGCGAACTCGTAGTGCGTCGGCGTGGAGTACGCGAACTGGTTGTTGTCGCAGACGAAGACGATTGGGAGCTGGCGTGTTCCGGCGAAGGTCATCGACTCGTGCGCGTCGCCGCGCGCCGAGGCTCCTTCGCCGAACCAGCCGACGGCGACGCGCGCCTCCTCCCGGATCCGGAAGGCGAGCGCGCAGCCGGTCGCGACGGGGAGCATCGCGGGCAGATGGCTGACCATCGCGATCATCCCGAGCCGTTCGTCGGCCATGTGGACGTTGCCGTCGCGGCCGCGGGCAGGACCGTCTACCCGGCCCATGTAGTTCGCAAAGATCCGCCACGGCTCGACGCCGCGCGTGATGTGGACGCCCATGTCACGGTGGAGCGGCGTGCCGACGTCCTCCGAACTCATCGCTGTCGCGACTCCGACCGCTGCGGCTTCGTTGCCGCGGCCGGTGTAGAACGAGCCCGGGATCTTTCCCTGCCGGTAGAGGATGTGGCCGCGCTCCTCGACGCCGCGCGTGATGAGCATGTTGCGGTACACGCCGAGCAGGTCCTCGCGGTCGAGGCCAGCCTCGCGCACCTCGTGGATGGAGCCGACGGGCTCCGCTTCTCTTGCAATCGCCATGGCCTCGAAATCTAACTGTCCCAGGCGAAGGCGCCGCCGATCGAACGGAGCCGCTCGCGCGTGGCCTCGTCGCAGAGTGCTCCGGCGACTCCGGCCTCGTACGCGGCGCGCGGCGAGACGCCGAGCTTGGCGGCCGCTTCGTAGTCGCGCGTGAGGTCGGTGTCGAACATCGCCGGGTCGTCGGTGGAGATCGAGCACCGCACACCGGCGGCGACGAGCTGAGGCAGCGGGTGCTCCTCGAGTGAGGCCACGACTCCGGTGCGGATGTTCGAGAGCGGGCAGACGTCCAGCACGGTTCCCCGGCCGGCTAGCTCGATGACGAGGCCCGGATCCTCGATCGCGCGGATCCCGTGCCGGATTCGGTCGGCGTGGAGTGCCTCGAGCGCGCCGCGCACCGACTCCGGTCCGACTGCCTCTCCCGCGTGCGGGACCGAAGCGAGTCCGCCCTCGCGGGCAAAAGCGAACGCCTCGGCGTACGGCTCCGGCGGGTGGCCCTCCTCCGGACCGCCGAGGCCGATCCCGACGACGCCACGCTCCCGGTATTTCACGGCGTAGCGCGCAGTCGTGAGCGCGTCCTCCAACGGATAGACCCGCGGGATGTCAGGCGTGAGCCGCACCTCGACGCCGTGGAGCTCCCGCGCTTCCTCCGCTCCATCGCAATAGCCGGCGAAAACCTCGTCCGTGATCAGGCCGCGCCACAACCCCGGCGCGAAGATCCCCTCGAGATAGACAGCGCCGTGCTCCTTTGCCTCGGCTGCGTAGGCGACGACGACCTCGCGGAAGTCGTCGCGGCGCTGCAGCGCCCGGGCGCAGAACTCGAAGACCTCGAGGAAGTGGATGAAGTCGCGGAAGTCGTACATCGACTCGAGGTCGTCGGGCAACGCGTAGTCGTTCCGCCTCGCGATGCGCCGTAGCGTGTCCGCGCGCACCGTCCCTTCGAGATGGACGTGCAGCTCGATCTTCGGGAAGGGGGTCACCGGTTCGCGTCGTTGTCGAGCCAGCGGCCCGAGACGGTCGACCAGAACTCCGGCTGCGGCCGGTAGCCGAGCGAGCGGTAGAAGTCCTGCGCGTCGTCGGTCTGCAGGCCGATGTGCTGCCCGCGGACGGCGTCGGCGAGCATCCGCATGAGCGTCGAGGCGATACCGCGGCGCCGGTAGGCGGAGTGCGTCCAGACGTCCACCGCGTACGCGTTGCAGACGCCGTCGGAGAGCAGCCGCGCCATCCCGACGACCCGTGATCCGTCGCGGGCGAAGGCGACGTGCTGCGAGTTCTCGAAGGAGCGCCGCAGCGCGTCCGCCGAGCGGCCGTTGTCGAACTCGTCGGCTGCGAGGTCGGCCTTCGCCTCGTCCCAGTCGATCCCGTCTGTCGTGCTGTGAAAGCTAAGCGCAGTGCCGGGCATAGAACGCAAGGTACTGCCGCATGTGGGAGTGCCAGTAACCACTGTCGTGCCCGCCCGGCCAGACGTGGAGGTGGGCGTGGATCTCGTGCGCGTAATAGACGGCCGCGTTGTGGAACGGATCGTCCGTCCCGACGTCGATCCAGACCGGCGCGGTGTAGTGCGGCGGGTGGTTGACGATGTCGTGGCGCGCGTAGTCCGCGGCACCGTCGAAGGCGCCTGGAGCGCTGTCGGCTCCCTGGAACCAGAGCGCCGGTGAGTGGCCGCCGATAGCGCAGAAGTGCCCGTGCGCGCCGAGGAGGAGCGCTCCGTATCCGCCCATCGAGATGCCGCCGATCGCGACGCGCCCGTGCTTCGGCACGATCTCCCTGAGCACCATCGTCCCCCAAGCGCCGTCGGCGCGGTTGTGCCAGTAGCTGTCGTCTCCGCCGTCCGGGAGAAGCACGACAGGCGCGCGATTCCCCAGCGCCTGCAGAGCGTCGAAGAGCGACTGGCCGAGCATGCTCGACGCACCACCGCCGCGGCCGTGCATCAGGATCAGAGTCCAGTTGCCGTGCTTCGCCGGGACGACCCGGATCTCGTGCAGGTCCGCGTGGACGTACCGGCTGTGGAGCGTGTAGTTCTCGACGCGGGCGCCGTCGGTCGTCCAGTAGCCGCGGATGAGATCGCGCGCGACGGCGTAGCCGCCGATCCCGAGCGCGACCACCACGGCTAAGGTCAGGACGTGGCGAAAGCGGCGGACTGGCTGCGGGAGGAGCGTCGGAAGGTCCTCGGCGATTGGGTGGCGTTCTGTCTCGGCTGCGGCGCGGCGCGCCGGTGGTTCGAGGAGTTCGAGGCCGACGTGCCGGAGACCTGCCCCCAGTGCGGAGGCGAGCTCGTGCGGCGCTGCAAGGCGTGCGGCGCGGGGTTCTCCTCGATCGCCGTCGTCGACTGCGAGGAGTGCGGCGAGCCGGTGCGGCCGAACGAGATGTTCGGCTCGAAGATCCGCCGTGGCTGACTGGTACGTCCACAACGTCGGGGAGTTCCCGTGGTTCGTGAACGAGAAGTTCGGCGCGCGGGGCTTTCTCGTCCCGTTTGAGGAGGGCATGCAGTTCGGCGCCCGCGTGCACGTCCTCGAGCCCGGCAAGCCGAGCACGCTTTACCACCGCGAGACCGGGCAGGAGGGCTTCCTCGTCGTCGAGGGGGAGTGCGTGCTGATCGTCGACGGCGAGGAGCGCCCGCTGCGGCGGTGGGACTACTTCCACTGTGCGCCCGACGTAGCGCACTCGTTCGTCGGCGCGGGAGACGGCCCGTGCGTGATGGTCACGCTCGGGCTACGAAGCGGCTCGATCGTCTATCCGCGCGACGATCTCGCGTTGTCACACGGCGTGGGTGTCGAGGAGGAGACGGACACGCCGAGCGTCGCGTACGCGCCCTTCCCGAAATGGGAAGACGGCCGTCCCGAGCTATCGGACGACCTCCCGTGGAACCGCTGACGATCAGGCCGTCGCGCTGACGGCGAGCCCGTGGCGCTCAGCGAGCACCGGGATCGTCGAGAAGTCGATCTCGAGCGCGTACCGCGCGGCGATCTCCTGCAGGCCGGCTTGGTCATGCCGCTCGAGGAGCGGGGCGATCTCGCGGAAGTAGTTTTCGAAGCCGGCGGGGGAGATGATCTCGACGAACCGGAGCGGTTCATCTCCGGCGTTCCAGAAGGTGTGCTCCTGCCCGCGCGGCTTCCGGACGGCCTCGCCGGGGCCGGCCTCGACGATCCCGTCTCCGAGCTGTGCTCCGAGTCGGCCCTCGATCACGTACGAGTACTCGTCTTCGTTGGCGTGGCGGTGGAGTGGCGCACCGAGCCCGCGCGGAGGGAGCGTGTGCTCGACCAGGCTGAAGCGCCCGCCTGTCGTCTCGCCGTCGACCAGGAAGCGCACGCCGAGGTCGAAGAGGTAGAGATCCATGTCCTTCCTTTCGTTATACGTTATGGATAGCGGAATCAATAGCAGATCGCTGTACGCTCTGTGAAGCGAAATGGCGAGAAAGTACGAGCAGAGACAGCGCGCCGAGCAGGCGGCGGAGACGCGGCGGCGGATCGTCGAGGCGACGGTCGAGCTTCACCGGGCCGTCGGGCCGGCCGCGACCCGGATCAGCGAGATCGCGCGGCAGGCCGGCGTGCAGCGGCGCACCGTCTACAACCACTTCCCGGACGACGAGTCCCTCTTTGCCGCCTGCTCCGCCCACTGGCGCGTCCGGCATCCGGCGCCCGACCCGTCCGGCTGGGCCGACGTTCGCCAAGGACTGCGCGAGCTCTACGCGTGGTACGGCGAGGTGGAGCCGATGCTCGCGAACGTGCTTCGCGACGCGGAGGTGCTGCCGGCGCTCGCCAAGGTGATCGAGGGCGGGCTCGGCGCGTACCTCGCGGCCGTCCGGAGGAAGCTCGCTGCCTTTCTCGGTCGCAGCCGGCGCGTGGAGGCCGTGCTGCGCGTCGTCACGGACTTCGGCGTCTGGCGTGTGCTCGATCCGCTCGGCGCCGACGAGGCGGTCGCTCTCGCTGCTGAGATGGTCGAGGCGGCCGCTAGAAGAGGTCGCCCTCGAAGAGCGGCACGACCGGGCCGCTCATGATCTGCGAAAAGCGGATCACTGTGACGAGGTTGTCCTCTGCGACTTCGCGGTTGTAGAGCTGGCCGAGGAAGGTCGCCATTTCGTCTGTGTGGCGGATCTCGGGGTTGTCATGCTCGATCTCGCGCGGCGACAGGTCGGCGAGCCGCTTCACCTCGACCTTGTCGATGACCGCGTCGAAAACGTGCTCACGCGGGCTGAAGCGCACGCCGCACAGCACGCGCACGACCATCCCCTTCTTGTACTTGCCCGACTTGTCGCCGAGCCGGATCGTGGCCGACTTGCGGCCGCTGCGGAGCTGTTCGGAGACGAGCGGGGAGTAGAAGTTCAGCGCGTACACAATTTGGGAGTCTGCCAATTCACGCGGGAGTTGGCTGGACGTGCCTGCGCGTCACGAGTTCCGGCGACGTGCAGCCGAGGAGACCGAGCCCGAGCAGGATCTCGTCCTGCAGCAGCGAGAGCGCGTGCGAGACGCCGGCCTCGCCGTCGACCGCGAGGGCGCACGCGAACGCGCGGGCCGCGAACGCCGCGTTCGCGCCGAGCGCGAGCGCCTTGATGACGTCGGTGCCGCGCCGGATCCCGCCGTCGACGTAGATCTCGCACCGTCCGGCGACCGCGTCGGCGACCTCGGGGAGCGCCTCGATCCCGGCGGGGACGCCGTCGAGCTGGCGGCCGCCGTGGTTCGAGACCCAGACCGCATCGGCGCCGTGCTCGGCCGCGAGTGTCGCGTCCTCGCGCGTGAGGATCCCTTTGAGGACGATGGGCAGCGGCATTTCGGCTCGGATCCATTCGAGGTCGCGCCACGTGAGCTCGGGCGTCATCTCGAAGAGGTTCGCGTACGGCAGGTCGAGGTCGGGCGGCGGGTTCTGGAAGCCGAGCCGGAGGTCGCGCTCGCGCCGGCCGATGTACGGCGCGTCGACCGTGAGCACGAGCGCCGAGTAGCCGGCCTCGCGCGCCTCGTGCATGTGGTCGAGCGTCCGCTGCCGGTCTTTGAGGACGTACAGCTGGAACCACCGCGGGCCGCCGTCGGCGGCTGCGGCGATCTCCGCGTGGGTTCGCGTCGTCAGCGTCGAGACGCACGTGAGGACGCCGGCCGCCGCGGCGGCGCGCGCGGTAGCGACCTCTCCCTCGGGGTCGAGGAGGCGTTGCATTGCGAACGGCGCGATCCCGAGCGGAGACGCGACCGCAGTGCCGAGGAGCGTCGTCGCGGTTGTCACCGCGCTCACGTCGACGAGCATCCGCGGCCGCAGCTGCCAGCGCTCGTACGCCGCGGTATTGCCGCGCAGCGTTACCTCGTCGCCGGCGCCGCCCTCGAAGTAGCACCAGACCTCGGGGGCGACCTTCTCCCGCGCTGCGGCGGCGTAGTCAGCGATGTTGACGAGACCCGCCACCGCTATGCCTCCTCCGACGCCCGGCGGAACATCTCGGCCGCCGCTTCGTGGAATCCCGTGGGAAGGCCCCGTGCATCCATGCTGCTGGCGATCTCCTCCATCTCGCCGATCCAGCGCCAGCCCTTGCGGCGCGAGGAGCGATTGGCGGCGGCGAGCCGGTCGCCGAGCTCAGGGATCGAGATCCGCCACTCCTCGAGCAGCGCGTCCTCGACGCCCTCGACTCGCGCGAGCTCGTGCATCGCGAGGAGCAGGGCTGCGCTTCCCTTCGTCCAGCCCGCGTACGCAGCCTTGAGCGCCGATGCCGCACCCGGCTCGGCGGAGAGGACGCGGGCGTCGAGCGGCGTCCCGCTGAAGAGGCCGGCCACGTGCTCGGCGTCGCCGCCCGAGAGGTAGAGGCGGGTCGTTCCCGGCTCGCGAGGCGGCGGCCCGACGATGCCGCCGTCCACGAAGCGCGGTTGCACGTCCGCGATCGTGCGTGCCGTCCCGGGCGAGATCGCATTCGCGTCGACGTAGATCCCGCTGAAGCCGGCGGTCGCCTCCGCGACCTCGAGTGCGGCGTGGGGCGGACAGATCGAGAACAGGATCTCGCAGCGGCGGTGGAGTTCCGGCACGTCTCCCACGTCCTCGAGCCCGGCTGCGCTCGCCCGCTCCACCGTCGCGGCGCTTCGGCCGGCGGAGGCCCACAGGACGGGCTCGCCGAGTTCGCGGAGTGCAGCCGCGACTGCGGTTCCCATCTCGCCGGGATGGAGGACGCCGACGGCGGTCATGCTCCCAGCCTCTCGATCGCCTTCGCGACCATCTCCCGCTCGCCCTTGTGGGTCAGCAGGCGCGGTGCCTCGTCGAGCGGCAGCCAGCGCGCCTCGTCGACCTCGATACGCATCGCGTCGTCGATCTCGCCGATCCGGCCGCGGCCGGCTGTGAGGAGGAAGAAGCTCACGACTTTGAAGATCCTCTCTCCTTTCGCGCCTTCCCATGTGGCGACGTAGACGTACCGTACGTCGCCGAGCTTCTCGACGAGCCGTCCCTCGACTCCCGTCTCCTCGCGCACCTCACGCACCGCGGCCTCCGCCGCCGTCTCGCCGGGGTCGATCTTCCCCTTCGGCAGCGCCCAGATGCCGGGCCTCCCTTGCGGCCGGATCGCCGCGACATGTCGCCGGCCGTGGATCGACCGTACAAGCACGCCTCCCGCCGAGAACTCGCGGCGCATCGCTATGGTTCTAGCACTTGGCACTTGCAGCCACAGAGTGCCGACCGTACAATGACCCGGCACTCTCGGTCTGAGAGTGCCGAATGAGACAGTGATATCGCAGTCAGGAGGCTTTGCATGAACCTGAAGCCGCTTGGTGACCGCCTGATCGTCGAAGTCCTCGATGAAGAGGAGCAGACATTCAGCGGCATCGTGCTTCCGGATACGGCGAAGGAGAAGCCGCAGCGCGGCCGCGTCCTCGCAGTAGGTCCCGGCTCCCGGGACGACAACGGAAAGTTCGTCCCGATGGACCTGGCGGAGGGCGACGAGATCGTCTTCTCCAAGTACGGCGGGACCGAGATCAAGGTCGGCACGGAGGAGTACCTGATCCTCC
>Ga0265338_10008856_pt1 | contig 12134 bp, 9 predicted proteins | sample 42126metaG_FD_193579 | JGI IMG/M metagenome (GOLD analysis project Ga0265338, IMG submission 193579) | Rhizosphere microbial communities from Carex aquatilis grown in University of Washington, Seatle, WA, United States - 4-21-26 metaG | ecosystem: Host-associated > Plants > Roots > Rhizosphere >... | reverse complement strand
TTCAAGAGGATTTCCCGCGGGACTTTTTTCAGGATATCCATGTCGCCGATGACGGGCCAATGGTAGGGGTTTTTCTTGTAGAGGATCTTGAACAAAAGCTCCCAGGACCAGCTCCAGGGATCATCCTGCCTCATCCTCATTTCCTCGAAGACGACTTCCTTCTCCTTTTTCAACTCCCCCGCGTCGAAGGTGGAGTTGAAATAGGCGTCGAACTCGACCTCCAGGGCCTTCTCGATCTGGCGGCTGGGCAGCACCACGTAAAAACAGGTGTGCTCGAAGCTGGTGAAGGCGTTGAGGTAGCCTCCCGCGGCCTCCACTTCCCGGGAGATGGTGCCGACGCCCCTTTTGTCCGTTCCCTTGAAAATCATGTGCTCGATGAGGTGGGCCATTCCCCTTTCGTCGGGGCGCTCGTCGATGGAACCGGCCTCAATCCAAATATTGAGGGACACGACCGGGGTCGCGCGGTCCTCCTTGACGAGAAGGGTCGCTCCGTTTTTTAATTTGACGCGGACAACACCGTTTTCGTCCGCCGTGGGTTGAGAGGGTTTCATGGTTGGGGCCTGAGTGATTGATGGTGCGGAAGGGGGGAGTTGAACCCCCATGAGGTTGCCCCCGCTAGCACCTGAAGCTAGTGCGTCTGCCAGTTTCGCCACTTCCGCGCTGAAAAGAACTTGACAGCCAAGGGCCTTGTGTCAAGGGAGGGCGTAGTATAAAGTAGGCACCTATCACTGTCAAGCAACGGGACCTCCCCCAAGGGATGGTCAATCCCCGCTTATCAGCCGGACATTCACCCTGCCGCAAAAGAATCTTCTCGCGTATTGGCCGAATGTTCCCATAGAAAAATTAACATAAGGAAAAAAATTGTCTAAAAAGCAACGCCAGCAGAGGAATCAAAAAGATAAAAAGCCGAAAAGGCAGTTTCACCAGGACCACGGCTCCTCCCGGGGCCACTCTTCCCGGTCCGGAAAAGGTGGGGGCCACCAGGATCCCGCGGCCAGGGAGTTGGTCGGCAAAGTACAGGCCAATGAGAAGGGTTTCGGGTTTTTCGTGCCGGAAGACGGCTCCCCGGACGCTTTCGTGCCTCCCCGCGAGATGCGGGGCATCCTGAACGGCGATACGGTTTTGGCCAGGGTCGGCAAGGACTCCTTTAAAGAGGGGAAGTTCTCGGCGACCGTCGTCTCCATCGTGAAAAGGGCCCATGAGGAATTGGTGGGGACGATCCTCAAGGACAAGTCCGACTATCTGTTGAAGGCCGACGATTTCAGGGTCACCGAACCCATCCTGCTGAGCCGGGGACCCCTGAAGGGCCAGGAGGGCCAAAAGGCCGTCGCCAAGATCACCAAATGGCCCGGCAACGGGCCCATGGAAGGCCAGTTGGTGGAGATCCTCGGGTTTCCGGACGATCCCGGGGTGGACATCAAATCCGTCATTCGAAAATACCAATGGCCCGACTTCTTCCCCAAGCCGGTGGAGGCCCAAGTGGCGGGGCTTCCGGAGAATCCCAACGAAAGCGATTGGCAGGGGCGGTTGGACCTCCGGGACATGCCCGTGATGACGATTGACGGGGCCGATGCCAAGGATTTTGACGACGCCATCTCGCTGGAAATCAATTCCATCGGAAATTACCAGTTGGGCGTCCATATCGCCGACGTTTCCCATTATGTCCGGGAAGGCACGCCCCTCAACGAGGAAGCCCAGGACCGGGGCACCAGCCTTTACCTGGCGGACCGGGTCCTGCCCATGCTGCCCTATTCCCTTTCCGACGGGCTCTGTTCCCTGAGGCAGGGCGTGCCGCGCTTGACGCTCAGCGCCTTTTTAACCTACAGCCCCAGGGGCGAATTCATCAAGTCCGGTTTCGCCGTTTCCGTCATCCAAAGCCGCGTCCGGGGCATCTACGAGGAAGTCCAGCAGATCCTCGATGGAACCGCCTCCGCCGCGATCCAGGCCAAGTACTCTCCCTTCAAGAAAATATTGCCGGACATGGTGAAGGTTTCCGGCTGGATCCGGAAACAAAGGGAAGCGAACGGTTCGCTCGATTTTGACTTTCCGGAAGTCCGGGCCGTCATCAAGGACGGAAAAGTCGTCGATGTCCGCAAGAAGGACCGCTTGGAAACCCACCGCTTGATCGAGGATTTCATGGTGGCGGCCAACGAGGCTGTCGCGAGCTATTTGGAGCAGTCCAAAACCCCGGCGGTTTACCGGATCCACGAGCCTCCCAACGACAGCGACGTGGAGGAACTCACCGCCTTCCTGAACGCCTACCGTATCCCCTTCAAGGGCATGGACTTGACCACGCCCCCGGGAATGTCGGCCCTGTTGAAATCCGTGAAGGGCGGGCCCTACGAGGCGGTCGTGAACAACCTGGCCCTGCGGTCGCTGAAATTGGCGGTTTATTCCACGAGGAACGCCGGCCACTTCGGACTGGCCCTGAAGTCCTATTGCCACTTCACTTCCCCCATCCGGCGTTTCCCGGACTTGATGGTGCACCGCGCCATGAAGAAAGCCCTCTCCAAGGAAAAAATCGCCGGCCATGCCCAATCCCTGGAAAAAATCGCCCTTCACAGCAGCGAGAAGGAAAGGACGGCGGAAAAGGCCGAGAGGGAAAGCCAGAAAATCCTCCAATTGCGCTTCATGGAGAACAAGGTCAACCAGAAATTCTCCGGTCCGGTCCGCCACCTGACGCCCTACGGCGCCTACGTGGAACTGAATCCCTACGGCATCGAGGGTTTTTTACCCCTGGAAAGCCTGACGGACGATGTTTACCAATTGGACGCTCCTTCCCTCGTCTTGCGGGGCAAGCGCGGCGCGAAGATCCAGATGGGCGACATCCTCAAGGTGCAGGTCCTGTCCGTGGACATGATTTTCCAGCGGTTACTCCTGACGAGGGATTATGCCTGAGCGCGCCCCTTCCCTACAAAACAGGAAGGCTTTTCACGATTATTTCATCCTCGAGAGCACGGAAGCCGGCATCGCCCTCGTGGGATGCGAGGTCAAGTCCATCCGCAACGGCAAGGCCAACCTCCAGGAAAGCTTCGCCAGGGTGGAAGAGGATGAGATATTCCTCTACGGCATGCACATTTCCCCTTATGAGCAGGGCAACCGCTACAATCCGGACCCCACCCGCAAGCGCAAGTTACTGTTAAACCGCAAGGAGATCGAGCGCCTCGGCGCCAGGGTCCACGAGAAGGGCCTTTCCCTTGTCCCGGTGAAGCTTTATTTCAAAAGCGGGAAGGTGAAGATCCAATTGGCGCTCGCCAAGGGAAAGAACGTGCAGGACAAGCGGGAGAAGCTGAAGGAAAAGGAAGCCAACCGCGATATCGACCGGGCCCTTCGAAGAAAACAACGATAGAATTTAGCGGGACAAGCCATCGGCACTTTTTTCTTGTCCAATTCGGGTCCCCGTCGTGGACGATTTCCCATCGACTGATCAGATTTAACTAATAAGATCGGTCATAAAATTTTCATCTCTATTTTTTATTATTAGAAGATGTCAAGAAGCCTAATTGACTCCTCAGGTAATAAAGCTGATCCACCAGGTGAAGGATCACCGGAATGGCTTCATCATTAGCGCCGAACTGATGGCGAAGGTCCAATATCAGTTGAATGCGGGCGACATCTTCCTCATCGAGGGCGCGCTCCTCCGCCGGGCGCACCCATTCGTGCTGGATCATTTCAACGACAATGACCTGCTCAACTCCAAAAAACTTCGCCACTTCGTTTAAGGTCATGACCTTTCTCACAACACACCTCCTTGCGACCCGATCCAACCGGCCCGCGCATCGAATGTCTGGCGATGAGCCCAAGCTTGAACAGCTTGTTTAATTTCTGGATCGGCGTTCGGCGGGCAGATCAGTTTAAGTACCGCGTACTGGTCGCCTCGTTTTCCCGTACTGTTGTTCAAAACGCCCTTACCGGAAAGGCGGAGCTTCATTCCGGAACTAGCGCCCGCGGGGATTGTCAAAAAGACAGGACCATCAATGGTCGGGACTTTGACCTTAGCGCCTAGGATCGATTCAGAAACTGAGATCGGCACCTCGACTTCAAGGTCATCACCTTCCCGCTTAAATAGGGGAGAAGGCAATACATTCAACTCAACGTAAGCATCACCGGTTGGCGCTTTCCCCACGCCAGGCTCGCCAAGACCCCCGAACCTGAGCTTGACTCCCGAATGGACCCCGGCTGGGATTTTTACTCGTATCTTCTTTCCGTCTGGAAGCGTAATCTCCCGCTCACCGCCAAGAGTCGCGTCCCGAAACGAGACTTCCATTTGATAATGAACATCCTCACCCCGCATATCGGACGCGCCGCGAAAGCCGCTACCACCTTGGCGGCCCATTTGCTCGAAGATCGAACGAAGTACGTCGTCATCCATTCCCTCGAACCCCTGGCTATAGCGTCCACCGCCAGCCTGGGTTTCCTGATAGAACGGACCGGATCTATGTTGTTGCGCTTGAGCTGCTTCGCTCTCTCCTCGATCGAACTTCGCGCGTTTCTCGGGAGACTCTACCAACTCATAGGCCGAACTGATCTCCTTGAAACGCGTTTCGGCGGATTTATTTCCGGGGTTAAGGTCCGGATGAAACTTCTTCGCAAGATTGCGATAAGCACTTTTGATCTCATCTTGGGTGGCTTTCGCCGATACCCCGAGCACCTCGTAAGGATTCGTTGTCATTTATCCTCTCTTCCTATCACCACAATACTTCACCGATGGGGGTTTTGGCTTTGTAAATAGAAAAACAGGGTCAGGCCACCATTTTCCATTTTGTCTGTCCAACCCGGGTCCCCGTCGTGGACAACTGTTCATAGGAATGTTTCAATCCATTACAACAGCAGGTCGATTGCGACTTGACTATGTTCTCATTTTTTGTCCGGGACGGCTCCCCCTCGCGGCAGATTTAGGGGAAGTTTAGAACCGGAGTTTGCCGCGCCGCTCCACCAGGACACCCTGCAATATGAAATCCTTGTTCGGATGGTCCGACTCGCTGAGGGCCTTGAAGGTTTCCTTGGACATGACGATGCCGATTCCGTGCTTGCGCCATTTATTGAGGTTCTTTTCGGCTTTCAAAAGTTCCCCCAACAGCTCTTTGGCCTGTTTTTGGGTGATTTCCATGTCGTCCTCCAAAAGTGGGATGAAAAGCCATTAAAGCGGATCCAAAATAAACCTTTGAAATGGATTGGCCTATGAAGTCTTCGTTTTTCCCTCGCCCCTTGCGGGAGAGGGCAGGGTGAGGGGTGGTGTAGCTTTGAATCACCCTCATTCCTAATTTCCGCTCCGGAAGGGAAAAAAATAGTTTGTCCAGAATCATTAACGGAAAGAAGCCAGGAAAAGTGGATTTAAAAAACCTAAAGCACCCCTCACCCTACCCTCTCCCGCAAGGGGCGAGGGAAAAAATAAACAACTACTTGCTGAATTCCCTTAGGGTCTTGAGGAAGTTTTCCTCGGTCAGGGGATGGCTGAAAATATAGCCTTGGACATGGTCGCAATCGTGGGACTTGAGGAAGCTCAACTGCCCTTCCGTTTCCACGCCCTCCGCCACCACGCTCAGCTTTAAGCTGTGGGCCAGGGCCACGACCGCCGTGACGATGGCCGCGTCGTTGGGGTCGGTGGTGATGTCCCTCACGAAGGAACGGTCGATCTTGAGGGTTTCCAGGGGAAAGCGCTTCAAATAACTCAAGGACGAATAGCCTGTCCCGAAATCGTCCAGCGACAAGTGGATCTTCATTTTCTTGAATTCCATCATGGCCGCGATGGTGAAATCGGCGTTCTTCATGGCGATGGACTCGGTGATCTCCAGCCCCAGATATTGGGGGTCCAGGCCGGTCTCCTGGAGGATTTGGGCGATGGTCCCGACCAGGTTCCGCTGTTGGAATTGGCGCGCGGACAGGTTGACCGAGATGCAGGGCTTGTCATAGCCGGCCTCATGCCATTTTTTGCTTTGGGTGCAGACCTTGCGGATGACCCATTCCCCGATGGGGACGATGAGCCCCGTTTCCTCGGCCAAGCCGATGAACTCGGTGGGAAACACCAGCCCCAGGTCCGGATGCTGCCAGCGGACCAGGGCTTCGGCCCCGATGATCTTGTGGGTCCGGATGTCGATTTGGGGCTGGTAGTAGACGACGAATTCTTCCTTCTCCAGGGCCCGCCTCAGGCTGTTTTCCATGAGCAATTGTTTGAAGGCGCTGACGTTCATCACGGAGGCGTAAAGCTGGAAATTGTTCCTTCCCTGTTCCTTGGCCCGGTACATTGCGGTTTCGGCGTTTTTCAGGAGGATCTCGGAGTTCTCGCCGTCCTCCGGGTAAAAGGCCACTCCGATGCTGGTGGTGACGTGTAATTCATGGTTGTTCAGCTTGAAAGGGGCCGCGAGCAATTCGATGATCTTTTGGGCGTGCTGGGTGGCCTCGTCGATGCTGGTCACTTGGGGCAGGAGGAGCGTGAATTCGTCCCCCCCGAAGCGGGCGATCGTCTCGCTTTCATTCAAGACCCCCAGGAGACGCTCGGACACGGCCACGAGCAATTTATCCCCCAACAAATGCCCTAAGGTCTCGTTGATGTTTTTAAAACGGTCCAGGTCCAGGACGATGACCCCCAGGATCTGCTTGTTGCGGTGGGCGTGCTTCATGGCCTGCTCCAGGCGGTCCTTGAACAGCATGCGGTTGGGAAGGTTGGTGAGGACGTCGTAATAGGCCTGGCGGCGGATGGTTTCCTCCGCCCTTTTCCTGTCCGTGATGTCCCTGGCGATGGACTGGACCACCTTTTGGTTGTGCCATTGGAAGACGTGGGCGTTCACTTCCACGGGAATCTTCAGGCCGCTTTTCGTCAGGAAGGACCTTTCATAGGAGGAATGCTCCTGCTGCAGGAGCTTCTTGAAGATCTTCCCGATCTCCGTGAAATCCTCCGGAACGGAAATATCGAAGGGGGTCATGCGGAGCAATTCCTCCCTGGTGTAGCCCAGCTTGGTGCAGGCGATGTCGTTGACCTCAAGGAAGCGCCCCGGCGTCCCGTCGTCGGACATCGAGAAAAGAAAAATAGGGTCGATGGCGTTGTTGAAAAGTTCCTTGAACTTTCCCTCGCTTTCCAGCAGGGCCCTCTCGGCCTTTTTATGCTCCGTCATGTCGGAGACCAACACCACCCTGGCTTTACGCCCCTCGAAATCGATCGGGTGGGACATGACTTCCACGTCCATCATGGACCCGTCCTTTTTACGGTGGTGGATGTTCTCCTTGACCACGGTCATCTCTTCTTTTATTTCCCTGATTTTTTTCATCAGGCTGAGGATATCCTCCGGGTCGCGGATATCCTTGAGGGTCAGGGATTTAAATTCCGCGGAGCTGTATCCGTATTTTTCGACCGCCGCGTCGTTCACCGCCAAAATCGACAAATTTTCCAAATCGTAAATCAACATGGGGTTGGGGTTGCTTTGGAATAAAAGCTTGTATTGAAAATCCTGGTTTTTAAGGGTTTCCTTCAGGGATTTTTGGTCCGTCAGGTCGCGGACGATGGCCACGACCCTGGCGGGAGATTCTTCCTTGAACGTATTGACGGTTAATTCGAGATGGGTGGTTTGGCCGTTTTTGCCCTGGATGACGGTTTCATAGAGGCCGGAGGACTTGCGGTTTTCAAAATGGGAGATGATGTTTTCCTGGATCAGGCCCCGGTCCTCGGAGCGGACCAATTGAAAGAAGGAAGGAAGGGCGGCCAACTCCTCCTCCGAGTAGCCGGTGATCCGGCAAAAGGCCTCGTTGGCGTAAATGACCCGGGAAACTTCCAATACGATGACACCCTCGCCGATATCGCTGATGGCTTTGAGAAGGACATCATCCAGGAATGTTTTTAATTGACTCGGAACGTTCAAGCCGGACCCCTTGGGATTACGGTTGAAATCATTAAAGATGGCAGAAATGCCTGACTATCATAATACAAGGAGGGAGTTTAACGTGAATAAAGAATCGTTGTTTTATTTGGCGAAATAGTCCGGTTCGTTCCCGGGTTTCCACTTGATGTTGCATCCAATCCCCGGCTTTTGATCAGGGGAAATGGGCTTTCCCGCCAGCAGGGCCTCCAGGGCCCCCCGGAGGTCCTTGCCTGTCACGGGAAGGGCGTTTTTAGGCCGGCTATCGTCCAATTGGCCCCGATAGACGAGCTTCCGGTCCTGGTCGAAAAGATAAAATTCAGGGGTGCAGGCCGCACGGTAGGCCTTGGCGGCAACCTGGGATTCGTCATAACAAACGGGAAAATTGAATTGAAGCTCCGAAGCCATGGCTTTGAGGTGAACCGGTGAATCGTCCGGATAATTCGCGACGTCGTTGGAACTGATGGCGACCATGCCGACACCCTTTGGGACATAGTCCTTCCCCACCAGTACCAGCTCCCCCTGGACATGCTTGACATAGGGGCAATGCTGGCAAATGAACATCACGAGAAGGGCTTTTTGACCGGCAAAGGTCGAAAGCGAGATGGTTTTCCCGGTCGTGACATCCGGAAGACTAAAATCCGGCGCCTTCGTTCCCAATTCCAGCATCGTCGACGCTACCGCCATAAGTCCTCCTAAAGTTTGACGACTTTTCCCCCGCCCCCCGCGGGAAAGGGTAAGGCGAGGGGTGCTTCAAGGTTTAAAACTCCTAATTACTAACTTCTAACTCCTAATTGCAGTCTTCACATCAGGTGTTGTTTCTTCGCCGGCGCCATGGCCAATTGATAACGGGGAATATGGGGGTCAACCTCCACCGACCAGGCGTCAATCCCCCCCTTGAGGCTATGGACATTGGTGAAGCCGTGGCCGATAAAATAAGCCGCCGCGTCCATGCTGCGGATGCCCTGGTGGCAATAAATCGCCAGGGGCGTGTCCTTGGCCCAGGTTTGAAGGATTTCCTGGACCAAACTTTGGTTCAAGGCGATGGATCCTGGGAGTTTGGTGTACTCGACTTCTTCGTCGCTCCGGATATCCAAAAGACGGATGGGTATTTCCGCTTTTAAACTCTCGGACAATTCCTTGGCCGTGACCAAGATCTTGGCGTCGATTTCGTGGGATTCCTTGATGAATTGGATGACCGAATCCACGTCGAGGACGTCATGGCTTTTGCAGACCTGCTCCAAGCGGTCGCCGGGCTGGAAACCGCAGCTGCTGCATCCGCCGATATGGTATTTGCGGAAGAGGGCCCTCTGGGCGCTGGGGTAAAGACTCAGGATTTCTTCCATGGTGCTTTGGGGGGAAATGGTGTCCGTCGGCATGCGACCTCCCTGGTTGGGTCAATCTTATCCGGCCTGTGATTTTACCGAAGGATCCTGGCGGAATGCAACCATGCCTTTGGTGATCGTCCCGGATTCGACGGGGAAATACCCTGCCTCTTTTAAGCGCTTTAAACTTGTTGGGTTATACGCGTTTCAACGTTTTTGGTTTTATAAAACCCCGCGCCGATAAACCCAGCCAGGCCCGGTGATATCCTCAGGACCCGCTTTCAGCCTTTCGTGGCAGGACGGGAATGTAAACCCAAAAAGTGGAACCTTTACCGACCTCACTCTCCACTCCGATCTGGCCGCCGTGCGCCTCGACGGCGAGCTTGCAGAATGGCAGCCCCAAGCCGGTGGAAAACATCCAGCCGTAAGTCTTGCCGGCGACCTGGCCGAATTTCTCGAAAATTTGTCCGTGATATTCGGGGGGAATCCCGGGACCGTTGTCTTTCACCACAAAGCGGATGATGTCCTCGTTCCGATCCACCTGAAGCTGGACCGTACCGCCTTGGGGAGGGGTAAACTTCAGGGCGTTGGCCACCAAGTTTTGAAGAACCCGGAAAAGGATGCCCTTATCCAGCATCCCTCGGACTTCGCCCTGGGAGGCCGACAAGGATAAATCCCTTCCCTCCGTGATCGAACCCAGGCTTTCGATGACCTCCCGGGCGATCGCCGCCGCGTCGCAATCCACCGGTTCGACCGACATCCTTCCGGCCTCGAGCTTATGGACGTCCAGGACGCCCGTCACCATCAGGATCATCCTCTTCGCGGCCTTATAGGCTTCCTCGATATCCTCGCGCTGGTCCGGTTCGAGCGGAGAAGTCCCATCCTTGAGCAACTCCAGATTCCCCACCAGGGCCGCGAGAGGCGACCGCAGGTCATGCACGATCATATGGACCAGGCTGTCCCGCAAGGCTTCCAGTTCAGCCAGGTTTTGGTAGCTCTTTTCCAATTCCACCCTCTGGCGCCGCAGCTCCAAGTGGGTTTCAACCCGCGCCTCCACCTCCTCGAACTGGAAGGGTTTGGTCACGTAATCCACCCCGCCCAGGTTAAAGGCGGTCACCTTGTCGAAAACCTCGTTGTTGGCGCTGATAAAGATGACCGGCACCGCCGCCAGTTTTTCGTCCGCCTTGAGGCTGGCGCAGACCTGGTAGCCGTCCATCCCCGGCATGTTGATGTCCAGGAGGATGAGATCGGGCGGTTGGAGCCTGGCCGCTTCCAGGGCCAGGCGGCCGCTGGGAACGGGACGGACCCTGTGCCCGCATTCCTTCAGCATGGTGGTGAGGATCTCCAGGTTGGACGGCATATCGTCCACCACCAGGATATCCCCGACCGGGTTCATTTTTCTCGGGCTCATGGATCCACTCCTTCTTTTCCCAGAAGTTCCAAAACCTGCTGATAGCTGAATTTACCCACCAAGGTCCGGAGCGACGCCGCGGCGCCTGCGTCCTGGCCCCCGATCTTTTCCAACACCGCGAGGGCCGCGTCCAGGTCGGCGATGCGCAAGGCCTGGCCCAACTTTCGCCGCAGATCCACCGGCAGCCGGGCCACCTCCTCCTGGGTCAGGTCGCCGGGAGGAGGCGCCAGGGAAGCCGGGACGGACGCCCCCATCCCATCCGCGTAAATGAATTTGGCGCCCAACCAGGCATGGATCCTCTCAAAAAGGGTTTCTTCCCGGAAGGGTTTGCTGACAAAATCGTCCGCGCCGACTTGGATGGCCTTCTTCTGGTCCTCTTTGAAGGAACTGGCGGAAACCGCGATGATCTTCACGGCCCCGCCCCCCTCCATGGCCCGGATCCGGCGGATGGCCTCGGGGCCTTCCATCACCGGCATGCGCAGGTCCATGAGGATCAGGTGAGGCCGGTAGGACCGATAGGCCTCGATTCCCTTTTCCCCGTCCACCGCCGTCCGCACCTCGAACCCGACCAGTTTCAACAAGGACTCCAGGTAACCGCGGTTCTCCAAATTATCGTCCACCACCAGAACCCGATAGGGGGTCTGACCAGGCTCCAGGCCCACGACCCTGCGGGGCTTCTCCACCTTCCCGATTTCCATTCCCTCGCGGACCGGAATTTCCAGGTGGAACGTGCTGCCCTTGCCAGGCTCGCTCACGGCCTCCAGGCTTCCCCCCATCAACTCGGCGAACTTCCGGCTGATGGCCAGCCCTAAGCCTGTCCCGGATTTCGCGTTGCGGCCGCTCTCGGTCTGCTCGAAGACCCGGAACAATTTTCCCATCTCCTCCGGGGCGATCCCAGGCCCGCTGTCCTCGACTTCCACGGCCAGGACCGAGCCCCCGTCCCCGTCCGGCCCAGGCCTCACTTCCATCCTCATCGCCACCCCGCCCCTTTCCGTGAACTTCAGGGCGTTGGAAAGGAGGTTCTGCAGGATCTGGCTGAGCTTGGTCTCGTCGCTCACCAGGAAACGGGGCAGGAGGTCCCTTCGCTCCACGAGCAGGCGCAGGCCCTTCTCCTGGGCCTTCGGCTTGAACATCAATTCCAATTCGGCCAGCATGGCGTGCAGGTCGAAGGTGGATTTCTCGACGGCCAGGCGGTCCGCCTCGATCTTGGAATAGTCGAGGATGTCGTTGATGAGCGAAAGAAGATGGGTTCCGCTGCGCAGGATGACGTTCACCTGCTGGTCCTGCTGGGGGGTCAGGGCCGGGTCGCGGCGCAGGAGCTGGGCGAACCCCAGGATGGCGTTCATGGGGGTCCTGATCTCATGGGACATGTTGGCCAGGAAGCTGGATTTCGACCGGTTGGCGGCTTCCGCGGCCTTGGTGGCCTTTTCCAATTCGAGCGTCCTGGTCTCGACCATTTGCTCCAGGTGGCCGCGGTATTCCCCCAGTTCCTCCTCCACCATTTTCCGCTGGGTGACATCGCGGAGGGCCCCTTCCACGCCGATGGGT
>Ga0265338_10008854_pt1 | contig 12136 bp, 11 predicted proteins | sample 42126metaG_FD_193579 | JGI IMG/M metagenome (GOLD analysis project Ga0265338, IMG submission 193579) | Rhizosphere microbial communities from Carex aquatilis grown in University of Washington, Seatle, WA, United States - 4-21-26 metaG | ecosystem: Host-associated > Plants > Roots > Rhizosphere... | reverse complement strand
GGCATCATCGTCGGTTGCGGTCAAGGCGCGCTGCGGATTATGGAATTACAACGCGAAGGTGGCCGGCGGATGAACGTGACGGAATTTCTGGCCGGACGTGCGCTGAAAGCGGGTCAAACATTTGAAGGGTAGGTCTGGCTCTCCGAGCGAGCCACCAGTGCAATCGTACCCTGCCTTGCCGCATCCCGCAACCCCGCCGCATCTCGTCGATTATTCCTGTCACATCAATATAAACTGCGGGATCAAATTTTTTTGAAAGATTGGCTTCGCACCTTCGTAATATGCTGTGTCAGGCATGGTTCCCCTTGAGTTTGTGGGGGATGAAGATCACAACGGTAGATGTTCAATGTTAAACTTATCATATGAAACTGAAATTCAAGTACTTCGGAAAGATTCACGCCACTTTGGTCATTCTTTCACTGGTCTTTTTGGCACGAATAGGGTCGGCGGAAACCTGGTTCACCAATGAAGTCTGGATTTCGCCAATCGCCCAGACGAATGGAGGCAATGGAACACTGGATTATCCATATGATGGCTCAACCCAGGCAAAATTTGATGCGGTAATGGGCAGTTTACTCGCAAACACCACTATCCATCTTCTGTCCGGCACCTATCAAACATGGGGTAGCAGCACTAGCGGCGGCTACCTTTTGAAATCAGGACAGACGGTTTTTGGAAGTGGAATTGGAAATACCATTCTTCAACTGGCCCCCAACGCTCCGGGCAACGGCACGTTTGTTGATGTTATAGCAAGTGTAGATAGCTTCTGCTCGAATAACATTGTATCTGATGTCACATTGGACTGCAATTTCAATGCGCAGACTATCATAGCTAACGGAGTGGTTTTGTATGGAAGTCATCAAGCTGTCAGGAATGTGAAGGTAATTAATTCAGGAACGCCGGGTAACGAGGCATTTGGAATTGTGGTTAATGGTGGCGGTTGGGGAAATACCAATGCCAGTGGAGGCAACTTCATAGAAGGATGCGAAGTATCAGGGTTTGCTGGTGGGCACAATATTTCGGCAATAGTCTTTAGTTCCGATACTCAGATAAGCGGAATTATTCGAAACAACCGTGTTTTCCTTGCCCCAGATCTCATCGGTGGGCAAATTGCCATCAATGGCGCAAATTTGAATAATGTTTTAATTGAAGGCAATTATGTCAACGGTGCTAGAAATGGCTTCTATGATGACTCCGGCGGCAATGCCAACGTCATTGTGGTTCACAATACATTTAAAAATTGTTTAGACGAAGTTTTTGTCAGAAATGTAGTTGGCCAAAACCTTACCTTTGCGTTCAACACTTTCATGCTGGCAACAAATACGGCCTACAGTCCATCCGTATTTCAATTTTATGCCAACGCGTCTTATACAAATATCACAATTTGCGGGAACAATGTTCAACTTAACAATAAACCTGCAGGTCTAAGTTACTTCGTCATCGCGAATAATGTAACAGGTTTGATGATAAACAATAATACAGTTGATTCAGCGTTAACCAATCAATTTATTGGGTGTACTCTCACCAGCGTTTACAACAATTATGACCTCTATGGGAATTTTTTGACAAACTTGAATCAGGTGGCTTCGCCTAATGGTGTGACCAGGAAAACTGTGACCTACACCGGAACCACAATCTATACGAATTATGCTAGCTATGCAGATAAGTATATTGGGGTCAAAGGTGTTTCAGTTACCAACGGGACAATCCATGCAGTGTCCATTGTTTTGCCGTCAGCTGTTGGACATGCCGGTAAAGATTTTATCGTCGCAGATGAGACAGGCTCATTACAAGGGCCCAACATCAAATTTATTAAAATCGAGACTACCGCACCTGATAAAATCAACGGGGGGACAAGCATTACCAACACGACCCCCTATACTGCTATGACTATTATCAGTGATGGTGCAAATTGGTTTGCCCATTAGCCTGTCGCGGAAAATGGAATGGTAGAAACGCATGTTGTGCGTTTATCTGGCCGACCAGCAGGTCGGCCCTACCGTTTTAAGTCATCCCGCAACCCTAACGCATAGGTTTCAAACACCCGGCGCATCTCGTCGCGGACACGGCGGAAACATTTCAAAATCTCTTCTTCACTGCCGGTGGCCTTGGCCGGGTCGTCAAACGGCCAGTGGTGGCGGTTCACCTGGCCGGGGAAAATCGGGCAGGCCTGGTCCGCGTTGCCGCAGACGGTGATGACGGTGTGGACCGGCTGGTCCAGAAATTCCTTCAGATGTTTCGAGCGATGGCTGGAAATATCGATGCCCGCCTCGGCCATGACCTGGATGGCGAGCGGATGAACGTGACCGGCGGGATTCGAGCCGGCGCTCTGGACATTCACCCCGTCGCCGGCCGCCCGGCGCAAAAAACCTTCCGCAATATGGCTGCGGCAGGAATTACCAGTGCAGAGGATGAGGATGGTCGGCTTCATGATTTGGGAAAACATCGAACATCCAACGCCCAACATCCAAGTGATACGCGTTCCTTCTGTTGGGAGTTGGATGTTCGATGTTGGTTGTTGGATATTTCATTTGGTTAATTCTCGCGCGAATACCAACCGCGCGACTGGTTGCAAATTTTGCAGACGGAGAGCATCACCGGCACTTCCACCAGCACGCCAACGACCGTGGCCAGCGCCGCGCCGGAGCCGGGACCGAAGAGGGTGATGGCCACGGCCACGGCCAGCTCGAAGAAATTGCTCGCGCCGATGAGCGCGCCGGGCGAGGCGATGTTGTGCGGCACCCGCAGTCGCCGCATCAGCAGGTAGGCGAGCGTGGAATTGAAATAGACCTGGATGACAATCGGTACGGCCAAGAGGAGCACGGCCAGCCAGCGGGTGGTGAGGTTTTCCGCCTGGAACGCAAAAATCAACACCAGCGTCAGCAGCAACGCCGCAATGGTCACCGGATGGAATTTGGGCAGAAAATTTCGTTCAAACCATTCTTTGCCGTGCGATTTGAGCAGCAGGGTGCGGGTGAGCCAGCCGGCTGCGAGCGGAATCACGATGAACACGATGACCGAGGTGATGAGTACCTTGGAGGGGACGATTACATTGGCCACGCCGCAGAGAAACATCACGATGGGGGCGAAGGCGACGAGCATGATGAGATCGTTCACCGCCACCTGCACGAGCGTGTAAACCGGGTCGCCATCGGTGAGATAACTCCAAACGAAGACCATTGCCGTGCAGGGCGCGGCGGCGAGGATGATGAGGCCGGCGGTGTAGTTTTTCGCCATTTCCGGTTCGATCCACGCGGCGAAAACGTGCTGCATGAACAGCCACGCCAGGAAGGCCATGCTGAACGGTTTGACCAGCCAGTTGACGAACAACGTCACCGCGAGCCCCTTCGGTTTGCGCGCGATGCCGCCGAGCGCGGTGAAGTCAACCTTGAGCATCATCGGGTAAATCATCAGCCAGATGAGCACGGCGATGGGCACGTTCACCTGCGAGCCCTGGCCGAATTGGAGCCGGCTTAACGTTGCGGTGAATGCCGGCGCAAGTTTGCCGAGCAGAACCCCAATGACCATGCAAAGGAAAACCCAGACGGTCAGGTAGCGCTCGAAGAACGCCAGACGTTTGGCAGCCGGAGCGCAAACTGTCTTGTCCGCACGTTGCAACTCCGATTCTCCGGGAACTCGCGGACATGGCTGTCCGCGCTCCGCATCCGGTTTCGAATTGCATTCGGCGTTGTTCATCACCCCATGCAGCAATGGCCGTCCCGTTTGCGCGCCTGGACTTCGAGGCTGGTGATGAAATCCGCCGGCTTGGTTCCCGCCGGCAGGTGTTCGACAATCTTCCGGTAAAGCGGATCTTCAAAGCTGGTCATCGCTTCGACGTATCCGGGCTTGGATTTGAGGACGATATCCGTCAACCCGGCGTCACGGGCCATGCGGTCGGTCTCGCTCACGAGTGCCGCACCGGCGACGCAACCCACCAGCGCCTCAACCAGCTTCAATACTTCCGGCGGCAACGGCTTGAGCAGCGCCATGTCCGACACCGCTACGCGCCCGCCGGGTTTGAGCACGCGCGCCATTTCCCGCCAGACCTGCGGTTTGTCGGGCGACAGGTTGATGACGCAGTTGGAGACGATGGCATCCACGCTGTTGTCCGCCACCGGCAGATGTTCGATTTCGCCGAGACGGAACTCGGCGTTGTCGAGGCCGGTTTGTTGGCGGTAGTTCGCGGTATTGTGCCGGGCCTTGGCCAGCATCTCCGGGGTCATGTCCACACCTATGGCGCGGCCCGTCGCGCCGACCTTGCGGCCGGCGATGAACACATCAAAACCGCCGCCGCTGCCGAGGTCGAGCACGACTTCCCCGGGTTTCAACGCGGCGAGCGCGGCGGGATTGCCGCAGGAAAGCCCCATGTTGGCGCCCTCGGGAAGGGCCTTGAGCTCCTCGACGGAATAGCCGAGTTCACGGGCGAGTTTGTCCGCGTCCGGGGGCGCGGACCCGCAGCACGAGACGCCGGGGCTGCAACAACCGGCGGAGGTGTCCTGGGCGATTTTGGCGTAGCCTTCGCGCACCAGTTGGCGGACTTTCTGTTCCTGTTCCGTTGGGAGGGTTGGGTTCATAAATTTTTCAGCAGTTCCGCCGGCGGCATTGGCGCTGGCAAATGATTTTCAGATCCGTCTGCAAAATTTTATTGAGGTGCCGGGCATCGGATTTGACCTCATCGGTTTTGGCGAGCGACTTGCGGACCCAGTCCAGGGCTTCGCGGACGGCGACCGGCATGGAACGGTCGGGCAGCCGGTAGTAGACCCAGCGTTCGGTCTTGCGTGACAAAATCAAGCCTGCCTGGTGCAGGATGGAGAGGTGTTTGGACATGGTGGACGGGGCGAAGCCGAACAATTCGGTGATCTGGCAGACGCACAGTTCCTGCCGTCGCAACGCCAGGAGGATCCGCACCCGGCTGGGGTCGGACAACGCTTTGGTGATGGCCATGAACTCGCGCATATGTTGTGTCATTTCGTCAAATAACGAAATAAATATGCCACTAAAGCGGTGGCTGCGCCAGTGGAATTTTGAGGTGACCTCAGGCGCCAGGCGGTGCCGGGACGGGAAACCCCGTTCATTTGGTTGAATCCGAAGCCGTGTTGGTCGCGGACGGAAAATCGGGCCAGCCGCCGGCATCCTTGACCCAGTTGATGATATGGCCGGTCTCTCCCCGCACGTCCCGCACGACGCGCTCATCCACCGAATCCCGTTCCGGCAACGTTGCGCCCGCGTCCCGCAACACTCTTTCATAGGCGTCCTCCGGCGACTGGGTTGTCACGGGCGGAGCCGCGAAGGGCGCTGCTGCCGCGACGGTTTCGCGTTCGCCAAAATATCCGGTTCCCAGCCAGTTGTCCCGGTTCACTTTCGCGTCGCCCACCAGAACATTGTTGGTGAGGAATAACGAGCCGGGCATGACCACCGCGCCGCCATCGTGAAATTGCCGGGGCTCCTGGCTGGTGGACGGCCCGGCCTTGACGTAGTTGCCAATGTAGTTGACCCGGTCGAATTCACCGTACGATACCCGATCGCCCCAATCGTAGATGAGGTTGTTGCGGAAATCGGCGTCCACCAGCCCCTGAAAACGGACATTGCGGCTGTTGTTATGAGCGAACAGATTGTGATGCCAGGTCACCCGGTTGCCGCCGGAGATGGACGCGTAGCCGTGCCCGGCAAAATTCAGGGCTTCGCTCAGGATGCACCATTGAATCGTGATGAGATCGCTCAGCTTGGTGATCGACAGGATTTTGGTGGTGGACCAGCTCAGCGACAGGTGGTCGGCGATGCAGTTCTTCGAGCCTTCAACGAAATACAACGCGTGCTCGCCCGTGCCGCCGGCATAATTCTCCCGCGCCCGCGGATCGTCCATGTTGATGTCGTCATCGCCGACGCGCACCCGGAAATAGCGCAGGACCACGTCGTGCGTCCGTACCTCAATGCCGTGATTGCGGAGCAGGATGCCGGGACCGGGCGCGTCCTGGCCGTCCAACGTCACAAACGGTTCCTGGATCAGGAGCGTGGATTTCAACGCAATGACACCGCCGACCCGGAAGACAATGGTGCGCGGGCCGGATGTTTGCACCGCCGCCCGCAGACTGCCCGGGCCGGTATCATTCAGATTGTCCACATACAACGTCCGGCCGTCACGGCCGCCGGGAGTAAACGCGCCAAAACCTTCGGCCCCGGGAAACGTGGGTTCGCCGTGCGTTTCCGCCGAGAGCGGATAAAGCTGGAATTCCGACCAGAGCGGTTTTTGGGGTTCCGGTGGCGGCCGCACGTGCGTCACCGGCGCATGGGTGGCGTACTGGCTGTGGTTCTGCAACACCAGATCGGTGCCGTCGGCACCGCCCCGGTAGGTCAACCGCCACCGATACGTCTGCCCCTCGAAATCAGCCGTGATTTCGCCGCCCTCCGGCAAACCGTCGAACATCCCGATGGTCCGCTTGTGGCTCGAAACCAGCGTGACATCCTCGCGTGGCGGAACGGCGTTCAACTGAATTTGCAGCCGGCAATGGCTGTGGCGGTCCTTGTTGATCCGCAACCCGTCCTGATGCGATTGAATGGTGATGGGCGTGACGCCGTGTTCGTCCAGCGTAAAGGAAAGCGTGCCCAGTCCGGGCGCGCCCTTGGCGCCTTCGAAAGCCTGGATATAACAATAGTCGAGCACCTGAACGGCCATCGCGCGCGAACCTTCAATGGCCAGCAACGAATCCGCTCCCCAACCGGTGCCGATAATCAGCGTGCGGGCAAGAAAACTGCCGCCCTGAATCCGCAACACGGCTTTGGTGGCGCGGCCGGGGACACCATTGGCGGCGCCGGAATAGACGTCCACCGGACAGTGCAAAGCGCCGGCTTTCAGAACAAATTCACCTTCGCTGCCGCTCGATTCGCCGATGCGCAACGAATCCTGCAGGAGCAGCAACTGGCCGCCATCCAGCACCACGCGAGCATGGTCGCCGCGTTTCAAACCTATCTCCAGGTCGCCGGCGACGTAATTGCCGGGCGGAATGACCACGTCGTTGGTGCCGTGCACTTCCGTCCGATGAAACGGGTCCGGCAGCCCGGCCGACCAGCACGCGCTGTTCGTCCAATTGTCATCTCCGGAAGTCCACTCCGTAAAATCCTGGTTCGGGGTTGCGCCGGGCGAAGAAGTAGCCTCACTGGCCGTCAGACTCAGGACCAATGCCATCCAAAACGGTGCAGCAGATGCGGACAACCTTTTCACGGCGGCTTCTGCCGGATTGTGCCGGTCCATCGCCGGCTGTAAAGGTTTTCGTTGCCGTCTACGATGCGGATTTGCCGGCGGGGTGGCGGATGTCCTGGGCTTCGCAGAGATAGACGACCTCCTCGGCCACGTTTTTGGCGTGGTCGGCGATGCGCTCCAGGCTTTTGCAGGCGACCATCCAGTTCAGGCAGCGGCCGATGGTGTCGGGGTTTGCCACCATGTGTTGGGCGAGGATCTCGTGGATTTGTTTGTTGAGCGCGTCCACCTCTTTGTCGCGGGGGATGATGGCGCGGGCAGCGACCGGATCGCGGTTCACAAACGCGTCGAGCGCGGCCTTGAGCATATTGAGGGCGAGGCCGGCCATGCGCGGCAGTTCAATGGTGATTTTCACCGGCGGTTCCTGGCTCAGGTCGCGCGCGCGCTTGGCAATCTTGGTGGCTTCATCGCCGACCCGTTCGAGGTTCTGGGAAATCTTCATCGCCACGGTCACGAGGCGCAGATTGGTGGCCAGCGGGGCCTTGGTGAGCAGTTGAATGACCAGGTCATCAATCTCCATTTCAAACTGGTCGATGATGCGGTCGTCGTCCTTCACGCGCAACGCCAGGTCGCGGTCGCGCTGGACGAGCGCCTGGAGCGACTCGTTCACCGCCGTCTCGGCGTGGCTGGCCATGGTCAGCAGCTTTTGCTTCAGCACGTCCAACTCCATGTCGAAATGTTCCATAATTTTAGTCTGGTTCCGCAGCCGATTCAACCCGTGCCCGATTTTCAATTCACGGTGCCTTTGTCACCGTCAATTGCCGACGCGATCGAAAATTCAACCGAACCGGCCGGTCACATAATCTTCCGTTTGTTTCTTTGTGGGACTCGTGAAAATCTTCGTGGTCACGTCGAACTCCACCAGTTCGCCCAGATAAAAGAAGGCGGTGAAATCCGAAATGCGCGCGGCCTGCTGCATATTGTGTGTGACAATGACAATCGTATAATCCTTTTTCAATTCCAGAATCAAGTCCTCGATTTTTGAAGTGGCCAGGGGATCAAGCGCCGAAGCCGGCTCGTCCATGAGCAGCACTTCCGGTTGCACGGCGAGGGCGCGGGCGATGCACAGCCGCTGTTGCTGGCCGCCCGACAGGCTGACGGCCGGCGCGTTCAGCCGGTCCTTCACTTCGTCCCACAACGCGGCCATGCGCAGCGATTGTTCCGTGCGCCCGGCCAGCAGCTTGCGGTCGCGGGCGCCGTTCAAACGCAGGCCGACGGTGACGTTTTCGGCGATGGACATCGTGGGGAAGGGGTTCGATTTTTGGAAGACCATGCCGACCCGGCGGCGGACGATGACCGGTTCCACGGTGGGGGCGTAAATATCGTCGCCGAACAGCCGGATGTCGCCGGTCATGCGCGCTTCGGGCACGAGTTCGTGCATGCGGTTCAAGGCGCGGAGGAAGGTGGACTTGCCGCAGCCGCTGGGGCCGATAATGGCGGTGACGGCCCGGGCGGCGATGCCCAGCGAAACGTCCTTGAGCACATGGTTTTCGCCGAAGTAGACCGAGAGATTGCGCACAGTCAACGCGGTGGCACTGGCGGCGCCGGGCGGCGCCGTTGCGGTCAGGGGGCTGGTTGCGTTGTCGGCCATGAGAAAATCAAACGTTGCGTTGGAACCGGTCGCGCGTCAAAAAGCGCACGCCGATGTTGATGGACAGGACGAGCAGAAGCAACACGAGCGCCCCTGCCCAGGCCTGCCGATGCCAGTCGTCGTACGGCGAAATGGCGTAGTTAAAGATCTGGAGCGGCATGGCGGCGATGGGTTCGGTCAATTTATGGGTCCAAAACCGGTTGCCGAAGGCGGTGAACAGCAACGGCGCGGTTTCGCCGGCCACCCGCGCCAGGGCCAGCAGGACACCGGTGACGATGCCTTTGAGCGCGGTGCGCACGACGATTTGCACGATGGTTCGCCACTTGGCGATGCCCAGCGCGAGGGCGGCTTCGCGGTAGCCATTCGGCACGAGCTGCAGCACCTCTTCGGTGGTGCGCATCACGAGCGGAATCATCATCATGCCGAGCACGACGCCACCGGCCAGTGCGGAAAATCCCTTCATGGGCACGACCAGCAGGGCATAGACCACGATGCCCCAGGTGATGGACGGCACGCCGTTGAGAATGTCCGCCGCAAACCGGATCCACCAGTTGAGGCGCGAGGAACCGTATTCCGAAAGGAACACGCCGCCGAGCACGCCGACGGGCACCCCGAGCAGGGCCGCCTGCCCCAGCAAAATAAACGTGCCGACAATGGCATTGACCATGCCGCCGCCGCTTTCACCGACGGGCTTGGGCAGCCGGGTGAAGAACGCCCAGTTGATGGAACTGAAGCCGGAGTTGACCAGATGATAAAACACCAGCACCAGCGGTATGACGACCAGGATCGCGCACGTACAGGTAACGAACTGCATCAACGCGTTCTTGAATTTACGCCAGCGATGGTTGGGGGCGGTCATCTTTTAATTCGTTAAATCGTCAAACCGTTGAATCGTTGAATCGTTGAATCGTTGAATCGTTGAATCGTTGAATCGTTGAATCGTTGAATCGTTGAATCGTTGAATCATGCGAGGCGCGCACACGGTTTAACGATTCAACAATGTAATGGTTTAACGTCTTCATTTTGGTCAATGTTGCGGTTTGACGCTGGGGCCGGCGAAAGTTTTCAAAAGCAATTGAGCCAGGGCGTTGACGACTACGGTCACTCCCAGCAGGACCAACCCGATTTCAAACAGCGCGCTCAAATACGTGTCGGTCGTGGCTTCGGTGAATTCGTTGGCGATGACACTGGCCAGCGTGTAGCCGGGCGCGAAGAGTGATTTGACGATCTGCGGGGAATTGCCGATGACCATCGTCACGGCCATGGTTTCACCCAGCGCGCGGCCCAATCCCAGGATCACCGCGCCGAACAATCCCTTTTTGGCGTAGCTCAGCACGGCGATGCGGGTGACCTCCCAGCGCGTCGCGCCGAGCGCGTAGGCGGCTTCCCGCTGCAGACCCGGCACGGAACGCAGAATTTCGCGCGAGACCGACGTGATGATGGGCAGGATCATGATGGCGACGATGATGCCACCGGCCAGCATGCTGACGCCATAGACCGGTCCTTGAAACAACGGCAGAAAACCGAGTGTTTTTTGTAGCCAGGGGAACAAATACTCACGCAGCCACGGGACCATCACAAAAATGCCCCACAGGCCGAGAATGACGCTGGGCACGGCGGCCAGGAGTTCGATGAACATGATCAACGGCTGGCGCAACCACAGCGGGGCGAGCTCGGTCAGATAAACGGCGGTGGCGATGCTGATGGGCACGGCGATGACGAGGGCGATGAGCGATGAAACCAACGTGCCAAAGATAAACGGCAGCGCGCCGTATTGTTCGTTCACCGGGTCCCAATTGCTGCTGGTGAGGAAGTGCCAGCCGAATTTTTGCAGCGCGAGCCGCGAGCCCTGCGCGAGTTCGTGCCCGATCAGCACGATGAGCGCAAAGACCGATAGCGCCATCAGCAGGGTGAGCCATTTGAACGCGCGGTCGCCCAGGCGGGGACTCCCGTGCGTTCGCAAATTTGCGTTTGGCGGCATGGCTGGCGATTCGTTCATAATTTTTCCCCGGTCCAAAAATCAAACGGACGAAGAGCGGGAGGAACGGCGCTCTTCGTCCGGCTCACGCCGATAAAATTATCGGGCGGCGGAGCGAAGTCAGTATTTTATTGTTTTGATCCGTTCCAGGACGCGCTGCTGCACGTTTTCCGGCAGGGAGGCGTAATCCAGGGATGAGGCCATGCCCTCCCCCTTGGTCAAAGCCCAATTCAGGAATTCCACCAGCTTCTTGCCCTTGACGGCGTCCTTTTGCTTTTCATAAACGAGCAGCCAGGTCGTGCCGGCGATCGGATACGTTTTGTCGCCGGACGCGTTGACCATCGAAAACCGGAAATCATCGGGAATTTTCGCGGTCGCCAGCGCTGCCGTAACCGAGTCCAGCGAGGGGGTGACGAAATTGCCCGCTGCATTCTTGATGTCCGCGTAAGGCATCTGGTTTTGTTTGGCGTAGATCAGTTCGACATAGCCAACGGCTCCCGACAACTGTTTGACCTGGCCGGCGACGCCTTCGTTGCCTTTGCTGCCGATGCCGATGCTGGCCGGCCATTTCACCGAGGTGCCTTTGCCCACCGAGTCCGCCCAGACCGGACTGATGCTGCTGAGATAGTCAGTGAAGATGAAAGTGGTGCCGCTGCCGTCGGAGCGGTGAACCGGGATGATGCCGATATCCGGCAGCTCCACGCCGGGGTTGAGCGCGGCGATTTTCGGGTCGTTCCACTTGGCGACGTTGCCGAGAAAAATGCTGACAATGGTTTCACCGTCCAATTTGAGCTTCGGATTGCCCGGGAGATTGTAAGTGATGACATCGGCGCCGGCCACGGTGGGAATATGCAAAATTTTCCCGGGCGCCTTGGCCAGATTTTCATCGCTCATGGGGCCGTCGGACGCGCCAAAATCCACCGTCTGGGCGGAGATTTGTTTCTGGCCGCCGCCGGAACCGATGGATTGATAATTGAAACGGACCGAGGGATCCACCCGGGCGTATTCGTCAAACCACTTCGAGTAGATAGGATACGGAAAGGTGGCGCCGGCGCCGTTGATGAGCAATTGTGCGCTCGCTTCGGTTTGCAGGGCGAGCAGACCGACGCTGCCGAGCAGGAAAAGAATCAGCTTTTTCATTGTTATGATTTAATCAGTTTAGGGTTAATCAATCACGTTACGTTCCGGTTAAAACTTCCACATGAGGTCGGCCATGATGTGCATGGCATTGTTTTTGGGTTCGCCCGCGGCGCCGATGTTCTGGTTGGGGTGGATCAGTTCGTTGAGGTAGGAGGTGACTGCGAAGGTCAAG
>Ga0265338_10008853_pt1 | contig 12137 bp, 22 predicted proteins | sample 42126metaG_FD_193579 | JGI IMG/M metagenome (GOLD analysis project Ga0265338, IMG submission 193579) | Rhizosphere microbial communities from Carex aquatilis grown in University of Washington, Seatle, WA, United States - 4-21-26 metaG | ecosystem: Host-associated > Plants > Roots > Rhizosphere... | reverse complement strand
GGCGTCATCGACCTGCAACTCGATCACCGCATCTAGCTGCATGCCCATTTCCGCCAGCATCCGGTCGAGCGCTTCCGCCTGCGGCACCGTGCGCGGAAATCCATCGAGGATGAAGCCCTTGGCGCAATCCGATTGCTCGATGCGGGAATGCAGCATGCGGATCAGAATGTCGTCGGAAACGAGTTGCCCCGCCTGCATGACCGCCTTGGCTTCCTGCCCGACCGGGGTGCCGGCGGCTACCTCGGCCCGCAGCATGTCGCCGGTGGAGATCTGCGCGATCCCATAGCGATCCTGCAACCGCTTGGCCTGCGTGCCCTTGCCCGCCCCAGGCGGGCCCAACAAGATCAGCTTCACCGTTTCCCCCGCACGCGCGCCTTCTTGATCAGTCCCTCATATTGGTGCGCGAGCAAATGAGACTGGATTTGCGTGACCGTGTCCATGGTGACGGAAACGACGATCAGGATCGAGGTGCCACCGAAATAGAACGGCAGCCCATAGTCGTTGATCAGGATTTCCGGCAGCAGGCACACCGCGACGAGATACAGCCCGCCCACCGTCGTCAGCCTGGTCAACACGCGGTCGAAATACTCCGCGGTGGCGCTGCCCGGGCGGATGCCTGGAATGAAGCCGCCGTACTTTTTCAGGTTGTCCGCCGTCTCCTCCGGATTGAACACCACCGCGGTGTAGAAATACGAGAAGAAGATGATCATCCCCGCATAGAGCAGCATGAAGAGCGGCTGACCGTGCGAGAGCTGGTTGCCGATGAATTGCAGCCAGGCCGGACCGCCGCCGCCGGAGAATCCGGCAACGGTGGCCGGTATCAGCAGAATGGAACTGGCGAAGATCGGCGGGATCACGCCCGACGTGTTGATCTTCAGCGGCATGTGAGTCGAATCGCCGCCGAACATCCGGCTGCCGACCTGCCGCTTCGGATATTGCACGTGGATGCGCCGCTGCGCCCGCTCCATGAAGACGATGAACGCGACGACCGCAACCGCCAGCACGATGAACGCCAGGATGAAGAACGGCGACAGCGCGCCGGTGCGGCCGAGTTCCAGCAGCGACGCCATCGCGTTCGGCAGGTTGGCGACGATGCCCGCCATGATGATCAGGCTGGTGCCGTTGCCCACTCCGCGCGCGGTGATCTGTTCACCTATCCACATCAGGAACATCGTGCCGCCGACCAGCGTGATCACCGCGGAGAAGATGAAGAAGATGCCGGGATTCGGCACTGCGGGACCGAAGCTGCCATGCATGCTCTCCAGCCCGACGGCGATGCCGTAGGACTGGATCATGGCGATGAATACGGTCAGGTATCGCGTGTACTGATTGAGCTTCTTCCGCCCTTGCTCGCCCTCTTTCTTCAATTGTTCCAGCGAGGGGATCGCCGCCGACATCAACTGCGTAATGATGCTGGCGCTGATGTACGGCATGATGTTCAGCGCGAACACCGTCATGCGCCGCAGCGCGCCGCCGGTGAACATGTCGAACATGCCCAGGATGCCGCCGCCGCCATGCTGGTTCAGCATGTCGCTCATCACCGACGCGTCCACGCCGGGAACCGGGATGTAGGTGCCGATGCGGTAGACGATCAGCGCGCCGAGGGTGAACCAGATGCGGTTCTTGAGTTCGGTCGCCTTGGAGAACACGCCAAGGTTAAGGTTCGCCGCAAGTTGTTCGGCAGCAGACGCCATGGGGATCCCCTCGCTTTACACCTCCCCCGCGCTGCGCGCGGGAGAGGTCGCCGCGGAGCGGCGGGTGAGGGTGATCGGGTCGGCACGCTCTACCTGCACCGTGCCGGCCCGATCACCCTCACCCTCGGCGCTCGCGCGCCTCGACCTCTCCCGCCGCAGGCGGGAGAGGTTTAGTGTGTATCACGCCACCGCCGGCGCCGCTTCCCTTACCACCGTCGTCGTGATCGACCCGCCCGCCTTCTCTACCGCAGCACGCGCCGACGCCGAGGCGCCCGACACGGTGATGGTGATGGCCCGCGTCAGCTCGCCATTGCCCAACAGCCGCACACCGTCCAGCCGGCCGCGCACCAGCCCGGCCGCCGCCAGCGTCGCTTCCGTGATCGGCTGCCCCGCATCCAGCTTGCCCGCCACGATCGCCGCCTCCAGCGTGCCCAGGTTCACCGGCGCATATTCCTTGCGGAATATGTTGGTGAAGCCGCGCTTCGGCAGCCGGCGGTAGATCGGCATCTGCCCGCCCTCGAAGCCGTTGATCGACACGCCGGTGCGCGCCAACTGGCCCTTGACGCCCTTGCCGGACGTCTTGCCCTTGCCCGAGCCGATGCCGCGCCCCAGCCGCTTCGACTTCAGCCGCGAGCCCGGATTATCGCGCAACTCATTGAGGTTCATGTCAGGCTTGCTCCTCCACCTTGATCAGGTGGGCGACCTTGCGGATCATGCCGCGCACGGCCGGAGTATCCTCCAACTCCCGCGTGCGGCGCTGCTTGTTCAGGCCCAGGCCGATCAGCGTCGCCTTCTGGCCCGGTTTCTGGCCGAACGACGAGCCGGTCTGCGTCACGCGTACCTTAGGAACTGGCGCCCTCCTCCGGCTGCGCACCCGCCGGCGGGTGCGCCGGTGTCGCCTCGCGGCGGGCAAACAACTCGGCCACCTTCTTGCCGCGCCGCGTCGCCACCGAGCGCGGTGACGCGCAATGCTCCAGCGCGTCGAACGCCGCCTTGACCATGTTGTGCGGGTTGCGGCTGCCGAGCGACTTGGCCACCACGTCGCCGATGCCCAGCGTCTCGAACAATGCGCGCAGCGGACCGCCGGCGATGATGCCGGTGCCAGCCACCGCCGTCCGCAGGATCACCTTGCCGGCGCCGAAGCGGCCCTGCACGTCGTGGTGCAGCGTGCGGCCTTCCTTCATCGGCACCCGGATCATGCCGCGCTTGGCACGCTCCGTCGCCTTGCGGATCGCCTCCGGCACCTCGCGCGCCTTGCCATGGCCCCAGCCGACGCGGCCCTTCTGGTCGCCCGCCACCACCAGGGCGGCGAACGCGAACCGCCGGCCGCCCTTCACCACCTTGGCCACGCGGTTGATGGTGACCAGCTTGTCGATCAGCCCGTCGTCGGCGTCGCGATCACGCTCGCGCTCCCGGCCGCGGCCGCCTTCCCTGGGTTCACGTGCCATACTTGTGTTTCCTTAGAAGTCCAGGCCGCCTTCGCGGGCGGCCTCGGCCAGCGCCTTGACGCGGCCGTGATAGAGATACGCGCCGCGATCGAACACCACTTGCTTGATGCCCGCGGCGATCGCCCGCTCCGCCAGCAGCTTGCCAACCGCCGTCGCGGCGGCCTTGTCGGCGCCGGTCTTCAACGCCTCGCGCAGCGACTTGTCCAGCGTCGAGGCAGCGGCGACCGTGCGCCCCGCGCCGTCGTCGATCACCTGCGCGTAGATGTTCTTGCCCGAGCGGAACACCGACAGCCGCGGCCGTCCGTTCGACTTGCGACGCAACTGGAAGCGCAGCCGCTGGCGCCGCCGGTCGCGAAGTTCCTGAGGCGCGCTCATTTCTTCTTGCCTTCCTTGCGGCGGATCTGTTCGTCGGTATAGCGCACGCCCTTGCCCTTATAGGGCTCGGGCGGACGGAACCCACGAATTTCCGCCGCGACCTGACCGACCAGCCGCCGGTCCACACCTTCGACCTTGATCGCCGTCGGCCGCTCGCAGGTGATCTTGATCCCCTCCGGAATCGGATAGACCACCTGATGCGAGAAGCCGAGGTTGATCTCCAGGTTCTTGCCCTGGACCGCCGCACGATAGCCGGTGCCGGTGATCTCCATCGACTTCACGTAGCCGGCGGAGACGCCCTTCACCATGTTGGCGATCAGCGCGCGTGTGGTGCCCCACATCATGCGCGCCGGAGTTGCCTGGGTGTGCGGCGCGACCACGACGTGATTGCCGTCCACCTTGGTCTCGACCAGGTCGGACAGCTTCAGTTGCAACTCGCCCAGCCGCCCCTTGGCAGTGAACATCCCACCAGCGATCGCCACCTGCACGCCTTGCGGGATTTCGACCGGATATTTGCCGACGCGTGACATCGTCTCGCCCTCAGAACACGCGGCAGAGGACTTCGCCGCCAACATTGGCAGCGCGGGCCTCGGCATCGCTCATCACGCCACGTGGCGTGGACAGGATGGAGACGCCGAGGCCGGCATAGACCCGCGGCAGCTCCTTGATCTTCGAATAGACGCGCCGCCCCGGCTTGGAGACCCGGTGGATCTCCTTGATGACCGGCTCGCCCTCGTTGTACTTCAGCTCGATGCGCAACTGCGCCACGCCCGGCCGCAATTCCTCGGCCGCGAAGCCGCGGATGTAGCCCTCGCGCCGCAGGACATCCAGCACGTTGGCGCGCAGCTTGGAGGCCGGTGCGAGGCAATTCGAATGCCGCGCGCGCTGTGCGTTGCGGATGCGTGTCAGCATGTCGCCCAGGGGATCGGATTGTGACATATGCTGCGTCCCCCCTTACCAGCTCGCCTTGACCATCCCGGGGATTTGCCCGGAACTCGCCAGATCGCGCAGCGCGATGCGGCACAGCTTGAACTTGCGATAGTTGCCGCGCGAGCGCCCGGTCAGCGTGCAACGCAGCCGCACGCGCACCGCCGCGCCGTTGCGCGGCAGTTCCGCCAGCTTCAGCGTGGCATTGAAGCGTTCCTCGACCGGCAGCGTGCGGTCCATCACCACCGACTTCAACGCGCGGCGCTTCGACTTGTCGCGCTTTGTCATGCGTTCCCGCATCGCGTTCCGGTTGACCTGAGACGTCTTGGCCATACTTTTTTCTCTACCCTCCGGAACTTGCAGTCCCCGGGATCGACCCGGGAAGCTGTAGTTTTCCAAAATCTTTCGTAGCGTCGTCCCCGCGCGAGCGAGGCCCCACCCACAGCACCCTAGGTCGCAAACGGCAGATCGAAGGCCTTCAGCAGCGCCTTCGCTTCCGCATCGGTCTTCGCAGTGGTGACGAATTGGATGTCCATGCCACGCACCTCATCGACCCGGTCGTAGTTGATCTCCGGGAAGACGATCTGTTCCTTCATGCCCATGGCGAAGTTGCCGCGGCCGTCGAAGCCCTTGCCCTGGATGCCGCGGAAGTCGCGCACCCGAGGCATCGCGATCGTCACCAGCCGCTCCAGGAATTCATACATCCGCGCCTTGCGCAGCGTGACCTTGCAACCGATCGGCAGACCCTTGCGAATTTTGAATCCGGCGATCGCCTTCTTGGCCAGCGTCTTCACCGGCTTCTGGCCACTGATCAGCGTCAACTCCACCACGGCGTTGTCCAGCTTCTTGCTGTCGCCGGTGGCTTCGCCGACACCCATGTTGATGACGATCTTGTCCAGCTTCGGCACCTGCATCGGGTTCGTGTACCCGAACTCCTGCAGCAGCTTCGCACGGATCTCGTCACGATAACGTTGCAGCATGCGTGGCGTCTCGGCCGGAGACGCAGCAACCGCGGCCACACCGGCCGGAGCGTCCTGCGCCCGGTTGGCTTGCTCGGCCTTGGCCGCACGTTGCTGTTGCTGTGGCGTGGCGGGCGCCTTGCCCTTCGGTGCGCCACCCTTCGGCGCACCACCCTTGGCAGCGCCACCCTTGGCACCGCCCTTCGGAGGAGACTTCTTGGTTCCGCTCATCGCTCGCTCCTCATGCCTCGATCACCGCGCCCGTCGCCTTGGCAACGCGCACCTTGCGGCCATCGTCGAGCACGCGAAATCCGACCTTGGTCGGCTTCTCGCTCTTCGGATCCACCAGCATCAACTTCGACAGATGGATCGACGCCTCCTGCTCTATCCGGCCGGATTGCTCGCCCATCTTGCCGGCCTTCTTATGCCGGACGACCATGTTGACGCCCTGCACCAGAGCGCGGTCGGCACCAGGAAACACCCGCAGCACCTCGCCGCGCTTGGTCTTGCTCTCCCCGCTGATCACCACCACCGTGTCGCCCTTGCGGATGCGCGCCGCCATCTCACAGCACCTCCGGCGCCAGGCTGATGATCTTCATGAACTTGCGGCCGCGCAGTTCGCGCACCACCGGTCCGAAGATGCGGGTGCCGATCGGCTCCTGCTGCTTGTTGATCAGCACCGCGGCATTGCGGTCGAAGCGGATCGCGCTGCCGTCCGAGCGGCGCACCGGGTAGGACGTGCGCACGATCACCGCCTGGTGCACATCGCCCTTCTTCACCTTGCCGCGCGGAATGGCTTCCTTCACCGACACCACTATGACGTCGCCGACCGAGGCGGTCTTGCGCTTCGAGCCGCCCAGCACCTTGATGCACTGCACCCGGCGCGCGCCCGAATTGTCGGCGACTTCCAGATTGGATTCGACGCTGATCATGCCGCGACTCCTTCAGCCTGCGCGCCAGCCCCAACGCCGGCGGAAGCAGCGCCAAGCGCCTCGCCGTTGCGCGCGACCACCAGCCAAGTCTTGCGCTTGCTGATCGGCGGGCATTCCTCGATGCGCACGAGATCACCGATCTTGCACGTGTTCGCTTCGTCATGCGCCGCGTATTTCTTCGAGCGGCGGATGAACTTCTTGTAGATCGGATGCATGACGCGGCGATCGACCAGGACCGTGACGGTCTTGTCCATCTTGTCGCTGGTCACTCGCCCGGTCAGGACGCGCTTCGGCATGTCGTGCCTGGCTCCTACTTCTTGGCGGCAGAGCGCGCTTGCTCTGTCTGAATGGTCTTCACCCGCGCGATCGTGCGCCGCACTTCCTTCACCCGCGCCACGCCTTCCTGCTGGCCCGTCGCCCGCTGGAAACGCAGGTTGAATTGCTCCTTGCGCAGATCCAGCACCAGCGTGGCCAACTCGTCGGACGTCTTGGCGCGAACATCGACAGCCTTCATCTGAGCCATCACGAATCCCCCATCCGGGCAACGAACTTGGTACGAATGGGTAGCTTCGCCGCACCCAGAGTCAGTGCCTCGCGCGCCAGCACTGCCGGCACGCCATCGACCTCGAACATGATGCGGCCAGGGGCCACGCGCACGACCCAGAACTCCGGAGAGCCCTTGCCGGAACCCATGCGCACTTCGGCGGGCTTCGCCGACACCGGCACATCCGGGAAGATGCGGATCCAGACGCGCCCCGTGCGCTTCATCGCGCGCGTGATGGCGCGCCGCGCCGCCTCGATCTGTCGCGCGGTGATGCGCTCCGGCTGCAATGCCTTCAGCCCATAGGTGCCGAAGTTCAGTGTATAGCCGGCCTTCGACAGGCCCTTGATGCGGCCCTTGTGCGCCTTGCGGTATAGGGTACGCTTCGGTTGCAGCATGATCCTGATCCCTTAGCGCTGCGGCGCCTGTTCGGCGGCGCGCCGGTCCTGCGACAACGGGTCGTGCGCGAGGATCTCGCCCTTGAACACCCAAACCTTCACGCCGCAGGTGCCATACGTGGTCTTCGCCGTCGCCTGGCCATAGTCGATGTCGGCACGCAGCGTGTGCAGCGGCACCCGGCCCTCGCGATACCATTCCACGCGGGCGATTTCCGCGCCGCCCAGCCGGCCACCGCAGTTGATCCGGATGCCTTGCGCGCCCAGCCGCATCGCCGACTGCACCGCGCGCTTCATCGCCCGGCGAAATGCCACGCGGCGCTCGAGCTGCTGGGCGATGTTCTCCGCCACAAGCTGCGCGTCGATTTCCGGCTTACGAATTTCCACGATGTTCAGCGAGACTTCGGCATTCGCCATCTTGCCGAGGTCGCGCTTCAGCATCTCGATGTCCTGGCCCTTCTTGCCGATCACCACGCCAGGCCGCGCCGCATAGATGGTGACCCGAGGCTTTTTCGCAGGCCGCTCGATCACCACGCGCGACACGCCCGCGCCGCGCAGCTTGCTGTGCAGATGCTTGCGCAGCTTCAGATCTTCATGCAGCAGCTTGGCGTAGTCCGCGCCGGCGAACCACCGGCTGTCCCACGTGCGGTTGATGCCGAGCCGGAGCCCGATCGGATTGACCTTGTGACCCATCCTATGCGGCCTCCTCGGTATCTTGCGCCCGCTCCGTCACGACGATCTTCAGGTGGCTGAACCATTTTTCCACCCGCGACGCGCGTCCGCGCCCGCGTGCATGGAACCGGCGCATGACGATCGAGCGCCCGACCTCGGCGCGCGACACCACCAGCCGATCGACATCGAGCTGGTGGTTGTTCTCCGCATTGGCGATCGCGCTTTCCAACGCCTTGCGCACATCATTGGCAATGCGACGCTTGGAAAATGTCAGCGTTGCCACCGCCTGCTGTGCCGGCAGGTTACGGATCAACCCCGCCACCAGATTCAACTTGCGCGGACTGACCCGCAGGTTCGACACGAACGCCTGCGCCTCATTGTCGGGCAACCCGCGTGCATGCTTCGGTTTGCTCATGGCTCAGCCCCGCCTCGCCCGCTTGTCGCCGGAGTGGCCGGTGAAGGTGCGCGTCGGCGAGAACTCGCCGAACTTGTGGCCCACCATGTTTTCCGACACCTGCACCGGCAGGAACTTGTGCCCGTTATAGACGCCGAACGTCAGGCCGACGAACTGCGGCAGGATGGTCGAGCGGCGCGACCAGATGCGAATGATCTCGTTGCGCGCCGAGCCACGCGCCGCCTCGGCCTTCTTGAGCAAATAGCCGTCGATGAACGGCCCTTTCCAGACGGAACGCGCCATCTCTACTTACCCTTGTTGCGGCGGCGGACGATCATCTTGTCCGTCCGCTTGTTGCCGCGTGTCTTATAGCCCTTGGCCGGCTGGCCCCACGGCGACACCGGATGCCGGCCGCCGGAGCTGCGTCCCTCGCCACCACCCAACGGGTGATCGACCGGGTTCATCACCACGCCCCGGTTATGCGGCCGGCGGCCGAGCCAGCGTGTGCGCCCGGCCTTGCCGATCTTCTGGTTCATGTTGTCGGGGTTCGACACCGCGCCAACGCTCGCCATGCATTCGGCGCGCACCACACGCAATTCGCCCGACATCAGCTTGACCTGCGCGTAGCCGGCATCCTTGCCGACCAACTGTGCATAGGTCCCCGCCGCGCGCGCCATCTTGCCGCCGGCGCCCGGCTTCATCTCGATATTATGGATGATCGTGCCAACCGGGATCGCCGCCATCGGCATCGCATTGCCGGGCTTGATATCGACGCGCGAACCCGCGATCACCTGGTCGCCCGCCTTCAGCCGCTGCGGCGCGATGATGTAGGACAGCTCGCCGTCCTGATACTTGATCAGGGCGATGAACGCGCTGCGGTTCGGATCGTATTCCAGCCGCTCCACCGTCGCCGCCACGTCGAACTTGCGGCGCTTGAAATCGACGTTGCGATACGACTGCTTGTGTCCGCCGCCCCGGAACCGCACCGAGGTGTGCCCGTGGTTGTTGCGCCCGCCCGAGTGCGACTTGCCGACGGTCAAAGCCTTGACCGGCTTGCCCTTCCACAGTTCGGAACGGTCGATCAGCACCGTGCCGCGCAGGCTCGCCGTGACCGGATTGAATTGTCTCAGTGCCATGTGCCTGTCTTCCCCCGCGCCTTACGTGAGCCCGGCGGTGAAATCGATTTCCTGCCCCTTGGCGAGCAATACGTACGCCTTCTTGACGTCCGAGCGCTTGCCGGGCCGGCCCTTGAACCGCTTGGTCTTGCCCTTCTGCACCAGAGTGTTCACCGCGACGACCTTGACGCCGAACAGCCCCTCCACCGCTTCCTTGATCTGCGGCTTGGTAGCGTTCAGCGCGACGCGGAACATCACCTGGTTATGCACCGACACCGCCGTGGATTTTTCCGTCACGATCGGGTTGCGGATCAGCATGTACATCGCCTCCCGCGTCAGCGTCGGCTTGCGGATTTTTGCGACGGCTTGCGTCTCGCTCATGCCGCGTCTCCCTCAGAGGCGGTTTCCCCCGCGGATGCGGTGTGTCCGTCAGGCGCCGCATCGGATTCGGCTGCAACGTGAGCCTCGGCTGCCGCATCGGGTCCACCTGCAAGGTGAGCCTCGGGTGCCGCGTCGATTTCGGAAGTCGCGCCTTCGTCGGACGCCGCCGTATCCTCGGCCGCGGCGTGCGCGCCGTTCAGGCGCAGCTTCAACCCCTCGACCCCGGCGGTGGTGATCGCCAGCACATCGTGGCGCAGGATGTCGTAGACGTTGGCGCCAACGGTCGGCAGCACGTCGATCCCGGGAATATTGCGGCTCGCCAGCAGGAAACCATCATCCACCGCGCCATCGACGATCAGCGCCGAACGCCAGCCCAGGGCCCGAAGCTTCTTCGCCAGATCGGCGGTCTTGGTGGTGCCGCCAATGCTGTTGAGCACCACCAGCTTGCCGTCCGCCTGCTTCTGCGACAGCGCCGAGATCAACCCGAGCCGCCGCACCTTCTTGTTCAAATTGTACGCGTGCGAATGCGGCACCGGTCCGTGTACGATGCCGCCGCCACGGAACTGCGGCGCGCGCAGGCTGCCCTGCCGCGCATTGCCGGTGCCCTTCTGGCGGTACGGCTTCTTCGTGGTGCCGGAAACCTCGCTCAGCCCCTTGGTGCTGTGCGTGCCGGCGCGACGCTTGGCGAGTTGCCAATGCACCACGCGCGCCATGATGTCCGGACGCGGCCTGGCGCCAAACAGCTCATCCGGCAACTCGGCGTTGCCGGCGCTGGCCTTGTCCAGGGTGGTGATTTCGACCTGCATCGACCTTGCCCTCAGCTCGCCGCTGCCGCTTCGACCAGCGCGGCGGGATACGGCGCATCCGCCGGCCGCGAACGCTTCACCGCGTCGCGCACCAGCACATAGCCACCCTTCGCGCCGGGAATGGCGCCTCTGATCATCAGCAGGCCCTTGTCCGCATCGACCGCCGCCACTTCCAAATTCAGAGTGGTGATGCGCTCGACGCCGAGATGGCCGGCCATTTTCTTGTTCTTGAAAGTCTTGCCCGGATCCTGCCGGTTGCCGGTTGAACCCAGGCTGCGATGGCTGATCGACACGCCGTGGCTGGCTTCCAAGCCGGAGAAGTTCCAGCGCTTCATGCCGCCGGCGAAGCCCTTGCCCTTCGACGTGCCGCACACATCGACTTTCTGGCCGACCGCGAAATGCGCGGGTGATAGCGTGGCACCGGGCTCCAGCAGCGCATCGGGAGCCACGCGGAACTCGACCAGCTTCAGCTTCGGCTCGACCTTCGCCTTGGCGAAATGGCCGCGGTTCGGCTGCGACACGTTCTTCACCTTGGCCGTGCCCCAGCCAAGCTGCACGGCGGTATAGCCGTCGGTCTCCTCGGTACGCGCCGCCACGACCTGCAGCTCGTCGAGATGCAACACAGTGACCGGCACATGCGTGCCGTCATCCTTGAAGATCCGGGTCATGCCGAGCTTTTTCGCCAGCAATCCGGTGCGCAGAGGGGCCATAATGTTCGCCATCGCTTCAGATCTTGATCTCGACATCCACGCCGGCGGCGAGGTCGAGTTTCATCAACGCGTCCACCGTCTGCGGCGTCGGCTCGACGATATCCAGCAGCCGCCGATGTGTTCGAATCTCGAACTGTTCCCTGCTCTTTTTATCGACGTGCGGCGAACGGTTGACGGTGAAACGTTCGATATGCGTGGGCAGCGGGATTGGGCCGCGGACCCGGGCACCCGTGCGCTTGGCCGTGTTCACGATCTCCTTCGTGCTGTTGTCCAGCACGCGGTGATCGTAGGCCTTAAGCCGGATGCGGATATTCTGGTTGTCCATATTCGGTGTTCCGGTTCCCCGCTACCTGAAAACGATCACCGGCGCCCCGCTTTGGATCGCGAGGCGCCGGCTGCGTTGTTCAGTCCTCTAAGCCGTGATGCTGGCGACGACGCCGGCGCCCACGGTGCGACCGCCTTCACGAATGGCGAAGCGCAACTGCGCGTCCATCGCGATCGGCGCGATCAGCTCGACGTCCATCGTCACGTTGTCGCCCGGCATCACCATTTCCGTGCCTTCCGGCAACGTGACCACCCCGGTCACGTCCGTGGTGCGGAAATAGAACTGCGGACGATAGTTGGTGAAGAACGGCGTGTGACGGCCGCCTTCTTCCTTCGTGAGGATGTACGCCTCGGCCTTGAACTTGGTATGCGGCGTGATGCTGCCGGGCTTCGCCAGCACCTGGCCACGCTCGACTTCCTCACGCTTGGTGCCGCGCAGCAGAGCGCCGATGTTGTCGCCCGCC
>Ga0265338_10008851_pt1 | contig 12139 bp, 9 predicted proteins | sample 42126metaG_FD_193579 | JGI IMG/M metagenome (GOLD analysis project Ga0265338, IMG submission 193579) | Rhizosphere microbial communities from Carex aquatilis grown in University of Washington, Seatle, WA, United States - 4-21-26 metaG | ecosystem: Host-associated > Plants > Roots > Rhizosphere >... | reverse complement strand
GGTAGGCTCTATGATCCGGTGACGGTCTATGCGACCGACGACGCGTCGATTGTGGCGACAGGCCGGCTCAAGATATCCGACCTTCGGCAAAATCATTTCTTCGCGCTCGACGCCGCCGCGCAACTCAGCGCGGGCTTGCAGCTTCAGCGCGAAACCATGGAGATCGTTACCTATCAGTTCACGCTCGGAAGGATGTTCATCCTTCTCGACGTGATGGACATCGTATCGATCACGGAGCCGGCGCTCCAGCTCGAGGAGCAGCTCGTCCGCATTCTCGAGATCCAGGAGAATGACGACTACACGCTAACCTTCACGGTGATGGAGGTTCCTGGAGTCGCATCGCAACCCCTCTTTGGCGCGCAGCCAAGCCTTGGGGAGGCGGGAAACCTGAATTTCCCTGGGCCGAATATCAACCCGCCAATCTTCTACGAGCCGCCAGACCAAATCGGTGGCGGCCTCGAAATATGGATCGGCCTTTCTGGGCAGATCCCCGAGGATTTCGGCGGCTGCGACGTCTATGTGAGCTCCGACGGCGAAACCTACACCAACGTCGGCGCTTTTAACGGTCAGTCCCGGATGGGCGTGACGACCTCGGCGATCACTGCGGTGACGCCGGCGGCGAATGGCGACACGATCGACAACGTCAACTCTCCTGGCGTCGACCTTACCGAGTCCGGCGGCCAACTGGCGAGCGGGTCGCAGGCTGATCTGAAAGCCTTCAACACCGCTTTCGTCGTCGACCGGGAGATCATGGCCTATCAAACGGCCACGATGACGGGGACCGACCAGTACACGTTGTCGCCGATCGCGCGCGGAGGCTATGGCACCACGATCGCCGCGCATGCCGTGGGAGCCAACTTCCTTCGGCTTGATGGCAATTTCTTTAAGTTTCCCTTCGACGCTTCGCGTATCGGTCAGACGCTTTATTTCAAGTTTCCGTCATTCAATCCGTTTGGGGGCGGCGGTCAGCAGCTTTCAGCCGTTGGCGCCTATCCCTACGCCCCGACCGGCGCGGCGCTGGCCAGCCCGTTGCCCAACGTCACCAACCTCTACACCAATTTCGCCTCTGGGTTTCAGCAGATCTTCTGGGACGAGATTCAGGACTTCCGCGCGCCGATCTCCTACGAGATCCGCCAAGGCTCGTCATGGGCGGCCGCGGTCCCGATCAGGACGCAGCTTCACCCGCCATTTATCGCCCAAGGCAACGGGACTTTCTGGGTCGCTGGCAAGTACATCATCCCTGGTATGACGATATATTCGGCCACGCCGGCATCGATCGTCATTTCGGGCAATCAGCTTAGTTCGAATCTCATCTTTTCTTATGATGAGGAAGCCAACACCTGGCCTGGAACTAAAGCCTTTGGTCTGACCGTACAAGGGGCCGGGACCAGTTCATCACTGGTTCTGACGCCGACCGTAGGCGGCAGCGATTCCAGTTCGGATTTCAATGCCGACTTTGGCGGCCCGTCATCGAACATCGGGCAGGTCGTTTACTACACCTCTGCCGACATCATCGATATCGGCTACGTGGCGCAGGCGTCCGTCAACGCATCGACGACGATCGTCGGCGTGTCGACGACGCAGAACATCCTCTCCGAAACCAACGTCCTCGTGGACCCGGATATCCTCGGCTCGACGTCGACCCAGTTTGTTGACGGGTGGATCGAGATCAATGTCGGAGTGGCGGCTACGTCGGACGCGTTCGTTCCGGCGGACATCTTCGCTCCGTCAGACGTCTTCGCGGGCGTCGATATCCAGTGGTCGGGCTGGCAAAAGTTTGTCCCGGGCGTCCAACTCGGGCAGTTCTTCCAGTTCCGCCTGGCGATGGTCACCTACGATATGAGCACGCAGGCCGTCGCTCTTGCTTTCAACGAGCAGGTGCAGGTTCCGGCGCGGATTGACCACTATCAGAACCTGAGCGTGCCGAGCTCAGGGCTCGCGATCGTATTTCAGCCGGACGGCGCAACGACCCCCGCGGCGTACAACGGGGGGCCGAATGGATCCACGGTTCCTTATGTCAACGTCTCCTATCCGGGCGGAGCGGGCGTTGGTTACTACACTGTAAGTGCGCTGACGCTGAGCGGGCTTACAATCACGTTTTTTAATTCTTCTGGCGTCGCGATCTCGGTCTCCGGCGTCAATGTGGACACAGAGGGCTACTGAGCAAATGCTGAAATGGACGCGCGCGACCATCGTCGCGGCGATCGCGCTCGTTTGCGCGCATGCCGCAGAGGCGAGCCAAGGACAGCTTTGGTCGCCGACGGTCGGAACTGTGAGCGGCGTCCAACTTACGCTGACCTACAACGGCGGTCTCGCGGCGCTCGCATCCTGCAACTCGGGATCGGCCGCGCCGACCAACACGCAGAGCGGCACGCCGTCGCTTGGCATGTGCTGGCTCAATACCTCGGTGACGCCTAACGCGGTCGAAGTCTACGACGGGTCGCAATGGCAGATCGAAGGCTATATAGACGCCACCAATCACTGGTGGGAGCCGATCGTCGGCGGCGGCGAGGGAACGATTGCCGCTGCGTCGACGACCGATCTTGGCACGAAGCCATTTGGATTCCTGACCATAACCGGCACGGCGACGATCTCGAGCCTTGGCTCATCGGCCCCGATCGGTGCGATCAAGATCATCGCCTTCGGGAGCTCAGGGTCGACCCTCGTCAACTCGTCGAGCCTGGTCCTGCCAGCCGGCGCAAATCTCACGACGGCCGCCGGAGACTCGGCGATCGCGGTGCAATCCGCCGCGGGCATCTGGAACCTGCTTTATTTCACGGCGTCCGGATCTCCGGTGACGGCAGTTGCTCAATCGGGATCGGTCAACAAGCTTCGCAATGCGCCTCTCGACATCTGGGCGCGCAATCCGCCGATGACAGTATCGGCTGGAACGCCGCAATATACGGCCGATGGATGGTCCGTGCTGGCGACCGGCGCGGCCGTCACGGTTCAGCAGGATAGCGGACGCCTGCTGACCAAGTACTCGCTCGGGATCACCGGCGCATCTGGCGCTACTGACGTTCAGCTTGCCCAGCCGGTCGAATCCTCTTTCGCGGCTGCGTTGACGTCGCAGCAGGTGACGTTTCAGTTCGAGTTCTACAACGCAACGGGTTCAACGGCGACGCCATCCATTCGCGTCAGGCATCCGACGACCGCGGACACTTATGCTTCCGCGGTGACCGACGTGGCCACGACGACGCTCACGGCATGTGCAAATAACACCTGGTGCCGTGAGGCCTATTCGTGGCAGGCGAGCTCAAACTCTGCGCTCGGCATGGAAGTAATCATTGATCTCGGATCGATACTTAATTCCGGAGGCAATCAGGTCCAGTTCGCTGAGTTCGATTTGCGCGCCACGCCAGGAATCGCCTCGGGCCTTGTGGCCGCTCCCCCGCCCCCGGAGCTCCTCCCCGTCGCCAACGAATATCCGCGAAACTTGCGATACTACTTCACGGCGGGATCCATCCCTGCGGTTTGGGTGTCGAATGCCGGCACCGGGAATGTCCGCTTCAGCGGTTTCTGGCCGGTCCCCATGTTTGCCGCCCCAACGATCACCTACAATGGCGGGAGCGCCATCGTTTCCTCCGACAATATAGGCTGGACGACGAATCTGGGTGCGACCAGCCAAGTGAACATCTCCCACGTCAGTGCAGAGATCGCTCCTTAACCCATCTCCTATCTCACCAAGTCATCGGCAAAAAGTGAGCCCTCAAATGAAGCGCATCATCGCTGGCGCAGCGCTCGCGCTCGCGCTCGCGCTCCTCAGCGCGCTCGACGCGTGGCCGCAGATAGACACGACACCAATGACGCCAGGATCGGGGGGCCCGATGGCGCCCTCGGGGGGCGCAGGCGGCGGCTCCGGCGCCGTAACAAGTGCGCTCCCGCTGGGGATCCCATGATATGAAAAATCCAACGGCGCGCCGCGGCGCGCCCATTCCCCTCCCTCTAAAGCATGAGCTTTTCGAATGAAGCGCATCCTCGCCGGCGCAACGCTTGTGCTCGCGCTCCTCAGCGCGCCTGGCGCATGGGCGCAAACCTACAAGGACCGTCTGGGCACGACCGTTCAGGGCGTCGCGCCGATCCCGCGGCCCTACAATCCACTTGGGCCAGGCCAGTATGGCACAAGTGCAAGCTCTGCGGTGAGTCTCACGCCCCCGGTCGGAGCTACCTACGCGGTTGTCTGCGCCGTTAGCGCGTCGATCAATTACACGACGGATGGCCAGACGACGCCGACAGCCTCCGTCGGCATGCCTCTGCCGCAGAACATCTGCGTCTCGCTCTATGGCCCGCGGGTCATCGCCAATTTTCTGGCGATTGGCAGTGGCGCGAAGATCAGCGCGGAGTTCTTCAATTGATCTGCCGTGCGCTCATCGCCGCAGGGGTCATCCTTGCCTCACTGGTTTCCTCAACTCCCGCTCCGATGACGCCCGGGACCGGAAGCCCGATGTCGGCGACCAATCCAAGCGTCGCCAACACGCCATTTACGCCGGGAAGTTCGGCGGCCTACCTCCCGCTGAAGGTGTTCTGAGATGAAAACGCTCGGTCGAATCCTTGCCGCTGCGGCTTTTGGCCTTGCGCTCGCGCCTGCGGACGCGGCCGTCCAGCAGATCACCGTGGCCGGAGCGTCCCAGAATTATACGTTTGCGGGCACCGCCGATGGGAGCGGCAACCTCTATCCGCTGACCGAGCTATGCGGCAATGCCGCGTCAGCGACGCCGGGGGCGCTGGCCGCTGAATGCGCGATCGTCAACGCCTCAGGCCAGTTGCTCACGCTCGATTCTCAAAGCGGCGCCTGGAACATAACCAACATCACCGGAACCGTGTCGCTACCGACCGGCGCGGCGATATCGGCGCTTCAGCCCGCCATCAACGGCGATGGCGGCGCGCAAGTTCATGTGCAGAACACCAACGCCAACGGGCAGGCGGCGGACGCCAATTCCTCCCCGGTCGTTCTGCCCGCCGATCAGGTCACGGTCGACCCATGCGCGTTGAAGGCGAAGACGAACCTTGCGATCTCGACAAATGCGACCGCGCTGACGCAGATCGTCGCCGCGAGCGGATCAACCAAAATTTACATTTGCTCGATCGCGCTGATCGCGCCAGCCGCGACGGCGTTCAACCTCAACACGGGAACCGGGACCAACTGCGGTTCGAGCACGGCGGCGCTGATCGGATCGACGACGGCGGCGAACGGCATGAGCTTGGCGGCCAACGGCGGCTTCACGCTTGGCAACGGCATGGGAACGGTCGCGGTCACTGCGTCATCTTCGGAGCTATGCACGCTGCAGTCGAACGCGGTGCAGGTCTCGGGCAACCTGACTTACGTGCAGCAGTGATCCGCTCCGTCCTCATTCTCTTTGCGCTTCTCTCGTCGCTTGGCGGCGCTCTAGCGCAGGTTCCTATGACAGGCGGCGGCCTGTCATCCCCGGCGGGCGTCCTCACGCCGACCACGATATTCTCGGCGTCGCTCAACGGAAGCGACGAGACGACTTGGCCGACCTACAGCCTCGCAGTCATTCTGCCTACCACCGGAGACAGCCTAGGACACATTGCTGTGTCCATTGGCGCGGGCGGTTTGAACACGCTCAACATTTCGAGTGTCTACTACTGCGTTGCCGCGACTCCTCCGAGTTGTTTGGCAGCCCCGGTGGCGTTGAAGTTCGGCGGATCGAGCAGCGTCAGTATAGCGGCGTCGGGGACCGCCACGACGGACTTTGCCGTCTTCGCTCCTGCGGGCACGACCGTGATCGTCTGCATGGATTTTCCATCCTCCGGGTCGGTCGACGTAAAGCAAGGGTTATCGGTCACGGGTGCGTCGTCGTATTATACGGCGACAGGCGGCTGCAGTTCTCAAACGAGGACTGGGTGGACATCGTACAACGTGAACATTTCCTATTCCGTTAGCCAAATCCAAACGGAATGATCGATGAGCACGAGGAGCCTGCTGGCGTTTCTGACTGCGATCGCCGCCTTGATCGTCCCAGCGGCGGCAAACTTCGTGACCTTCGGGGTGAATGGATCCGCCCCGTCATTGCAGTACCCAACGGTCGCGCTCTGGTTCTATGGCTTTGGGAATAACGACATCACGACGTTTTTGGGGGCAGGAAAACAACCGGGCGTGGGGATCGTCTCGGAGTCCGGAACGATCCCTGATCATGCCGCGATTGCGAGCACCGGATACCAGATCATGGCCGGCATCGGCGATTATGCCGCCGCCTGCATGCAGAACGACCCGGTAAACTGCGGGCTTTACCCTACTGGCCCTGCGCAGATCGAGGCACTTTTAGATGGCTTCGCCGCCAGCGGAGCCAAGTGGGTTTACATCAACGAGCCGTGCGTCACGGATGGCGACTATACCACTGGCCTGAGCGATCCGTGCTCGATCCCTTACAACGCAGTCGGCATGGCGCTCCTGCTCGCTTACCGCGACTCCAAGGGATACCGCATCAAGATCGGATACAGCCTAAATAATTCTGACGCGGCGACCACGACGTTCCCACAGTTGTTCACCTGGACGCAGAACAACGGCTATGAGCTGATGGATTTCGCGCAGGAGGAATTTTACAATTCCACTTGCTGCTACACCGCCGACCCGTGGGGAACTTTTCACGCTGGGTTTCCTAATGCGCAAAGATCGTCTCTGATCTATAGCACCAATACTTTCTGCTCGGCTCCTTACGTGAGCATGACGGGCGGCAAGATCGACATGATCAGCTTCTGGGATGTTGACAACTACGGCGGGTGGATCGGGCCGCTCATCGATCCAAACCAAATCACCAACGGGGAGACGATAGGGTCGGGGGCAGCAAAGACTGCGGTCTGCAACCAGACATTTTCAGAGGTCTCGCCAGGGGATTGGACGCACACGCCTTACGCATCCAATGCGTCTCTAAGCATCGTGGACGGCTCCTATTCAGGATTCACGTCGCCCTACACGATCTCGTCCTGCGACTATCAGGTCTATAGCGGGTCGAGCGCGATCAATGGAATCCGAGATCCGTCGGTTACGCAGACGAATCCCTCGGCTCCCGGTTGGGATTCGCGTACCTGCAACGCTTCGATCACGATCACGGTTGGCGCGAGCCAGGAATGCCGAAACGACGGGTCGTCGACCTGCATTGTGGTCGTGCGCAATCACAACAATTCTGGCGGCGGTCTTGGCGATGCCACTTGGTACACAATGAACATCGCGTTCTGACGGCGGCCGTCGCGTAGAGGCTGCGCGACTAACCCTTTCCTCTCCCTAACAAAGTGGGTTTCAAATGGGGCGCATCATCGCTTGCGCTGCGCTTGCGCTCGCCCTCTTCAAGTAGGAGTGGGCAATGCTTCTCGCGCTCTACGCCCTCGCTTGGAATAGGGCAGCGCCGCCGCCTGGCTTCACCAACATCGAGATATTGCCGATCGTCAAGGCGACGATCGGAGTGGCGCAGGATGAGGACCTGATCGTCTCCTTCGCCGTGTTCCAGAGCGATGGCGCGACGCCGCTGTCGCTCGCTGGGATTTCGTTTGTCGCGACCGTCGTCGCCATTCCTGGCGGCGCGACCGTGGCGACGCTGTCGACAGACACCGGAGAGATCGTGATCTCGGGCGGCGGGACAAACGTCCTGACGATGACAGATTTTGCCTCGAACAAGCCTTGGGCGCCTGGCGCCTATGCGTTCCGGCTCAGGGCGTCGGACGGGGTCTTCACGAAGGATGTCTTCGCCCTTTCCTCGATCACGGTCGGCGATCCGGCTCCTCTCACGATCGCGATACTGAAAGGCGCCGCTACGCGCGGCGTCATCACGCCGCTCTAAGCATTCGGGGTTTGAAATATGGCCGAGACTCCAGTTCAGCTCCCGAGCACGTCGGGCAATACAGGGCCCGAGGTCGACGCCTATACGCCGTCCGGCGCGGGGGGCGTCCGTCAGGCCGTCGTTGTGGCCGATCCGACCACAGCAGCCAACGTCGCCAACGTCAGGGCGGCAAACTCGTCGCCGGCGACTGGCGTCGACAACGCGGCCGTCGTCGTCTTGCGGCCGGACTCGATCACCAACACGGCGCCGCCGGTGGGCCCAGCGGCCTTTGCGGCGGCGCATGTCACCGTTCAAGCCACCCAAACCCAGTTGGTTGCAGCGAGGACTGGAGCTCCGGGAACCGGGCGCGTTTCGGTGACGCTGAAGAACCAGGGCCCCAACCCGGTATCGATCGGCGCCTCCGGCCTGAGCTTTGAGGGCGCGTCGACGTTCACGCTCCAGCCGGGCGACAGCATCACACGGAACACTACCGCCGCCATCTTGGGGATCTGCAACACCGCGACGACGTCGGTCATCGACGTCTGGGAAGAGTTCTGACCGCTCGGCCTCTCCTCGACATCCATCAGAGGGCACCAATGAAACGTCTCATCTCTGCGGCGGCGCTCGCCGCTGCGCTTGCGCTTGCGCCAGCGATCGCCATGGCCGACTCGGGCTCGCCGCAGACAGCGGCTGGTCAATCGGCTGCTTACGCGGTCCCGGTTCAGGGCGTGACTGGCGGTGTCCCTTTTTCTGTGAGCGGCTTCACGCCCACGCCAGCCTATGCCTCGCTTTCCGTCGGCGCATCGTCGACCCGGGTCGCGCTGCCTACCGGAACAGTCGTTGTCGTCTACAATATCGGGACCAACACCGCCTATGTGACGCTCGGCAATTCGAGTGTCGTGGCGACCGCGGCGAACGACGCCGTGCCTGCGGGCGGCGCCTGCGCCTTTACGGTTGGCTCGAACGTCGACCTCGCCGGCATTGAATCTGGCGGCACGACAACGCTTACTCTTTCGGGCGGGTCCGGCCTGGTCAGCGGATGCTGGGGTGGCGGGTCGGCGGGCTCAAACGCTTCGGTCGGTGCGACGGGTTCGGCTGTGCCGGGGAGCGCGACCCTCGGCGGCATGAGCGTCGGCGGGACGATGACCGCGGTGCCCGGAACGGCGAACGGCCTCAAGACCGACGGCTCGGCGGTGACGCAGCCGGCGGCCCTCAACGCGACCCCGTCGCTCGCCAATGGCAACGGCGTGGTGCCGACGCAGGGCGGATCGGTCCTTAGCGTCACCAATCCGAGTTTCGCCGAGATCACCGACGGGACGAACGGCGCGGCGACGATCAAGGCCGCCTCGACATCGTCTGTGGCCACCGACAAGTCGCTTGTCGTCCAGATCAACCCGCAGCAGACGCCTGCGATCAACAACGCCCAGGTCGGCGGGAACGCGACCTCAACGGGTGCGGGTGCGACAGGAACAGGGACGCAGCGGGTCGGCGTCGCTCAGGACACGACCACAGTCGCTGGCGCGGCTCCAACCACGACCGGCATCTACGTCACCGGTCCCTCGGCGGCGGCCCTGGCAACGTCCGCCAACCAGCCGACTGCGGCGGCCCAGGGCTCCACGACGGCCGGACAGACTGGCCCGCTGGCTCAGGGCGCGGTCACCACTTCGGCGCCGAGCGACACCAATGGGCAGACGAGCCCGCTATCGCTCAACCTGTCCGGGGGCCTCCGCGTCGACGGCTCGGCCGTCACTCAGCCAGTTTCGGCGGCCTCTCTTCCGCTTCCGACAGGCGCGGCGACATTGGCGCTACAGACGACGGGCAACTCGACGCTGTCGACGATCAACTCGACCCTCGGCTCACCGATGCAGAGCTCCGGCGGCACGGTCGCCGTCACCCAGTCGACTGCCTCGGCGCTCAACGCGACCGCCAGGATGCAGGACGGGTCGGGGAATGCCCTGACATCATCCGGGGGCGCCCTCAACGTCAGTGGGTCGTTCTCGGCCAGCATCAGCGGGTTTACGCCGAACGGGGTCTATTCGACGCCTTTGAGCGTCGGTGCGAGTTCGACCCGGGTCGCGCTGCCGACCGGGACGGCGATTCGCGTTTTCAACGTCGGCGCTAATGGCGCTTACGTCCTGATCGGCAACTCGAGCGTCGTCGCCACGACGTCCAACGATTACATCCCTCCGGGATGCTGGTCCGGGTACACGGTTGGAGCGAATGTCGATCTCGCGGCGATCGAGACGGCGGGCGCCACGACGATCAACATCTCTGGCGGCGCGGGCCTCGCGGACGCCGGATGCGGAACAGCCCCTTGGGCCGCCACCGCGGCCAATCAGCCGACCAACGCCACTTCCGGATCGGCTACCTCTGGCCAGACCGGCAATCTCGCTATGGGCGCGACATCGACGTCGTCGCCGGCCGAGACGAGCGGCCAGACCAACAACCTGTCACTCACCTTGGCGGGCGCCCTTAGAGTTGACGGCTCTGCGGTGACCCAGCCGACAAGCATTGGGTCCGGAGCGATGGCGGCCGGCGCGTCCGCTGACATCGGCAACTGCTCACTTAGTTCGCCGTGGACCGGGAGCGGGACGGGGAATGTCTGCTCCTACCTGATGGGGATCTACGCTCAGATTGCCAACTCAGTGGGGGCGGCGGTCAATCTCGGGGCGAGCGCGGATTCGACGGGCGTCGCCGGAGCCAACACGCTTACCGCGGCGGACAGCGTTTCGACATCCGCAAGCACGAACCAGAACGGGCAGACCGCCTGGACCGGCCTTCCCACCGCGAACAGCGCGGTGGTCTTCAACGTCACGGGCTGGACCCAGGCCACGTTCACGATCACGGGGACCTTCTCGGCCACCGCCAATTCGGAATGCACCGGCGACTCCGTGTCGAAGCAGGCGGCCGGCACGGCGCAGTGGGTGGCGTGCTCGATGCTCGTCCCGGGGTCGAGTTCCTCGAACTTCAGCACCGCATCGGCGTTTACTGCGCCGGTTGAGAACGCGCTGATCTCGACGGTCGGGTTGACGGCGGTGCGCCTGCGCGTGCCCTCGGCAGGTTACACTTCGGGGACAATCACCGTCACCGCCAACGAGACGAACAATCAGCGTCTCGCGCACATCACCGGCGCGTCCTATGCCTCTCAGCCCGGCAATCTGGCGCCGAAGGATGCGATCTACGCAGGCGCGCGCGCCGAGAATGCCGAGCCGACTCCTACCTCGAACGGCCAATTGACGGGGCTTGCGACCGGCCTCGAGGGCAAGCTCATCGTGCTCCCGTTCGCCAACAAGGAGAACATGCTCCGTGGCACTGCGAGCCAGACGGGGACGAGCGCAACGACGCTGATCGCCGCCCAAGGGTCGGGGGTCCACATCTACGTCACTGGCGTCCAGTGCAAGAATACCGGCTCGACCACGACGATCGTCACCCTGGACGACAACGAGACGACCGGGGGCGGAACCGTTCTTATCGTTCCTGCGGCCGGCGGCGACAATGAAGTCTATCAAACTCCATTGGTTGTGGCGTCGAACACGGCGCTGACTTTCACGCCGACGGCGTCGGAATCAACCATCTACTGCAATGCGCAGGGCTACTCGGGGTCCTAACCATGAAGATCGCTCGCGCGCTTATCGTTGGCGCCTTTTTGCTCGCTCTCTTCGCCGCTGCGAGCGGCGGCCGGGCCCAACTCCTCTTGACGGGAGTCGGGAAAGCAAGCGGCGGATCCGGCGGCGGATCAAGTGCACTCCCATTGGGGATTCCATGACATGAAAAATGATCTAACGGCGCGCGTCGCCAAAGGTTTGAGGGCCCTCTTCGGGGCCCTTTTCATTTTGTGCTTCGCGCAAGAGGCGGCGTTCGCCAACAGCGCCGGGTACACCGCAGGGTCTGGAACGACCTTCCTCTTGACCGACGACGGCAGCGGTCACGTCATATCGATGTTCGGAATGTGCGGGTCGAGCACGACGACGCTCCCGACTACGTCGGCGAACTCGAGCCCTTGCACGGGCTTGGTGACGATCGGATCGCTCGGGCAGGTCAACGTCGCGGCGTCGCTCACCAATGCGGGCGCGACAAATCCGACGTCGACGCTGGCGATGACGAGCGCGACTACGGCGTATAGCGCCGGCCAGCTCGTTGCCACCAACGCAACAGCGGGCTCGGTTGTCGTGCCGAGCTTCGCGATCGCCAACACTGCGGGCGCAGTCTCGATTCGGTCGATGCTGCTGACCTCGAATGACTCGACGTCGACGGCATGGGGCGGCGCGAGCCTTCAGATCGATCTCTGGAGCGCGGCGCCAACGTTCACCAACGGCGATCGAGCAGCCTATGCCGTTGCGACCGGCGCGGCCGGATACCTCGGG